>Ga0316226_1002415_pt1 | contig 17605 bp, 27 predicted proteins | sample TBH18017metaG_FD_206009 | JGI IMG/M metagenome (GOLD analysis project Ga0316226, IMG submission 206009) | Freshwater microbial communities from Trout Bog Lake, Wisconsin, USA - TBH18017 | ecosystem: Environmental > Aquatic > Freshwater > Lake > Hypolimnion/Profundal zone | place: USA: Wisconsin... | reverse complement strand
GCATAGCCCTATACACCCCATTTCGCAGGATCTGGCATGGCACTTCCCTGAGCCAGGGATTGAGATCGGTTTTGAATTGGGCGAAACTCTGGTCGAGGGTGCCCTTGCGCCCCTTCCTCCCTCGATTGAGCCATTCCCGCTCCCATAGCCACGACTCATAGGCCCGCTCCTCCTCGCTCTTGGCATTGAAGAGGTCGTGGCTTTGCAGCCAGTATAGATAACTGGCTTCCTCTATTTTGGCGTTGCGGATCACCCGCTGGCAGCCGATCCATTGCGACAGTGTTGTCGCTTGGTCCTCGGTGGGGTAGATTCGGAACTTGCGACCAGTCTGCATACTTAATATGTGACTTGGCGCGCATTCTTACCACCGGCAACCTTTAGTTTGCTGGCGAACGAAAAGAGGAGCGGGCCGCCGTGTCAGGCTATCACCTTGCGGGCAGCAGGCAGGCGCGGAGCTTCCTCATCCCGTTATCGTAGTGTTTGCAGGCCCGATAGACCGGACAGCCCAACTTCAACCCGATTTCCCGTTTGTTGAGTTTGGGTCCGTCGTCCAGGCCGAAAGACCAGGTGATCGCAAGCCGTTCCGGTTCGGGCAGCGAGGAGAGCGACGACAAGGCCAATTGCAGTTCGTCGGAGACGACCGGCTCGGGCTTCGCCGCCAGCATGTCCAACAATGTGCGGGCGCGGCCCTCCTGGCTGTGATCGGGCACTTCCTCCATCAGACTGACGGTGCAGCCCCAAGGCGCCCGCTCCACCCGCCTGCACAACTTGTCCGCGGCGAAGTGGCAGCCCCTCTGGAGATACTGCACCAGGCCGCCTTTGTCGGGATCCCAATCCAGGATATAGTCTTTGCGCTGTTCGCCGCTCGTCCGCATCGCGTCATACAAGGCCAGCAGGGTCTCGCCCCGATCACACCGCAGATTATAGCAAACCCGGGCGATGTCTTTCGGATCGCATACGAGGGACATCAAACCCAGCGGGTTCGTTTCCAACACGCGGGCCAGGCAGGCTTTCAAATCCGAACCGGCCGCCGCGTCAATCCCGCAGGCCCGGAACACTCCGTAGGCCGCGCCGCTTTCGGGCCGCGGCGGGGAACCCCGCGCCCGTTTGCCGCCTGGTCTGGGTTGGTTTCCGCCGGTTTTGAGTTGGAGTTTCGCGCTCATATACCTGCATAGGTGTTATGAACGCCGAAATCCAATTTTCGGCCGGACTATTTGAAGGGGCCAAGGCCACCGCCTAAACGTCGCCGCGGCCCGAACCCAGGACGGGCAGTTTGGGGCGGGGCGGAGCGGGCACCTCCGGCGAGAGCCGGATTATCGGGATTGGGCGTTCGCGGAAGCGGTTCGCCTTGACCGCCAACTTGATTCCCAAGTCGGACGGGATGCGGTAGGTGCGCAGTTGGACGCTCCCGTTCCCGTCCGCGCAGATCACCCCGAACTCAGCCTCACCGTCTTTTACGATCAGGGCGGTGCCCGGCGACGTGATTACCAACCGCAAATCGAAGCCGAACGCCGCGGTCGCCACCGCCGCAAAGGTCAGCACCAGGCCGACTCCGAGCCGGGCCGCCAGGCGGAGGGGCCGCCAGCGCAGCCTGGAAAGCCGCAGGAACGCCAAAGCGAGGATCAAGGCCAGAACCCACACCGTCCAGAATTGGCGGGCGAGGGCTTCAACAATGCAGCAGGTCAGATTGGAGTGGGGCATGCACAGAGATACGCGGCAATTCCAAATCAGCCGCGGCGGCGCGGGTTCCGACCCGTCGCCGACCCCGTTAGTTGGGCAGGGCCTTGGCGGGAACCAGACGCGCCTCCACCAGATAGAAGTTGTTGAGGCGGCGGGCCAGATAGTGGAAGCAGTCGGAGGCGTCGAATACGGTCCGGTCGTCGTTCTGAAACACCTCGTCGTATTCCTTGCCCCTTTGATTGTCCACCACAACGCACGACACGGCCGGCCGATACGCCAGGTGTTTGCCGTCAGGACTGATGGAGATTGATCTGTGGCTCGCCCCGCCGGCTCCCTCCTTGACCGGCCAGCAACGGCCTTTCCATACTAGCCCGAGCCGGTCCTGGTCTTTCACGAAATAGGCCGCGTCCCCGCCAGCGGGACTGAACGCGACGGACTTGGGATAGACCGCCCAATGCGTGGAGCCGTCAACCCCGTCCACCGTCATGCACTGGCCGTCGGACCGCTCCGACGCGAAGGCGTAATGCTTACCTTCGGGGCTGAAGGCGAACGTGCCAGGCTTCGGAGCGCTTCGCAGCGGAACCTCCACCCCGTCCAGGACCAGGGTTCTGCTTTTTCCGGCGCCGCGGAAAAAGGCCTGGCGGTCAAGCGCCTGACTGCGAACGACCTCGCTTATCGAGTTGCCGCAGTTCCGCTCTTCGCCGTCCAGGCAGTCGAACCAGGCGCGGCCGTCGGTTGCCAAATACGACAAATGCCCGTCCCGGGTGAAACGGATGGAATTGGGCTTAAGCGACCGCCCCGCCGCATCGCTGCGGGCTCCGTCCACAAGGGCCGAGCGCCAGGTTTTGAAATATCCCTTCTGCTCCGTCCCGTCCAAAACCACCCGCGTGCTTCCGCCCCCTCCGATTTCGACCGCCCAATGGCGGCTGTCAGGACTGAACAGAACGCTTCCCAACACCTCCCAGCCCGCGCCCTTGTAGGCGAGGGTTCCGTCAACGAAGACACTGATGAAATCGCCTTCCTTCACCCAATAGGCGAAGCGTTGGCCGTCTGGACTGAGTTCGGGAACCGAAGGCTGGCTCCGGTGATGCTGTCCCTCCTTTCCGTCCACCACCACGAATTTGGCCTGGTCGGCGTCGCCGGCCACGCAGGCGAAATGCTTGCCGTCCTGGCTGAACACTATGGACTTTGCGTCCAGCGTCCGATACGTGCCGATTTCCCGGTCGTCCACCAGCAGCGTGTCGCCTTTCGCCCAGGCCACGACACACGCCCGATGCGTCCAGTCGGGACTGAACGCGAACCACTTCAGGTTGCTATACCGCGGCCCCTCTTTTCCGTTCACCACCAGGCAGGACCAGAAATTCGGCTCCTTCGCCTTGTCAGCCCCCTTGGTGGCGCAGGGGGTGAGGCTGGGGACGCCCGCGGGGTCGATTCCGCTTCTGCATTCCCCAATCGTGAACGGGTTGGGCTCCGAACTCGAGCCGTAGGTCTTGGCGGGGTCCATGCTGCCGCCGACGTAAGCCCAACTTTTCCCGTCGGGACTGAACGTGAACGCCCGCAGGGTCTTATACCGCGGCTCCTCGGTTCCGTCCACGACGGCGCAAGTCCCTCGGGCGTCTTGGACGACATACGCCACCCGCCGACTGTCAGGACTGAATTGGAAGTTTGAAAACTCCACCCAAGGATACCGCTTCCCCTCCAACTCCGCATACGTCCGCTCGCCGTCATCCACCCTGAAGGCCACCCGCAGCTGGTCCGGGCTTATCAGAAACGGGGTGTTGCGGGACGGCAGGGCGGCAACCAATTTCTCGGTCTCCACCCACTTGAACTCCGAGGCCGGAGGTTCGGTTGCGGAGGCGGGTTGGCAGCCCAGGCCGAGGGAGCACCCCACGGCCAGGAGCAGCGAAGCGAACTTGTTGGAGGAGGTGGTTTTCATAGGTTGGGATGGGGACTGACGGGTTAGGGGTCGGACGGTTCGGGAGCCGCTGGAGCATGCTTGGCCCGCCGCTTCAGGATGAAGGTGCGGACCTCGGCGAACAGCATCCCCAGCAGCGCCCAGCCTGCGGCGGCAAGGCTCCACCCGACAAAGGCGGCCGAGGCGCCCAACAGGTTATCCACGGTCTCGCCGATCAGACAAAGCGGGCTGATAGGCAACAGGTATAGGTCGGTAAGGCCGAACGGCGACAGGTATAGGAAGGGCACGACCATCCACACCTGGGCCCACGTCCACCGACGCCGGTTCGGATTGGCCGAGAAGACCCCTTTGCGGCAGAGGGCGCGGAAGAGCAGGTAGAACATGCAGGGCATCGAGAGGAAGAGCAGGGCGGTCAGCCCGGCTGAAAGGGGGGCGACGGCTCCCGCCTCTGCGGCTTGGGCGTGGCTGGCGAGCAGGGCGAGGGATAAGGCAAGCGTGGTGGATTTCATAGTGTCAAAGGCGGGTCGGGTGACGGCCGGAGCCGTCCGCCCAGGTGGACGGACGGCCAAGACCGCGGGTTGAGGGTTTCGGGTTAGGGCTTGATGAAGTTCTTGCGAACTTCGGCGTCGCGGACGACGGAGCCGTGGGGCAGGCCGGTGGTGTCCACCAGTTGCCGGGTGTAGGGCGACTCGGTGACGTTGGCCGAAACGGCGCGCCCGTAGGGCAGGCCGCGGTTGTCGTTGGAGGCGAGCGTGCTGTCATGCTGCTCACTCAGATTGCCGACCGCCGCGCCGCCAAGGCCGCCGATGATGGCCCCGATGCCCGCGCCGCGGACGTTTTTGGTGATGAGCCCGCCGAGGGCCGCGCCGGCGCCGGTGCCGACGAGGGCGCCCGTGCCCGTTTGGTTGGCGCAGCCGGTCATTCCGAGAAGGACGACGGCTGCGATGGAGGTGAGGATGCGTGGGTTGGTTTTCATGGTTGGGTTTGCGACTGACGGTTACTTGTGAATTGGCGACTGGTGTGCGACTTGGTCGAAAAAAGTTTCAGGCCGCCCGTTCCGCGGCTTTGGCCTGGCGCAGGAGGTTCAGCACCACGAAGGTGTCGATTGCCAAAATGCCGTCATACATGGCGAGGCTTGCCACCACCTGGGTTTGAGCCAGTCCGTGAAAGTGGAAACACAACTTGGCCACCCACCAGAACGTGGGGATCTGTTTCCGCCACGCGGGCAGGTTGTTAATGGTCACCCGCCGCAGGTTCGGCAAATCCGCCTGGAAATCTTTCACGCTGAGTCGTTTGAGGGCCGTCGCCAAAGCCGCGTCCCCCCGGGCCGCCAGGTGGTCGGCGAGCGCGGTGTAAGCCTCGAACCCCAACTGCATCCCGATATCGAACGCGCTTCTGCGGCAGGGCCTCGTCCCGGACCTGGAGGATATCACGTAAGCATCGTTCAGATGGGCGCGAAGCGGATACCCCTCGACCCGCTCCTTCCAAGTCCCGTCATGGCAGTGGCAGTGGCGTTCCTTCACGAATGCGTCGCCCAAGGCTTTGGCGAAGTCTTCGGCGGTCAGGTTCAGAAGCCGTTGGAGTAGGATGGGGAGCGGTGGGCGCATATCGGTCAGTTTGGGGAGTTGACTGGCAGCCGCGCCCCCGCGGCGCGGGGGCAGGTCCGGCTTCTATGCCCGGGTGGCCGCGCGCCTGGCCCACGCCCCCGCGGCGCGGGGGCAGGTCCGGCAGGGCGGAATGGCGGGCGGGTCGGTGTGGTGGCCCAGCGTGATCGTGATCCGCCAGGTTTCGATCACGTGGGCGAGCCAGGCGAAGAGCAGGACGGCGCCCGCCGTGGCGACGGGTCGGCCGGGATGCAGGTATTGGTAGCAGGTGCCGAACGCGATCACGGCCCACTGCCCGCGGACGGCCCGGCCCGCGGCGCGAAGCCGGGGGAAGCGGACCGCCCGGGGGGCGGATTGGGAAGCGGACGAGGGACCTGCCATACGTACAGCTACGGGAAACCTTCAAACCGCGGTTCAGAAGTGGAACCGAACCCCCGCGCCGACGAAACTGCCGCGCAGGCCGGAGCCGTTATCGGAGCCGAGGTTCAGGAACCGGTATTCTCCGAACAGGCTGACGCGGGGCGTGACGTAATAGTCCGTGCCGGCGACCGCCTGCGTCGCAAACCGGGTGGTGGTCCTGGACGGAACCCGCAGGTTGGTGGTCGTGGTGGTGCTTCGGGTCACCAACTCGCCTCTCATCCGGTACGCCACGGTGTCGGTCTCCGTGGAAGCGCCGCGGTCGCTCGTTTCGGTCGTCGCAAGCCCGAGGCCGATGCCCGCGTAGGGTTGGAAGCGGCCCAAGTCCAGCCGGACCAGGGCGTTGACCATATTGACGCGGGTGCTCGCGTCGGTATGCAGGGTCTCGGAGAAGGCGAAACTTTCGCCAAGCCCCTCCGAGCCCGTGGCGGGCAGGGATGAGGAGGAAGTCCGGCTCCGGCCGGTGCGGATCCGATACCCCTCATATTCCAATGAGGGGCGAAGCAGGCTGTCCGTCCTGAAGGTGTAGCCGAGGTTCAGGCCGGCCACCCCGGTCTTGGACGACCCGGCCTGGGCGGCGGCCGCGCCGCCTTGCAGCCCGAGGTAGGGCCCCACGCCGAGGTCGGCGGTTTTGGGTTGGGTTTCGATGGGGGTGCCCGCGTAGGCCGAAACCGCGAAGAGGGCGGCGGCGACCGTGGCGAGGGCTTGACGGTGGAGAGGAATGGTCTGGTTCATCGCCTACAGCTACCGGACCAACGCGAACGGCCGCGCAAAACCCGCCGTCCCGTAGCTGAAGGTATCCCTTTTGCCTTATGAACTCCCCGCTCGTGCTCACCCTCGCCGTTCTGCTTGCGACGACCGCGGCCCCGCTTGCCGCCCAGCCCCGCCACGCCCGGAAGCCCCACCGCGTCCAGGCCGAACCGAAACCCGCCGAATTGTCCCCCGAGGCCCTGGCCGAACTCGCCAATCAGGTGGGCCGCTATCCCTGGCGGACCGATATCGTCACCACCATTTTCTGGGTCGGCGAGCCGCCCGCCAAAAACAACCCCGTCTCCAATGTCGCCAGTTCCTGGGATTCGGACTGGCAGCGCTCCTTCGGCGGCTATGACAACCCGGCCCGCTCCGCCCGCAAAAACCTCCTGCCTCCGGGCTTCGTCCCGAAACAGAACCCGTTCTACATCGCGCTCCCCTACAACGACGTGCTCGACCGGACCAAAACCAAACCGGAAGCCGCAGAGGTGGTGCCTTGGTATAAGGCGCTGTTCAGGCGGCCCGGCGTTTCGGTCTGCCGGAACAGGTGGGTCGCCGTCCGCAAGGGGAACCGGGTCTGCTACGCCCAATGGTCGGATTGCGGCCCGTTCCGAACCGACCACTGGCAGTACGTCTTCGGCGACGAGCGCCCCAGGCCGAACCTCAACCACGGCGCCGGCCTTGACGTTTCCCCGGCCGTGCGGGATTTCCTCCGCCTCAACGACGGGCACGACCTCACGGATTGGCGCTTCGTGGAACTGGACGAAGTGCCGGACGGGCCGTGGGCCCGCCTCGGCAGCAACAACGAGTTCGTCCGGCAGGGGCTTGCCTCACGCCGACTGGCCAGCAACGGTGCCAGCCGATAGCCTGGCGAGCGTCGCCGCCCAGGACACCTGCCCGTATTTGACGAGCACCCGCCCGTAGGCACTCACGCAACCCAGCATCCGCCGTCTGGCCGACACGGTTTCGATTCTCAACTCCTTCGCCCCGTGGTGATCATACCCGCGGCCCAGCACCACCGTCACCCCCGCAGCCAGCCGCGGCAGCATGGCTTGTCTCGCCGTCCGCTCCTCATACACCTCCCGATCCGTCTCCCCCAGCGGTTTGACCTGCACGGCAATTCCTTGGGAAGCCGCGGCCTTGGGGCACAACGCCGCCTCCGCGAGTTTGCGAAGCGTTCGGACGGAATGGTTGACGGAGATTTCCACGGGGTTGCTCAGAAAATCCGTCCAGCCGTCGAACGAGCCGCCCGACACGTTGAATACCACTTCTTCCCCGTTGATCTGCGCTTTCACATAGGAGTAGCCGGGTTCGGGGTGGAGCAGGATGCGCTCTTTGGGAATGGCGAAATAGAAGTTCACGCCCGCCTTGGAGGTCCAATACTTGCCGCCGCCCGGGCGGTAATGCTTGAAATGATGCACGGTCGGCTCCCGCTCCAGCACGTTCGGATGGGCGAAGTCCGCGGCCCGGGTGCCGAGGCCAGCCCCGGCCCGGACGACCAGGCAGGGGCCTTCGGGCACGCTGATATGGTAGTCGGTGGAGAGATGCAGCACGCCGCCTTCGATGGGTAAATTAAGCATGGTTCAGATACCGCGGCGGGCGGATCGGGATCGGGGGCGTAGCTGCAGGTATGAACCACCTCCTGTCCAAATCCGAATCCGAAACCCTCCGCGACCTGATCGAGAACCGCGTCAAGGCCGCGGCTTGCGAAGGGCGGACTCCCGCCGAACGAACGCACCTCATCCTCTTCAATCCTTACACCCGCCAATTCGCGTCGTGGCTCATCCCGAACGCCGAACCCGGCTCCCTGCTGCCGAACGAACCGGGCGACATCAAGCGCCTGAAAGCCGCGGGGTTCGTCAAACTGTGCGAAATCCCGGAATACAAGCCCGAACCCAAACCCGAGTTCCGCCGCGGCTACAAGCCGGGGTGGAAGCCGTTGAAGGGGCTGAAGTTGAGAACCGACAGGGGCCTCCAGGCGGAAGCCGACGCGCAGGCCGCCTTGCAGGCCCGTTTTTCGGGGGTTCGGTCCGCCTTCGGCCCGAACTCCTGACCGTCCCCGAAAAATCCCGGCCAAAAATTGGACGGGGAAGAGGATAACACCTACTGCATTAGTATGACTGAAAACACCCCTCAAACCACCCCCGAATCGAAATCCGCCGGCCTCTTTCACGGCCACGTCATCACCGAGGCCAACGTCCAGGCCGCAGCGGAAACCCTCTGGAACGAAACCTACGGCGACCTCGCCGACCTCCGCGAAGGCGCGACCTACGTTTTGCACCTCTATCCTAACGACGGCGATAGCACCGTAAAACTGGAGGATCGCCTCACGGAAGTCCGCAGGGACGGCTCGGTCGTGGCCGCCCCCGTCCTTTCCCACCGGGCCGAGTTGCCCGAATGGGCTGACGGTTCCGCCGCGGCGCAGGAGACCATGGACGAAAACTGCAAGGCGGAAATGATCGAGGCCTGGGCCGACGAACTCCGCGCGAACCTCGACCCCATCGAGGAAATCGAGGCGACCGAGGAATAACCACTGGCGGAGGCCGCGGCCGGGTTCAAGCCCCGACCGCTTCCACCCAAAAACGGAAAGGAAAGGAACATGAAAACTCAGACTTCAACCTACCTGACCCGCCGAACTCCGGCCACCAGCGCTCCCGTCAGCCCCGTCCCCGGCCATCCCTGCCGCGTCGGCCATTCCCCCTTCGGATGCTTCGCCCATCATTCCGAGGACGGGTGGTGCGTCTGCGAGGAACAGACCGGCCTCACCGTCGGCCGCGGCTGCACCGAGGCCGCGGCGAAGGCGGCCGCCAGGGCGTATTTCTCGAAGAGCGCCGAGGAATTCGACCTGCTCCGCCGCAAATGCCTGGCCTATTGCCCGCCCCTCAATCCGCCGCGCGAAAAGTCGGAACTTTCCCGTAAATAGACCGTCCGAAAATTGGACGGAGAGAGGTGTAACACATACTCAAATACTATGACGGTTAACCCGTCGCGTCAGTCCAACCCCACCCCCCAAACACCATGCCACTAACGACCCTTGCCCCCGCCACCATCACCGAGCAACTGGACTCCTTCGGCAGATCGCTCATCAGTCACCCCTATAACGGCGGCCTGCTGCTGTCCGAAGGCGTCCATTGGCTCGCCGAAAACGTCGACCTTCGACGGGTGCTCGGTTTCATCATCGAGGCCCGCAAACTGAACCGTGTGAAGGCCGAAGCCTTCCAAGTCTATGTCCTCATTGTCAACCGCAAGGATCGCTTGGCCTACCTCAGGGTTCAAGACGGCGACGGCGAAACCCTCCACGGCGTGAACCTCCCCTACGCGGACTTCCCGCTGAACGAACTCACCATCTGGGTAATCGACGGCGTCGCCATGCTCCGCAACGAATACTAAACCCCGTCCGCGGCGGCGGGGCCGGCCTTCAAGGTTCGGCTCCGCTCCTGGCTGCGGCAACTCACCAACCAGTTTTCCCCGTTGTGAACCACTTTATCGCTTACAAAAAAGCCGAAGCCTCGAAATGGCAATTCCTGGGCGGGCGCCTCTTCTTTCATCGGAACCGCTGGAGCGACCGGGCCGAAGCGGAAGCCGACGCCGCGGCCCTTGCCAGGGAAAACCCCGGCCACTCCTTCAAGGTGGTTGCGGAGGGCGAGCCCATCAACCGGCGACAGCCGCTGACCCCGACCCAAGCCAAGATCAAGGCCAACCCGGTCTGGGTTGGGGAATATAAGAAGGGGCGTCGTTATCACGCTACCTTCTCATACAACCGGGGGCGCTACAAATTCTGCACCGCCTATCAGTATGAGAGCGGGCACCTCTGTGGCACGGGCCAGAGTTTCTGTGACGAAGCCACCGTGGAAAAGGTGACCTCCCAACTTCAACCCCTGCCTGCGGCCAGTCCAGAAAAACTCCGGCCATGAACCGACCCACCAACATCACCGCGGCCATTCTCTGCGGGCTACTCGCCGCCGCCCCGATTGTCCAGGTGGCCGACCGGGTTTCCGAACTCCTGAAAGGCGACCGGGGGGAGGCGACCGCCGCCAGCCCCGCGCCAAGTGCCGCCCCGACCCCGGCCGCCAACGCCTCGCTGTTCGACCCCGCGCCGCCCGACGACCCGGATTCCAAAAACTTCACTACGGACGCCAACGGCTGTCTTGTGAACACCCGCGACACCGTCACCCGCGCCAAAGGCCCTGGCGGAACCACCATCGTCACCATCACCCCCGTCCGGTCGGGCGACCTGACCACCCGCAACTAAAGTATGCGCCAAGCCCGCCACAATCCCGACCAAGCCCTGTTCGATTTCGGAGTGGAACCCCAACCGGCCGCCCCCGCTGGCAAAGCCTCCCCCCACGAACCTGCGAGAAAGTGCTTCGCCGTGTATTACCATTGCGACGAACACGAACCTGATTTTCAGGGGCGGTTCAAGACCCGTGAAAAGGCGGAGGACGCCATTCGCAGGAGCGAGGCCAGCGATCCGCTTCCAACGGGGCATCGCTTGGTGGTGACCGAAGAACCCGCTCCGAAGTCATTCCTACTACCCGGCCTCACCCTCAGCCGTTTCCGGGCCTACCGCAAAGCCTGGCGGACCGCCTACGCCGCGTTCGGAGGGTTCCCAGGCGCCGGCGGCTGGATTATGGACTTGGTGCTGCGGTTCGATCTGAACTGGAACACGGAGACGGGGGAGGTCGGGCCGACGCGCTGGTTTCTGACCGAACTGAACCCGTGGCACACCGAGGCCGCGGAAACGCGGGAACTGCAAATGCCTGAGGTTGTGAGCGTGGAGCGGGCGTTGCTGCTGCTGAGACGGGCTGGGCTTGGGAAAGTGCTCGGCGTGGCCCCGTGCAAGGTGCTGGATGAAAGCCCCGAAGGCACCCGCCTGAAAGTCCGGCAGGACGGGCGGACCCTCACGTACGTCATCCTGGCCGACGTTTCGGAAGCGGAACTCGGCAAGACCGCCAAGATGAAATTTTGCTATCACGACAAACCCTACCGGACGCATTGGACGAAAGCCGCCTGACCGTAGCTGTTCAAATGAAGCACATCGCCCCCCAACTTGAATTCGACTTTTCGGCTCCCGCCGCACCGCAGGCCCCGGCCCAACCCAGGCGGCAGTCCGCTGCCAAGCGGAAGGATTGGATCGTGGACTGCGCCCATCCGGGCACCTGTCCGAAACCGTGGGCCGGCGGACCTGCCGCGAGTCTTTGCCACGGCTGCCGCTTTTTCGCGAACTCCCGCGGCCCGGCTTTCTGGGAGCCGAAGGGCGTGGCCTGACACCGACCGGGGCGGCCGCGGTCGGTTTTGAAATCGGCCGGTAGCTGCAGGTATGGCGCCTCCCCGAAAGAACTCCTCCGGCCTCGCTACCCCGAACGACTCCGTAATGACCCCGGCCCCGATTGCCGAGCGGTTGGTCCGGTATTTCAAGCCTTCGGGTCTGGTCTTGGAACCCTGCCGCGGCACCGGCCACATCCACGACGCCCTCCTGGCCGCCGGCTGCGAGACGGAGTGGTGCGAAGTCACCCAAGGCCGGGACTTTTTCGACTACGCCGGGCCGAGGCCCGACCTGATCCTGACCAACCCGCCATATTCCATCTTCCCCGCCTTCCTGGCCCGCTGCTTGGCCGTTTGCGACGACGTGATCGTGGTAATCCCGCCCGCAAAACTCTACGCCTCGCTGAACATCATGGCCCAAATCCGCCGGTTCGGCGGGATCGCCGAAATCTGCCTCATCGGCGGGGGCGGTAAACTCGGATTTCCCTTCGGGTTTCCCGTGGCCGCGTGCCGCATTCGGCGAGGCCCGCAGGCGACCCGGCACACGGTGCTGCCGTAAGGGCGTAGCTGCAGGTATGGCACAGCCGCGACCCCGCCCCGTCCTTCCTGAGAACCTGCTGAGGTGCATGTCCGCGGCCGACCAGCGAGAGTTTGGAACGGCGGACATCAGCGCGGAGGACGCCGCGGCCGCTTTCGTTCCGAAAAGCGAGGGCGACCTGCAGGATCTCATAGCCAAAGACCTGACACGGCGGGGGATCTGGTTCGATTGCGACGCCATGCACAAGAAACGCACCGGGCCGAAGGGAACCCCCGACTTCCTGTTTTGCGTGAACGGCCAGGCGTGCGCGGTGGAGGCCAAGTTCGGCAAAGGCACCTTGAGCCCCGAACAGCGGGAGACGATCCCGGCCATGACCGCCAACGGCTGGCGGATTGCGGTGGTGCGGAGTTATCGGGAGTTCAAGGAGTTTCTTCGAACGGTCGGGATTAACTGACCCGAAAGCCGCGGCGCTTTCCAGACCAACCCGCGCCGGGCGGGAAAGTTCCAATAAAGGCGGCCATAAATTGGACGGAGCGGCGGCTAACCCATAGTCGACTACTATGACGGTTCACCCGTCGCCTCAGTCCAAAACACCCCCACCATGAACAATCCCATCGCAACCCCCGAGCGCGACCCACGTCCGAAAATCCAAGCCTTCACCGGCCTTGCAATCTACACCGACGGAACCCATCGCCTGGTGACCCTGAGAGCGCCCCAGGGCGCGGACGAAATCGAGGTGTGCTCCGCTTACCGCGACCTGAACCCGCAACTGGCGGCGTTCATGCCGGTGCCAGGCTATGTCTGGAGCGGTCACGCGAACCAAGCCCAAGCGGAAGCTTTGGCCGCATTCGAGCGCGGCGAATCCAAATTCGACTACCGGGAACGGACCGAGAACATCATCAACGTGCCCATGATGATTCTCTGAGTTCACCGCTACGGCCGGGTTCGACCCCCGACCGCGGCCCTCACAAACCGCACCCTCCGAACATGAGCGCCAACCCTTCCCCGCAGCCCGAAGCCGAGCCGTGCGCGTTCTGCGTCGGATGGCGGACGGGGTGCGCGACGTGCCCGTTCTCCGCCGAGGCGTTCGGAACCCCCCGGGCAGATTCTCCCGAAAACCCCGTCCAAAAATTGGATTCGGAACAGGCTAACCCTTATTGACCTATAAGACGGTTGTCCGTCGCGTCAGTCCAACCGAAACACTCCCCATGAAACTCACCCTCAAAAACCCCTCGATCGGCGCAACTTGCGTCATCCTTCCCCGTTTCCAACGCGCAGGCACTGAAAGTTGGCATGTGGTTTCCGCAGCCCAAACCCGCCGCGCCGAACAAGCCCTTGGCCGCGCCCTTCCCGACCTCGGCCCCGGCAACCCCGAATTCGCAAAATCGGGCTTCGTGCCCGGCGGATACATCGTCTCGTGTCTCGCCAAGGACCGGCTGGACGAGTCGCTCCGATGCCACTACGCCCGGATCGGAATACGCCGCGGGCGGGTCGTCGTCCAGAGCCGCGCGGAGGAGGGTTTTCTTTGGTCCGACCTGCCGAGGTATGTCACGGAAGAGGAATATGCGGAGATCCTCAGCCGGTTCGACGATCCGTGCTGCGACGACCCCGCAATCATCCTACACGCCGGGGAAGCGGGCGCCGAATAACCCCGACCTAACCAAGCCCCGTTATGACCCCTCCAAAACCCACCCTCAACCTCACCCCGGCGATGTTCTTCACCGGCACCCAAGCCATCGTCCTGGCCCACCGCCACGGCCGCTCGGACGAGGACGAGTTGAACTTCCGTCTCGATAAGAACAGCACCTACCAGGCCACCGAGGCCCTGCTCCGGCACCGGGAACTCTCCCGCTGCGAGATCACGATGGAGACGGCCGGCCTGATCGTGAACCTCCGCCTCAAACGCTGCTACCACCACGAGGGGCGGCTGTGCCGGGTTCATTACGTCTCGGAAAGCGGCAGCGAAATCCGCCGCAAGGGCCTGAAAACCCACGAAATCCAACTGGCCCAAGTCGCCGCCTGGGCTGCCGCTCGGCATTTCGCCACGCCGCCGGTCGGAGTCCGGCTGGTCTATCACGTCCTGGCCGCGGACGACAATGAAATGGCGGTGACGGAATCCTGGGTGGTTGACCTGCCGATGGAGCCGCAGGCAAAGGTGGAGAGCCTGGTCGTCAAGAAACTGAAAGCCATCGAGGCCGCCCTGGCGCTCGACGACGAGGACCTGCCGGAGTGCGACTTGGACGAGCGGCACGGCACCGACGCCAAACCTTTTCAGAAATGCTTCGACTACTGCCTGGCCCGGCACAACTGCCCGCAGTTCACCAGGTATGTGGAGCAACGGGCGAAACGCGGGACCGCCCTGCCAGAAATGTTCGCCTCGTTGGGAAATTTGAAAAAAGCCCCGTCGCCGAATTGATTCCGCCAGCGCTAACACCTACTGACTTATTATGGAAGCCAACCCCACCCGAACCAATCCGAACGCGGCCCACGCCGTGGAACCCCTCTTCGCCACCTTTCCGCCCTGCTCCCAGGAGTTCCCGACCCGCCAGGCCGCGGCTATCAAGGCCGAAGCCCTCGCCCGTGAGGTAGCCGCCCGGCTCTTCACGGAACTCGACATGTGCCTGAACCAGCCCATCGCGAGGGTCCACCCGCCGGTTCCGCCCCGGAAACCCGCGGGCCGCAACATCCCGCCGCCCCCGACGGCCGAAGAAGTCCGGGAGGCGGCCTGGCGCAAACGCCTCTTCGATACCGCCGCGGTCTGGACGGAACGGACCGACTGCCGCGTCGGCACCGCCCTCAAACTCTCCGAAGGCCAGGTTTGGTTGCCCGTGGCGGCACTCGAACTCGCCTGCCTGGAAGGCTACGCCGTCCGGGAGGTCCAACCCTTTATCGGCGCGGGGGAGGTGTTCTCCTTCTGCGTGGGGCAGGAGGTTTCCCCCCGCGCCGAGTTTTCAACCCCGCAACCCCAACCCTCAACCGAGGAAACAGTATATGCCTAAAATCAACATCATCCGGGACAACGCCGTGATCGGCGTCGGCACCGAAGCCCAATTCCGCATCGCCTGCCTGCTGGCGTTCAACGTCGGCGTTCTGCGCATGCCACTGGAGACCCTGATCAAGCGCTTCAACCAACGGTGGGCCGAACTCGGCAACCCGCAGCGGGTCCGCCTGGCCTGAACTTTCCAGGAAATGCCAGTCCAAAAATTGGATTTCCAACCTGCTAACCCTTAATGACCTAGTATGATGAAAAACCTCTTACTCCCCCTGACCCCAGACCAAGCCGACTTCCTCGCCTTCTTCTGCAACGCCGGGCTGGAAATCGACCTGATTCCGCAACGAAACGAAGACGGAACCTTTTATGTGGACCTTACCGACCCCAAAGACGAGAGGGGCGAGGTGTTGGAGACCGTTGACTTCCAGACCGAAGCCGAGGCCGAGGCGTTCATTGACCTCTGCCTGGCGGAGGATCCGCGCAGCCGCGACCGCGCGTTTGACGGCCGGCCGCAACGCTATCTGCTGCAGGTTGGCGATGGATGGGCCTTTGCGGCGTGGGCCGGGTATGGAGGACGGCTTTCCAACGGGGTCTTTGATACCCAGGGGGAGGCGGAAGAGGCGGCTCTGGCCCGGACGGCAGACCTCGCCGAGCAATTCTACGGCGACCGCCAAACGGTGGGCGGCTTGCAGGCGGCCTGGATCGCCAACCCCGACCTCGCGGAAGTCAAAGGCCCGCGGGACGCCGCCTGGGTTCGCCAACTCTTCGAGGCCGCCGCGGCTTGGAGCCGGGAGCAGAACCGCTATCCCGAGGACGAACCCGCCGCCGGCGCGTGGCTCCCGGTCAGCGATATTCGCAACGCCCTGGAAAGCCAATTCACCCTCGTTCGCATCACCGTGCCCGCGGCCTGAACTTTCCCCAAAAACCCCCGCCAAAAATTGGATTTCACAACCGCTAACCCTTAATCGGCTATCATGAACAAAACCCTCCCTTCCGACCTGCTCGCCGACCTCACCTACATCACCCCCAGCGTCGCCGCCGAACTCCTGAACCGCCGCCCCGAACCCGCCGAACCCACCCAGGCCACCGACAAGTTCGCCGTGGACGGGAACGGCAACCTTTACTGCTACCGCGTGGAAGTGGAAGGGAAAGGCTTCGCCGTAGCCCTCGGGGAGCGGTTTTCCGCCAGCGGCAAACGCCACCCCTTTGAAATCCCGCTCTTCGCCGCCTCCGCGATGGATCGCGGCGCCGAGGCCGTCGCCACCGTCCGCCACGCCCGGGACGGGTTCCACCTCGTGGACGAGGGCGGCACCGGTGAACTGCTGACAGGGGGCGCCGGGTTTCCGACCGTGAGGGAAGCCGCGGAGGAAGCCGCCTGGCTCGGCTTCACTTTCGCCCAAACGCCCGACGGCCTGATGGACTTGGAAACCTTCGAGGTGCTGACCCCTCGCGGTGGCGCGCCCTGGGGTATCATTCCGTGCTGGGTCGACGAGCGCCACATCTGGGCCGCCAGACTTTCCCAAGCCAAGACGGCCTGAACCCCAATCTAAAATAATTCAAACTATTTTCGGTCGGCAGCTTGCCGGCACAAAGCACAACACCTATTGTATTAGCAGCAAGCGAGGAAGTCACGGAACGAACCTCGCGCCCCCCAGGGCAGCAGAGCGCGTGAAGTCCGGGCGCAATTCCCGGCTGGGGGTCAAAGATGAAGACGGCCCCCCCGCGGATTGGCAACCTCACCCTGGACGCCGCGCTCACGAGCGACGAGGCGATTGACCTGATAAAGGCGGAAGACCTGGCCGATCCCTACGGCGATCTGACCCAGGAAGCCCTAGCCCACCTCGGCGGTTTCTCACACGTCGCATTGCTCACTTTTCCGTCCACCCCGGAGCAGCCGGTCCCGGATCGCGTTCTGTTCCCGCTGAACCCGACCGGCTACGGCCCCGCCTGTTTTCTCCGCGCCCTTGAATACGGCGGCTACCGGCTGGGCCGCCCCAGACCCCTCAACGACGGAACCGCCTCCGCCATTGCCGCCGCGGCGACCGACCTGCTCGGCTGGCCGCGGTTCGCCCCGCCGACACCCCACAAACCCGCACCCCCCCGCCGCAAGAAGAAGGTCAACCCCGAGGATCGGACGCGCCGGGATTTGCCGATTTACCTGGACCTGCTGACAGAGGTCGGGGAAGCCGTGCCATCCGAGGCGGAAATGGCGGCCACCCCTATTTGCGACTTGCTGAGAGAACTCCACGCACGCGTCATCGAAAAAAACCCGCTTCACCTGATCGCCCTGGCGGCTGGCGGCAAAAAGGGCGCTCTGACCAAGCACGTGAAAGACCCGCGATTTGCACGGTTTTTCACGTGCGTGAAGGTTCGCTGGGTTGACGGACAGGCCAAGGACAACGGCGACGGAAGCGACAACAGCGCCTACCGGCAACTGTTGGGCG
>Ga0316226_1002414_pt1 | contig 17606 bp, 13 predicted proteins | sample TBH18017metaG_FD_206009 | JGI IMG/M metagenome (GOLD analysis project Ga0316226, IMG submission 206009) | Freshwater microbial communities from Trout Bog Lake, Wisconsin, USA - TBH18017 | ecosystem: Environmental > Aquatic > Freshwater > Lake > Hypolimnion/Profundal zone | place: USA: Wisconsin... | reverse complement strand
GAGAGGTAGCCCGCGCTATTGACGTTCGGGTAGTCCGACGCCGGATACGCGAGCGCTGCCGCCGGTGAAGCCAACACCAGCAGCAGCATGGCAGCAAACAGAAGCAGCAGTCGACGTCGCATCATGCCCCCCGCTCGAGTTCGCCAGCGACCGTCGCTTCTTGCGATGCCCGGGACGTCGGCTGGCGGCGTATGGTGACCCTCTTGGTCGAAGTAGTGCACAGTTGAGCCGCACTCGACATACTATCGACATCGGCGACTCAGAACTTCACATTCTGCGTGACCCTGGTCCCGCTGCGGTTCCCTGCGCCTGGGCGAGTCATGGCGACCCGCCGCCGACCTCGGTCGGGACGTCCCTCTCGGCGGTGTCGCTGAGGCCGAGCTCACCGTCCACGTTGAGGCCCCAAGCCCAAAGGGTGCCGTCCTTCTTGATGGCCAAGGCGTGGCCGTAGCCAGCCGAGACCGCTGCCCAGCCGCTGGTGCTGCCGACCTGGGTCGGGGTGGGATGCGCATTCGTGTCAGCGGTGCCGCGGCCGAGCTGGCCGAAGTCGTTCACGCCCCAGGACCAGAGGGTGCCGTCCTTCTTGATGGCCAAGGTGTGGCCGAAGCCAGCCGAGACCGCTGCCCAGCCGCTGGTGCTGCCGACCTCGGTTGGGGTGAGCCTGTCAACGGTGTCTCCAAGGCCCAGCTGCCCCTTGCTGTTGAATCCCCAAGCCCAGAGAGTGCCGTCCTTCTTGAGGGCCAGGGTGCTCCACGCGCCGCTCGGCGAGACCGCCGCCCAGTCGCTGGCGCTGCCGACCTGGGTCGGGGTGGGATGCGCATTCGTGTCGGCGGTGCCGAGGCCGAGCTGGCCGTAGTCGTTCATGCCCCAGGACCAGAGGGTGCCGTCCTTCTTGAGGGCGAGGGTCGAGTAGTCGTTGGCCGAGACGGCCGCCCAGTTGCTGGCGCTACCGACCTGGGTAGGGGCGTCCCTGTCGTGGGTGTCGCCGAGGCCGAGCTCGCCGTAGTAGTTGAAGCCCCAAGCCCAGAGAGTGCCGTCCTTCTTCAAGGCCACAGCATGGAAATCACCAGCCGAGACCGCCGCCCAGTCGCTGGCGCTGCCGACCTGGGTCGGAGTGGGATGAGCGTATAGGTCAGCGAGGCCGAGGCCGAGGCCGAGCTGCCCGAGGCGGTTGTCGCCCCAAGCCCAGAGAGTGCCGTCCTTCTTGATGGCCAAGGTGTTGACCCCGCTATTCGAGACCGCCGCCCAGCCGCTGGCGCTGCCGACCTGGGTCGGGGTGGGATGAGCGTCCAGGTCAACGGTGCCAAGGCCGAGGTTACCGCGCGGGTTACTACCCCAGGCCCAGAGTGTGCCGTCCTTCTTGAGGGCGAGTGTGTCGACGCTGACGTCCCAGGCGTTGATCGCACAGCCCGACGAAGTCGACACGGCAGCCCAATCGCCACTCCCAGGAGTGGGCGCCGCCGACCGCGTGAACGCCTTGAGGCAGACGCTCATCGCCTTGTCGCCCTTCAGCTTGCTCACGTCCGTCCAGGTGCGGCCGTCACTGCTCACGAAGCTCTGCTTCGTGCCCGTTGGCCCGAGCGTTGGCCCCAGCTTGATTGGACTCGTGACACCCGGCGTCGTCAGCTTCACTGCCACCCGAAAGCGCTGGCCGGCGACAAGCTGCATCGGCCGAGCGAGATGCACGGTGTGGTAGCCCTCAAGGCTGAAGCCGCCCGACCCTTCGGCAGTCAGCGTCTTCGCTGAGCCTGTCTTCGCATAGATCGTGTAGCGTGAATTGGGCGCCATGGCCCAGAAGCTCACGGCGCTGAGCAGATCGCTCTTCGCGGCGGTGAAGTCGTTCGCCATCCAGCCTTTGTCGCTGGAGGCGCCCCACGGCGTGCCCGTCGGAGCGAGGTCGTACTGGTAGATGGCGCTGAAGTTGTCCGTGGGCTCGGCGCCCTCGAAGACCATGCTCAGAGTTATGCGGGCTAGACGGGTGTCGTAGTAGGAGACGTAGAAGTAGCCCTGGTCACCAAACGACGTTCCCCAGCTGTTGCGCACGATGAAGGCACCGTCGCCTGGGGGCTTGGTCGCAAAGTTTTCGCGAGGGTACTTGTCGTCCCAGCCGACGATGTCAACCTGGTGCCCAGGGTACTTGGAGCCGTTGGAGTAGTAGGCGTTGTGATCCGGGTTCCAGGTGCTCCGCACCATGTCGAGAAGCTCTTGCCAGAGCGGGTAGGTTTCTGCATGGAAGTACATGGCGACGTCGACCGCCCCGTAGTTCGTCAGGGCCGCCTTGATGGCGCCGTTGTCGTACTGGTTGGCCCGCTTCGGCAGGAAGAAAATGTTCTGCACGTGATAGGCGGGAGTCAGGCCGGGCGGCGTGTAGTTGTCGCCGTAGGCGTCCTGACTGGCCAGGATCGGCCCCGCCCAGCGGGCCAAGTAGCCTCCGGCGTCAAGCATGGTGCCTCCCCCGGCGCCGTAACCCTCGGTCTTGAGAGCAAGGTTGTCTGCAGAGAAGACCTGCGCATCGCCGGGTAGCATCGAGGATTCCAGCGCGCCTAGGGCGGCAAAGTCCCAGCACGTCCCGAAGTTGCCCTGGTCTTCGATCGGCGGCGCCTTGCCGAGCTTGCGCAGGTCATAGGAGCTGGGATAGGCGGCGCCCGGCGCGCGCAGTCCTGCATGCACTGCCGTAGGGCGGGAAGCGTCAGTCAGCGAGGAGATCAGGCTCCCCAGCGCGAGTCCGGCAGGTTGCAGCGAACCAGGTGCGTACTGGCTAGGCCAGCCGTTGGTCCTCAGCGCTGCCTGAGATCCGGAAGCAGACGCTTGAGCCGTCACGGCTACCAAGCCCGCCGCAAGACACGACAGGCACACGGCGATGGCCGCGGTGCGCAGGTGCGAACGCTTCATGATGCCCCCCGTCTCACGCTCGCGTGGCAGCGATTGCTCCCCCACCACCTCTGCGGCATTCTACAGCGAACATGTGACTTGGCCCTGGGACGAGCGGCAGGCCAGCCTCGCCTGGGTCTCGCTCTGGCCACGGTGAGCGGGGCGCGTCGCCGGACGCCGGACCAACACGGCGCTCCTTGGAGGCCCGCCGACCGACAAGGGAGTCGCCTCAGTCGAGGAATATCGAATTCTCCTCCCATGTGTTGCCGCCGTCGCTGGTGACGTAGACCCACGTGCCGCCGCTATATTCGGCGCAGATCCAAGCGTGCGTCGCATCCACACATTGAACCTCGGAGTAGTCCATCCCATCGTAGCCTGGATCACTCAGGGTCACCCATGTCGCTCCAGCGTCAGTGGTGCGCAAGACCGTGCCGGATGCCCCCACCGCGTAGCCGATCTTGGAACTGCAGAAGCTGACGCTCTTGAGATCCTCCCCGGTGCCGGTGTCGACGTTGTGCCACGTCCTGCCGCCATTCGTGGTCGCATACATGACACCGCCGTACCCTACTGCCCAACCGGAGTCTGCCGTGGGGAAGTCGATGGAAGTCGAAAAGACGTCGCTAGGCAGTTGACGGCGCGTCCAGTGCTTGCCGCCGTCGGCGGTGGCCCAGAGGCCACCCAGCTTGTATCCCCAGCCGAGCACATAGCAGCTGCTGGCGGTGGGGCATGACACCTGTAGGAAGCCGCCAGACTGGTCCGTCCCGGCGATCCGCTTCTGGACGTGCCACGACGCGCCGGCGTTGCTCGTCTTTGTGATCGACCCACCCAGACCGGAGGATCCCGACTGGCTACACGCCCATCCCACGCGCGTCGTGGCAAAACTCGCGTCGCTCAGCCAACTGCCCCCCGGCGAGCCCGCACCGGGCACGCCAGGCAGGCTCTGCCAGCTGGCGCCCGCGTTCGTCGTGCGCAGCACGGTGTGACCGGCGCACACCCAGAGGCCGGTGCTGCGCGTGGCGAAGGCAAAGAAGCCCCCTGACGCGCCATTCCCGGCGGTAATAGCGTAGGGGCGAGTAGCCAGTTGTTTCCAGCTCGCGCCGCTGTTGCTCGTGCGCCAAGCGGTCGCCTTGCTCGCCCCATCCGTCGTCGACTCCCATCCATGCTGCGCATCGATGAAGAACACGACGCCGCCGGCGCGAGCACTGCCCGTGCACACGCCCGCGAGCAGGGCGCTGACCGCCAGAACCAATGCGCATGCGGCGCCGAACCCCTTGAGCTTCGACATGACTTCCCCCCGGTAGCTGCACACGTCATCGTCAGCATACAGCGGCCCCTCCCCGTGGCGCGGTCGCACTGCCGCACGTCCACGAGGAGGGGCCGCTGCTGGGTTCGATGCTCAGGCTTGAATCACCCTCGACGTCGTGCTCTCAGGGCGAAGTGAAGTCGCACGTGTGGTTCGGCGACTGGAACCAGCCGGTACCGGTGGTGAAGTACTGGTTGGCCTGCGTGGCGTCGACGATGTACCAGCTCTTCCAAGCGACCAGCACGCGGTAGGCGCCCGACGGAGCGCTGGGGAAGCTGTAGGACTGAGTCTTTCCCGTGAAGAACGCGGTGCTGTTCCAGCCGCCATAGGACTGAGTCCTGTAGTAGCCGCTGGGGCCGTACACGTAGACGGTGCACGGGTTGACGTGCGACCAGTACGATCCGCGAACCCAAGCGTTTGAGTGCAGGTTGACCGTGATGGCGCCGGCGAACGCCGCTCCAGCCGTCCCCAGCAGAACGACGACGGCGAGCACGGTGAGCACAAGCAGGCGCTGATGGAGCTTCGTCACGCAATTACCTCCTCCGAAGTGCAGGAAGGCAGCAGCCGTTCGCCAGCGACCGTCGCTTCTTGCGATGCCTGGAACATCGGCTGACGTCGTCTGCTGGCCCCCTTGGTCGAGGTGGTGCGCGGTTGAGTCGCGCTCCACCTACTATCGACATCGGCCAGTCGAATCTTCAGTTTCGGAGGACACGGGTGGTGGCGCCAAGAGTGCCGGAGGCGGCGCGGGGATCACATCAGGCGCTTGCTCAGTACCTGGGATGCGGTGGCCGGCGGCGAGCCGAAGAGACGCGGCAGGCGGATTCATTGCCCATTTGTCGGGGGGGTAAGGCAAATAAAGGGGCATCAAGGTGGACGCGGCCAGCCCGGTTGCCAGGCGCGGCTCCGTGACGGGCCTCAGCAGCAGCAGGCCGCCGCCCCGGCGCACGCCTGGCGACGCGTGGCCGGCGCGCGGGCTCCTGCAAGCGGCGACTGCGGGCCTCGCCAGGAGAGCCCGCTCGGCTGGCGGCTACTTGCTGGTGGAGAGAATCATGGGGCCGGCGTGGTTGACCGTTCCGCCCACCGCCAAGCCATCGTTGGCGTCGACGAAGTCGACCGAATCGAGATATGCAGCACTCCCGGCCGCGCTTGCATCTTGGGCGGCCCAGGTAGTGCCGCCGTCGGTAGTGGCGAGGATCACGGGGCCGATGGGATTCCCGCTACTCCCGTGACTATTCCCCACCGCCCAGCCATCATTGGCGTCGACGAAGCTAACCGAGGCGAGATCCGCGGTACTGCCGGCCGCGCTGGCGTTCTGAGCTTTCCAGGTGCCGCCAGCGTCGGTGGTGGCGAGGATGAGAGCGCCGGCATACTTGCCCTTGCTGTCAACCGATCCGCTCACCGCCCAGCCGTCGTTGCTGCTGACGAAGCTGACCGAGTTGAGCCCCCAATTGCTGCCAGCACTGCTCGCGTCTTGCGCTGTCCAGGTAGCGCCGCCGTCGGTGGTGGCGAGGATGAGAGCGCCGTTGCCGGTGCTTTTCTGCCCCACCGCCCAGCCATCGTTGGCGTCGACGAAGTCGACCGAGGCGAGATCCGCGTTACTCCCGGCCGCGCTTGCATCCTGGGCGGCCCAGGTAGCGCCGCCGTCGGTGGTGGCGAGGATGACGGGCTCCATGGGATTCCCGCTGCTGCCGGGGCTTTCCCCCACCGCCCAGCCATGGCTGGCATCGACGAAGTCGACCGAGGAAGGCCAGAAGGAACTGCCAGCCGCGCCGAAGTTCTGTGTCACCCAGGTGGTGCCGCCGTTCGTGGTGACGAGGATGACGGCGTAATAGTCGGCTGGGTCGGTCTTCCCCTCGCCCACCGCCCAGCCATCGCTGGCGTTGACGAAGCTAACCGAGCTGAGCTTCGCGACACTGCCAGCAGCGCTGGCGTCCTGGGCGGTCCAGGTGGCGCCGCCGTCACTGGTTGCGAGAATGACGGCACCTGTGAAGAATCCTTGGCCGTCGACCGTCTCGCCCACCGCCCAGCCATGGTCGGCGTCGACGAAGCTGACCGACTCAAGACTCGCTGAAAGGCTGCCGGCCACGTTGGCGTTCGGGGCGGTCCAACTGACGGCAACGTCAGATGACGGTTGCGGGTTCGCTGCCCCACTGTGTGATGGCGATGGCGACAGGCTCGCCGCGCCGCTGCCACCGGAGCCACAGCCGCCGACAAGAATCGCCACGGCGACGGCGGCGAAGATGGCCGTGAATGTGAGCTGGCCGTACCTGTGCCGGCGAACACGCGGCCTGTGTTGGTGCGTCGAATAGCGTTTCATCCTCTGCCCCCGTGTGGATGCGCAGCCCGCGCTTGCGCAGCTCGTGCTGCTGAATCTACCAGTTCGCGACTTTTGGAAGTGCGTCGAACCCGTCGGATCGACGGTAGGCCGGACCCGCCTGTCTGCGGGCCGCGCGCGTCGCCTTCATCTGGGCACCTGCCAGCCGCGAGCCTCAGGGTCATCGAACGGTCACACTCAATCGGCGCTTACTTGCCGGTGGCGAGGATGAGGGCGCCGACAGCATAGCGGCCGGTGTCGTCTTGAAGCTGCCCGACGGCATGGCCGTGCGCGGCATCGACGAAGGCGACCGAGCTGAGCATCGCGCGACTGCCGGCACTGCTCGCGTCCCGCGCCTTCCAAGTGGCGCCACCATCGCTGGTGGCGAGGATGAGCGGGCCGGCGTTCATGTGCAGCTTGTCGAGCCTGGCTCCCACCGCCCAGCCGTGGGCGGCATCGACGAATGCGAGTGAGACGAGACTGCCATGGTCGCCGACAGGGCTCGCGTCCTGCGCCTTCCAGGTGGTGCCACCGTCGCTGGTTGCGAGGATGACGGATCCATTCCTACCGTCGATTCCTGTGGCCCAGACGTGCGCGGCATCGGCGTCGGCGACGGAGTGGAGCGCTGAATCACTGCCGGCGTTGCTCGCATCCTGCGCTTTCCAGGTGGTGCCGCCGTCGCTGGTAGCCAGGATGGCGGCGCGGATCGTGCCGGCGCCGTCGTTGCCGGCTCCCACCGCCCAGCCGTGCGTGGCGTCGGCGAAAGCGACCGAGGCGAGAGCAGTGCGGCTGGCAATGCTCGCGCCCTGTGCTGACCAGGTGGCGCCGCCGTTGCTGGTGGCGAGGATGACGCCGCCGTCGGTGCCGCCCCCGACCGCCCAGCCATGGGCAGCATCGGCGAAGTCGACCGAGAGATTGAGCACATTGATGCCGGCAGGGCTGACATCCTGGGCTTTCCAGGTGGCGCCACCGTCGCTGGTGGCGAGGATGACGGGTGAGAAGTTGCCGTTGGTCCCCCCCGCCCAGCCGTGCAGAGCGTCGACGAAGTCGACCGAGTGGAGCTGCACATCACTTCCGGCGCTGCTGCCATCCTGCACCTTCCAGCTGGTGCCGCCGTTGCTGGTCGCGAGGATGACCGGGGCATGGCTGCCCATTGTGTTGCTGCCGGTGTATCCGACCGCCCAACCGTGCGCGGCGTCCGCGAAGCTGACCGACTCGAGGGTCGTATCGGAGGTGGCACTGCCCACCGCTTGCGTCGTCCAGGTAGTCGCGGCCGCGGGCTCTGGCGATGCGCTGACAGCAGCGCTGCCTGAGGATGAGGGGGAGGGAGGGAGGCTCGCCGCACTGGCGCCAGCAGAGCCGCAGCCGCCCAGAAGAAGCGCTGCAGCGAGGCCGGCAAGGGCAACCGTCAAGGCTAGTGGGGCAGAGTTGTGACAGCCAGGACGCGGCCGTTGATCGCGCGAAGAAGAGAGTCTCACTGCTTTGCCCCCCATGTAGTTGCCCTACGACCATTATCAGCGGAGCACGGACCGGACCACAATGAGGCGAAGGACCCAGAGCGGCCCGCCGCGCTGTAATCTACGCTGGCAGGAGATCGCCACGCGACGGGCCGCAGGGACAGCGTGTGGGCCCGCCCTGTCAACCTGCAAGGGCGACAATGGGCCCGGGGCCCGCAGTCACCGATGAAGCCCCCCCTGTGAGCTGGATGTCGCTGGCGATGAGAACGCGTTCGCCCTGATTCAGGCGCCCACCGGCGCGGCCACAAGTTCCGTCGCCAGCCCTCGCCGACGTGAACCCCGGCTTCGACAGTCAGAGGAGCGAGACAACCTTGCCTGACAGGGTCAGGCACTTCTGACCGCCCTTTCCTACGTCCGTCCAGTCATCCATGGTCAAGCTTGGGACGGCGGCGAGATGTGAGAGCAGGGCTTTGGCCCCAGCCGGCGACGCTGGACTGTAGTAGTCGTGAAGGATGATGAAAGCGTTGACGGTCGAACTGGCCTGCGGAGAGAGAGTCGACCAGGTGATGATGGTTGAGTCGTCGTTGGTATTGGCGCCCATCACCTTCACCCCTGGGCCGAAGCCTTCGTCGTCGGTGTACACCTGCCAATTGGTCGTCGACGGTCCGTCGCTGAAGAAGAACATGGAGACCATGAGTTTCGGATGGTCCGCGGAGATCTCCAGCTTCGAGCTTCCGAGGTGAAGACCGAAGAGTACGACCATCGTTCTGGCGTCGCTCAACTCAAAGCCCGAGGTGGTGTTCTCGACCTTCACTTGAAACGGAATGACCAAGTCCGTCTTCGGGTCCCAGTCAGCTGTCGGATCGACGGCGTCGCTGGCAGCAGCGGGATGGCCGAAGGCGCTGCTGACATTCGCGGGAGGGGGTGCCCACACGGTGAAGGTTACCGAGCACGTGTATCCGTCGCCCCGCTTGAAGTCCCAAGTAGCGCGCTTGCTCGCCAAGTTGGGGGTTGCCGGGGCGGAGCTCGCTGTCGACTCCGGCAGGGCTTGCTGAGGTGCCACCGAAGGCGAGGACAACGAGGATGCGGTCGCGGCACCTCCGCCGCCTGAGCTGGAGCCACAGCCGCAGAGAAGCAGCGCCACGGCGAGACTGGCAAGCACCAGCGTCAAGGTGAGCTGGCCGCGCCCGTGCCGGCCAGCCCGCAGCCAGTGATGGTGCGTCGTGCGGTTTCTCATCAAGTGCTCCCAATGTAGATGTACTGACTCCGCATCTCGATAGCCGTGCCGGGCGTCGCTGCCGTGGGTGGCGCACCGGGCCTCAGCAAGAGGTCCGCGCCCTGCTCCCCGTGCTGGCCGTCCGACGCGGTGGCCGCTACTTCACCCTGAACGCGCACCAAGTCGCCGCCGCCGCGCTCGTGGCGGTCTTTTCGACCTCCACCCGCAGGCTTCTGCACGATTTGCAGGACGAACCCGCACCTTCCATTAGAAGCCAGCTGCAGAGCGCGAATAGAGGACAAGGCCCACCGAGAGGATCATCCAGGCGATGCTGATGATGATGCCTGCGCTGCACATGCCGGTCGGCCTGCCTTCACGCTTCGCCTGGGCAAGTCCGATCCACGAGAGGATGAGCCCCAGGAGGCTGATGCCGAGTAGGGACAGGACGAAGCCGGCGATGCCGAGGCCGGGAGCGCCGGGCCCGACGGTTGCGGCCGCACCGGCCTCTCTGACATCGACGCCTCGTGCGAGCCCGAGGTTCCCGTCGCCTCTCCCCGGGACAGGCAGCCCCGCGCCGCATTCGCCGCAGAACCTGGCACCCCGCGAACGCGCTTCTCCGCACGCGGGGCACACGCAGGTGCCGCACTCACAGCAATACCCGCATGTCGGACACACGGCGGTGCCGCACTGGGCGCAGACCCTTGCTCCATCCCGGATTTCGCCGCCACAGCTGTCGCAGCGCCACATGCTAGCGCTTCACGCTGAAGGTCAATGCGGCGCTCTGCCCCGCCGGCGTCGTCACTGTGATCTTCACCTTGCCGTACTTCGCAGTGGCTGGCACTCTGCACGTGATCTGCGTCGCGCTCCACGAGATATACGCCGTACACTTCGCGGCGCCGAAAGATACAGAGCTTGTGCCGCGAGCCGCGCCGAAGCCCGTGCCCGTGATGGTCACGGTGGTGCCGCGTTTGCCGGAGGTGGGGCTGAGCTTGCTGAGCTGGGGGGCCGGGACGACCTTCACATAGTCCCCGGCGACCGTGAAGTCGTAGCTTCCGGCGGAGAGGCTGCTGTTGTACCCGCTGATGCGCACGTAGTAGAGACCCGCGGCGAGCGCCGCGGAGAACGGGCTGCCGCTGGTGGTGTCCCTCGCGCCCACAGAGACGAGCTTGCCGCCGTCCCAGCGGTACAGGTTCAGGGTGCTGTTGTCGCCGCTGCCGACGGCCCGGTTGATGCCGATCTTCAGGGCGCCGGCGGTGACGCCTGCGGGGACGTCGTTGTAGAAGTAGTACCAGTCGACGTCGCCGACACTGTCGATCGCGGAGACGTAGGGGCGCGTCGACTCAAGCGGTCCCAGGGCCTGCCACCACTCGTTTCTCCAGTCCTCTGGCGCTACCGCTACCGGCGAGGGCTGCGTCTGCACCTTGGAACCGGGCGAGAGTGCGACCTTCACGTAGTCCCCGGCGACCGTGAAGTCGTAGCTTCCGGCGGAGAGGCTGCTGTTGTACCCGCTGATGCGCACGTAGTAGAGACCCGCGGCGAGCGCCGCGGAGAACGGGCTGCCGCTGGTGGTGTCCCTCGCGCCCACAGAGACGAGCTTGCCGCCGTCCCAGCGGTACAGGTTCAGGGTGCTGTTGTCGCCGCTGCCGACGGCCCGGTTGATGCCGATCTTCAGGGCGCCGGCGGTGACGCCTGCGGGGACGTCGTTGTAGAAGTAGTACCAGTCGACGTCGCCGGGGTGATCGATCGCACCAGCCTGCATGACGGCCGAAGGAACAGGCCCCGACGCCTCATACCAGTTGCTCGATGCGTCAGCGGCGAACGCCGGCGCACTCATCGCCGACACGAATGCCAGCGCCGCGATCAGAACCATCAGCGGCCTCAACCATCCCCGCAAGATGCGCATTCTCGCTCCCTTCCTGCAGCAGGACCCCTGCCATGGCGTCCTGCCCGTTGACCTGAAACGCCCCGCATCCGCGTCTGTGCCTTTGGTCGGATGCCCGAGTTGCCCCCCGAGGAGAGGCGATTCGATGCGCGTCAAAAGCACACGACCCGTACACGCCGCGAACGCCCCTGTCCTACTACGATACTCTGTGGCGGCGGCGACGTGAATGGGCAATGGTCCGCTACCTGCCATGGCAGGCGCTCTGCGGGCGTCGGGCGTGCCCCACGGTAGGCGATCACGCCGGCGACCGTCTCGACAGGTGCCCGAGCGTGTGGACGTGGAGTCGGAGTCGCCCCGACTCCGCAGACAGTCCACGGACGGCAATCCTTGTCCCTCGCAAGATCGGGCTTCGCTAGCGTTTCACCCGCTGTCATCTCATGCTCTGTCCTTCGAGGATCTCGTGTCGGTGCGGGCGGACTCACGCCATCTTTGGTCAGTGCGCTTCGAGGACGAACTCCGTCCCTTCCACTAGAAGCCGGCTGCGGAGCGCGAATAGAGGACAAGGCCCACCGAGAGGATCATCCAAGCGATGCTGATGATGATGCCTGCGCTGCACATGCCGGTCGGCCTGCCTTCACGCTTCGCCTGGGCAAGTCCGATCCACGAGAGGATGAGCCCCAGGAGGCTGATGCCGAGTAGGGACAGGACGAAGCCGGCGATGCCGAGGCCGGGAGCGCCGGGCCCGACGTGCGCGGCCTCGGCGCGCCTGGCGGCCACGATGCGCCGCGTTTCCCTGTCGCGCTTGGGATCCTCGACGGCGCCTTCGTACCTAGACACAAGAGCCGCCCGTGGACCCGGAGAACGCCTGCCCGCTGGCACGGCGGCATCGCGGCCCCTTCGATGGTAGATCCATGCTCTCCCCTATTCGTTGCCTGCCTGGTGACGCCCAGCGGGTCGGGGCTCCTTCGCAACCCCGCGATCTCTCGCTTCACGTCGATTCTCTCGGGGCCCATCCTCCCCTGGGCGTTCCGGCCCCGAGCACGGGGCCGGTCTCCGTCTGCGGTACTACGCCCACTATCGTCCCCGGGCCGTCAGAACTTCAGTTTCCGCGGACGCGACGCTGGGGATGCTGGAGAAGAAGCGGGGCTCATCGAGGAGGCGCTTCCTCCGTGCCTCAGACGCAGACACATGCGACAAGCCGAAAGACGCAAGGGACCGACTCGTTACCCGCTGTCGGGGGCTAGGGCAACAAGTCAGCGCCTCCCACGCACGCGCCTGTCAGGTCAAGGTACTGTCCGGGCGTCACTCGCCATCATTCGAGGGCGGGTACACGGAGTTCCGGCTCCACGAGTTGCCGCCGTCACTGGTGAAGTAGACGTACGGGTAGGTGCCGTAGTTGTCGTAGATCCAAGCGTGCGTCGCGTCCACACACGGCACCTCGACGCCGTACGCCCCATCGTAGCTTGCATCGCTCAAGGCCGCCCAAGTCGCTCCGCCGTCAGTGGTGTGCAGGACTGTGCCGGACGTTCCCACGGCGTAGCCGACCTGGGAGTTGCAGAAGCTGACGCCGTTGAGGTCCTCTCCGGTACCAGAGTCCACGGAGCGCCACGTCCCAATTGGGACAAGTGCTTCCAAACGGGCTCCAAATCGACAGTCTCTGCTGTCCGACCCCGTCGACGCCACTTCCGCGCCCAGTGACAACATCGCTGCAAAACGCAGTGGCGGAGCGACATGGGAGTCGAACCCACCCAGGACAGGATCACTGCCCCGCAGACGGTTTTGAAGACCGCGCCGGTCACCGGACCGGGAGCCGCTCCGCGCTGGAGCCATCTTGTCACGGCCGGCGAGCGCGGTCACCCGGCCGGGCCGGCGCCACGACTCAAGACCGCCGGCTCCTCGCCCCGCACGACAGAACGGCCGGCCGCCCCTCGCGGGGCGGCCGGCCGTCTTCAGAGCCGATCTGTCGGGGCGCGGTCCTCGGAGGGACGCCGCGCCTGACGCGTCGTCCTACTTCGCCAGGTCCAGCAGCGCCTGCGCATCCTGAGCCAGCTTGTACTCCGACTCCATCTCGAGGAACCCGCCGGGGAACCCGACGGCGGGCATGAGGGCCACGAAGTCGTCGGCATCGAAAGCCTCGGGGTTGTGCACGCCGCTCTTGGGGTCGCCCGGCTTGCTGCCGAGGCTGCCCTTGGCGAGGAGCTCGATGGTGATGACGGGCGTGAACGCGGTCTGCGCGACGACGACCTGGGTGCCGTACTTGTCGACGCAGTCCTTGTTGTCGGCGACCTGGTACAGGTACACCTTGCGCTCCTTGCCGTCCTTCTTGCCGGTGACGTAGGTGCCGGCGGCCGTCTGGCCGACGTACTTCTTGCCGACCTCGTTCGGGTCGGGAGCGGCGGCGGCGATGACGTCGCGCGGCGCGACCATGACGTCGCCGACCTTGATCTTCTCGGCCTTGTCGATGTTGATCGAGCGGAAGACGTCCATCGCCTGCATGAACTCGTCGCCGAGGGCGTACTTGAAGGTCGCCTTCTTGACGCCCTTGAGGCGGTCGGCGTTGTGCGCGATCTGGATGACCTCTTCGTGCTCGACGTGGCCGACCTCGACCTCGCCGATGCCCTCGGGGAGCCAGAAGTTCTCGAGCTCGGCAAACGGCTCGATGGTGTGGACTTCGCCGTTCTCGTACACGATGGCGGGATTGTTGCACTCCTCGATCGTCGTCCAGACGCTGAAGCCGAAGCTGATGCCCTTGGCGCCGGGGATCTCGAGGTTGCTGCCGTCGCGGATGCCGATCTCGTCGATCTCGTCGAAGAGGTGGTCGGCGGCATAGCGGGCGAAGAAGTCGGCCATGCCGGGCTCGACGCCGAAGCCGGCGAGCGCGTACTTGCCGATCTTCTCGAACTCGGGGCTGAGCACGTACTCCCTGTCACCGAGCTTGACGCCGCACTTGTGCATCGGGTCGGTCGGGTGCGGCTCGCTGATCGTCATGGCGGTGTCGAGGTAGTGCACCTGCGCCTTGAGCGCGGCCTGGAGCAGCGGCGGGTTGAAGTTCGGCGCGCAGAGGTTCATGAGGATGTCGGCGTCGTACTTCTTGACGAGCGCGGCGACTGCGTCGACGTCACTCGCATCGATCTGCTCGGCCACGAAACGCGGGTCGTCCAGCTTGGCGACGAACGCGGCGGCGCGCTTGCCGTCGTAGTCGGCCATGATCATCTGCTCGAGCCACTCACCCTTGGGGTCGCGGCGCTTGGCGATCGCGGCGATGGACTGGCCCACACCACCGGTGCCGACAACGAGAGCCTTCATGATGTTCCTTCTCCTTGACGCGTGTGTCTGCGCCCGCGGTCGGACATGCCTCCACGGGCTCTGGTGAGGCATATTGTATAAGATTTTTCGCCGATTTCCACTGGCAAGTTCACACCCGTGGAGGATTGGTGAGCCGGGAGCCGCTCGCCGCATGCCGCGGGCCGGGCCGTGAAGCGCATCAGGCGGATGGGGAAAGAGGCGGGGCGGGTGGCGCGGGCGGGCGGTGCAGGCCCCGGGTGGGCGGCGCAGCCGGTGGTCGGCGCGTCAGGCGGTCGGCGGCAGGCGCCAGCCCACCGCCGACTCGATCGCGTCGCCGCGCTGCACGTTGTAGAGCACGCACTCGGCGCCGGCCGCTTCGGCGACGGCGCGCGCGAGGGCCATCAGGCTTTGCTGGTCGTCCGGCTTGAGCGCCGCCAGTCGCTCACGGATGGCGGCGAGTCGCGGGTCTTCGGGGGGCTCCGCCGCGGCGGGCGCGGGCTCCGGCGACGTGGACGCGCCCTCCGGCGCCGCGGCCGGCTCTCGCCCGGGGGCCGGCGCCGGCGCGGCGGACCGCTCCTCGCCGGCGACTCTGCCGACGAGGTCGAGGCCCACGATGCCGTCGCCGATGACCGCGTCTATCTGCCACTCCAGCTGGACGCCTGGGTCTGCGGCAAGCGCGGCGCGCATCGTGCCGATGAACGGCGGCTTGCCGGCCGCGTCCAGCGCCAGGGCTGCCGCCGGCCGGTCGCGCTCGCACACACGCGTCAGGAACTCGCGGCCGACCAGCTCGCCCTCCGAGGCTCCGACCGCCCGGCAGAACGACGGGCTCACGAAGGTCATCACGCGGGCGCGGTCTATCTCGACCACGTAGTCGGTCTGGGTGTCGGCGAGCAGCTGCAGGCTCTTGCGCAGGCGGCGCACCTCGTCGTGATCGATCGTCTCGACGTCGGGCTTGTTGATGAACAGGAGGTACGCCATCGCGCGCGCTTCGCCGCGCTCCGAGACCGGCCCAAGCGACACGCGCACCCAGTGCTGCTCTCCGCCGGCGCCACGGAGATGCTCCTCGAAGACCTGCTCGCCCTCGCGACGGAAGCCCGGCACGCGCTCCGCCCAGCCCGGCATGACCTCCATCCAGGAGCGCCCCACGTAGTCGGCGCCCTTGCCGCCGAGGAGCTCCACAAGCGCCCTGTTGGCGGCGATCGTCTTGCCCCCGTCGGACACCACGGCCAGCGGCTGCTTGAGCGGCAGATGGGCGAGCACGTCGAACACGGTCTCCACGCGCTGGCGCAGCGCATACGGCAGACGAGGCTCAAGCCAGTACTCGCTCTCGGCGTCGTCGCGCGGGAGTGGTTCCTCGTCCATGAGCATGCGTTCGTATTCGTTGACCATCGCCGTCGCCTCCAGGGCCATGACTTCGCTACAGCAGTGGTCGACCCTGCGCAGCGGCTTCGCGATGGTACTCGCGTCTAGCGCCGATGGGACGTGTGTCTAGGCTCCGACTTTGTACATCATGCGCTCGCCGAGGCCGGTGACGACCTTGACGTAGCCGCAGAGCTCGGCGTCGAGCCCCGGATCGCCGGTGTCCACGAGCAGCGGCCGGCCCTCCAGCGAGAGGAGCTTGGTCTGCGTGGCGATGACGATCACGCCGCCGCGGCCGGCCTTGCGGATCACGGCGGGGCCGATCTGCTGGTTGCCGCGGCCGAACACGTGGCCCTGGCCGCCGATGACGGTGACGACGATGCGCGCCTCAGGGCGTTGCTCCAGGAGGCGCAGCAGCTCTGCCTCCGTCACGTCGGCGCCGGCGAGCGTGCCGTCCAGCACGGCGTCGACGCCGAGCAGCGTCTTGGGCAGGCCGAGGCGCGTCATCACCGTGCGCGTGGTCGTGCCGGGCCCGACGATGTAGAGGACGCCCGGCTCCATGCCGGCGATGACCTCCGTGGCGATATCGTTGAGCGCCCGCTCCTCGCCGGCGACGCCGCCGGCCTTGGCGCTCTGCGTAAGCCCGCGCGCGTACGGCACGGTCATATAGCCGAACAGACGAGCGGAGACGCGGTCCTCGCGGAACGCTTCCTCGTCGATGTCCATGACCTCGCCCTCGCGCAGCCTCACGGCGGCTGGCCTGTCGTGCAGGAAGAGGGCCGCCACGTCGCCGGCGGCGGCCGGCGTCGTGGCGTAGACGGCGGAGTGGATCTTGACGCCGGCCGGGACGCCGATCACGGGGGCGGCGTCGCCGATCGCGGCGCAGATGTCGCGCGCCGTGCCGTCGCCGCCGGCGAAGAGGATGAGGTCGGCGCCGGCGGCAAGCAGGCCGAGCGCGGCCTGTTCCGTGTCCGCCGGTGTGGTCAGCACGAACTCGCCGGCGACGCCGAGCGCGGACTCGTCGTTGCCGCGGCCACACTCCTCCGCGGCCCAAGTCGGCCGGCCGGCGAAGGAGCCGAGGACCCGGGGCTCGAGGCCGACGGCCCGGGCCTCGTCCTCGCCCATCTCGCCCGGCCAGGCGAGGACCTCGATCTCGCCCTTGAGACGCACGAGGCGCTCGAGCGCCAGCCGTGCGCGGCGCGGGGCCTCGCGCGCGGCTCCAAGCTCGAGCGCCCTCCTCAGGGTCTCGGGCCCGTCGCTGCCCTTGAGCCCGACCCGACCGCCGACGCCGGCGACCGGATTGACGATGAGGCCGAGCTTCTTCACGCCTTCAGCGGTGCTTCTTGCCGCCGGGCCTCTGCCGCGAGCGCTGGACGCTCTTGCCGGCGGCCGTGGAAGCTCCCGGTCCGGCCTGCGGGGGCCGCGAGCCGCGGCCCCGGTTGGGAGACAGAGACTCGCGCGCGATGAACAGGTAGATGACCAAGGCCGGCCCGAAGACGATCATGGTCGGGATCTGACGCGCGAGCACCGCCGCCGCCAGAGAGCCGACGAGCGCGACGGTCACGAGGGAGCGGGTCATCCTGCGGCCGTGCGGCGTCATGCTGCGGCCGTTCACCCACGCGTCGACCGCGTCCACCAGCATCGCGAAGCAGGCGACGATCGCGACCAGCAGGGAGAACGCGGAGGCGATCGCCTCCAGGCTGCCGAGGCCCGCGGACAGCCGCGTGAGGAACATCACTGCGAACACCGCGGCCGTGGCGACGAATGCGAACAGCCCGAGCGCGTGCGGCACCGTGAGACGGGCTCTGGTGGGCTGGGGCACGGTGTGACCTTTCGTCGTTTCCAGGGCCGGCCGCACGGGTGAACGCGGCCGCCGCGCCATGATATCCGAGCGGCGGGGCGCGGCGCCCTTCGGCGCC
>Ga0316226_1002409_pt1 | contig 17645 bp, 6 predicted proteins | sample TBH18017metaG_FD_206009 | JGI IMG/M metagenome (GOLD analysis project Ga0316226, IMG submission 206009) | Freshwater microbial communities from Trout Bog Lake, Wisconsin, USA - TBH18017 | ecosystem: Environmental > Aquatic > Freshwater > Lake > Hypolimnion/Profundal zone | place: USA: Wisconsin... | reverse complement strand
TCAATGCAGCGGTCAGAGTAATACCGGATCCAGAGAGCTGAGCCCCGGCGCTGTGCGCGTGACTGATCGGTCCGGCAACAGTGATTGTGGCGCCACCCCACCTGCTGACGGAGTGGATAACCGCAGTTTCCAGATTTGCGCCAGCGTCAATTGTGATGGTCTGGCCTTCGCTGAAGCCGTTCACATCCGCCACGGGGATGATCGTTGCGCCCACTTTAGTAGCGCAACTCAGAGTGGTGGCGCCTGCCGTGCCCACCGTTGCGATAACCGCTGTTTCCTGGTTTGCCTCCGTGTCGATGAGGATCGTCCGGCCTGCCGCAAAGCGTTCCACGCTGGCGACTTTAATGTTGGTTGCGCCGACAGCCGAGGTGGATCGCAGAGTGGTTGCGGCCTGCTGCACGAAGTCAGTGCAGTTGCTGTCAGTGTCCGTGCCGTCTGGGAAGCGTCCCGCGCTGGAATTGGTGGACCCGGGCACGGAAACGAGGCAGCCGCTCTGGTCTAGTCCTGCTTTGGCCTGATCGCCTTTTGCCGCCCATGGATCGACGAGGCCGCCGTAGTTGAGGCTGTCGACGACCACTCCCGACGCATCCCGCAACACCAAGCTGCCCTCATTGATAGTGATGGTGTGTCCGAAGAGGGGAGCGCTGGCGGACAGTTCCGGCCCGCCAAACCAGAGGTCAGGCGTCGGCGTTCCCTGGTAGCCTGCGGTTGTAACCGCAGCATCGCGCACGACGCTGTTGATGGCGTGACTGCCGGCCAGCGGACCGGAGAGTGTGATGCCGGTGCCGAGCGCCTCGACCGGCTCATTACTCGAATGGGTGAAGGCAGTTGGCGGCTCAAAACTGATCCCCGTTCCACGATCGCTAAAGGGAAGGTTGGCCGCATGATTGAACTTGAGCGGGGCTGCCAAATCAAGCCCCGTGCCCGGTGACACCACCCACTCATCGCCGATGTGATCCTTTGCGAGGGCTGGCGTAAAGTCGATGCTGACGCCGCTCGGGCCATGGACGCTAACGGCCGTAATGGTCACGGCCTCCTTGTTAGCCGGGGTGCCGACCGTGATCTTGTCTCCAATTGCAAAGCCGCTTGCATTGCGGACTTTGATATGGGTAGCCCCGGCATTGGCATTGGCCGAGAGGTTGGTCTGGCTTGCTTTCGTGCCGACGCGTGTGACCGTCACGGTTTCGATTCCATGGCCAACACTCTCGATGTCCAGCCTGATCCTGTCTCCCATCGAGATGGCTGAAAGGTCCGTCACTTGAATGTTGGCCGCTCCGGCGGGCGCGTCCAATGCGAGGTAGGCCTGTGTGCCGGGTTTGCCGACCGCGGTGACAGTGGCTACCTCGTACTGCTCCTGATCTCTTGCGACAGAGGGATAGGTAGCGCCATGGCCGAGAGCAATTTTCTGGCCCACCACGAAACCTTCGACGCTGGCCACAGGCACGTTTGTCGAGTTGGCTGGAATCGTTATTACCGGCCCATCCGGGAGAGGTTGCCAAAGCGTCGTATGCTGGGTAGCCACCGTTCCCAGGCTTGCTATCTTGCGGGTTTCAGTGGCAGAGCCGGTGTCTATGCTGATGCTATCGCCTGGCTTCATTCCAACCGTGCTGCGGACGTGAATGATGCTATCGCCGGAATGCGCCGCGACGGCCAGTCCGGAGTTAGACAGGCCGAGCAGATAGAAACCATGAGACGCGAGTTTGGTCGCGACTGGGATCTTTACTGAAGAGAAGATTGCTTGCTGGGCCGTGCGCCCGGTCAGGGTCCAGTTGGAGATATCCGCGCTCTTACTGCCCGCGTTGTAAAGCTCGATAAAGGAGTCTGTCGCATTGGCAGCGCCGGAACCGATGCGGAATTCGTTGATCCGGATCGGGATTGCGCTGCGCACCTTCTCAACGGCTGTCTCGGATAGTTTGCTGCCATGGGCCGCGTTCGTCCACGTGGCGCTGCCGATCAAGTCGCCGTTGTAGGCTGCGGGGCCCGCTGTGACGTCGAAGGTCCCACTCACGCTTGCTCCCGGCGCCACCGGTTCCGTGAAGATCTTCGACGTATCGCTGGTGCCCGCAACAACAGACATCCATTGCTGTCCAGCCACCTTGAGGTTCAACTTGAGGCTAACAGCGGGTGCGTCAGTGGTATTTGTGAAGGTCACCGTGGTCTGCCGCGAAGAGCCAGGGGTAAAAGTCTGCAGTCCAGGCGGAGTGGCAACTGCCGAGGCCGGGGCCACGCTCAGTCGGGGCACGTCATACCCGGCAGCAACCACATTGGCTTGCACCAGCCGGTCAGTGGCGTCGGATGGGAAGGTTCCTGCGGCGGTCATCGCGCCCTCATAGAAGGTGCCCTGCGAACTATTGCTGTTGTCGCCGCCGTTGCCCAGCAGGATGGCTCCCTGCTTGCGCATCGGGTCGTACGTGGCATTGACGCGCTTGCCATCGAACATGACTGAGAGCGCCCCTCGCTGCGCATCGCCGCCCATCGAGGTCCAGTGGTGCGGCTCACCCTTGGCCATTGCGGTAACGAATCGCCAGGGGATGCTCGGCAGGTTGCAGACCTTGGAATCGTCCGGGTTGACGCAGCCAACCAGGTTATTCTCCTGGTCGGTCATGATCCAGGGGCCGCTGGTGGTGGAGTGGAACCAAAAGGGCGCGTTGCCAAAGTAGGCGGTCTCCATCGTTCCGTTGTCGTCGTCGCGGCTGTCAATCTCGGCGTTGCCGTAGTCGAAGCAGCATCCGGAGTTGAAGTGCTTGCCGTTGATGACCCAATACTGACCTTCTGCCTGGTCGTCCACGGCTGTGCCCCTGGCGTCGTCATGGCGCAGGCCCATGCCTGGCTCAATGAAAACGCCGTAGGCTTTGTGTCCCATGATCGTAATCGGCGCCATGTCGGCAATCGGAAGGTTGTTGAATCCGCCGAGGGCCGCGCCGCTGAAGCCGCCGCGGGGCGCCTGTGTCAGATCGTTGTGTCTGGGAGACTGGTCGTAGATTATGCTGATCCAGCAGTACGTGTTGGCGCAGAAGGCGTCCTGCGCGGCCGCATCGGCATATCCGCCCGCATCCGGAAACGGCAAGGCGACAGGCTGGACAATGCCAATATCCAGAGTCTTGCCGTCGGACTGGCGCAGCACTTGGTAGAGCGGGCCGTTGTAAGAGGCGTAAAGCGCACGCGTGGTGCTATGGGCTGCGACGCAGGCATCGCCGGCAGCGGCATAGATGTCACAGGAGCCTTGTGGCCTGGGCAGAGCCGCACCGGACAACAAGGCAGCCTGTTGCGCCATGGTAAACGTGCCGCCAATCAGAGTGAGAGCGAGTGCGAATATCCGTGCAAGAGCAACTCTGGTCTTCATATGTGTCCTGTCCACCTTTGCCGGAACCTTCCGGCTTCGAGTTGGATCAGGTCCACTGTCTACCTCAGGCTGCCGATTTCTTTAAACCTTCTGTCGGGGATACGTATATCACAAGATGCAGACCCCTGGATGTCGATCCACCAAGCACCGCAGAACTAAACCAATTGATGCTTCTTTGCACCCGCAGATGAACATCAGGTGCCGCTACTGCAAGAAACTCAGGCACGAGGCGGGTTGAGCGAGAAGACATGAACAGGAACCCGAGCAACTGACCCAGCAACGCAGGAGCAACGAGACTGGCAGCGGCATGGCTGAGGTAGCATGAGGCGGCCCTAGGAATCAGGATTCAAAAGGCTTCAGCTCTCCCAAGTGCCTTCAGTACACCGCAAAGGGCGCATCGAGTGTGCGTGGTCAAATGAAGTTCCTCTCTCGAAGGCAAAAGGGCGGTACAAGACGTGCCAAGCCGCACGTGGCGCACATGTGCGTAGTGCAGGTAATCTGTTTATCTTGTGCGTGTTAGATTTAGAATCAATAAGTTACGATGCGGTATGGCGGAGAGACAGGGATTCGAACCCTGGGTACCCTTTCGAGTACACACGCTTTCCAAGCGTGCGCCTTAAACCACTCGGCCATCTCTCCAGAGGGTGGTCTGACTGTTTGAATTTAACATACTGCGGGGGTGGGCCGCTCGAATTGCACTGCAGGGCGCCGTTTGACCAGGGAATGGGGCTTTTGAGCACCGGAATGAAACCGTTTACTTTGCCACGCTGGCTGATTTATAGTTCCACATTGCTTGCCCTCGGGGTTGTTCCTTGAGCTGCAGCTAAACTCCATCCCAAAGAGGATTTCCAATGCCTGGTATCTCTCGTCGTGATCTGCTTTGTTCAGGACTTGCGCTTTCTGCTTCATCCCTGGTGGCACGTACTGCCTGGGGCCGTACTGCCGCACTGCTGGCCGGGTATCCTGGCGCCGCTTCGGCTGAGGCTTTGGCGGCGGTTGCGCCGCGTGAGCAGTTGCTTTTTGATTTTGGATGGAAGTTCCAGCTCGGGCACGGCACTGATCCGGCGCATGACCTGGGGTTCGGTACCGGGCAAGGAGATTTTGCCAAGACCGGCGACTTTGCTTTCTCCAAAGCAAAGTTCGATGACAGCAAATGGCGCACGTTGAATCTGCCCCACGACTGGGCGGTGGAGTTGCCGTTTGTACGTGACAATGAGTTGAATTCACATGGCTTCAAGCCATTGGGCCGCCGCTATCCAGAGACCAGCGTGGGCTGGTACCGGCGCGAATTCGAGATTCCGGCCGGCGACCTGGGCAAGCGCATCTCAGTAGAACTCGACGGCGCTTTTCGCAGCGTGCTGGTGTTTGTAAACGGCTGCTTTATCGGCCGCAACGACAACGGCTATGCCCCCTTCCGCTTTGATCTGACGGACTTTCTGAGCTACGGGGCGAAGAACTACATCACCCTGCGCGTAGACGCGAGCTTTGGTGACGGTTGGTTCTACGAGGGCGCCGGCATCTACCGCCATGTCTGGCTCACCAAGACCGACGCTGTGCATCTGGGCAAGTGGGAGAGCACGGTGCGGCCGTCGGCGATCAGTGAAAGCTCTGCCGCGTTGAGCCTGGATACGGTGGTTGAGAACCAGGGCAAGCAGGCGGAAAGCGCCAAGGTGAGCTGGAAGATTCTGGACGCCGCTGGCAAAACCGTGGCTACTGCCGAGGCCGCGCCGCAGTCGATTCCGGTGGATGGTTGCGCCAGCTTTACTGCGACCGCGAACCTGGCCAACCCGGCGCTGTGGTCAGTGGATGCTCCCAATCTTTATTCGGCAATTGTGACTGTGGAGACGGACGGTAAATCGCGCGATGCGGAGCGGGTGAGCTTTGGCGTGCGCACTGTGAAGTTCGATGCCGACAAGGGCTTCTTCCTCAATGGAAAATCGCTGAAGATTCAGGGCACCTGTAATCACCAGGACCATGCTGGTGTGGGCGCGGCCGTGCCGGACCGCCTGCAGTGGTTCCGTTTGGGCGTACTGCGCGAGATGGGCTGCAACGCGGTGCGCACATCGCATAACGCTCCTACGCCGGAGTGGGTTGAGGGCTGCGATCGCATGGGCATCATGATGATGTGCGAGACGCGGCAGATGAGTTCTAGTCCCGAGGGGCTGGCGCAACTTGAGGCCATGGTCAAGCGCTATCGCAACTCGCCTTCCATCATTCTGTGGTCCATCGGGAACGAGGAGTGGCAGTTGCAGAACGACGCGGCGGAGCAGGGCGCCAAGATCGGGGCCACCATGGTGCGGCGCGTGCATGAGCTTGACCCCACGCGCGTTGTGTCGGCGGCCGTCAACGGCACCAATGAGAAAGGTCTCTCCGATTCTCTGGATATCATCGGCTTCAACTACAACCTGAAGTTTCCTGATGAGTATCACAAGAAGAATCCCATGCGGCCACTCTATGGTTCTGAGACATCCAGCGCCATTTCCACGCGCGGCGTTTACACCACAGACGCGCTGCGGAACACCGTGAATGCCTATGACTCCGTAGTGTCGTGGGGCGAGACGGCTGAGGAGTGGTGGAAGTTCTACGCTACGCGGGATTGGATGGCTGGCGGCTTTGCGTGGACGGGCTTTGACTATCGCGGCGAGCCCACGCCCTACGGCTGGCCCTCAATCAACTCGCAGTTCGGCATTGTAGATATGTGCGGATTTCCGAAGGACACGTTCTATTACTACAAGGCTTGGTGGGGCAAGGAGCCCGCGCTGCACCTGTTTCCGCACTGGAACTTCGAGGGCAGGGAAGGCGACGAGATTCCGGTTTGGGTGTACTCAAACATGGATGAGGTCGAGTTGCTCGTAAACGGCAAGAGCCTGGGCAAGCAGAAGGTTCCGCACCTGGGCCATGTGCAGTGGAAGGCCAAATATGAGCCGGGCGCGATTGAGGCGCGCGGATTCAAGGGCGGCAAAGTGATTTTGACCGAGAAGCGCGAGACAACCGGACCGGCTGTTTCCATCCGGCTTACGGCGGACCGCACGGAGATCAATGCGGACGGCGAGGACCTGGCGATTCTGAAAGTGGAAGTGCTGGACAAGGAAGGCCGCGCGGTCCCGACAGCCTCAAACATGATTGGCTTCCATGTCTCCGGAGCAGGCGCGCTGATCGGCGTGGGCAACGGCGACCCCAACTGCCAGGAAAGCGACAAGGAGCCCAAGCGCTCCCTCTTCAGCGGATTGGCGCAGGTGATTGTCCAGGCCAGCAAGCATGCGGGCGAGATCCACATCGAAGCCGCTAAGGAAGGCTGGGATGGACCGGAACTGACTCCGGCGAAGCTGACAATCACGACGAAGGCAGTGGAACCGCGTCCGGCTGTGTAAGAAGTGCTGGGACAGTGAATCAGGAACTGCCTTGAATGCCGGTTAGGATTCCCAGGTCCCCATCGCGGGACCTGGGAATCCGGCTGACGACAGGCGCAATTTTCTGCCTATTTTGAGGGTTTTGCGGGGTAAAAGGCGGTCTTTTTGGGCTGATAGTTGACGAAAAAGTAGGGTGAGGTGTTACTGGTTGGTTACTAGGGCGAATTGTCAAACTGTTTGTAATGAGTAGATTATGCAGTCGAACGTGTTGTAATAGTAGGGTTTTTGGGGCCATGGGGGGGGAGTCTGAATTGGCTTTCATGGGTTTTTCTGTCCTCAATCTCTATTGTGCGCGGATGGTGAGAAATTATCTGCAACGAGTTGCGGGGGCAGAAAAGCGCGGGTGTTGAGGGTTTGCATTCCGCTCAGAAAAACCGGGATTGGCGGACCTGTCTCCGTCGGAGGGAGCAGGGGCCTTCAGGCCCCTGAATAGATCAGTTCAACTTTGGCCTTTAGGCCCGGGCCTTATTCTCTGTGCCTGCGCAACCCTTCAGGTGGGGAGGCATTGGGTCTAATGGTGCACAGGCAGCGGAACTGAATGGATGGGATTGCGGCGCAAGCACAAGTCCACGTCGAACGGGGTTTTCCTCGACATACCGCACACAGTTCATGAACTTCTCTTCGCTCATAATCTGGCTCTCGTTGAAACTGCGCATCCACACTTCAAGCTTGCTCTTGAGCCGGAAGGAGAAGCCACCCTTGATGAACTGCATGGCTTTTTCCAGCGAAACTTCTGGAGCGGGCGTGATTACAGCGTGGAAATGGTCAGGCATGATGACGAACGCATGCAAAAGAAATCTTCTCTGGCTGCGATAGTCAAAGATGGTTTGTTCGAGCAACTTCGCGGTGGCTGTGACCTGAAAAATGCTCCGGCGTTGCGCTGTTACGGCGGTTACCAGATACGTCCGGGTTTCTTGTGGCGCGAACCGCATGCTGACAGGATAAACGGAATCTCCGTGGCTAAAGCCACTCATCTCGCATACCTTCATTCAGAGGCCTGAAGGCCTCTGCTCCCTCCCTGAAGGCCATTTGCTCCCTTGTGAAGGCCTCTGCTCCCTCCCGAATGTCCATTCTCTGCCTCCCTGAAGGCCATTTGCTCCCTTGTGAAGGCGCTTTGTTCCCTCCCTGAAGAACCAAGCGCATTCGCAACTGTTGAGTTTATGTTTCCCAGGTCACAAAGGCGGGAGCTGGGGCCCGCCGATTGCGGCCCTGGGCGGGGTGGTTTTGCGGCGCGGGACTCAAAGGGGTAATCTTCTGTCGATGAGGGGGGACGGCAGGGCTCGGGAGTGACTATAATCACAGATACGCGCGAAAAAATGCGCTCGATTTACAGAATTTACCTGAAGGGAATCCCGCCAAATGGCGACAGGAGACCTTGCCCTGGGTCAAGAACAGGGCGCACTCAGCGCGCGCCAGCGCGTAGTCAACGATTTCAGCATAAACGTAGCAACGGTGAACGGGTCCGGCTCGCAATCCGCCAATAGCGTACTGCTGAAGAGCATATTTGGCATGGGGGTTCCAGTCAGTGGAAAGAACCTCTTCCCATCCAACATCGCCGGTCTTCCCACCTGGTTTACGATTCGCGCCAGCAAAGATGGGTATGTAGCCCGTAAGCGCGATTACGAAGTTCTGGTAGCGCTGAATGCGGATACGGCGCAGCAGGATACGCTGGCGCTGCCTTCCGGCGGCGTGGCCATCTATGAGGAGAAGCTGGACCTCAAGCAATACCGCGACGATGTGGTTTTCTATCCGGCGCCCATCGACAAGATCACGGCGGCCATCTGTCCTGAAGCCAAGCTGCGCAAGCTGGTAAGGAACATGGTCTATGTGGGCGTGGTTGCGCAGTTGCTGCACATTGATCTGAGCGTGGTTGAGGGCGGGCTGCGGAACCAGTTTGCGAAGAAGCAGAAGGTTTTCGAACTGAACTTTGGCGCGGTCAAGGCCGGGTTTGACTATGCGCAGGCGACGTTTACCAAGCAGGACCCGTACTTCATCGAGCGGATGGACCAGACGGCGGGCAAGATCATCATCGACGGCAACGCAGCCTGCGGCATGGGCGCTGTGTTTGCCGGGGTGACGGTGGTTGCCTGGTATCCGATTACGCCTTCAACCTCAGTGGTTGAGGCGACGACGGACCTGCTGAAGAAGTTCCGCGTAACGCCGGAGGGCAAGGCGACCTTTGCAGTGGTACAGGCAGAGGACGAGCTGGCGGCAATCGGCATGGTGCTGGGCGCAGGCTGGGCCGGAGCGCGGTCAATGACTGCAACCTCGGGACCGGGCGTTTCGCTGATGGCGGAGTTTACCGGGCTGGGCTATTTTGCCGAGATTCCGGGCGTGATCTTCAACGTGCAGCGGACAGGGCCCTCGACGGGCATGCCGACGCGCACCTCGCAGGCTGACCTGCTTTCAACGGCCTTTCTTTCGCACGGCGACACGAAGCACATTATGCTGCTGCCGGGTAGCGTGAAGGAGTGCTTTGAGCTGGGCTACAAGGCCTTCGATCTGGCCGAGCGGCTGCAGACGCCGGTATTTGTGCTGACTGATCTGGACATGGGCATGAATAACTGGATGTCTGATCCGTTTGACTATCCTGAGACGCCTTTGGACAGAGGCAAGGTTCTGACCAAGGAAGATCTGGACCGGCTGGGCGGATTTGCGCGCTATCGCGATGTGGATGGCGACGGAATCGGCTGGCGTACGCTGCCGGGAACGATGCATCCCAAGGCGGCCTACTTTACGCGCGGCTCGGGACACAACGACGCGGCTGGTTATACAGAGAAGCCGGACGAGTACGTGGGGATCATGGAGCGGCTCTCGCGCAAGTTTGAGAATGCGCGCAAGCTGGTTCCAGCGCCGGTGACGGTAAGCAACGGAAGGTCGAAGATTGGCTTTATCGCTTATGGCACCACTGATTTTGCGCTGACCGAAAGCATGGATCAGATCAAGCGGGAGTATGGGCTGGAGACGGATTACATGCGTATCCGGGCCTATCCGTTTGCGCACGAGATTCACGACTTTGTGGCATCGCATGAGCGCATATACGTGGTGGAGCAGGATCGCGATGGACAACTGGCCAGCCTGCTGAAGCTTGACCTGCCTGCCGACCAGGTGGTGAAGCTGCGCAGCATTCTGCATTACAACGGACTGCCAATTGACGCCCGCACCATTACTGAAGAGTTTGCGACCAAGGAGGGCCTGTAATGGCGACCGCAACCCCAACACCTAAAGTGAATCGTCTCGGCCTTCCCATACTTGAGTACCGTGGCGGCAAGAGCACGCTGTGCGCAGGCTGCGGACACAATGCCATCTCCGAGCGGATTGTGGATGCGATGTTTGAGATGGGCGTGGAGCCGGAACGGGTAATCAAGATGAGCGGCATCGGCTGCTCGTCAAAGAGCCCGGCCTACTTCATGAGCCGTTCGCACTCATTCAACAGCGTGCACGGACGCATGCCTTCAGTTACCTCCGGCGCGGTGCTGGCCAATCACACGCTGACGGCGCTTGGCGTCTCTGGCGACGGCGATACGGCTTCAATCGGCATTGGGCAGTTTGTTCACCTAATGCGCCGCAACCTGCCGATGATTTACATCATCGAGGACAACGGCGTTTACGGGCTGACCAAAGGGCAGTTTTCTGCCACGGCAGATTTGGGCTCGAAGCTGAAGACGGGCGTCATCAACGATCTGCCTGCTATCGATACGTGTGCCCTGGCTATCCAGTTGGGCGCCACGTTTGTGGGCCGCTCGTTCAGCGGCGACAAGAAGCAGCTGCTCTCAATGCTGAAGGCGGCGATTGCGCACAAGGGAACGGTGATGCTTGACGTGATCAGCCCGTGCGTGACCTTCAACGACCACGAGGGCTCGACCAAGAGCTACAAGTTTTTGCAGGAGAACGACGAGCCGATCAACGAGATTGGGTTTGTGCCCAGCTTCGAGGATATCGAGGTCGATTACGACTCCGGCCAGGTGTACGACGTCCAGATGTACGACGGCTCGAGCCTGCGCCTGCGGAAACTGCTTGAAGACTACGACCCGACCAACAAGGCCGATGCGGTGCGTACATTGATGGAGGCGGCGGACAGGGAAGAAGTCCTGACCGGAGTCTTCTACATTGATACGCAGAAGCCGACGTTCATTGACCAGTTGAATATTGTGGATGAGCCGCTGGGCACGCTTCCGGAGTCGGTAACACGGCCCCCGAAGTCGGCGCTGGATAGCCTGATGGCCAGCCTGAAATAGCGGGATTCAGCTATAACCAAAATGCATTTATCTGAGTTACCCCAGGCCTCAAAGCCGAGATCTGGGGTAACTCAGGAAGTTATATTATTTCAAGATTTGAAGTTATAACCCCCAACCTCTATACCTTCCACCAATCGAGCAGCGCCATGCGCGGATAGTAGAGGCCTGCGTATATGGGTACGCTATGGCCGTGGAGACTGCCGAGGACCTTGGCGTAAGTTTCAAGCTGGGGAGCGAAGAGCTTGCGCAGGCCGGGCAGCGCCGAGGCTGGATCGAGGCTGTCGGCATGGGCGGTTTTGTAGTCGATGATCCACCATGCATCGTCGCCCGCGGACTGAGGCTCAAGACCGGCGCGGAAGACGCGGTCCACCTGCACGGTGCGCAGCGAGCCTGCGATCACTCCTGCCCATCGCACCTCGGCGTCCGCTTCAGCATGGGGCGAGAGTATCCACTGGCCAATGGGGTCCTGAGATGCTTTGAGCGCCTGTTGCATGGCGGCAGCGGCGATGCTGGAAGCCTTGGAGGGCTCGATGCCGGCGGCGCGAATACGGGCGGCGATGCGGGGTTGAGAGTGGTGGAGCGCGGCGCGGGCGGATTGCCAGTCGTTGACGCTGCGGAGGCGGGCCAGCTCTTCAAGGAGGGCGTGAACAGCGGTGCCGAATGCGCGAGAGACGAGCCCGCCCTCGTGGCGGCTGTAGAGCTGGCTCTCCATTGCTGCGGAAGTGAGGCGGGCCGCGTCGGAGGCCGTCAGGTCCACTCCTGTAGGTGCGGGGATGTAGCCTGCCGGGAGCCGGCGCAACTGTGTCGGCGCTGGCGGGGAGGGCATGACAAGCAGATTGCTCTGGCCAGTGGCGGCGATGGCTTCGATCGTGGCTGGCTCAGGTTGACTGCTTGCGGCCTTGGCCTTCAACGCAGCAAAGCGACTCTGAATCTCTGCTTCAAACGCGGGCCATGCGGTAGAGAGCAGGCTCTCTGCAGGCTCGGCAAGGCTCAGGGAGCCGTCCTTCTCGGATTTGAATGCGGGGCGCGCGAAGACGTGCAACTCGTCGCGCGCACGGGTGGCGGCTACGTAGAGGATGCGGCGCGTTTCCTGCGATTCGCGTTTGCGATAGACCTGATCGACCCAGGCCTTGGCCTTGCCGCTGTCAGCGCCTTTGAATTGGAGTGGCGCTACCAGAAACTCGGTGATCTCCGCGGAAGTGTCGGGCTGGCCGGGGCCTTCTTCCGGGGGCAGTCCGCGCTCAAGCCAGGAGAGCAGTTTGCCGCGGCTGCGGCCGGTTCCGGCCTGCAAAGCGGGGATGATGACCACTTCAAATTCAAGGCCTTTGGATTTGTGGATGGTCATCAACTGCACGCCGCAGTCGCTGCCAGCGCCGGGGTCGGGCAAAGCCGTGAGCTTGCCGAGGGCGGTGGCGAGAGCGGGGCCGAGCAGGTCCTGTTCGCCATTCGGCAGGCTGTCGAGGCTCCGCCACAGCAGATCGAGATTGGCGCGTGCCGCGGCATCAACACACTCTGCGCCGCCGAGGCGGAGCCACACTTGCTGGAGCCATGTGCCGACGGATGCCGATGGCCGGGCGAAGCGCAGGCTGGGAACAGTGTCGAGCGCCTGCAAGACGCGTGCCGCGGCCAGGCAGCCCACTTCGCTGAGCAGCGTATGGCGCTCGGCGAGCAACTCCGGGACAGGCCGCTCAAGAAGTTCAGCATTGTCGTCGCTGGTGAGGGTGTGCAGGTCCTGAAGTGAGAGGCCGCACCACGGAGCGCGCAGCACTCCGAGCCAGGCGACGCGGTCCTGCGGGTTGAGCAGGGCGTGTGCCAGCGCCAGCGCATCCAGCACTTCAGGGCGGGCAGAGAGCTGTTCAAGATCGACGGCGCGAAAGGGAATGGAGGCTTCGCGGAGAGCCTGGGCAACGGGGGCAATCGCACTTCGGGTGCGGCCCAGCACTGCGATGCGGTACTTCTGCTTGCAGTTGCGCGCCGCTTCCATGCGGGCGTCGTGGCTGCGGATGAGATCGACGATTTGCGCGGTCTGCGCTTGGCAGGCGGCCTCGCGCTGCTGGCGGATTTCATCCTTTCTTTGAATGGCTGCGGGATCTGAAGCCTTGCTGCGTGCTGTCTGCGGGACGAATTCCAAGTGCAGATTGAGGCGCGGCATGGGGGCGGATTCAACGGCATCAACGCGCGCGGGAACGGCGGCTGAGAAACTTACACCGCTGCCGTCGTCAGCGGCAAAGACTTTATCGAAGGCAATGTTCAGCTCTTCCACCAGCGGCTTTGCAGTGCGAAAGTTGGCGGTGAGAGCGACGGATGCGAACTCCAGCGGGTCGGTGTTGCAAATCTCAAGACCGTATTTGCGGACGCGCGGAAAAAGTTCGGCGTCGGCATCGCGGAAGAAGTAGATGGATTGCATGGGGTCGCCGACGACGAAGCAGGTGCGTTCCTCGCGCTCAGGCCATGCTGCTATGAGGTCTGAGAGCAACTGGTGCTGGCGGCGGCTGGTGTCTTGAAATTCGTCCACCAGGATGTGGCGGATTCCGTCGGCTACGGCGATGGCGGCATCCGTGGGCTGGCCGTCTGCTCCCTTCAGTACGCTTTGAGCAATCTGCGCCACCTCAATAAAGTCGACTGCGCCCACCTCGGCAAAGGCGACTTTCAGTTCTCCAACGGCGTGGCGCAGCAGGGTAAAGCAGGCCTGGACAAGCTTCCAGTCTTCTTCTGTGTAGCGGGCGGGGGGTAGGTTGCGGACTGCGGCTAGAGCGGGCTCGAACCCAGGGATGGTCGCCAGCCTGCGAATCAGGTCGATGATCTGAGCCTTTTCGCGTTTGCCTTCGGTAGGGAATCCCTGCAGCTTGTTTATCTGCTTGCGGAAAGCGCCATCGCCGGTGAGCAGCAGATTGGCCAGAACAAGAAATGCCTCGCGCGCTTCTTCAAGCAGGTCGCCAGTGGCGAAGGGAGCGGCGGGGAACTCGGCGAGTTGAGCCAGTTCGCTGTGGAGCCTGCCTTCAGTCTGCGAACAGGCGTAGCGCGCCAGCGCGAGTATCTCGCCTTGGACGCCGGGAATCTGGCCGAGAATTTGGTTCAGCTCATCCAGTTGCCTGCGGACGGCTTTGGCGAAGGGCTGCTCCAGTTGCTCGCGCAGTTGCTCCCAATCCGGTTCGCTGGAGAGCACAAAGCTATGCATCCAGCGGTCGCGGCTCTTGAGCATCTCGATCAGCAGCTCTTCCATCTCCTGCCAGTTGTTGTCGCGCCACAGCAGAAGTGTATCCAGAGCTGCGCGCAGGGCCGGGGCGGCATCGTCAATCTTCTCCAGCGTTCGGCGGGCGGCACGGCGATACAGCTCATCAGGTTGCTCGTAGATGCCAAGGCCATCGCCAAGGCCAGAGAGCAGGGGCTGCTGCAATGCGAGTTCGCGGCAAAACGAATCGATGGTAGAGATGCGGAGCTGGGCGGGCTGGTCGAGCAGGTTCCAGCCGAGCATCTGTGCGTGCTGGAGCGCGTTGTCGGCCAGTGCTTGCATTGAGAATGCGTCGTCAGCGGGAGAAAGGGGAACGCGGTCCGCGGCCTTTTCCAACTCGGAGAGAATGCGAATGCGCATCTCTGCGGCGGCGGGTATGGTGAAGGTGATGGCGACGATCTGCCCCGGCTCTTCCACTTCACTGAGCAGGCAGAGGAAGCGTCGGGTGAGCAGGTCAGTTTTTCCGGAACCGGCGGGAGCCTGCACCAGGATGGACTTCTCCGCATCAAGGGCGCGGACGCGTTCAGACTGATCGGGCGGCGTGGGCCTCACGGTGAGATTATTCATCGGCTGCCTCCGTAGCGCTGACGCCGTCGGAGTCTTCGTCCACCTGCAGCAGAGCCTGATTTTCCTGAATGCGGCACAGGGTCTCCAGACCGCAGTACTCGCAGGTATTTGGGTAGTCGCGCGGGTCAACTTCTGATCGGCCAGCGAGAAAATCAAGAGCCAACTGCCGGATGTGTTCGCGCCAGTCAATCAGTTGCTCGGCGTTGAGGCTGTCTTTAACCAGGTTGCTGCCTGCGCCAATCGCGGGCAGTAGTGTGGCTTTTGCGTCGCCAACTCGGCCGGCGAAGGCGCAGTCGCCCGTGCGTACCTTGGCAAAGACCAGTCCGCCGAGTTCCTCTTCAGGATCAACCGCAAAGCCGGCGTAGAGCGGCAACTGAACATCGTCGGGACGGGGAAGCTCCCAGGACTGCGGAGTGACCGTGCCGGTTTTGTAGTCGATGACGAGCAGCGTATTGTCGTTGAGCCGGTCGATGCGGTCGAGGCGCAGATTGAAGATGAGTCCGGCCAGTTCGATGGTGTGCTTCACTTCCGTTTCGAGCACTTGAAAATCTGCGCGAGAGGCCTCGAAAGAAAGCCACTCGGTCACCAGCCGGGTCAGGCGCTGCTCTTCAAGTTCAAGATAGCGGCGCGGCATGCGTTCGCGGATGCCCGAGCGGATCTCGTTTTTGAGAGTGCTGCGAACAATTGCGGCGGTGAAGGCAGCAGGGTCTTTGAGCTCCTGCAGTTCTTTGAGGGTGCGGATGCCCTCAGGCGGGCCGCCCCAGAGGGTGTGAAGCACGGCATGGAGCAGTTGGCCGCGTTGAGAGGGAGTGAGTCCGGCTTCGGCGGCCTTCCATGCCTGTGCGGCGAGGCGTGCTGTGGCAAAGGCCTTGAAGGGGCATTGTGACTGATCGGTGAGTACGCTTGAGCCGCCCCGGACGTTGCCGGGGGAGCAGGGAACCTGGCTGTGGTCTGGGAAGTAAACGGCAAGGGGAGTCTGCGCTGCTGGCGCAAGCAACTCCGTGGGCAGTGGTTGCGGGGTGCCTGCAATCTGCGCGATGAGCCGTGAGGGGCGCGTATCCACCCCTTCGCTTTGACGGGCGCAGCTGAAGTGAAGACTGGCTGCAGAGGCAAGCAGGCGGTTGGTGATGGCGCTGGCCAGTTCCCAGTCAAGCTGTGGCGAGGCGTGGGGCATTGCTGATTCACGCTGCACTTCAACTGGGAGCAGGGGATGGGCTGAACCACTGGCGGGCCATGCATTCTCACTCGCCCCGAGAAACCAGATGGCATCGGCGGTGAGCCCGGCGGACTCTGCGGGACCGGCGATCTGGATGGGCGCTCCCAGAGATTGGGGGACGAAGAGGGTCTGGTCGAGGGCGCGGTTGAAGGCGGAGAGAAACTCCTGCCAGGGGATGCGGCGCCCGTCGAAGCCCAGCGAGGCACAGGCATCGACGACTTGCTGCCAGCGGCGGAGGGCCTGGAACTCCGCACTTGAAAGGGGACGGTAGCCGGGCCATCCGGCGGCCTGCAGCAGAGGCGGCGCCAGCTCTGCCCAGTCAAGCGGGCTTTGCGGCTTGGCGGCAAACGCGGACAGGCGGCGCTGGGCCCCGGTGATGCGTTCGATCCATTGCGCGGGCAGCGGGTTGGTGTCCGAGCGCTGCTTGAGGAATGCTTCCAGGCTCCAGGCGGGACGCTCAAGACTCCGGCTGCGCAGCCCACGCATGTAGGTGACAAGCGCCAGGGACTCCTGCGGATCTGCCGCGACCTGCCCGGTTGAAAACAACCAGTCAATTTCGTGTTCCTCCAGCGGGCCGGCCAGCCAGCGGAGCAGCAGACGCGCTCCACGCGCCAGCGCAACCTGGCCGAGGGGGATTCCGAGGGAGAACTCGAAGAGCGGGGAAGTGGGCGTTGGGCCTGTGAATTGGTGGAAGGCACGCTCGATCTCGCCGCGGCGTTTCGACAGGTCTTGCGTGATGACGAGCAGGCGAATCTCCGGGTTGGAGTCGATCTGGCGCTTGCACCACAAGGCACATGCGGCAATCTCTGCTTGGGTATCGCTGGCTTCGTGGAAGTAAATCTTTCTGGCCGCCTGGCCGCTCGCTGCCTCTTTCCAGGAACCCCAGGTATCAAAAACGCGGCGCTGGATAGGGAGGATTCGGTCAAAGCCGGCGAGCAGCAGAGGGGGACGCTCGGACTGACTGTCCTCTGAGGAGGGACTCTCCAGGAGCGCGATCAACTCAAGCGGCAGGCGGGCGGGGCTGAGCAGGTTGCCGGATTGGCAGGTTTGCTCAAAGGCGGAGAGCCAGTCGCTGAAGTTTGCGGCATCCTGCTGCCAGCCGCCACGGGCGGAGCCGCGCAGGTACTGGGGCGCGTGAGAGCAGAGCAGCTTTTGGGCATCCATGGCCAGAGCGGCCATGCGGAAGCGGGGCCCCTCAAGCAGAGTGGCCATGTGCTTGTCAGAGCCGGCAATCTCTGCCCAGATGGATTGCTCCTGGGCGGTGTCAAGCAGCAGGCGGCCATCGGAGGCGCGGTCTTCCCACTCCTTGAGCAGAAAGCTTTGCCAATCCAGTATCCGGGGCGCTGGCCAAGCGGAAAGCCCTTCGGCCTGGCGGGCCCTATGGAACGCAGTTGCAAGGGCGCGGGCAGCGCGTTCGCTGGCCGTAATCACCAGGCCGCCATCGCCAAGCCAAGAGTCTAATTGGTTATTGAGCTGACAATCTGAAGCTTCCCCCATCTCAGCGTTATACTCTGCCCGGCTGGGAGTTGCCAGCCGGGTTTGGCTGTGGCTGCATTCGGGGAGGTCAGCGTTCATCTCTTCACAGCCAATTTAGTTCCTGCACGATCGAAAGACGAGAGAATGGACTGGAATCAATCCA
>Ga0316226_1002398_pt1 | contig 17715 bp, 22 predicted proteins | sample TBH18017metaG_FD_206009 | JGI IMG/M metagenome (GOLD analysis project Ga0316226, IMG submission 206009) | Freshwater microbial communities from Trout Bog Lake, Wisconsin, USA - TBH18017 | ecosystem: Environmental > Aquatic > Freshwater > Lake > Hypolimnion/Profundal zone | place: USA: Wisconsin... | reverse complement strand
TGGAAAAGATCGGCACCACGGCAACCCATCCCCCCGACCGGCCGGATAAACGGATGGACGTCATCAGCATCAAAATCGTCCCGGCCAGTTCGGTCAAATAAAAGGAATGTTTATGGCTGACAAGGAAATCGCAATCATCAAGACCACCGAGGGGGACATGACCGTCGAATTTTGGCCGGAGGTCGCGCCCAAGACGGTGGAGAACTTCAAGACCCTGGCCCGGAAGGGCTTTTATGACGGCACCTGTTTTCACCGGGTCATCAGGGGCTTTATGATCCAGGGCGGCGATCCGCAGACCAAGGATGCGGCCAGGGAATCCGCCTGGGGCACCGGCGGCCCGGGTTACAGCATCAAGGCCGAATTCAACGACCGTTCCCATGTGCGCGGCGTCCTTTCCATGGCCCGCTCCAACGATCCTGATTCCGCCGGCAGCCAGTTTTTCATCTGCCACGGCAACGCCGCCTTTCTGGACGGAAAATACACCGCCTTCGGCAAATTGATCCAGGGCGACGACGTGCTGGAAAAAATCGCGACCACCCCAACCCATCAGCCCGACCGCCCCAACAAACGGATGGGCGTTTCAAGCGTCGCCATCCAACCGGCCCCGCAGGTGAAATGATCCGCCCGTGGCGCAAGCTTTCCTCCAAGCCGCTTGGGGATTACCGGATTTTTTCCCTCCGGGAAGAGCGCAGGGAATCGCCGCGCACGGGGAAGGAACACGGTTTTTTTATCATTGATTCGCCGTGCTGGGTCAACGTGGTCGCCCTGACCCCGGACCGGCAGATGATTTTGATCGAGCAATACCGGCATGGCTCCAACACGGTGGAATTGGAAATTCCCGGAGGCATGATGGAGGCGTCCGACGCCTCGCCGGAGGCGGCGGGCGGGCGGGAGTTGACGGAGGAAACCGGCTACCAGGGAGACCAGCCGGTTCTCATCGGCGAGGTTTTTCCCAATCCCGCCATCCAGACCAACCGTTGTTTCACCGTCCTGGCCCTCAACTGCCGTCCCGTCAAACCCGTGCAATGGGACGAAGGCGAAGACCTCCTGACCCGGCTGACGCCGATGGAGCAGGCGCCGGAATTGGTGGCGTCGGGGCGGATACGGCACGCGCTGGTGGTGGCGGCGCTGTATCACTTTGATTTGTGGTGGAAAAAGCGCGGCATGGCGCCCCCGGAAAAAAAGCGATAATTGTAAAATAATTGTTGCATTTTCACCGGGGATTGTCCACAAATGGCGCATGGCTAAAAACTCCAAGTCCACGAGAAAACCCAGTGCGGCCTTCATGAAACCGGTCCAACCGGATGATTTGCTGGCCAAAATTGTCGGCGGAACTCCGCTTCCGCGAACCGAGCTGACCAAGAAGCTTTGGGTCTACATCCGCAAGAATGGTTTGCAGGACAAAAAGCAAAAAACCATGATCAACGCGGATGAAAGCCTGCAAGCTGTCTTCAACGGCAAAAAACAGGTGAGCATGTTTGAGATGACCAAGCTCGTCTCGGGCCATCTCAAAAAGTAATACCCGTTTCCTTTCCGCCGCGGGCGGCGCCGGCTTTCCTTCCGAAAGCCGGCCTGTCACGCTGTTCATCCGTCACTGTTGCCGCCGGGAGTGGAATCATGACCGCCCTTTGGCATTTGCTTTGTTATCTCAGGCAAAGCCAGGGCTGCATTGTGCCTCGTTTCGAGACACGAGTGTAAAGGAAACGGAGTCCAGATGTTGAGCTCATCCGGACTCCGCCCAGTCCGCACACGCGGATTGGTGAGACACGCACTTTTGGAATGTGCAAGAAACGTGCCGGTTTCATGGATGATAGTTTGACAAAAGGTATTCAGCATGGCGCGCAGGCTTCCATGTCGCATGCATTCCTTCAACCGAGGGCCGACGGCGTTTACCTGACTGTGAAATTGCAGCCGCGCGCCTCGAAAAATGAAATTGACGGCCCCCTGGGCGGCGAACTCAAGATCAAGGTCACGGCCCCGCCCGTGGATGCCGCCGCCAATCAGGCCCTGGTTGATTTGCTGGCCGGGAAACTGGATTGTTCCCGCGGCGCGGTCATCCTCGTCCGCGGCCGGACTTCCCGCCACAAAACCGTGCGGATTGCCGGCCTGGACGCCGAAACAATCCTGCGCCGCCTCCTGCCCGGGGACTGAAAAATTTAATCGTGCTTTCCTGATGTCAAGCCGCTAGCCTTGCGGGCATGGTTTGGATCATCGCTTTTCTATGCCTGGGATTGGCCGGCTCGATTGGCTACGGCCAGGGTCCAATCCGGGCGGCGTTCGGTTTTTTGGGAATGCTTTTCGGCGCGTTCCTGGCCGGCCCCCTTTCGCCGCTGACCCAGCGGCTGCTGGCCCTGGCGGGATTGCATCACCCCGCCTGGGGTCTCTTCGCGCCGCAAGTTCTGGCCTTTCTGACTGTCCTGTTCATCTTCAAAATCGCCGGCCAGGTCATCCATCAAAAAGCCGCCCACTTTTTCAAATACAAGGTGGATGACGACACGCATTACCGCTGGCTGCGCGTTTATTCGCGCCTGGGATTCTGCGTGGGCCTGCTCAACGGCGCGGTTTATTTCATCTTGTTGACCATGCTGATCTACTCCGCCGGCTATTTCACCACCGAAGCCGCCGGCGGCGAAAGCGACCCCGCCGGGGCGAGGTTCCTCACCGGAACGCGGGCGCAGTTGTGCGCGCAAAAGCTCGATCGCGTCCTGGCCTCCTACGACATGGTTCCCAACAAGGTGTATCAGACGGCCGATCTCGCCGCGCTGATCCTGCGCAATCCGCTCCTGCTCAGCCGCCTGGGGCATTACCCCCCCTGTTTGCAACTGGCCGAACAGCCGGAATTCAAGGACCTTGCCCACGACGTCCAACTCCAGCAAATGATCGCCACCCGATCCAAAGTCAGCGACATCCTCCAACATCCCAAAATCCAGGCCATCCTGACCAACGCCGCCATCGTGGCCGAAATCAGCGCCATCATCGGGCCTGACTTGGATGATCTGCAAACCTTTCTCAACACCGGCCAATCCCCCAAGTACGACCCCGAAACAATCCTGGGCGTCTGGGACATCAACCGCGCCGCGACCCTGGTTGAATTGCGAAAAAAACAGCCCGGCCTCACGCCCAAGCAATTGGCCAAAATCAAGCAGGATTTGTTTCCGCGCATCCAGAGTCTCACCTTGACAGCCACGCCGGACAACGGGATGATTTTAAAACAACTCAACCCGAACACTTTGGAAAGCACGCCGGTGGCCACTGGAACATGGAAACGGGAACAAGACGCCTACCAGGTCTATCTGCCAGGCTCCGCGCCGGAAACGTCGGAAATCAAAATCGAGGCGGGCAGCAGATTGTTCCTCCCAAAATTCGGCTATGTTCTCGCTTTCGATAAAGAGCCGTGAAAAAATCTTTCATGGCTGATCCGTTAATATCCGCATGAATTTGCACGAATTCCAAGCCAGACAATGCCTCGCCCGATTCGGCGTCCCCGTCCCGGCGGGCGATGTCTGCGACTCCCCCGCCGCGGCCCGGAAAATCGCCGCCGATCTTCTGGCCCAAGGCGAATCCGCCCTCGTCATCAAGGCCCAAATTCACGCCGGCGGACGCGGCAAGGGCGCGTTCAAAAATGGATTCAAGGGCGGCGTCAAGCTCTGCCGTTCCCCTGAAGAGGCTTTTCGAATGGCCTCCGCCATGCTCGGCCAGTTCCTGGTCACCAAACAAACCGGCCCGGATGGCCTTCCGGTGGGCAAGCTCCTGGTTGCCGCCGCGCCCGCCATCAAAAAGGAATTTTATTGCGCCGTCCTCTTGGACCGCGCCGCCGGCCGCCCTGTCATCATGGCCAGCACCGAGGGGGGCATGGACATCGAACAAGTCGCCGCCGAACATCCCGAAAAAATCATCCGCCAAAACATCCATCCCGCCCTCGGCCTGATGCCCTTCCAGGGCCGCAAACTGGCCGCCGCCCTCGGCCTCAAGGGCGCTCTTATCTCCGCCGGCGCCGCGGTGTTTGCCGGCCTTTACAATACTTGGTGGGAATGCGACGCCAGCCTGGTCGAAATCAACCCCCTTTGCGTCGTCACCGGCAAGGATGGCCGCGAAAGTCTTCTGGCCCTTGATGCCAGGATGAGCCTCGATGACAACGCCCTCTTCCGCCATCCCGACATCCAGGCCATGCGCGACTTTTCCCAGGAAGCCCCGCTGGAAATCCAGGCCGGCAAATTCAATCTCAATTACATCAAACTTGACGGCTCCATCGCCTGTCTGGTCAATGGCGCCGGCCTCGCCATGGCGACGATGGACATCATCCAGCATTACGGCGGCAGCCCGGCGAATTTTCTCGATGTCGGCGGCGGCGCAAGCGAGGAACAGGTCGCGGCGGCCTTCAAAATCATTCTCAGCGATCCGCGCGTCAAAGGCATCCTGGTGAATATTTTCGGCGGCATCATGGATTGCGACGTCATCGCCGCCGGCATCGTCGGCGCGGTGCGGGAGACGGGGTTGCAACTCCCCCTGGTCGTCCGCCTCGAAGGCAACAACGTCGCCGCCGCCAGAAAGACCCTCGCCGAATCCCGCGTCGCCATCATCCCCGCCGATTCCATGTCCGACGCCGCGCTCAAAGTGGTGCAAGCAGTGGGGAGCGCGGTGCAAGGAGGCGACTGACTTGTCCTACTGCCCTTCCGGGCGCGGAATGACGATCTTTTGCCCGACAAGAAGGCGGTTCCAGTCCACGTTGGGATTCGCCTCCTTGGCCTGCTTCAAAGTGATCGGTTTCCATCCCTTGCTCTTGTAATCGGCGTTGTACGCCTTGACGATGGCCGACAGATTGTCGCCTTCATGGATCGTGTATGAAAAACCGTTTTCGACCGCGGGCGTTGGAGTGTCCAGTTGCAATTTCGGCGCCGGCCCGCGGGCGGGAGCGGCGGCCCCGGTCAGGCTTTTCTCCAACCGGGCGATGGATTTGCGAATTTCCTCCGAGATGGCCTGCTTGTCTTCCTCCCGCTTCTTGTCCACTTCCGTGATGTTCTCCGCCAGGCGTTTCAGGTCCCCCTGCGCGCTGTTGTTGGCGGCGGCAGCGGAGACTTGCTGGCGCAGGTCCTCGATCTTTTGCCCCAGCGAGGCGATCTTCGCCTTCAAAGATTCATTGTCCGCTTGCAGGGCTTCAATATCGACGGCCATGCGCTTATAGCGTTCTTCCGATCCTTGCTGGGCGGCAACGGCGGCGGCGGTCGTGGCGGTGGGCGCGGCGTTTTGGGCGACAGACGGGCGGCCCGTCAGGGAAAGTGAAATGGCCAGCAGAATAAATAATCGTTTCATGCCCGCACAAAATAAGAGCCGCGCCACGCAATTTCAAGGTTCAATAACCCGGCGAGTGGACGGCGCGGGCTTCCAGGAATTTTTTAAGCTCCAGCGCGGCCTTGCCTCCGAAACCCGGCACGGACGCTATGTCTTCCACCGCGGCCAGACGCAGGCGCTGGACGGAGCCGAACTTTTTCAAAAGGGCCGTTTTGCGCTGCCGCCCAATGCCAGGAAATTCGTCGAGGATGCTTTCGGAAATTTTCTTGAGCCGAAGCTGCGCGTTGTAGGTGTTGGCGAAGCGGTGGGACTCGTCCCTCACCCGCTGCAGCAGCTTGAGCGCGCCGGAGTCCTGCCCAAGCCGCATCGGTTCGGGCTGGCCGGGACGATGGATTTCCTCGAACTCCTTGGCCAGTCCGATGACGGGGATTTGCCGCAGGCCCAGTTGGGCCAGCTCGGCCAGGGCGGCGTTGAGCTGCCCTTTCCCGCCGTCAATCACAATTAAATCCGGCAGCGCGTCCGGCGCCTCGCGGACCAGGCGCGAGTAGCGGCGGCGGACGGTTTCCGCCATGCAGGCGAAGTCATCCTGGCCGGTCACGGTCTTGATGCGGAAGCGGCGGTAATGGGAGCGATCAGGCTTCCCGTCGCGAAAACTGACCATGGAGGCGACGGCAAAGGTTCCGCTGATGTTGGAGATGTCAAAGCCTTCCATCCTTGCCGGGGCGGACGGCAGGCTGAGAACCCGGCCCAATTCGGCCAGGTCCCGTTCCGGGTCCAGGGCGATGGGCAGGGCATGCGGGAGGCGGGAAAATTTTCTCGTCTTTTGCGTGGTCAGGCGCAAATCGTCCAGGGCGTCGCGGTATTGGGCCGCTTTTTCAAATTCCTCCGCCGCGGCCGCTTTTTTCATGAGGCCGTCCAGTTCGCGCTCCATTTCGCCGGTTTGGCCGTCAAGAAAATCACAGGCCGCGGCGACCTGCCGCCGATACTCGTCGAGGGGGATGTTGCCGATGCACGGAGCGGTGCAATACTTCAGATGCGCGTAAAGGCAATGCTTGTAATCTTCCGGGCCGGGAGTGAAGGGGCGGCAGCCGCGCAGGTTGAATTTTCGGCGGGCCAGGGTCAGGGTGTGGCGGGCCGAGGAGGAATGGACGAAGGGGCCGAAATACCGCGCGCCATCCTCCTGGCGCAGGCGTGTCAGGACGAAGCGGGGGATCGGGTCGTTGAGGTTGACCTTGACGAGGAGAAAACGTTTGTCGTCGCGGAAACTGATGTTGTAGCGGGGTTGGTATTCCTTGATCAGCTTGCCTTCAAGCAGGAGCGCCTCCGGTTCCGTGCGGACGGGATAGGTGTCCAGGTCGTGGATGGCTTCGATGAGGGCGTTGAGTTTCAAATCCCAGCCCATCCGGCGGGAGGGATGGAAATACGAACTGACCCGTTTGCGGAGGTCGCGCGCTTTGCCCACGTAAATGACCGTGCCGAAACGGTCCTTCATCAGATACACGCCCGGCTTATGCGGCAACTGCGCGAGTTTTTTGCGTATCGGATCGTTGGCGGGCATGCCGGGCTTTCACGCTTTCCCCCATTCCGGGTGCTCGATGAAAGCGTAACATAACATGTGGCAGATCGTCATTTGGGCGTCCTCGACCCGCCCGTAATGCGTCGAATCAATGGCAATGACATGGCGGGCCGACTGTCCCAGGGCGCCGCGTTTGCCCCCCACAAGGGCGATGGTCTCCAACTCGTGCTCATTGGCCCATTTCACCGCTTTGACCACGTTGGGCGAACTCCCGCTCACGCTCAATGCCAGAACCAAATCGCCAGGCTGGCCGTAATTCTCCAATTGCCGGACAAAAATGTCCTCGTAAGCGTAATCGTTCCCGATGGCGGTCATCCAACTCACGTTGTCATTGAGGGAAAGGCAGCGAAATCGCCGCCCGATTTTGTCGGATGCTCCCTTGCCCAAATCCGTGACGAAATGAGAGGAGTTGGCCGCGCTGCCGCCGTTGCCAAATACAAAAATATGCCTCCCCGCGTCCAGCGCCTTGCGCAACGTTTCAATCAGGCCGGCAACGGCGTCCTGCGGGATGGAGTCCAGAGCGGTTTTGTGGGCTTGAATATAATCGGAAATCCACTGTTTCATTGGCCGCAACTTAATCCCCTTCCGGCGTCAAATCCAGACATAAAACTCCAAACGGCGCGGAGTTTTCAGAAAGCCGGGCGCGATGGTTTGTTGATGGCAGTCTCAAGGCGCGCCGACGGACACGACGTTTTCCTTTTCGCTGCCGCTGGTTTTGACTTCCTCATTCCATGTGGAGCAAAGCGAAATGATACGGTCCGTGAGCTTTGATGCTTGCTGGGCAAGTTGAGCCGACTCGAATGAACCTGAGACTGGAATCCGGTCCAATACCCTTCCAATTCTTGCTGGGCTTCCTTTAGTTTGCTCATATTGCCAGCTTAATCCGATTTTGTGCTTTTGCCCCCCCCCATTTTCTGGCAAGTTTTTTGTTATCGTTCGCCAATGCAGTTTTGGCCAATTGATCAGCTCTTTGATTTGCAAGGGAATTGAGCGCCTTCGCGCCTCCAAATCCGACAACCAAAGAACTGCCAAGTTAAACCAACGTTAAGGACGCTCTATTGGCGTCGCCGTTGACGACATCGAAACTGGCCAGAGGACCATAAATTGCCCACACGGCCACCGAAGAAATCGCACCGCCCACGATTGTGCCGAGAATGCCCGGTCGTCGAACCTTCAATTCTTCGTTAAACCGTGGAAACCAGTCGCGTTCTCCGTTTTGGAAGCAAATTGACCACGGCGCCTGTTGATCCAAATCCTGCAACCGTTAAAATGATCGAAGTCAGGCTCATGGGGCATCTCCTGCTCCCCCCCTCGGTCGGCGCGGATTGGCCAACTGACCGGCCCGGGAGGTCGGGCGTTGCGGACGGGCCTCGGCGGGATTGCCGCCTGGATTTCCGCCGGGATTGCCGGCGGGCTGATACGTGGTTTCAAACGCCGAAGCCGGAAGGTTCTGATTGATTTGAATGTCGTCGTAAGTTTCGGTGACGGCGCCTTTGAGTTTGGACAGGTTCATCAAGGCGTTGCGCTGCGCCAATGGGAGCTTTTTCAATTCCGCCTGATCCACGGTTCCTCCCAGGGTGACCTGTATTTTGTTGATCAAAAACGTCTTCTTATTGATCCAGAGCATGACATGTTGATTGTTGGCATCTCCTTCCAGCGTGTAGGAGTCCTTCATTTTGTGATGCTGGTTCTCGGCTTCGTCGAAGTCTTTGATGTGGGCCGCCAGACTGTTGGTTTCGGAATAAAAAAGTTGCGCGATGACGCTGCTCAACAGGAGAAACGGGTATTCGGCCGGCGCCAGCGCCAGTTGGCGGCTCTTGGCTTTGCTTGGCCGCGTCGGGCCGTAACCAACGAAATCTCCCTTGCCCGCCGACCAGGCCGCGCCTTTGACCGTGTTGCCGGATGCATTCTGTTCCCATTCCAGACGGTAGTTGTTGGTGCGGCCCAACTGCAGCGAACTGGTTGTGTTGATGCTGATGCTCCCTTTGCCGGGCACGTCAATGTTGGCAGCGGTCTGCGCTTTGGCGGCGTAATCGGTCAAGCCCGCGTAGGTATCGGCCGTCTTTTGCAGAATTTCTTCCGGCGACAACTCCGGCGGCGGCGGCGGGACGTTGGCGGGCGCCTGGTCGGCGGCGGCGATGGGTTGGTCCTCGTGCTTGAATTTTTTTACCAGCGTTGGACCAAAATATATCGCGGCGGCGATGGCGCAGGCGCCCAGGCACAATCCCGCGATTAGCCCCGTTTTGGACTTTTTCTTCTTCACCGTCTTGACGGCATAATAGGCAGCGGCGGCGGAGGCCGACGGCGACGCATGGCTGGCCGTCGAAGCCGCCATGCTCAACCGCGGCCCGTGCGGCGCGGGACCTTCGGACTCCGATGGAACCACCATGGGTGTCTGGCAGGATGGACAATTGATTTGGAGACCGGCGTATTCCGTGGTCGCCTCGATGCTCTGCTGGCAGTGGGGACAGGAAAATTTAAGTTCACTCATATTTGCGGAACATGTCGGGAATGTTACGTCATCCGAAGCGATTCGTCATCAACGTTTTGTTTTTACTTGCCCGATTTTGCAGCGCCGGTGGGCGGCGAAGCGGCATGGGCCGGTTCCGGCGGAGCGGGCAGGGATGGCGCCTTATGCACGGGCGGATTCAAGACCTCGGATCGCGGCGCAGGCGTGGCCGGATGTTCCACCGCCGCGGTCGTGATTTTGCGCGATTCATCCCGATGGGCCGGCAAGGGATAAGACAAGGGCGGCAGCCATGGGCCGGCATAATTCACGCTCAAGCCGGGTGGGATCGTTTCAACAACCGGCTGTTGGACAAGATCGTAGTCGGATGATGGCTGCCAGGAACCGGGAGCAGGGGCGCTGTAAAATGCGTCGGCGGCGGTATCGGGTTCCGGCTGGCTGGCGACGGGAGAAAGCATGGCCGGCGCGGGCGCGGGAGCGGGTGCGGCGGGGGGGGCCATGGCAATCCGCGGCGTGGCAACGGGCGGCGCGCTGTTGACGAGGGCACCGAGGACATCCTGGGATGCGCCCAAGCCGGACAAATAGAGGAGTTCGTCCGCCGTGGGCGAGAATGCGCGGCCGGAATTTTGGATGTAGGCAAGTATCACCCCTTCGTCCAGATGGGCTTGGGCGAGCTTGATGATTTCAGACATGCCGGGGGACAAAGGGTCTGGCGGCGACGCCTTGACGGGCTGATCGTCCTGTATCCGTGGCGGCGGGCTGGCTGAAGCGGCTGCCACCGAATGCCGGGCGCTTGCCGGGTCAAAGCGGGCGAAGACGCCGATGAACAACACCGCCCCCGCGCCAATGGCCAGCAACCAGCTCGAAACGGGCAAATATCGCGCTTTCATGCTCCATATACCACCGACGCCTGGCATCCGGCGGTATTCATTCCTTTTTGTAACCGAACGATCAGGAAATGAAAGCCTGAATTTAGCGCATCGCTCAAAAACCAGAAAAGAAGGCGTTGTCCAAGATCAAAATGATAACCACAACCGCCGGTATCAGCAAAAATAGCGCGAGTCCCATCCGCGCGCAGACACCACCCCAAAAGAAGTAACGATGCGCGGGGTTCCACATATCGCCCCGTCCGCGTTTGACGCGGCGGTATTGCGCCAGGGAAAGGATGGCCATGGGAATCCCGATGACGGGGAGCAAACCGATCAATCCATACTCAAAACACCGCAGCGAACGCTCCATCATCTCGATCTTGCTCATGGGCGGGGCCGGTTTCATTTTGCGTTCGGCTGGCGGTTGGCGGGCAATGCGCGGGTCGAATACGCCGCGAGCCGCCGGGTTTGGCGCTGGTCCACGATGTTCACGCGCTCTCTGAGCCGGTTCAACGCGGCCGTGTTGGCCGCAGCCAGCACGACCATGATCCCCAGCAATATCAGAATGATCATGACAGCCGAGCCGTTCCGGGTTTGGCGCCGCGGGCGCGTGATGGAAAAATCGGTTTTCATGGGATGGCCGCGGTCCCGGCCGCGCATTCAAATGTGAACAGGGGACGCATGCGGGATTCTCCGCGCCCTGGTTTCAGTTCGAGTTCCCAGCGCCACGCGGCCACGCCCGCGCGCGCGTCGGATTGCATTTGCGATGATTTGACGTTGGAGAGCAAGACCGTGCCGGGGGTAGTCGCGCCGGTTTGACGGTGAATTTCTCCGTTGGCGAAGGTGTAGGTAATCTCGCCCGACCGGGCGGGAATGCGGCATTCCTCGGTCTCATTTGCGACTGTCAACCTAACTGTTCCAGACGCCCCGCGGACGTCGGCGCGCCATCGCTCACCGGCGTCCAGGGCGCGGGCGATGTCCTCCGTGCCACGGCGGAGGGCGCTGGTGTCGTCCAAACAATGATAAAACGTCATGGTGGCGAATTCGGCAACGACCACGAACAAAGCCATGTAAACCAGCAATTCAATAAGCATGATGCCATGTTCACGGGAGGGATGGCATTGAGGATGGAGGTTCATTGGACGGTTACCTCCCGGATGATGGTTCCAATGCCCGATTTGTTCGCGGCGGTCCATTCCAGACGAAGATGGTTGCCGGCGCGGGTGAGGAGAAATTGGCCCGGCGGCAAATTGGCGGCGGCGTTTGCGTGAACGGCGCAGGGGCGCGAGCCTTCCGGGATGTCGCGCCATGGGCCGGCGGCCAGGATTTCGATTTCGCCGTCCACAATTTCCATGGCCACGGCCCGCTGATAAGCGGCCCGGAAAAGTTTGGCGTCGGAATTCAGCGCAATAGTGAGCGGGATCATGGCAATGACCAGAATGCCCATCGCCACAATTATTTCGACGATCACAAAGCCGCGCTGTCTCGCAAAATGACGGGTTTGAATCACCATAAAACCCCAGCGTCAATAAGAGAGACAAGCAACATGAAAACGGAAATCACGACGGCGCCGACGAACAGCCCGCTCCACAACACCAGCGCGGTCGTGATGCCGTGGGCCGCGGCCTGCTCCTGTTGGAATGCCTTGGCGTCAAGCGATTCGTGCCAGCCGGCCAAAGCTCGAAGAAAGCCGCCGCCTCCGTGGAAAGCGTTCGCGAGCCGCCAGCCGAATTCGCCGGAGTCATCCATCGCCTGGACGGCCTGGGTCAATTTCCGGCCCTCTTTCAAGGCGTCCACGGCGCGCGCGGCGCGGCGGCGAAAAACCACGTTGGCGGCGCAGTCGGCGGCGAGCGTCACGGCGTCGGGTTCAGAGACGCCGGAATCCAGAAGGATGGCGAGCATGGTGGAGAAATCGCGTTGCATGCGTTTCCGCCGCCACGGCAAACGGTAATGGATCCGCTCCAAAATTGGAAACCATGAAACGACGCGCGGGCCGCCCATGTAAAGGAGCGCCATCAACCAGAGCGCCAGCAGCAAAAAAACCTGGAGAAGGATTATGGCCCATTGATGATGATAAAGAAATGCAACTTGAGTCACGTCGCCGGCCGCCAAGGCGCCTTCGAAGATTTCCAAATACTTTGGGACAACCATAATCTGCAAGAAATAGAATATAAAAACACCCGCCGGCGTGATGACGAAAGTGAGGATGACCAGGTAGCTGATCGCGCCACGAGTTTGAGAAACGGCGTCTTTCAACAACTGGCGGCAGGCTGGCAGAACTTTTCCGAGGTCGCCGATTTTCTGCCCCGCTTCCAGCATGGCGGTGATTTGCGGCGGCAAAAATCGGGGGGCTTTCGCCAGCGCGTCTCCGAGCCGCAAATTATGCTCCAGCCACGCGGTCACGAGGTGAAAGTAAGCCCCCATCGAAAGGTCCCGGCTTTGGGAAATGGAAATCAGGGCCTCCTCAACCGGCTGGCCGTTTTTTAACGCCGTTTCGATCACATCGAGAAACAGCCGCGCCCGTTCCGCCCGCCGCATCGGCAGCGTGAGCAGGAAATGAGTCAAGAAAAGAATGCCGCCGGGCAGGGCGATCCAAACGCCAAACAGAAATAAAATGTTTAAAAAATCACCCATTGAAAAATCATCCGCCTTCTGAGCCGAGCAAGTTCATGATTGAGATTAACGCGCTGATCACCGGGTGCATTTGAAACACGATCATCATGCCCAGCGCTATTACCGAGCAGGGCAACGCGGAATAGAGCAAAGTTTCGGCGCGGTAAGAGGCGCGGGACTGATAGATTTCCGACGCGCGCTGGAAACCGGCGGGCAGGTCCTCGCCCGATTGCCCCACCATCCAGACAAACAGGGGCGGAAAAATCCGCCCGCCCGCCGCCATTTCGGAGAATTTTCCCCGGCCTCCGGCCAGGCGTTGCCGCCAGCGGGCGATCTCAATTTCAGCGGGTGTTCCCCGTTCCAGTTGTTCCGCCAAGCCGAGCGCCTTGTCCAGCGGCACACCGCTTTTGAGCATCAGCGACAGGGCCGAGGCGGCTTGCGACAGGCTGGCTTCCCTGAATGCCGGCAGCCGCCAGCGCAAAGCGCGCCGCGCTCGCGGGGCGGTCACGGCAACGAAACATATCATGGTTGCGATTCCCAAGAAAACAGGCGGGCACCAAATGGCGATTAGGGGTGATTTGCCAGGCAACTCAAAGACCATCGACTCGAACAGGGTGGGGAAAGCAGACCGAATAACCGAGCTCAACAAGAAGGACAAAAAGCACGACAACAGAAGCGCGCCGAACAACACCATCGTCGGATAGACCATCAGCCCTTTGAGCCGCGTCCAGATGACTTGGCGCCGCTGGTAATGATCGGCCAGCATGGTCAGGACGGCGGGGAGGTCGTTGGCTTGCGCGCCGACTTCGAGCATTTGGCGGTAGAGATCGGGCAATTGACGGGCCTGGACGGCTTCGCGCAAGGGCGCGCCTTTGGCGAGGTCCGCTTCGAGTTTTTCCAGTTCCGAGCGCAGTTGGCCGCGGCGCATTTCGGCGCATAGCCGTTTCAAGGCGCCTTCGAGCGGGATGCCGTCGCGCACCATCGCGGCCAGTTGCTGGTTGAAGAAGGCAAATTCGTCGTATTTCATAAGCCGAAGACCCTTTCGCGTTCGGGTTCGTTGGTGACGCCTTTTTGCAGGAGAACGCGCGCGCATTCTTCCAGCGTGTATTGCGGCGCCACGGACTCCAACTGGCGCGCCCGGATTTGCGCCCGCAAAGCATCGGTGATCCGCAGCCATTCCACCAGCGGCGCGCGTCCTTGATAGCCGGTCTGCAAACACGCCCCGCAGCCGGTTCCAAGGCATTGGCGGCAGAGCTTGCGCATCAAACGCTGGTTCAAAACCAGGTCCACCGCCGCCGCGATGGCGGAGCGGTCCGCGCACAACACCAGCAACCTTTCCAGCACGCCTTTGCATGACCCGGCGTGCAACGTCGAAATGACCAAATGCCCCGTCAGCGCCGCCCGCACGGCGATGTTGGCCGTCTCCTCGTCGCGAATTTCCCCGATGACAAACGCCTGCGGGTCCTGCCGCAACAGATGCCGCGCCGCCAGCGCGAAGTCCAACCCCCGCGCTTCGCTCACTTCAGTCTGCATGACGCCGGGGACGATTTGTTCCACCGGGTCTTCGATGGTGATGATGTGGCGTCCGCCTGATTCGGCCAGGCATCGCAGGCAGGCGTAGATCGTCGTGGTCTTGCCGCTGCCCGCCGGGCCGGTGAGCAGAAGCATCCCCGACGGCTGCCGGAGAAACTTTGTCAACTCTTCGGCCGCGTCGCCGGGAAATTCCAGTTCCGCGATGCCTTTGGCCGAGGCCGGATTAAACAGCCGGAGGACGATTTTTTCCCCGGTGACGGTCGGATAGGTGGCCACGCGAATGTCGCTGCTCGCATGGACGGAGCGTTGGTCCATGCGTCCGTCTTGCGGCATGGACTCCTGATACGTTTTGAGGCGCGCCAGGAATTTAACGCGGCCAAAGACACGCTCGGCGATGTCTGCGGAAAATTGCGTCACCGGCGTCATCAGGCCGTCGAGGCGGAAGGAAACGGCCGCGCCGCCATTTCCCATTTGCAAATGGATGTCGCTGGCCTTCGCGCGCTCGGCTTGATGAATGAGGTCCTCGACGATTTTGGGCGCGGAAGTCTCCCGTTTCTCCGGCGTCACGATAGGGCTATTTTCAATGCTCATGACGGGTCCTCAATCAGCTTGTGCAGGCCGTGTTCATCCTGCATGAGTATGCGAACGTGGACGGGAAATTGCCGGACCGTCCGGCGCAGTTCTTTTCCATTTTCCCGCAAGGCGCAGCAAACCGTTCTGGGCATCCGGCTTTGCCCAAGGCAAAAACCGGCGGCCAGGCACGCCAGGGCCGCGCCCAAGCTCCACGCCAGCCGGGACATCGTCCTCGCCCGCGCGGGAGGGGCCGCCGGGGCGGCGCGCAATTCCGCCAGGACGCGCCGGGGAAAGGCGTCCCAAAAAACCCCGTTGCGTTCAGGAACGCGCGCGGACTTCAATTCCGAGTCCAGATCAAAATTTTTCATTCTCTCACGGCTGCCAGCCAGCCTTTCAATTTTCTTCTTGCCACGAAGACCCGCCAGGAAACGGTCGTCTCCGAACAACCCAGCGCCTTCGCCGCCTCCGCGTGATTCAGGCCGTCGTACACGGTCAGCACGATGGCGGCGCGTTGTTTGGCCGGGAGTTTCAGCAACGCGGCATGCACGCACCCTCCCCGTTCGCTCCCATTCGGGGCCGATTTTCCATCCGCCTCCCTGTCCGCCCAGTTCGCGTGGACCTCAACCCGCAGCGTTTCCCGCTCGCGCCAGGTCAGGCAGACATTGATGGCAATGCGATGAAGCCAGGTTGAAAATTTCGACGCGGCCCGGTAGGCGCCAATCTGGCGGTAGGCGCGTATAAACGTCTCCTGCGCAAGGTCTTCCGCGTCAGCGAAAGAACCCGTCATCCGGTATGTCAGCGAACAAATCATACGTTGATGCCTGCGTATCAGCGATTCGAAAGCCGCTGGATCGCCATTCCGGGTTTGCCTCACCAAACCTTCGTCCGGGTCATCCATTCGGTTGATCTTTGACTGTTGAGACCAGCGAGAGGGGAAAATCCTTTGAAATTTTTCACGCAAATCACCGCCGGGGTCCGTATGGACGCCTCCGTTATTCCAGGCTGGCGAGGCCCACGGACAGCCGGCGCGGTTGATGGTTGCGTGTTTCATCATCCTTGCGCCGCAAAGGGTAAACGAAGGGGAATCTTAAGCAAGCTCCAATCGAAATCCTCCAATGGTTTTAGGATGTGGAAGTCGGCGGCTTGCCGATATGCTCACAAAAATAGCCTCCAAACGCTGGCAAACACATTTAAAAAAGGTGCAAGCCGAAGAGGAGGTTGGAATTGCTCAAGAGAAGATAAAATCGGCAGATGAACAAATTAAGCGTGGAGGAACAGGTTAGAATTGTAGCCTGCCTGATGGAGTGAAATAGGAGTCCGCTTGCATAAAAGATGAAAGTGTGAAATACTGAATTCATGACAAAAGTCATTTGCATCAATGATCGCGGCACACTGACGCTGCCCAAGAAAATGCGCCAGCGACTGGGCGTTGACCGCAATGCCCAACAAGTGGTCGCAGAGGAAACCGACGATGGCATCCTGCTGCGTCCCGGCATTACTTTCCCCTTGGAACTGTATTCCGACAAGCGGCTGGCTGAGTTTCGCCGCAACAACGAGGAGTCCCTGGCCGGTTATCGCTTTAAAAAGAAATGAGGGTTTTTCTTGACGCCAACATCCTTTTTTCGGCGTCGCTGCCGCACAGCCGCATGCGCGCGTTTTTGGATGCGCTGTTGGATCAAGCCGAATGCCTCACGAATGCCTACGCGATTGAGGAGGCCCGGCGCAATCTGGCCGTGAAATTTCCGGACGGCATCAAGACATTGGAACGGCTGGAAAAACAGTGTGAAGTCGTGTCGCAACTGGAAAGGGATTTGGAAATCGAATTGCCATTGAAAGACGCGCCGATTCTCGGCGGAGCCATTGCCGGCCATGCAACGCATTTGCTCACGGGTGATGAACGGGATTTTGGAAAATTTTGGGGCAGGACGATACAAACCGTCAAAATTGTTTCGCCGCGAATCCTGGCGGAAGAACTGAGGTTATCTTGAACGAACGATTCGAGCCGGAATATTAAAAGGATCGCATGAATGCCAGACCATTTGCCCTTGTTTGCCTTGGGGACAAGCAGGCAGCCTTGCAAGGCGTTGCAACCCGCGCATGGGCAACATGAAAATTCAACTGTTCTTGACGAGGTTCGCCAGTCTGGCGGCCGCACTGGCCCTGGCGGGCGGGGGGCGCGCTTGCGCCCAGTTGCTTATCAACGGGGCGGGCGCGACCTTCCCTTACCCCATTTACTCGAAATGGTTCGACGCTTACAGCAAGGTGGACCCCTCCGTCCGGTTCAATTACCAATCCATCGGTTCCGGCGGCGGCCAGAAACAGATTCTGGAAGGCACCATTGATTTCGGCGCTTCGGATTGCCCCATGAGCGACCAGGATTTGGCCAGGGCGCCGGGCAAAATCCTTCACGTCCCCACGGTGGCGGGGGCCGACGTCGTCACTTATAATCTGCCGGGCGCGCCCCGGCTGCGGCTCGACGGGCCGTCCATCGCCGGGATTTTTCTGGGCAAGATTACCCGGTGGAATGATCCGCGGCTGACGGGCCTGAATCCCGGCGCGGCCTTGCCGGACGCGGACATTCTGGTGGTGCATCGCGCCGACGGGAGCGGGACGACCTATATTTTTGCCGATTACCTCAGCAGCGTCAGCCGGGAATGGGAGGGCAAAATCGGGCGCGGCACGGCGCTCCAATGGCCGTCCGGCCTTGGGGCCAAGGGAAACGAGGGGGTGACGGGCCAGATCAAACAGTTGTCCGGGGCGATCGGATACGTCGAACTGGCCTATGCCATTCAAAA
>Ga0316226_1002395_pt1 | contig 17735 bp, 7 predicted proteins | sample TBH18017metaG_FD_206009 | JGI IMG/M metagenome (GOLD analysis project Ga0316226, IMG submission 206009) | Freshwater microbial communities from Trout Bog Lake, Wisconsin, USA - TBH18017 | ecosystem: Environmental > Aquatic > Freshwater > Lake > Hypolimnion/Profundal zone | place: USA: Wisconsin... | reverse complement strand
CCCAGCCGTCGTGTCCGCCGGAATTGGCGACCGCAAAGTAGGCGCCCTTGCCGGCGAGGTTCGCGCTGCCGTCCAACGTCATGGTGCGAATGGTGGCGTCGGCCTTCCCGACGACGAACGCCATTTTGCCGTTTGAAAGTTTTACCCGGTCGCCCAGGTCGGCCAGCGTGACCGGATCATTGGGCGCGGCCACCGCCCGTGATGCCATGGCGACGGCCAGCCCCGCGAAGCAGGCAATTTTACCGGGGCCGGCCAGATTCATCGCCGCCATCCGTTTCTGAAAAAATAAAATTGCTTGCGTGATCATGGTTATTTGGCCGGGTCGGTCGTCAGTTTCCCAGCGGCTTAATGGCGGAACTGACCGGGCTGGCGGGCATCTGGAAATCCGCGACGGCATCCGGGTGCGCCGGGTCGAAATCGCCGAAGTCGTCGGCGATAAATTTCGCGAGCGGCAGCCTGTCTTCCTTGACGCCTGCGACCACGCACTTCGCCAGCTCGTAGCTGCCGTAATTGTTATGGTGCGTGCCTTCCTGAAACGCCTTGTCCAAATCGGCGCCGAGCGCCTTGTAGAAAACCCGGCTCATCGCGTTCAGGTCAATCAGCGCAACCTTTTGTTCTTTTGCCACGTCGCGCACCGTTTGCGGATAACCGCCGAGCGTGTCTTTCTCGACGCCGGCCTTGCGTTCCATCGAGGTCACCAAAACCGGCGTGCCGCCGAGCGCGCGGGTGCGGGCGACAATCTTTTTCAGGCTGCTTTTGTAAACTTCCAGCGCGTTCGTGGCCTTTTCTTTCATGTCATTGTGGCCGAACTGCACGAGCAGATAATCGCCCGGTTTTATCAGGCTGAAAACCTTGTCGAACCGGTTCGCGCCGAGCGAGCTTTTGATGCTCTCGCCCGATTCGGCGTAATTGGCAACGGCGATTTCGGGCTTGAAGAAGCGCGGCAGCATCTGCCCCCAGCTGTTCCACGGCTCGGCCGGCTGGTCGCACACCGTCGAGTCGCCGGTGATGAAAACCGTCGGCACATTGGTCGCCGTGATGACCAGCGCGCGCAGCGCCGGGTGCGTGCCGTTGAACTCCAGCGTCAGCTTGTCGTCCCAGTCCACCGTCTCGGTTTCCAGCTCGCGCTGCTTGAGCTTGACGTGTTCTGTGTCCGAAATGCGCGGCGTGCGGACATTGACGATGAACGTCCGCGCCGCCAGCGTGCCGGGATGAAATTGCATCTTCTCCAGCATCAGCCGCCGCTGCTCGGCCTTCACCGTCGTCACCGATTCGCCGGTCTTGTCGTTGAGCAGCACGGTGACGGCGTAATTTCCCTCCGGCAGCCTCACGGAAAACAGGAACGGTTTTTCGCCGGTGAGAAAATCTTTGCCGCCGACTTCGGCGCCCGGCTCAAAACCGTAGCCGGCATCGGTTGAATAAAAATTCGTCGGGGAAACCAGCGTCCAGCCCGGCTCCGCCTGCTGGCCGAACGCGAACTTGAAGCTGGTCTGGGCGCAAACCGCCACGCCGCCAAAGGATAAAATGATTGCCGGAAGCAGGATGGTTGCGGCGCGCTGAAAATTTTTCATGGCTCAATTTGTTTTGTTGGACGCGGCCTGAAATGCCGTGACGGCCTTTCCCTTTTCAGAAAAATAATTTTCCAGCGGATCGCCCGGCAGGCTTTTCAGCCCGGCGACGACGCACGCGGCATTGAGCTGCGCGCCGCTGTCGGTCGTGTGCGTGCCCTTGTCGGCAAAAAAGGCCGTGACTTTTTCCGCGCCAATTTTTTTGTAGGCGTCGGTGATGATCATCGTGAGATCAAAATAAAGCGCGCCGTTTTTTCTGGCGACTTCCGCGTCCCATCCGGCGACGTTCGCAAAATCACGGCCAGTTTCCCAGCGTTGCTTGTGCGGAATCGGCGAACAGATAATCGCCGTCGCGCCGTGCGCCTTGGCGTCCGTCACGAACTTCGCCATATACCAGCCGAACGTGTGAACCAGTTCCTTCGTGCCGTCAGGCATCGCGTCTGGCACGGTCTCGTCGCCAGTGCCCGCGCCGTCGGCGCGATGCTTGTTCGCCGGGTCGCCGACACGCCCCAGATCATTATGGCCAAACTGGACGATAACAAAATCGCCCGGCTTGAGCGCGGCCGCGACCTTTTGCCAGCGGCCTTCGGTGAAAAATGTCCGCGCGCTGCGGCCGCCGAGGGCATGGTTGACGACGTTGATTTTCTTCGCGTCAAAAAACGGCGCGATGCGTTCGCCCCAGCCCCACAAACCCGCGCCCGTGCCGCCGCTGCGCACGGTCGAGTCGCCGACGATGTGAAAAGTCGGTAGCGCCGCGTTCACAATTTTATCGGCGGCAATCTTGGAGGCGTCCACCACGGGCCGCTCGTCCTCGGCGGCGCAGAGCCATCCGGCGGCGGAGGAAAAAACCAAAACAAAAACGGCCAGTCGCAGGTTCATAAAATCATTCCGGCGCGGGCTGGCTCAAATCGGCGGGCGCAACCGCGTCCGCCTTGGGTGAAAAGAATTTTGCCAGCGGATTTTCCTTTAAGCCTTTTAGCGCGGCGACCACGCAGGCCGCGTTTGTCTCCGCGCCCGCGAGGCTCGTGTGCGGGCCCGCGCCGACAATGAACAGCGGCTTTACTTTTTCCTGGCCGAGCCGGTCGTATTGGCGCGCGATGATTTCGTTGATGTCGAGGAACGGCGCATTTTCTGATTTTGCAATTTCGCCCGCCCAGCCGGCGTAATCGTTTTTGTTGCGCGCGGCATGGCTGTTTTTCCAACTGTTGCGCGGGATGAGCGAACAGACCATCGGCGTCGCGCCCTTCGCCCGCGCCTCGGTAATGATTTGTTTTTCATACCAGCCGAACGAGTGGACGACCTCGGGCTGCTTCGTCACCAGATTAGTGATCGCCTGCGTCTGGTCGCCGACGCCCTTGATTGTGCCGCGCGCGCGCGTCGCGTCATTGACCGCGCTGCCGTCGTTGTGGCCGAACTGCATGATGACAAAATCGCCCGGTTTAACCATCGCCAGCACGGCCGGCCACCGGTCGCGGTAAAACGTGCGGCTGCTCGTGCCGCCGAGCGCGCGGTTGACGACGTTGATTTTGCCCGTGTCGAAAAACGGCGCGAGACAATCGCCCCAGCCCCATTGGCCGCCGCCGCCATTGCCCTGGCCGTTGCGCACGGTCGAGTCGCCGATGAGGAATAGCGACGGTAGCTTGGAATTGGCCGGAACCGTTAGCGAATGCCGGTCAGGACGGATGATGTCCGGCGCGGCCGCCTGCGCCAATCCGCTCACCGGCAGCGCGGCGAGAAGTAAAATGGCGGCGGCAAAGCTAAAGGACGTTTTCATGTTGGGGAAAAAATTGACTTTGTGATTGTGCCAGAACCCGGCGCAAAATCATCTCGACAGTTCTGGTGGCGCCGGCCGGGCCGCCGCGGTTTCAGCGGGCCAGACATAGCCCAAGCTCGGCGCGTCGCCGGTCTGCGCCGCGATGGTGTCCAGCACGATGCCCGGATCCACCATCCAGATTTTCAACGTGTGCAATCCGGGTTTCGTGATGTTCTGAACACTCGAAGCCAGCGCCGCATTACGCAAAACATTTTCCTGCCATGCGCGATTGTGCTCATCCTGGCTCAACGGCAGGGAAATAATTTTTGGCGGCGCATCATCCAGCGCGATGGCATAGCGCTGCGGCTGGCCGGTCTCGACGGAAAACGTCGGCAGCGCGCGGACGGTGAATTTCCAGTCGGCGGCGGTTGAAAAATCAATTTTGAATTCCAGGCACGGCGATTCGGCCAAAATTGTTTCCGGCGTTTCGCGCGCGGCCACCGTCGCTGGAAAAATGCCAACCGCCTCGCCGTTGTAGCCGAGGCCGATAATTTTTTGCCAGTTTGCGTCTTTGCCGGAAATAAATCGCGTCGCGTTTTCCGCCTCAAGCATGATGGGCTGATTTGTTCTCGAAAAATTGGCATTGTTAGTCGCGGGGATTTTTGGCGCGCCCAAATCAACCATCTTGCGCGGGTTGTCCGACATCATGCCGCGCCATTTGCCGCCGGCAGTCTGCTCGTTGTAAATCTTCGTGAGCCGATGAATTTCGACCGCCGCGTCCAGCGAGCCGGCGAGGCATTTTTCATTCATTGCCGCCGCCGCCTTGGCCGGATAACCGACCAATTCAAAAAAAGAATCATGCAATTCCGGCGGCAGATTTTTTTCGACGGCTTCCACGCGCGCGGATAATTTTTGCCAGGCCGCGACGCGCTGTTTCGCTTCACTGGCGGAAAATAAATTGTTCGTCGGAAAAATCATGTGCTCTGGCTTGCGTTGAAAATTCAGGCGATAGTATTCCGCCATGATGGCAGTGATTTCCGCCGCGTGTTCATTGCCGAAATCGCGCGCGATTTGGTTTTCAAGCAAGTCGTAAGTGTTCGTGCCGTTCCACGAATGCGGATTCCACGCGAGCTTCAGAAAAAACTCCATGTCCAGTTCCGCCGGCTTCAAATCGCCGACGTTGAGCATCCAGACTTTGTCCGCGCCGTAGTCAAACGCCTTCGTCATTTCCTCGGCGATCAGCGCGGGCGGCGTGGAACAGAGCCAGAGATAATCGCGCGGCGCGCCCCAATACGAAACGTGATAGTAAACGCCCGCGCCGCCGCTGCGCGCCCGCTCGCGCGGGTTGGAAAACTGGCGGACGTAGCCGTAATTGTCATCCGGCCAGACGATCGTGATGTCGTCCGGCAAATTTTTCATCAGTCGGTAAAGCGGCAGCACTTCCTTGTAGGCGCAAAAAATCTGCGGGACTTCCGCGACATTCGTGTTGACGTTGCGCGCGAGCATTTCGCGCTGATCGGCGATGATGGTTTCGAGCCGCGCCGCCTTTTCGCGTTCCGTGCCGCCGCCGGGCATCGAACCGTCGTGGATGCCGCGCATTCCCATCGTGTAGATGTTTTCAAATTTTCCGTTTTCGCGGACGCGCTGCTCCCAGTATTTCAAAACGCCGTCCGGGTTCGTGGCAAAATTATATTCGCCGAAAGTATTTTCGTCCCACTCGCTGACGTTGTTCCGCAACATCTGCTCGCAATGCGACGAACCCATAATGATGCCGTATTCATTGGCGATTTTCGCGTCGTCAGGAAACGAGTTGAACGCCGCCGTGCCGGGGTGCATCGCCGGCCAGAGATAATTCGCGCGCAGCCGCAGCAGCAGCTCAAAAATCTTTGCGTAGGTTTTTGGCCCGATGTTGCCGGTTTGCGGATCAAAAGTTTTGGACGCCCACGGGCGCAAGCCCCAATCCTCGTCATTCAAGAAAATGCCGCGATACTTCACCGCCGGCTGGTCAATCGGCTCAACGCCGGGTGAGAAGCGCAGTTCGGAACGTTTGGTCACGGGAACATCCGCCCACCAATGCCACGGCGAAACGCCGATGCGGCGGGAGATTTCATAAATGCCAAACGCCAAGCCGCGCCGATCGGAGGCCGCAACCCTCAGCACATTGGAACCGGCGGAAAGCTGGAACGCTTCCCAACGCCCGGCGAGTTCCGGCGCCAAGACCAGTTCCACGCGCGGGCGGTTTTTTTCGGCTGGCGCCGCGGTGAGCATTTCCGGTTTCGTGCCGGTGACCGTGGCGATGTCCGCCGCCAAATCGCGCGCGGCGATTTTCACCACCTCCGGCGCGTCCGGCGGAAGCACGATGGGCGCGGCCACGCCGCCGGCAACCAGCGGAAAGGCCGGCTCCGTCGGCGTGCCGGCCAAGTTCACAGTCCCGCAGACACGCGCAGAAAATGCGAGCGTGCCGGCGGCGATGAGCGCAAAAAGTTGATGCGATGTTTTCATTTTTCAGCTTGGAAGGCAATTAAACCGGATTGCAAACCCGTCGCCGCAGCGGTGACGGAAATTTCTCCCTGGGCGGCTGAAGTTTTCACATAGGCGACACACTCGCCGTGATAAGCGCGGCGTTGGCTGGCTTGGAAAAGTTCGTGGCTCGCGGGATCGGCGCTGTCCACGGCGGCGATGCCGCCGGGGCTGGAAACCTGGAACGAAACCAAGTCGTTCGCGCGCGGCATGGCGACGCCGTTCGCATCCGCGATGCGGGCGCGGACGATGGCCACTTGGTTGAAGCCCGGCGAAAGGGTCTTGGTCTCGGTGGATAAAATAATTTTCGCCGCCTTGCCCGCCGTGCGCAGTTCGTTGGTCGCAACCGCCGCGCCGCCGTTCTTCGCCACGGCCTTGAGCGTGCCGGGTTCAAACGGGATTTGCCACACGCGCGGGGAGGCGTCGGCGTTGATTTTTTTTGAACCGAGCGACTGGTCGTTCAGAAACAGTTCCACCTCCTCGCAGTTGGAATAAGCCTCCACCGTTTCGTCGTGCGGCTTGGGATTGCGCGGCGTCCAGTCGGCGAACTGCACCTGCGTGTGCAGCTCCGCGCCGCCGTAGCCGGGGTCGTCCGGCATCCGGTCGTCCGGCGCGGTGCGGCGCGCGATGTGCAAAACGGGTGTGTCATTCCACCAACTGTCGCGCTCGAACGCCATCGGCTTCACCGCGCCCGTGCGGTCGAGCAGGCCGGAGGAATGATTCACCAGCGGCCAGCGCCGCGACTCGCCGAGATAATCCACGCCGGTCCAGAGAAATTGTCCGGCCAGCGAGGGATTGTCCCGCAAATCGAGCCATGACTGGCGGCCGTGCTTCTGCTCGGTGTTGATGATTTTCCGGCCTGGCTGGGCGCGTTGCGCGGCGAGCAGTTCATTGTCGCGGTAATTCGTGCCGATGACGTCGAGCAAATCGGCGAGGCCGTTCGTGTAATCGCCGCTGACGTTCGGGCGGAACAACGCCTGCGTCACCGGCCGCGTCGGGTCGGCGGCGTGCGCGACGGCGACGAGACCGGTGAGAATCTTCTTCGCCTTGTCAGCATTGGGCGTGTCGAGAATTTCATTGCCGACGGAATACATGATAACGCTCGGATGATTGCGGTCGCGCTGGGTCGCATCGCGTTCGTCCGTATGCGACCACTTGGAAAAAAACAGATGATAGTCCGCCGCGTTCTTGCCGCGCGTCCAGCAGTCGAAAAATTCGTCCATCACGAAGAAGCCCATGCGGTCGCACAAATCCAGAAATTCCGGCGCGGGCGGATTGTGCGCGGTGCGGATGGCGTTCACGCCGAGCGATTTCAAAGTGGTCAAACGCGTTTCCCAAATCGAAAGCGGAACCGCCGCGCCGAACGCGCCGCCATCGTGGTGCAGACAGACGCCGTAAATTTTGAAATTTTTTCCATTCAGCCAGAAGCCGGTGTCCGCCTCGAAATGTGCGTCGCGGATGCCGAAGGGGATTGTTTCGCTGTCGAGAGGTTTGGTGATTGAGTCAAAAGTTTCACTCAATGGAACGCTATGGCCGTGTTGAATCGTGACCAGCGCACGGTAGAGAGCCGGCTTGTCTAAATTCCAAAGCTGCGGATTCTTGACCATAAAGTCTTGGTCAATCTGCGCGGATTGTTTGGCGGCGAGAGTTTTTGAAATGGTTGAGGTGACACCCAGATTTTTTCCGTCCGGACCGAACACGGAAACATCCATAAAAATCTCGATGGGAGAATCGGACTGGTTGGTGACGATGGTTTGCACATGAACCGTGGCCTGTGCGGCGGAAATTTGCGGCGTGGAAACAAACGCGCCGTTCTCCGCAATGTGAATCGGGTCAGTCGTAACGAGCCGGACGTGGCGATAAATGCCCGCGCCGGAATACCAGCGCGAGGCCGGTTGCGCGGAAGTGTCGGCGCGCACGGCGAGAACATTGTCGCCGCCAAAATTCAGATGGCCGGTGAGTTCGTAACTGAAACTGACATAGCCATTCGGCCGGTGGCCGAGGTGAAAACCGTTGATCCAAACGTCGCTGTTCTGCATCACGCCGTCGAACTCGATGGAAACGGATTTGTCCGAGTCCGTTTTTGGCAACGAAAAATGTTTGCGATACCAGCCGACGCCGCTCGGCAGAAACGCGCCCGCGCCGCCGGTTTTGTTCGTTTCGGAAAACGAGCCGGCGATGCTCCAGTCGTGCGGCACGTCGAGCTTTTGCCACGCGTCGTCGTCGAAATTATTTTTTTCCGCGCCGGTCGCGTCGGCTTGGAGAAAATTCCAGCTGGCGTCAAAATTTTCCGTCACGCGCGCGGGGGCGATGACCGGCAGCAGAATGATCGCGGCGGCAAAAATGTGGCGGTGGATTTTCATGCGGGTTTGGACGGACAGTTTCGCGCAAAGGTGACAGAAACGCCATCACCCAAACTGTGGATGCCGGGCCAAAACTTCCGCGCTCGCGTTCTGTCCGGGGCGATGGCATAATTTGCCCCAATCCGACGTTGAAAAAACCAGCCGCCGCGCGCCGGCGGAATCGCGCGTTGCCGGCCGGTAAATTTTGCCGATGAATTTTTTTGCCATCACAAGACGGTTCGCAATAATCGGGCTGCTGGCCGGCGCGCTGCGGGCGGCGGCGGCGCCGGCGGATTATCTCGTGGATGTCTGGGACACGGAAAACAACCTGCCCAGCAGCACGGTCACTTCCATCGCCCAGACGCCGGACGGCTACCTGTGGGTCGGCACTTACAACGGGCTGGCGCGGTTCGACGGCGCGCGGTTTGTTTCGTTCGACCCGGCCAGCACGCCGGAGCTGGGCCAGTCGCGCGTGCAGGGGCTTTTTCCCGACGCCAACGGCACGCTGTGGATCTGCACCTTTCGCGGCGGGCTGACGTCCTGTCGCAACGGCGTGTTCCGCAAGGAATGGCCGGACCAGGCGACGTTTGACCTGCACACGACGCTGGCGGCCTCGTCCTCCAACCTGGTGGAGTTCGTCACGCAGTTTGGCGACGTGATGCGGCGCGATCCGGCGAGCACCAACGCGGACTGGGACGTGACCGCGCCGCCGGCGGGTTCGCGCCCGCTTTATTACTGCGCGGATGGGGCGGGCAACTTGTGGTTCCTCACGCGCGACTCGCACATCCTGCGGTTCACGGACGGCGGTTTTCATGAGCTGCCGGAGGACGGCGGCCTGGCCGGCACGCATATTTACAGCCTGGCAGCGGATGCCCAGGGCCGGGTCTGGGCCGGGGCGGAAAATAAAATCGCCCGCTGGGACGGCAGCCGGTTTGAAGACATGACGCCGACGAACAACATGGCGAATTTTGTGCCGTGGCTGTTGTTTCCGACCAAGGCGGGCGCGGTGTGGGTGCAGGACGGCGACCGCCTGCGCAAAATGCAGGGCCGCGCGTGGGTGGCGGAGGCTGCCGACTGGCGCGGCCTGCTCGGCTGGGCCTCGGGCCGCGCGATGGGCATGCACGAAGACCGCGACGGCGGCGTGTGGTTCAACCATTATGGCAACGGACTGTTTCACATCACGCCGGACGGCCGGTTCCAGCGGGTCACGACGCTGAACGGCCTGCCCGGCGACCGCGTGGGCGCGTGGTTTCAGGGCGGCGACGGCGGCGTCTGGGCGGGCGTGGATCGCGGCGGGCTGGTGCGGCTGCGCGACCGGCAGTTTCATGTGATCGGCCCCGCCGAAGGGTTGCCGGCGCGGACGGCGCTGTCGGTCTGCCAGGACACAAACGGCGCGGTCTGGATCGGCACCGGCGGCGGCGGCCTGTGCCGCTGGAGCGGAGGGAAAATCACGCGCTTCGCCGTCGGCGCCAGCGCGGCGGCGAACTTCGTGTTTTCCGTTTTTCCGCAGCCGGGCGGCGGCGCGTGGCTGAGCGCGGCGGAAGGCGAAAATCTGTTTGAGTTCAACGACGGGCAGGTGCGGCGCTCGGCGTGGGACGTGCGCGGCATCAAGACCATCCTGGCCGACCAGCAGGGCCGGCTGTGGCTGGGCACCAAGGCGGGCATCGCCTGGGCGGCGGGCGATGCCCGGCAGGTTTTGAGCACCAACGCCGACGGCGGTTCGTTGCCGGCGGTCCGGGCGCTGGTGGAGACGCCGGACGGAAACATCTGGGCCGGCGCGGATGACGGCACGATTTTTAATTGCACACCCGAAAAATTGCAGGCGTTCCACGCGGCGGACGCGCTGGCCGACCAGGCGGTCTATTCGCTGCACGCGGACGCGTCCGGCACGCTCTGGGCGGGGACTTTCCACGGCGGGCTGGTGCGGTTCCAGAACGGAAAATTTTCCCGCATCACCGCCAAGCAGGGCTTGCCGGCGGATGTCATCAGCCAGATTTTGGAGGACAGCCGCGGCCGGCTCTGGCTGGGCACGCATCAGGGAATTTACTGTGTGAGCAAGCTGGCGTTGAACGCCGTCGCGGACGGGCGGGCGGCGGCGGTGGACTATGTCGCCTATGGCCGGCACGACGGTTTGCCGGCGCTGGAATGTTCGGACGGCTACCAGCCGGCGTGCTGGCGCGGGGCGGACGGGAAATTATGGTTCACCACCGTGCGCGGCGTGGTGTGGGTGGATCCGGACAATCTGACGGCCCAGTCCGCGCCGCCGCCGGTGCTGGTCGAGGAATTCCGTGTGGACGGCGAACCGGTGCCGCTCACGGGCGGCGAAGTCATCGTGCCGCCGGGCCGCACGCAGTTTGATTTCCGGTTCACGGCGCTGAATTTTGACGCCGGCGAACGCGCGCGGTTTCGCTACCGGCTGGAAGGATTTGATTCCCGCTGGGTGGACGCGGAGACGCTGCGCACCGCCCACTATGGCCATCTGCCGCCGCGCAGCTACCGCTTCCACGTCATCGCCTGCAACAGCCAGGGCGTCTGGAACAACGCCGGGGCGGCGGTCCGGCTCACCGTGAAACCTTATTTTTACCAGACGAACTGGTTTGTGCTGCTGGCCGGCGTCACGGTCATCGGCGGCGTGGCGTTCGGCGTTCGGCGCGCGGCCACGCGGAAATACCGCCGCCGGCTGGCGCGGCTGGAGCAGCAGAACGCCATCGAGCGCGACCGCGCCCGCATCGCCCGCGACATCCACGACGACGTCGGTGCGGGGCTGACGCAGATCACCTTGTTGACCGAGTTGGCGCGGCGCGAGCCGGAGCAGACGCCGGCAAACCTCCAGCGCATTTCCGATTCCGCGCGGAAAATCACCAAGGCGATGGACGAAATCGTCTGGGCCGTGGATCCGCAGCACGACACGCTGGACGGCCTGCTGGACTACGCCTCGGCCTACGCAGAGGATTTTTTGCGCGTGGCGGGCGTCCGGTTCCGCGCGGACCTGCCGGTGACGCTGCCGGCGGCGCAGGTGGACGCCGAGCTGCGCTACAATTTGTTTCTCGCGCTGAAGGAGACGTTGAACAACATTGTCAAGCACGCGCAGGCCAGCGAGGTCTGGCTGCGGCTGCGGATTGGACCAAAGGAGTTCACGCTGGTCATCGAGGACAACGGCCGCGGCCTGGCCGCCAGCAGCGGCGACGCCGCCCTGGGCGCGGACCGGCTCGCGTCCGGCTCCGGGCTGGGCAACCTGGGAAAAAGGCTCGCCGCCGTCGGCGGCCGGTGCGACATTCACAGCGAGGCCGGGCGGGGGACGCGGGTGGAAATGACCGTGCCCCTCAATCTCCGGCCGGCGCCGGCCGTGGCAAAAGACCCGGCCGGTTATCCGGATAAATTTTGACCGCATCATGAAAGCAATAAAATTCCTGGCCGGCACGGCCGGCTTCGCCGCATGAGCCTTTCCGTTTCCATCGTCGAGGACAACGCGCAGGTGCGGGGCAGCCTGGCCAAGCTGATTGACAGCGCGCCGGGATTCAAATGCGTGAGCCGGCACGGCAGCGCGGAGGACGCGTTGAAGGAGCTTCCAAAAATTCGTCCCGAGGTGGTTCTGATGGACATCAATTTGCCGGGCATGAACGGCGTGGAATGTGTGCGGCGGCTCAAGCCGCAGTTGCCCGGCACGCAGCTCATCATGCTCACCGTGTATCAGAACACCGAACACATCTTCAACGCACTCGCGGCGGGCGCGACGGGCTACATGCTCAAGCAGACGCCGCCGGCGGAACTGCTCTCGGCCATCAAGGAGGTCCAGGCGGGCGGCTCGCCGATGAGCAGCCACATCGCGCGGAAAATTGTCCAGTCGTTCCAGCAGCCGGCGGCGGTGTCCGCCGAGGCGCAGAGCCTGTCGCCGCGCGAGGCGGAGGTCCTGGATCTGCTGGCGAAGGGTTTTCTCTACAAGGAAATCGCCGACCAGATGAAGGTGAGCTACGCCACGGTCCACACGCACATCCGGCACGTCTACGAAAAGCTCCATGTGCGCTCCCGCACGGAGGCGGTGGCCAAGCATCTCGGCCAGAAACGCGCCCGCCACGAGCCGTCCCCGTCCGCCTGATTTGTTTTCGGCGGGTCTTTCGTTCTGCACGTTCTTCCCATCGTGTCCCCAGAACTGGCGAGGGGTGGCATCAACAGTTCTGGTGATGGCGGGTTTTGGGATGCGGGCTATATTTTCACCATGCCCATTGCTTTGAAGAGTCTCCTGCCGTCCCGCGCTGCCGCAGTTGCGTCGCGGGGCTTCAGCCTTCAGGGCGGTAATTAAATCAATCCAAACCCCGAAAAAAATCCCGACCCCATCCACCGTTCCCCCGTTATGAAAACAAATCAAACCACCCTCAAACAAATCATCCTGTGCGCCGGCCTGCTCCTGCTGGGCCTCTCGGCGGCCTGGGCGGACAGCGCCACTTACACCAATGCCGGAACTTTCACCTGGACTTGTCCGGTGGGCGTCTCGAACGTGCAGATTCAAGCCTGGGGCGGCGGCGGCGCGGGCGGTAGTGCCCATCGACATAATTTGAATTCAGCCGGCGGCGGCGGCGGCGGCGGCGCGTATGCCTCCACCAACACCGTGAGTGTTATTCCGGGAAACAACTATACCATAGTTGTTGGCGGCGGCGGACCGGCTACTACTACAACAACCAGTGCGAATGGAACTGCCGCCCCCGGCACCAATTCATGGTTCGGCAGCGCGACCACGACAAATTGTCTGGCTGCCGGTGGTGGTGGTGGAGCTGACGCTGATAATGGCTACAATACCGCTTTTGGGAGCGGTGGGGCTGTGGCAAATTGTATTGGCAGCACTGCCAGCTATGCGGGCGGCAATGGGCAGGGAGGCAGCAGCAGCCATTTCGCCGGCGGTGGTGGCAGCGGCGCGGGAACCAATGTCGCTGGCGGCAATGCTTACGGCAGCTACCTTGGCGGCACCAATATCGCTGGCGGCGGCTGGGGTGGTAATGGCGTTAGCGGTGTGACCACTGCCGTTGGTAGTCCTGGCCAGTCACCCGGTGGTGCGGGTGGTGCCGGTGCGAATTATGCGAATGGCACGGAAACCGTTGGGGGCAACGGCGCGGCTGGCGAAGTGGTCTTGAACTACACGGTGTTTTATGACAAAGTCAACGTGGAAACCGCCGCCAATGGCAGCGGTTCAAGCGTCCCGGCGCAAAATGTGCCGGTGGGAAATTCCATCACCGTCTATTCCATTGGCCGCACCTCGGGCAACGTCTTTATGTCCAATGCGCCCGCCGCGTGGTCGCTGGTGAACATCTCCGGCGGTGTCGTGAGCGGCGACCTGGTTGCCGCCGGTGACTTCAAGAGCGCGGTCTTCACCGCTCATGCTGGCGGCAGCGCCAATATCCAGGCGGTGGTGAGTGGATACACCGGACAAACCAATGTGTCCGGACTGATCACGGTGCTCTCCGCCAATGTTTGGACCAATAATGCCGATAGTGCTTGGACGACTGCCGTCAATTGGGACCCGAATGTTGTTCCCGGCAACCCAGGTGACACGGCTGTTCTTGGTAAGAGCACAGGTTTAAGGACGGTTACATTGGGCGCCAACGAGAGTCTCGGCATCCTCAATTTTACCAACCCCAACTCGTTTGTCGTCACCGGCTCAAGCGTTCTGACCATGGATAATGGCGGCAGCGCTGCCAACATTAATGTTTCCGGCGGCACCGCCAACGCGATTCAAACCCCGGTCACCTTGAAAACCAACACGACCGTCACGGTGAACAGCGGCGATTCGCTGGCCATGTCCGGCGTGGTCTCCAACGCCCCCAGCGTCAACAAGACGTTGACAGTGCTTGGCGCGGGCACGCTGGCCTTGTCCGGCAACAACAGCTATGGTCCGGCGTCTGCGGGCACGACCGGCACCACCTTGGGCGGCGGCGGCACGTTGCAGGTGGGCAATAACAACGCGCTCGGCGCGGGCGATTTGAGCGTTACCGCCAGCAGCACACTTCAGGCGGGAGCCAGTGCGAGCATTGCCAACGCGATTAACCTTGGAGCTGCGACCATCACGGTGGACACTGCTGGCAATGGTCTCAGCCTGGGCGGTCTTATTAGCGGCAGCGGCGGCGCGTTGACAAAAATTGGCGCCGGGACGCTGACCTTGAACAACGCCGAAACTTACTACAACAATACTGCGGTCAGCGCCGGCACCTTGAAGCTGGGCGTGGCCAATGCCATCCCCAGTGGTGCTCCCACCACCGGTTGGCTAATTCTGGATGGCGGTGCCAGCGTGGCTGGCACGCTTGACTTGAACGGTTTCAGTCCGACGGTCAACGCGCTGTCCGGCAACGCCGGCACGGTGAACAGCCAGATCATCAACGATTCCGGCTCCGGCACGAGCACGCTCACCGTGAGCAGCGGCAACGCCACCGGCTTTGCCGGTAACATATTGGACAACACCAATTCCACCTCCGGCATAGTGGCGCTGGCCCTGGGCGGCACCACCTCGCTGACCTTGAGCGGTGCCAACACTTACAGTGGCGGCACGACGATTGGCGCGGGCCAGACCCTCAAGTTTGGCAGCACGAGCGCCATCGGCACGGGCACGCTCACCATCAACGGCGGCACGAACGACAGCACGGTGGCCAGCCTGGTGAATGCCAACAACAATCCCCAAAATTGGAACGGTGATTTCGTGTTCGCGGGCACGCAGAGCTTGAACCTCGGCACGGGCGCGGTGACGCTGGGAGCTAACCGCATCGTCACGGTCAGCAACAACCCGTTGACCGTGGGCGGGACGATCAGTGGTCCCTATAGCCTGACCAAGGCGGGCGGCAACACCCTGGTGTTGGTTGCCAGCAACAGCTATAGCGGCGGCACCTCGATGAATGGCGGAACTCTTTTGGTGGATGACAGCAATGGTCTGGGCACGGGTCCGGTCTCGCTTACAACCGGGGGGGGGCGGGTGCAGTTGGGGAATGGGGTGAATATCACCAACTCTTACAACAATCCCACCACCAGCACTTCTGATAGCATGATTGATTGCCCGAGCGGCGCAGCTACCTGGTCCGGGCCGGTCAGCGGGTCGGGCAGCGGTGGTTTGCGTTTCACCGCCAACGGGGGGACGCTGACTTTTACCGGATCGGGAACCAGTCGCGGTGTCATGCTTGAATATGGAACCTTCATCTTTGCGGGCAGTTTCAGTATGGGCAATGCCAATGGTTCAGGCAACGTGTGGGACTTTGGCCGCGACAGTGGTGGCAATGGCACGCCGTGTTCAGTCACCTTGAAGGACTCGGCCGTATTCTCAACGAGCAACACCGGCCTTGGTTTGGGTGGTGGAAAGGTGACCGGAGCCATCACAGTGACCCTGCAGGACAGCGCCTCCCTGAACCTGGGAACCGGATGGCTTGACCTGCATAACACCTCGTCCGGCACGGCGGCCAACACCCTCAACTTGAATGGCGGCACGTTGACCGCCGGAGCGATCACGAACAGCGATTCGGCCCGCACGGTGACGGTGAACCTGAACGGCGGCACGTTGAAGGCTGCCTCGTCCAGTTCTGCATTCTTCGGGCCGCTCACAGGAGTGACCGCCACAATCAACACCAATGGATTCAAGGTAAATGACAATGGCCTTAACATCACCATCGGCCAGGTGCTGTTTGGTTCTGCTTCCCCCGTTGACGGCGGCTTGACCAAGTCCGGCGCGGGCACGGTGACCCTGACCAACGCCAACAGCTACTACGGCGGCACGGTGGTCAGCGCCGGCACCTTGAACATCAACGGCATCAATGCGCTCGGCGGCGCGAATTACGGCGGCCTGACGCTGACGAACGGCGGCACGCTGCAATACGCGACTGCGTTCAGCGGCAACGGCTCGGGCGATTTGACGTCCATCGGCAGCGCGGGCATCACCCTGGCCTTGGGCGGCGGGACAATTGATTTGAACGGCAACTCTGTTTCCTACGCCAGCGCCATCGGCAACAGCGGCACCGGTTCGCTGACCGTGAAGAGTTCCGGCTCGGCCGCCACCTTGACTTTGAACGGTGCAAATAGTTATTCGGGCAATACGCTTGTCAGCAGCAACAGCACCTTGCTCCTGGCCTCGGGCGCGACCATCAGCTCGTCGCCGCAGATCACCGTGGCTTCCGGCGGCTTGCTGGATGTCTCGGCGAGCGGCCTGACGCTGGGTTCCGGTCAGACCCTCGTTGCCGGGCGCACCAGTGCTGCGGCCACGGATGTGAATGGCAGTGTCACCAACAACGGCACCCTCATCGTGGGCGGCACCGGCACGATTGGCACGCTGACCATCAATAATGGCCTGACATTGGATAATCTCAGCACCAACAAGTTTGACATCGTTGGCACCAACGCGGATGCCATCAATCTCGGCAGCTCGACCCTGACGCTGAACGCCACCGCGACGATTGACGTCACGCAGACGTCCATGATTGCCGGGACTTATCACCTCATCACGGCGGCCAGCATCAGCGGCACTGTGGGCAATTTATCCCTGGCCACCCATGGTGTGCTCGGCCGGTTCTCGGAGGTGCTGCAAGTCACCAGCACCACGGTGGACCTGGTGGTAAGCGACAATCCCACCAACCTCGTGTGGCAGGGCTACGGCGGGAACAGTTGGATCAATGATGTGAGCATCTTGGATTGGACCAACGTCCCCGGCGGCCAGATTGATTACTTCTGGAACGGTGATTTCGTGACGTTTGATGACACGGCCTATGTTGGTTATGACACGGTGAACATCAGCGGCGTGGTCGCACCCGGCAGCGTGACGGTGAACGCCACCAACAACTTTACGTTCAACGGCCCCGGCAACATTGCCGGCGGCACCGGGTTGACCAAGCAAAACACCGGCACGTTGACGATTACGGCGACGAACACTTACACGGGAGTCACCACTATCAGCGGCGGCACCGTGAGCGTGAGCCTGCTGGCCAACGGCGGCAGCTCCAGCGGCATCGGCGCGGCCAGCACCAACCCCGCCAACCTGGTGCTTGACGGCGGCACGTTGAGTTATACTGGCGGCAATGTGTCCATTGACCGTGATTTCACGCTGACGACCAATGGCGGGACAATCGCCGCCAACGGCAGCGGCTATCTCCGTATTACCCCTGGTTCAGTCCAGCCGATCACGATGGCTGGCACGGGCAACCGCACCTTGACCCTCGCGGGCTCGGCCAGCGGTTTCGGCAGCACAACCCGGCTCTATCTGGGGCTGTCCATTGGCGATCCTGCCGGCGGTGGCAGCACCACTTTGAAGAAAACGGGCACCGGGTCTTGGACCATGAATAATACTGGCATCCATACCTACACCGGCGACACCATTATTGATCAGGGAACGATTGAGACGATTAACGACAACCCGTTCCCCTATGGCACCGGCAAAGGCAATCTGGTCATCAACAGCGGCGGAACTTTTGCGTGTCACAGCCAGGGTGTGAATATCAATGCCCTGAATGACGGGACGGGCGGCGGCGGCGCCATCACGACCAGTTTGGCGGCCAATGGCGCCAGTCACTTGGTCATTGGCAACGGGAACGCCAG
>Ga0316226_1002391_pt1 | contig 17756 bp, 12 predicted proteins | sample TBH18017metaG_FD_206009 | JGI IMG/M metagenome (GOLD analysis project Ga0316226, IMG submission 206009) | Freshwater microbial communities from Trout Bog Lake, Wisconsin, USA - TBH18017 | ecosystem: Environmental > Aquatic > Freshwater > Lake > Hypolimnion/Profundal zone | place: USA: Wisconsin... | reverse complement strand
CCGGACCCGCCGCTTTCCTGCAACACGGAGGCAAGCTCGCTTGCCTCCGCTGTCGGCGGGTCCGGCGGCCTCGCCCTACCTCTGCCCCAACACAGTTCGTTATGGCAATGTGCATAATACAAGGTCAATGAATCGCAGATGCGCCCATCGGAAGATGATTGCGCGCTTGTTCTCGGCGTGACGATGTGCTTGACTGCGGCAATGACGAGTCAGGTTAACGAATGGGCGGGGCTGCCGGACCCGCCCTTCGCCGCAACACAGTTCCTTATTGTAATGTGCATGATGCAAGGTCACAGGACACGCGCGACGTAGTTCTTTCTTGACGTTTTTCGTTCACTTCTGGCATGTTCTCACCATGAAAGTATTTTTTGCATCCGGTTTCTGCGGACATGTGCCCGCAGTCTCCAGAAAGCGCCTTCTTGCCGCTATGACGGTCTTGCTCTTGATCTCACGGGCAACACTTGCGGAACAGGTGGAAATCTCTCTGGCCCCCACTTCCGGCGCCACGCAAGTGCAACTCGGCTGGCAGGCTGTTCCAGGGAAAACCTATTCGGTTCAAGCCACTCCAAGACTCGTACCCCCCGGCTGGTCCAATCTCACGGCAGGGGGCATTACCATGCCCAGCGTAATCGGCAGTTTTTCTTCGAGTTCCACCAACAAAACGCAATTTTTCCGTGTTCTCAAGGTGGATACGGATAGTCCGGCGGTCACGAACCTGGTTCCGGCCGCGGGTGCCATCGCCGTGCAGTCGAATGCAACCATCAGCATTTACCTGTCTGACGACACCGGCGTCAACACCAATACCATCCGACTCAGCATCGGCCCGTGGACCAACCTCTCGCTGAGCAGCCCACTCCTGACCTACGCCAATAACATCCTGACCTTCACGCCCAGTACAGCACTAGGCACTGGCGGATCCGTGATTACCAATACACTTACGGTGGCTGATATTCTCGGGAACACCTTGAGTAACTACACATGGACGATCACACTTGCTCGACAAACCGTCTCAACGACTTCCTTTCTTCCCTTGACCGCACCACCATCCGGGATGGTTCAGTCGCTTGCATCCGGCCCCGTCCAACAACGGTCGATCCCTGGCGTCCAACCTCTAGATGGCAATAATCAGTACCACATCGTCTCCGTGACCTCGAATACCGTCGTTTTTTCGTATAGCGGGAGCATCCCAATCATCACCAACGGCACTGTTCTGGTTAGTTTTGACGCCGCATACCCTCTGTATCGGCAAGTAACATCGGACACTTTCTCGGTCAATCCCGTCACGCATGAGATGACCGTCTCGACCGTCGATATTCCGCTGACCACATTAGTCAGCGCCGCATCTGTCTCAACGACCAATTTTGTTCAAATCCAAATGCTTGGAAGTCCGCAATCTCTGACCACGTTTAACCTGGACCTGCTTCATGTCGAGTATGGGAGTGACTTGTCCGGCAACGTGCTTTATGCGAACAACGGCTTGAAGCTCTGGCTGCCAAATGCCTCTTGGAGTTTGGTCGGGGACATTGGCACAACGTTTGACATTTTCGGGTGCAAATTGCAATCCATGGACGCGACCGCCTCCACAACGTTGACACTCGACGTGTCTCCTGAGGCAATCTTTGCAGCCGCCACTAACGGCAACGGTGGTGCCGTTCTTCTGTCTCCAATGACCAAACGGTTTGGCGGAATGGTCGGGGGCGTCCCCGTCTGGGTCGATGTAACATTGGAACTCGACGCCGTCTACGAATACAGCGCCAGTGTCAGCGGCAACGCCAGCACAACGGTTCACGCTTCCAAGGATATGTCATTCTCTCTGCACCTTCGTGACAACCAGTGGACATCGGGCGTCGACAACCCACCAATCGTCCTAACGTCCGACCCCATCACATGGCAATTGCAGGGCACCGCAGATGCCAAGGTCTACATACAACCCAAGTTGACCGTGCTGGTGTACAGTCTTGCCGGTCCGTGGATCGACATTGATCCGTATGCTGAACTGCAAGGCACCTATCAGGCGAACCCGTTGCAATCTGACCTAGACCTGTATTTCGGCCTATCCTCCACCCTCGGGATCGAAAGCCGGATTTGGTACGCCGAATGGGGCGACAAACCCCAATGGACACTGTTCGACCTGCGGCAACCGGTGTGGTCGTACCAATATCCGGCTGCGGGTACGCCGCACTTCGTATCGAGCCTGCCAAACACAACGGTGCAGGTTGGGCAGAGTGTTTCCCTTACTGCATATGCCACAGGAACCCCTTCACCGGCCTACCGGTGGTACTACAATGGAACCCCTATTTCAGGGGCGAATGGGCCTGTTTACGCCATTTCATCGGCCCAACCCGGACATACAGGGACCTATACAGTGCAAGCCTACAACACTGTGGGCAGTGTCCAGACCTCCTGCTACGTCACTGTGAACAACAGCGCCAACACCTATCTGGTCGTTGACCTCTCCGGAGGCTCAAATGCCGTGAGTTACCCGGTAACCTATCTGAACAGCGTCCCCACCGGCGGTTGGACGGACGACTACAAGACCACCAAACTGGTGATGCGCCGGATTTCGGCGGGCACTTTCACGATGGGCTCGCCCACCAGCGAACTGGGACGTTATTCCGACGAGACGCAGCACCAAGTCACACTGACCAAGGACTTCTACATCGGCGTCTTCCAGGTGACGCAGCGACAGTGGGAACTGGTGATGGGCAACAAGCCCAGTTATTTCAACAACGCCACCTACTATGCCAGTCGTCCGGTGGAACAGGTGAGTTACTGCGACATTCGCGAAAATCCGAACAACACCGACGATCCGGCCGTAGACTGGCCGAACAACAGTGTCGTGAACGCGGCCTCTTTTATGGGCAAATTACGCGCAAAGACCGGACTGACGTCCTTCGACCTGCCGACCGAATCGCAGTGGGAATACGCCTGCCGGGCAGGGACGTCCACGGCGTTGAACTCAGGGTACAATCTGACGAACATGTATCAGGACGCGCACATGGGCGCGGTGGGGAGGTACTGGTACAACGGAGGAAGCGGATACACACAGAACGGGAACACGACAGTCGCAACGGCGAAGGTTGGTTCGTATCAGGCAAACGCATGGGGCCTGTACGACATGCACGGTAACGTCTGGGAGTGGTGTCTGGATTGGTACGGCACTTATCCCGGCACCGTGACCGATCCGCAAGGTGCGGCGTCGGGGTCGTACCGCGTGGATCGGGGCGGGAGTTGTTGCAACTACGCGTACTACTGCCGTTCGGCGTATCGCGACTACTACTACCCGAACTACCGGTACTACTACTTCATTGGCTTCCGCGCCGCGAGGACCCTGCCATGAATCGTGAGCGAGGGGGCACGCACGGCAGTGCAGGTGCCGCCGCGCGGCGGGGGTGCAGGGGGTGGAAACCCCCTGCCGAAGTGTAACGGGCAAATTGGCGGGGGCGGAAGGCAAAGGAACGGGCGAATGGATGTGAGGGTCATAACGCTACGGTACCAGGAAGGCCAGCAAGGTTTTCCCGAAGGGGCCTTGCGGCAAGCGACGGCTGGACGGGAAGTGCTCGAGGCGCGTGAGCATTTCTTCACACACGGGAACGTGCCGCATTTGGCGTTGGTTTTGTTGTTGGGTGATGGACCTGACTCGGAAGGATGGAAACCACGCGACCCGAACGCGCCGAATCCTGAAGAGAGTGTGCCGGAGGACCGCCGCCCGTTTTACCGCGACCTGAAACGCTGGCGCAATGACCGTGCCAAGGCCGATGGCAAACCGGCGTATGCGATTGCACGAAACACGCAGTTGGCGGAGATTGTCAAGCGCGCGCCAAAGAGTCTGTCCGATCTCAAGGAGGTGGAAGGGATCGGCGAGGCATTCTGCCGCGACTACGGCGCAGAAGTGCTGGAGTTAGTGCGGGCGATACCCGCTGAGGCGGTGAAAGAAGAACCCGCAAATACGGAGCAGAAAACTTGAAGTCCTGCGGTCAACTGTGGGCACGGATCACATCGCCGGATAATCTCCTGGCGGCGTGGGGGCGCGTGCGCAAGGGGCGCGCCAGTTCGTTGGCCGTGCAGGATTTCGCCAGGGCACTGGAGTGCAACCTGACAATTCTGCGGGGCGATTTGTTGGCCGGCACCTATCGGCCCGGCGAGTATCAGCAATTCCGCGTGCACGATCCGAAACCACGCACGATCAGTTGCGCGTCGGTACGCGACCAGGTGTTGCACCACGTCTTGTGTGGTGTGATTACGCCATTGCTGGAACGCGGTTTTACCGAAGACAGTTACGCCTGTCGTGAGGGCAAGGGCACACACCGCGCCTGTCGGCGGGCGCGTGATCTTGTGCGACAAAACCAATGGTACTGCAAGATCGATGTCCGGCACTATTTCGACAGCATTGGACATAACCGGTTGTTGACACTGTTACTGCCCAGGTTCCGCGAATCAGAGGTGCGGGATTTGATCGAGCGAATTGTCCGGCATCAAGTGCCGGGGCAGGTAGAGGGGTGTGGTTTGCCCATCGGCAACCTGACCAGTCAGTGGTTTGCCAACACCTATCTGGACGGCTTCGACCATTACGCCAAGGAAGTTATGCAACTGCCGGCGTACATTCGGTACATGGATGACATGGTGCTGTTTGCGGAATCGAAGGCCGCGTGCTGGCTGGCGTTGGAAGATGCGGCGCGTTGGTTGCGGGACGAGCGCGGGTTGGAATTGAAGACCGAAGCGACGCGGTTAGCACCCGTGGTGGAAGGACTGCCATTCCTGGGGTTGCGTATTTTTCCGTCGTGCTGGCGGTTGCAGCGCGAACGGTTTCTGCGGACGCGGCGGAAATTCGCTCGGCGCGAACGGGAATACCGCGAAGGCGTTCCGGATGAAGGACGTTTGCAGTCCTGCACGTTAGCAGTGGATGGCGGGGTGCGGTGGTTTGGGTTCAAGAATATTCTCAGGACAAAGACAGATTGGGCAACCGGAGAAGGTGCGGCGTCGGGGTCGAACCGCGTGAAACGGGGCGGGAGTTGGAACAACAACGCGAACAACTGCCGTTCGGCGAATCGCGACAACAACAACCCGAACAACCGGAACAACAACATTGGCTTCCGCGCCGCGAGCACCATGCCGCAAGGACAGGCAGGGTCCCATCCGGCCATGCCCGTGTCCCGTGCAGGCGGGAACGAACATGCCCGGCCCCGGGTGGTTGGTAGCGTGGGCGAACGCCACGCCGGGGTCTCTTCGTTACTAGGGCGCGGAAGGTCGTATCTAGCGCGCCGTGAAAAGCCCGTAGTCGAGGGAGTCTGCGGTTAGTATCCTTATCTGTCTGGAACTGAGACAAACAACAAAAACCAGGAAATTTTCGTTCGTAACTATATCAGTTCCAAATAGATAAGGTGCTAACAGTCCACAGACTATTTCAGGTTCATTGCTTACCGAAATCCAGAAACAGCCCCCAAAAGTGTCCGATTTTGTCCGATTTTGTCCAGTGAGGCAGAAAATGATGAGTTACCCTATACGGAGCAGTTGACGGCAGTTGTTTTGTTCAAGGTAAAGCTGCCGAGGGCGTTACAGAGAACAAACCTTTCACCTGTTTGGTGAAAGGCTTTGGTCACCAAAAAGCCAACGTTTGCACGAGGGAAAGACGGCAGCATCGGCGCGGTGTGTTCACACCACTCGCCACGACGCCCCTAGGCACACCCGCGCCGCACGTACGCAGGGCAGCGCCACCTTGAACTTTCCACTGCTCCTTTTTTAGGGTTACAGCTACGGAGGCATACTCCAAATGGTGGCAGATCCAAACCGCGTAACGTGTTGACTGCCAAACCTATCAGCCTAACAGCCTAAGGCGGGCGTGAACCCACAACCCAACTTAATCGTGAGCTTAATCGTGAACTTAATCGATTAAGCTCACGATTAAGTACTTTGTAAGGATGCGACGCATTTGCATCGCATGTTACGTCGGAACGATCTAACAGCCTTATGTCCCGGCGCTCAGAAATTTCTGGAAAGGGACGATGCGGGCGATAAGGGCGTCCTTGGGGAGTTTGAGAACGTCGTCGAAGGGCATGGCGTCATCGATTTTCAGCGTTCCGGAAGCGGTGCGGCGCAGGGCATCCAGGCAGGCGCCGCTCCCGAGGGCTTGTCCAATGTCGTGGCAAAGGGTGCGGACGTACGTGCCTTTGGTGCAGAGGACGTCAAATTTGGCCAGCGGCGTTTCCCAGTTCAGAAGACGGAAGCGATAGAGGTGGATGAAGCGCGGCTCGCGCGGCACTTCCTGTCCCTTGCGCGCCAGTTTGTACAGCGGCACCCCCTTGATTTTCACGGCGGAAACCATGGGAGGTGTCTGAAAACTGTCGCCGAGACGGGCGTCCATCTGGGCTTGAATCTGCTCGGCGGTAACGCCATCGCAGGACTTTTCGTCAATCGTCTCGCCGTCAATATCCTGCGAATTGGTGGTGCGGCCAAAGCGCATCACGCCTTCGTAGGCTTTGTCGCCGCCCATGATCTGGGCAGAGAGGCGCGTGCCGCGGCCCAGCAGGATGACGAGCAGACCGGTGGCATTGGGATCGAGCGTGCCGCCGTGGCCGACTTTATCAATGCGGAACGTGCGGCGGATTCCGGCCACGATGTCGTGCGAAGTGGGGCCGGCGGGTTTGTCCACCAGCAGCACGCCGTCAAAGGGGTCGAAGGACGCAGGCCGGTTCGCGGAAGGAGAGAAGCGGGTCGGGAGGTTGGACATGGTTTTTGATTGGAAGGGGCGTTGGGCAGTCATCAGTTAGCAGTAAACAGTGACCGGTGCGCAGTAATTCACGGTTCACCGTTTACTGACGACTGCTCACTGTCGTCTTTCGGTATCTCGAGATGCGAGAGCACATCCAAGACGTGATCGCCTTTTTCAACGGAGAGATCGAGACGGAAGGTGAGGCGCGGCGTGTATTTGAGCGTGAGGTCCTTGTTGACCAACTGCTGCATTTCGACGCGTTTGCGCTCGATTTTGTGCAGGATGGTGCCGCGCTCGTGTTCATGGCCGCGGAGAGACAAATAGACCGTGGCATTGCGGAGGTTGCGGGCGGTTTCCACGCGCACCACGGTGATGGCCGCCAAATCGAGATTGTCCGACTGAAAGACCTTGAAAAAGGCTTCAGCCAGTTCGCGGCGCAGCAGCGCATTCACTCGTTCCAGGCGATCGACGGGCATATGAAAGGTTTCAGAGTTCAGGTTTCAGGGGCAACAGCCGACAGTCTTCTTGATTCTTCGTTCCCGGCTTGTTTGGCACGGGAGCGTCGAACCAATACCAGGCATTGTAGTTGTCTGGCTTGAAAACCTACAAAACGCGCGGCAATTCCTCGAGGATGTAGCATTCGATGTAGTCACCCTCGGCAAAGGAGTCGAAGTTCTCGAAGCGAATGCCGCATTCCTGCGGTTCCTTGACCTCCGTGACCTCGCTTTGGAAGTGGCGCAGGGTTGCGATGCGGCCGGTGTACACGACCTGACGCTGGCGGTACACGCGTACCTTGGCATCGGTGCGCACGGAACCGTCGGACACCTGACAGCCGGCGATCTTGCCTTTGCGGCTGAGATCGAACACCGTCTTGAGCATGGCGTGGCCGCGGACAATCTCGCGATATTCCGGTGCAAGCAGATCGAGCATCTCCTGCTTCACGCGATCGATCAGCTCGTAAATGATGCGGAAGGTCTGCACGCGCACGCTGTCGTGGCGCGCCATGCTCTGCACGCCGGATTCGCAGGCGATATGGAAACCGATGATGAGAGCGCGGCCGGCATTGGCGCGCTGGACATCGTTGGAAGTGACGTTGCCGATGCTGCTGTTGATGATGTTCAGCGAGACTTTTTCGCTCTTGATCTCCTTGAGCGAATCGACAATCGCCTCGACTGAACCCTGGGTGTCGGCCTTGACGATGATGTTCAATTCGAGGCGGCTCTGGTCCTTGATCTGCGTCATCAAGGCGTCGAGCGACGTCGCCTTGGAGGTGGTCAGTTCGCCGCGACGGCGCTCCTCGGCAAATGTTTCGGCCAGATCACGGGCGCGTTTTTCGTCGAGCATCACGCGGAAGGGCGAGCCGGCCTCGGGAACGCCGGAGAGCCCCATGCATTTCACGGCCGTGGCGGGTGTGGCGGACTTGACCATGCGGCCGCGATCATCCATCAGGGCGCGGATGCGTCCAAAATAATCGCCGCAGAGCACGACATCGCCCACGTTGAGTGTGCCGCCGGAGACCAACAGGGTGGCGGTCGGCCCACGGCCCTGTTCCAGCTGGGCTTCAATGACGAAGCCGCTGGCACGGCGGGCGATATTGGCGGTGAGCTCCAAAACATCGGCTTGCAGCAGGATCATTTCCAGCAGGTGATCAACGCCCTTGCCGGTGATGGCGCTGACTTCGCAGCAGACCACGTCGCCGCCCCAGTCTTCGGGAGTCAACCCTTCGCCTTGCAACTGCTGCTTCACGCGTTCGGGTTTGGCCTGCGGCAGGTCGCACTTGTTAATGGCGATGAGCAGCTGGACGCCGGCCTGTTTAGCGTGGCGGATGGCTTCCTTGGTCTGAGGCATGATGCCGTCGTCCGCGGCAATGATGATCACGGCGATGTCGGTCAGGCTGGCGCCGCGGGCGCGCATGGCGGAAAAGGCCGCATGGCCGGGCGTGTCCAGGAAGGTGATTTTACGGCCGTTGACATCGACGGTATATGCGCCAATGTGCTGGGTAATGCCGCCCGCTTCGCCGGCAGCCACGGTGGCATTGCGGATGCGATCCATGAGCGAAGTTTTGCCATGGTCGACGTGGCCGAGGAACGTGACAACCGGTGGCCGCGGCACGAGATCCTCGGGACGGTCATCCGGAATGGCATCGTCTGCATCGTCGCGGCGAAGCACGGGTTTGCGTTCGGTGGAACGGCGGGCACGTTCGAGTTCGACGGTGTAGCCGTATTTGCTGGCAATCCGATTGGCCAGTTCAATTTCGACGCGCTGGTTGATCGATGCCAGCACATTGAGCTGCATCAGATCGGCGATCAGGCGGTTGGGGCGCAGGCCGAGCATTTCGGCCAGTTCCTTGACCATCACTGGACCACGCACGGTGAGGATGCGGTCGTTGCCGGGCTCGGCAGTTTGCGCAGGTACCGCAGGCGCGGCAGCAACCGCCGCGCGTTGCGCCAGGACAAAACGGGTTGGCGCGGCGCCGCCGCGCGGCGGAGGCAAGCGGGCGCCACGCGGCGCCTCGATGTCCTTGCCGGGCCTGGGCTTGTCGATGCCGCGGGTGACGGGGCGGACTGCCTGTGGTCCCACATAGGCGGCCACCAATGCTTCGTCGGGATCGATTTCTTCTTCCGACCCGGGGCGGCGGGGTCCCTTGGGGCGCGGCTTGTCGGGACGCGGCTTGGCAGGCACGGCAGCCGGAGCCGTTGCAGCCGCAGGTTTGGGCGCCGCAGGTTTGGTCGATGGCGTTGCCGCGGGTTTGGCGACAGGCGTCGACGCAGGAGGCGTCGGCGCAGCGGGTGCAACTGGCGCTGCTGCGTTGACCGGCGCGGCGGAAACAGCCGGCACGGGAATTGCCGGTATACCGCTCGGCGTGACAGGTGCGGCCGGCGCAGTCGACGGTGTTTCGACGGGGATGCCTTTGACCGTGCGTTCGATTTCGCGCGCACGGGCGATGTTGGCCAGCAGGGCGTCCCGCTCAGTTTTCAATTGCGCCGACTGGCGCAGGCGATCGGTTTCCCGCTTGGCGCTCAGCTTGACGCGGCGCTCCTCCGTCTCGCGGTCGATTTCTTCCTTGGAACGACGGCAAAAATGCGACTGCAGCTGCTTGACTTCGTCTGCATCCAGACGCGCCAGCGGCGAACGTGCATCCAAGCCCAGTTCCTCGGCTTGTCGCAGCACGTCTGAGCTGGTCGTGGCAAGCGTTTGAGCTAGTTCGAAGACTCTCATCGCTTATGCGTCGTCCTCTCCGGGGTTGGTCGCGGCCGCTGCGTCCCAGATGCGCTTGGCGGTGGTTTCATCAAAACCGGTTGCTTCCTGGATATCGGGGAGTTCGGCCGCAAGGATGCCATCTGCGGTGAGGAATCCGTTCTTCACAAGTGTGTCGGCTTCTTCGCGGCTGATGCCCGGGATGCCGGCGAGGTGTTCGATGGCGTGGGTGACCTGCTCTTCGAACGTCTCGGTTTCGTTTTTCTTGATGTTCACGCGCCAGCCGGTGAGTTTGGCCGTGAGTCGGACGTTCTGGCCATGCCGGCCAATGGCCAGCGAAAGCTGGTCGGGATCAACCGTGATGTTGACCGTGTTATACTCTTTCGGGTCGATTTCGATCTCGGTCAACCGGGCGGGAGAGAGCGCCTGCGTGATGTACTGGCGAATGTCATCACTCCAGCGCACGATATCGATCTTCTCGCCGGAGAGTTCCCGCACGATATTCTTCACGCGGGTGCCGCGCAAGCCGACGCAGGCGCCGACAGGATCGACTTTTTCGTCATTCGAGCGCACGGCGATTTTGCTGCGGAAACCGGGGTCGCGGGCCACGCCCATGACTTCGACGATGCCATCGGCAATTTCGGAGACTTCGAGACGAAAGAGCGCCTTGACGAATTCGGGACAGGCGCGTGAAAGCACCAGTGCGGGACCGGTGGAGCTGCTCTGCACCTTCAGGATGTAGGCGCGCACGCGATCGCCGATCTGGTATTCCTCGGTCGGGATGCGCTCCTTGGTCGGGATGATGGCCTCGGCCTTGCCGATGTCCACAATCAGGTCGCGATGGGCGATCTGCCGCACGGCGCCACTGACAATATCGCCCACGCGGTCCTTGTACTCTTCATACACGTGGTCGCGTTCGGCCTGCCGGATCTTCTGGAGGATCATCTGGCGGGCGGTCTGCGCGGCGATGCGCCCGAGCTTCTCGGGGGGGATTTCAACCGTGAGGGTGTCGCCCGGCTGGACATCCGGCTTCATCTCGCGCGCCTTGCGCATGGAAACGAACCCCATGCCCGTGTCTTCATCGGTGGCAGTCAGCGTGTCGTATGCACGCACCTGCAGGGTTTTGCGGTCGATCTCAACTTTGACATCGTTCGAAACGCCGATGGTTTTACGCGCGGCGGACAACAGCGCTGACTCAATGGCCTGGATGATCACTTCGCGGTCAACACCACGATCGCGCTCCAGATAGTTAATGATCGTCATCAATTCGCTGTTCATGGCGGCGCCTTGCCTTCCATCGAGTCATTCACTTGCCAAGCAACAAAAAAGAGTGGGTCACCCCACTCTCGCGAGAGTCCGTGCAAAGAGTGCCGCTCACAATAAATCATTAGGCACCACTTCGTCAATGACTGAGTCTTGTTTGCTGCACATTTCAAAATGCCTTTAGAATGACAGGACGCCGGGACTTTGTTTTTATAATTTGATGCCGTAGAGTAAGTTACACATTCAAGACTGAAAATGTCGTCCGGCGCATTTAAGTTCTAACAGCATACCGGCTTGACCTGTCGCGCTTCAGGATGGACACTTGAAACTAACCGATGCATATCCAGATCGAAAACCGGCAGCGACAATTTCGTATTCATCGCGCTGCCCTGCGGCAAGTGGCGACAGAACTGGCTGCAAGGGCGGCATCCATTCGTGGGGGGCGTATGTGGCGCGAGCTGACCGTGATCCTGACCGACGACGCTGGCATCGCACCGTTGAATCGCCACATCATGCGTCATTCGGGCAGCACGGATGTCATCACCCAGCGGTATGAATCGCTGCCCGGCGAATCTGATGGCCTGTATGGCGAACTGTTCGTGAATGTCGAGCGGGCATGGCAGCTGGGGGGAAGTCGCCGCGGATGGCCGGCCTCAAGGGAGCTCGCGCTCTATATTGCCCACGGGTGCGATCATCTCAACGATGAGGATGACGCCACGCCGGCCGGCCGGCAGCGCATGCGGCAGCGCGAATTGCGCTGGTTGCGCAGCATTTGCGTACCGGTATTGATCACTAGTGGTGCAGGCCTCCGGCCTGCAGTCTGATTCCAGCAGGCGTGGACGCCTGCATCATCATGCGACAAACTGGCCGTCAGCAGCGCGCCAGAGTTGCGCGATACGTCATTGCTCTGAATGATGAGCATGTTAAAAATAAGGCCTTTCGCGTTATTTGTCAGCGCGTTGCAGCGTATGGTCATTTGGCACGAGACAAGCATATAGATTGCACAGGTCGTAACCGGCAAGTTCATCTGGCAGGTGCAGACACGGGCGAAACGCTTGGTAGACAGGTCCGTGCAACCATGATCCCAAGAACTACCGGCTGCGAAAGTCAAACGTGTGTCGTTTCGCCTCTGTTTGGGATCATGGTCATTCAATTTCCAATCCAACCCATAAACATATCAACCCAACCCACAAAGTCCGTGCGGACGATCACACCCTCCCTGTTCGCACGGCAATCAAGGCCGGCTTTTGCCGGCCTTGATTCTTTTGGGATGAAGATGCGACGCCTTTGCAGCGCATCTCTGGTGGGGCGGGGCCGCCGGACCCGCCGTCTCCCGGCAACACGGAGGCAAGCCTTGGCTTGCCTCCGCTGGCGGCACGCTCGGCGGCCGCGCCCTACCTTTTATGGGACGGTGTTGAGCAGCCCATTCTCAAGACGCAGCACGCGGTCGCAGCGGGCGGCAACCTCCGGCGCATGGGTCACCACCACCAGCGCATGATGGTGTTGCTGGGCGAGGCCGAAGAGCAGCTCGAGAATTTGCGCGCCGGTATCGCGGTCCAGGTTGCCGGTGGGTTCGTCGGCCAGCAGGAGGCTGGGGGAATTCATGAGCGCACGCGCCAGGGCGACGCGCTGCTGTTCGCCGCCGGAGAGTTCCAGCGGCGTGTGCGTGGCGCGATCTGACAATCCGACCAGTGCCAGCAGCGTCATCACGTGGGCCCTGGCGCGAGTGTGGTTCGCGCCGATGGCCATGGCGGGCAGCATGATGTTTTCCACCACGTCCATTTCCGGCAGCAGGTGATAGGACTGAAAAACAAATCCGATCTCCTTGGCCCGCAGCACACTGCGCGCCCGTGGCGTCATCGCATAGAGCGGCTTCCCGGCCATGCACACTTCGCCCGCGTTGGGGCGATCGAGACCGCCCAGCAAATGCAGCAAGGTACTCTTTCCCGTGCCGCTGCGTCCGACAATGGCAACACGTTCACCCGCACCCACGGTAAACGACGCGCCCTTGAGCACGTCCACGGTTTTGTGGGGGAGCTTGTAGCTTTTGTGAAGGTCGGTGGCGCTCAGTAACGTTTCCATGGGCAATGAAGGCTCCTCTATTCCTTTCGCAGCGCCTCGACCGGGTCCATGCGTGCGGCGCGCCAGGCAGGGAAGAAACTGGCCAGCGAACAGAACAGGATTACGGCTACGGCCACCTGGACGATTTCGTAAGGAAGAACGCGCCACGGAACATGATCCAGCCCATAAATGCTCTTGGGAAACACCTGCACGCCGCAAACGGCCAAAAACTCCACGAGATGTTGGAGATTATGAAGCACCACATAGGCCAAGCCGATTCCCAGCACGGTTCCCAAAACACATTGAATCCAGCCATACAGCACAAAGGTCCAGAGCACTTGTCGCGAGGAGAAGCCGAGCGCTTTGAGAAGTCCAATCTCGTCCGTTTTTTGCACCGAAATCACAATCAACGTGACCGTGACGCAGAAGATCGCAACCAAGGTGATGATTCCCACCAGAATGGCCGTCATGTTCTTTTCGACTGCGAGGGCGCTGAAAAGCTCGCGATCAACGGACTGCCAGGTTTGCACCGTATAGTTCCCGCCCAGTTCGTTTTGAATGGCTGCGACGCAGGTGTCGAACGCTTTTACATTCAATGGTTGTGCGGTCTTAACATGGATCGAAAGTGCTCCGGTGCGCATGCCGAGCAAGTCGCGCGCCACGCCGAGGGACGTGATGACGAAATCACTGTCGAAATCCCGTTGTCCGGCTTCATAAATGCCGCTCACCACCAATTCTTCGGGGAACCGCATTTCGTTCGTGTGAATCAAATTCATGGGCGAATGAAGCAGAATGTGGTCGCCCACCATGACGCCCAGCGTGCGGGCCATGTCGATGCCGATCAGGATATTGTCGCCTGAAAGATCCAGGGCGCCTTCGACCATGTTGGTGGTTTGCAGCATGCGGCCGGCGCGGGAGGGGTCTACGCCAATGACAACGGGTGCGAGGATGCGACGGCGATATTCGGCCAGCACGCGCGTTTCAATGCTCGCGGAAGCAGCCACGACGCCGGGGAGGGTCTCCAGGCGACGGCAGAGTTCGTTTTCGTGTTCGATATATCCTTGCTGGGACTGGATGGTGACATGAGGTTTGAACGACAGGATTTTTTCGCGCCAGAGATCGCCAAACCCGGTGAATACGGCGCGGACGATGATGACGGTCGACACGCCCAGCACCACGCCCAGCACGGAGAAAACCGTGACGGCGGACGTCAGCGAGCGTTTGGGCTTCAGGTACTTGAGCGCCAAAAAAAGGGCAAATGGCATGCAACAGCTCCGGTTTGGGAGGACGCCGGACAGCATACCGTGCGCGTCCGTTCATGGCAATGCGCGTGTCGTTGAGGTGTGTGGGCGTTGACCGTTAGAATATCGAACACGGAAATCCGGATGTCGAACGGAAATTCAACCGCCGACTGCTTCACCGTCCGCCCGGTTTTTCTTTCATCATCCAGCGTTCCATGCTCGATATTCTGCGGCTCTGTTGTCTCACAGCATGGCCCTGGCTTTTGCCAGCACGTTTTCCGCAGTAAACCCGAAAGCCTTGGCCAGATCCTTATAGGGGGCGGAAGCGCCGAAGTGCTCGAGCGTGAGCGTGGCGCCGCCGCGGCCCATGTAGCGTTCCCAGCCGAAGGCTGTGCCCGCCTCGACGACCAGGCGTTTGCGGCAATTCGGGTCCAGCACGCTGTCGCGATATTCCTGCGTTTGCGCCGCGAAAAATTCCCACGACGGCATGCTCACCACGCGCACATTGACACCGGCCAGTTGCTTTGCGCCGGCCAGTGCGATTTCGACTTCGGAACCTGTGGCAATGATCGTGAGATCCGGGGTGCCCGTGCCATTTTGCCAGAGCGTATAGGCGCCTTTTTCGAGGTTGCTGGCGGCGGGGTGGATGTTGCGGTCAATGACCGCGAGATTCTGCCGGGTGAGCAGCAGCGCCACTGGTCCCTGCTTGTGTTGCAGCGCGGCGACCCAGGCAGCCCCGGTTTCCGTGGGGTCGGCAGGGCGGATCACGGTCAATCCGGGAATGCAGCGCAACGCAGCGATGTGCTCGACTGGCTCGTGCGTGGGACCGTCCTCGCCGACATAGAAACTGTCGTGTGTGAAGACGTAGATCACCGGCAGTTTCATGATAGTTGCCAGACGGATGGATGGACGGCAGTAATCGCTGAATACGAAAAACGTGCTGCCGAACACGCGGAATCCGCCATGCAGGGTCAATCCGCTGACGATTGCCATCATGGCATGTTCGCGGATGCCGAAATGGAAGTTGCGACCGTCGAACTTTCCGGGTGCGATGGAGGCTTCGCCCTTCATCAGCGTCATGGTGCTGGGCGCAAGATCGGCGGCGCCGCCCACGAGTTGCGGCAGGGATTTGGCCAAGGCGTTGATGATCAGGCCGGAGGCGGAGCGCGTGGCCATGGGCTTGGCGGGATCGAATGCCGGCAACAGCGAGGCAAGATCGGCCGGCAGTTCATCGTTCAGGTGCTGACGCCAGCGCGCGGCCTTGGCGGGATCGGCTTCCTGCCAGATTTTGGTTTGCCGTGCCCACCGGTTGTGCAGGCGCAGTGTTTTCTCGGCGCGTTCCTCAAAGAGTTTGTAGACCTTTTCGGGAACATAAAAGAACTGATCTTCCGGGAAACCGAGGGCGCGCTTGGTCAGCTTGACTTCCTCGACGCCCAGCGGTGAGCCATGGGCTTCGTGCGAATCGACCTTGTTGGGACTGCCCTTGGCAATGTGGGTTTTGCAGATGATGCAGATGGGCTTGCCGGTGAGGCGCAGCGCGCGGCGGATGGCGGCGTCGATCTGGTCGTAATCGTGGCCATCAATCTCCAGCACATGCCAGTGATAGGCTTGAAAACGCTTTTTGGCGTCGTCGCTCATCGCCAGGCTGGTGTGGCCTTCAATGGTGATGCCATTGCTGTCGTAAAAGAGGATCAGGCGGTCGAGCTGCAGATGGCCGGCGAGGGAGCAGGCCTCGTGGCTGACGCCTTCCATCAAGTCGCCATCGCCGCAAATAACAAACGTCCGGTGGTCGATGGGAGTGGTTTCAGGCGTATTGAAACGCGCGGCCAGCATACGTTCAGCCAGCGCCATGCCCACGGCATTGCCGATCCCCTGACCCAGCGGACCGGTGGTGGTTTCGACGCCGTCGGTAAGGCCGTATTCCGGATGTCCGGGCGTCTGGCTGCCCAGTTGGCGGAAACGTTTGAGTTCATCGATCGAAAGTTTATAGCCAGCCAAATGGAGCAGACTATAGAGCAGCATGCTGCCGTGACCGGCGGAGAGTACGAAGCGATCGCGATCAATCCATTTGGAATTTGCGGGGCACTGCTTCAGGTATTTGAGCCAGAGCACGGCAGCGACATCGGCCATGCCCATGGGCAGGCCCGGGTGCCCGGAATTAGCCGCCTGCACACTGTCGATTGCCAGGCAGCGGATGGTGTTGGCAACCAGCGTGAGATCGTCTTTGGTGAGCGGCGTCATGTGGAGAGCCCTCCGATTTTCCGTGCCGGTCAATCTGTGTTTATGTGTCAGGTCAATCCGATATTGGGATGATCTCAGAAAAGGGAGGAAGGTGTCCAGCAGTGCCGAAATCGGGAGCAGGCCGTCGAACGTAGGCCAAGACACATCTCGTCTCACCTATCCGGATTGGTGAGAATATCATTGCCGGCTGACGTGAGGCTCCTGATTTTGTGATTCGAAATGCCTGACAATGACATTCTTCAAGCCGATTGGTAAGTTTTCGTGCTGTTTATTTCGCAGTTGTTCAATTACGACAAGCCTTTCTCTATTTTCGCGATCAACCACCTTTCCTCGGCGGAGTGTTTTGCTCACTCTTGCCGCGGCGACAATCGGCAACCAGTGCCGGTATTCGATCTTTCCGCCAGGGTTGATAATGAAGTGCTGCCGAATGAATCACGTGTGAACAAGCGCATCATGATTTGCCAGAACGGGCCGCGAATTTCCCCGGTTTCAACTGCTCCAAGAACAAGGATTGCGGTGCGGGCAAAACCGGCCAGTGGATTTCCGCGTGAAGCGTCAACCCCTCCTCAAAACACCCGCTTGACGCTTGGAAGGCGTCGGACCAGATCCGCCGCAACAAAACTGAGAACGACTGCGGTAATGGTTGCAACGGCCGTCATTAAAAATGGATTGCTGGATAACCCGCAGACTGGTGGTCAGTGCCAGCAGAATCGGGCTGTGCAGTATGTAGACTGCAAACGACCGGTCGGCAGCCCAGCGGCTCAGCGCGTTCTCCCTGTTCATTCGCGCGACGGCGAACGACATGGCCCCAAGGGAAAGGCCGACCCCGGCGAACTGCTCCCAAAACGCATATCCGAACGCCAGGAGGTTCATGCCCCCCAAAAGAGGCGGTTCGCCGTGACCCGCATAGCCGCGCATCGACTCCGCCAAACCAAAGAGGATCAACGGGCCGAGGATCAGTGTTGTCCAGCCGATTCGGCGCGCGAGCGGAGCTTGCGCCACAGCGTTTAATGTCCGGCGTCGTGCGAGCCATATACCCAGCG
>Ga0316226_1002390_pt1 | contig 17758 bp, 14 predicted proteins | sample TBH18017metaG_FD_206009 | JGI IMG/M metagenome (GOLD analysis project Ga0316226, IMG submission 206009) | Freshwater microbial communities from Trout Bog Lake, Wisconsin, USA - TBH18017 | ecosystem: Environmental > Aquatic > Freshwater > Lake > Hypolimnion/Profundal zone | place: USA: Wisconsin... | reverse complement strand
GTGCGTCACTGGGCCCAAAATGGGAGGGCGAGCGTCCTCGCGAGCCGCAGCAGTCCCCAATCCGCCATCGCGTTCGGGTAGGCGCAGGTGCGTCCACTCGGGCTGGCGCCGGCGTTTTCAAGCTGAGCCAGTAGCAGCCACCGCGATGCCGGAGCATGTAAGAGGAAGACACGATGACAAAGACAACTGACATTGCGGAACGCGTCCGTGCGCAGTTGCGGCGCATCCATGCACCGGTGGCGACCGGCGTGCCGCCGACCAACGCCTTCCGCGATCTCGTGCAACTGCCGGACGGCGAGTTGCGCCACTACGGCTTCCGCCGCGAAGAGCACGCCTGTCACCCGATCTACATCGCCAGCCGTGACTGCGGCCTGTCGTGGCAGGCGTTCGACGTGCCGGCCAACAGCCCCGGCTCATGCGTCCAGAGTCCCTGGTCGGGCGACTGGCTGACGCTCATCGACGCGCATGACATGAAGGCCGACTCGCACCTCGACCAGGTGCCGATGGGACTCGCCAAGGGTCTCTATGTCTGCCGCTCGACGTCCGGCATCGACGGCCCCTTCGCGGCCGCGCTGGTCTCGGCCGACGGCTGCGCCATGCCGCGCCAGCCGCTGCCCCTGCGCTTGCGCCAGCGCTGGGTCATGGCCTGCCAGCGCCGCGACAAGCAGAGCGTGAACCACATTTCCGTCTGGCGCTCCGACGATGACGGTCGCACCTGGGCGCAGAGCGAACTGGGCGTGGTTCCGCCCCATGTGCCCACCGGCCACCATCGCGGCGTGCGCTGGCAGAACTATGGCTGCGAGCCGACGGTCGTTGAGCTCAGCAGCGGACGCCTCTGGATGGTGATCCGCACCTCGCACGACAACCACTACGAGGCCTTCTCTGATGATGGCGGCGAGAGCTGGACGCCCCCGGCGCCTTCGCGCTTCTTCGGCACCATCACCATGCCGACCTTCCTCCGCCTGCGCGACGGTCGCATCCTCTTCTTCTGGTGCAACACCACGCCGCTGCCGGAGCTCGATCACAACCTCCAGCCCGGCCTGCTCGACTGGGAGCGCCAGGGCTACGGCGAGGACGTCTTCACCAACCGCGACGCGACGCATGTCGCCATCTCCACGGACGATGGCGCCACGTGGAGCGGCTTCCGCGAGCTGCAGCTCAACGTCTGCCGCAACGACGCGGATTTCCGCTCCAGCGGCGGAAACGGCGACTGCCTGGACAAGAGCGTGCATCAGGCGCAGGCCGTCGAACTGCCCGAGGGCAAGGTGCTGGTCTCCTCCGGCCAGCATCCGTTCTGCCGCCGCCTGCTGATCTTCGATCCCGCCTGGCTCTATGAGACCGAACGCGCGGACGACTTCCGCCTCGGTCTCGGCAACTGGAGCGTGCAGCAGTACGTCCAGAGCGTCATCGGCAACTTCAAGGGCTTCAGCGGACACTGCGCCTACAACCGCCGCCCTGGCGCGGCGCTGATCCCCGATCCGGACGGCGAGCCGCGCGAGGTGCTGCAGGTGGCCCGGCATGACGACCCGCGCCTGGTCCACGAACAGCAGGGCGCGGTGTGGAACTTCCCCGCCGGGGCGTCCGGCGAGCTGCGCCTGACGCTGCGTCTGCCGACCGGCAGCCAGGGTTTCCGCCTCTGCCTGATGGACCGCTGGTTCAACCCGGTTGATGCCGTGGCCCACGAAGCGGCCCAGTACGCGCTCGAGGTTGGCGCCGATGGCCGCATCAATGGCTCCGGCCGCGCGCTACCCCGCGACGCGTGGCAGGTGGTGACCGTGCGCTGGAGCGCAGCCGCGGCCGCCGCAGCCGCGTACCGCATCGGCGAGGGCGCGTGGCATGCCCTGCCGCTGCGCACCCCAAGTTGTAACGGGATCTCCTACCTCCATCTGCAAAGCACAGCCGCGACAGCCGACCTCGCCGGTGTGCTGCTGCGCGATGTGGCGGCCCACACGAGGAGGCTCACATGATGAACATCCGCGAAGCATGGGTCCACGCGCTGGTCTTTCTTCTCCTTCTGCTGCCGGCTGCGGAACGGGCATGCGCCGGCGAGGCCTACGATCCGCTTGCCTTGCCGGCGTGTTCGTCAGCCGCACCGGTCGATCTCAAGGTCCACGACGCCACCCGCAACCGCGACATCCCCGTGCGGATTTGGCTGCCGGCCACAAACGCGCCGGAGCCCGTGGTGCTCTTCAGCCACGGCCTCGGCGGCTCGAACGAGGGCTACGGCTACCTCGATCGCCACTGGTCGGCACGCGGGTACGCCGTCGTCCGCATCCAGCACCCCGGCAGCGACAGCGCCGTGTGGCGGGATGTGCCGGCGCGCGAGCGCCTGGCGTCGATGAAGGCGGCCATCGGCCTCTCCAACTACCTGCTGCGCGTGCAGGACGTGCCGGCGGTGCTGGACCAGCTCGCGCGCTGGAACCAGACCACCGGAAGCGTCCTCTTCGCGCGCCTCGACCTGGGACGCATCGGGATGTCCGGACACTCCTTCGGGGCCGTGACCGCGCAGGGCGTGAGCGGGCAGAGCACGCGTGAGGGGCGGGCGCTTTTCACCGATCTGCGGATTCGGGCCGCCGTGCTCATGAGCCCGAGCTGCAACGACCGCCTCACTGATCCGCATCAATCGTTCGGGCACGTGGAGATTCCGTGGATGCTGATGACCGGCACGCACGACGTGGTCGAGGCGCTCGGAGACGCCGTCGCCACGATGTCATCGCGCCTCGCGGTCTATCCGGACCTGCCGCCGGGCGGCAAGTACGAGCTGTTCCTTGCGGGCGCCGAACACTGGGCCTTCGGCGATTATCCCTGGCCTGGCGCAGCGGTGCGCCGCAACCCCAACCACCATCGCGTCATCCTCGCACTGAGCACCGCTTTCTGGGATACCTGGCTGCGCGGCGACGATGCGGCTCGGGCCTGGCTGGAAGGCGACGGCCCCCGCCGCGTGCTCGAGCCGCAAGACCGCTGGCAGCATAAGTGACAGCGCCCCGCAATGCATTGTGTAAAAAACCGAAAGGATCGAACGACATGTCCGCGTCTCCCAAGCGTCTCTTCGCCGACAGCAGCTTCTGGAACCAACCGATTGAACCGCATGCCGCCACCGACCCGGGCAGCGACCGTTACCTGGAGATTCTGAATCAGGAACACGGAGGCACGTTCTGGATCAACTGCCTGGAATACGCCATCCCGGTCTGCGAGGTCGATGCCCGCACGCCGCGGCACACGGTTTACCAGTGGGCGCTGGAGCCCGGACGCGGCCCGGGGCGCTGGGCGCCGCGCGAGAAGTACTGGAGCCACGGTCCCGGTTTCGGCCAGAACGTGCCGATTCCTGATGACGCCACGCCCGATCCCGGCACCGATCACCACCTGGCGCTGATCGACTGGTCGGCTGACACGGTCTGGGACATGTGGGCCTGCCGCCGGCGACCCGATGGCGAATGGGAGTCCCGCACCGGCATGGTCTACAAGGCCAGCGGCAGCGGGGTCTGGAAGACCTCCGACTTCGCCGTGAAGAACGGCGAGAGCATCCACTTCCACGGACCGGGGCGCGCGGCTGGCGTGCCGATCATCGCCGGACTGGTGATGCGCGATGAGCTCTTGTCTGGCCTGGTGCCCCACAAGGTGGCCATGGCCACCTGGTACAACGCCTTCCAGCAGTTTGTCTTTCCGGCCACTTGGACCGACGGCTTCCGCGACGAGGGCTTGCCCGAGGGTGCGGTGATGCAACTCGATCCCACGCTCGATCTGGCGCGCTTCGATCTTTCTCCCGCGGCCCGCGCGCTGGCCAAGGCCATGCAGGTCTACGGCATGGTCAATGTCGACAATGCGCGCGGCAACGTGGTTTACACCGAGGGACTTTACGGCCGCGGCGGGTTGAGCTGGGATGGCATTCTGCGCCCAGACGAACTCAAGCAGATCCCGCTCGCCAGCTACCGCGTGCTGAAACTGGGCCCGATCACGCACATGGGTGACAACCGCTCTGTCGGACAGCACTGACGCGGGAGAACGTCCGCCGCGAAAGGCGGCGAAAAGAGATGGCAAACCGCAAGGATCGCAAAGAGCGCAAAGATGAGCGGGCGATTTCTGCCACGCTGCGCTCCTTGCTTTCTCTGCGGTTAACACTTGCCGGCAGGTGTTAGCCACTCCCTCCGCCATCAGCTCACCAAGAACTGCCTCACAACGCCCTCCAACGGAAATGGCTTCCCGTTGAGTCTGTTGCGAATCGTCCTTGCCAATTCCCTTTTTTCCGCTCTACCATGTCCCCATGGTGACTTTGAGGCGCCATCCCGAAAAAGCCTGCGAGTCTTCAAAATACGTTGGGGCGATGAAACACCAATGGGCATAAAACAGAACAACGGCTGCTACCTCGCCTCCAGTGGACAAGTAGAGAGTTTATGGACCAATCGCGGCGGGGCAGAGCCGTGATGTGCCCCGATCAAAATGATCTTGCGAACTCCATGCGGGCAGACTAGTCTACCAATGATGTTGGTGATATAACCATTGATGTTGGTTGTTCGCGGCTGGAGACCCGTCATGATCGAGCCCTTGTTAGGTTCCACGAACGCGGAAAGGACCCTGCTCTTTCTGCTTGCCCGCGAGGAGGGCTATCCGAGCGAAATTACCCGATTTTTCGACACGGACCTCTATGGCATCCAGAAGCAGATGGACAGGCTGGAGTCCGGAGGTGTGCTGGTCAGCCGCACCGCAGGAAGGACGAGACTTTATCGCTTCAATCCACGATATCCCTTTCTGGGCGAGTTGCAGGCTCTGCTTGAGAAAGCTTTGTCGTTCTATCCTTCGGCCGAACAGGAGCGCCTGCGCATCGTCCGACGGCGACCGCGGCGAAGGGGTAAACCTTTGTGAAGCCGGTTGCCGAGATGACTCGCTTGGAATTTGCCGCCTACATTGCGGACGAGTTCCGTCGCCGCCAAATCAATGTCGTGCTGTCGGGCGGTTCCTGCGTTTCGATTTACAGCGAAGAGAAGTATGTTTCGATGGACCTTGATTTCGTGAACGCGGGGTTCACAAAGCGTTCTCAGATCGCAAGAACGATGGAAGCCTTGGGGTTCCGCGAGGAGAACCGGTATTTCCGACATCCGGACGCGACGTTCCTGGTTGAGTTTCCGCCCGGACCTCTCGCCGTGGGAGATGAACCGGTAAAACAGATCGACGAGGTCAGAACCGCAACCGGCATCGTGCGCATGCTTTCGCCAACCGACTGCGTGAAGGACCGGCTCACTTGGTACTACCATAGTAACGACGCGCAATGCCTGCAGCAGGCCATCCTTGTCGCGACTGCGAATGCTGTCGATCTCGCCGAAATCGAACGCTGGTCCCACACGGAAGGGCAGACTGAAGCATTCCAAGGAATCAAGAAGAGTCTGACAGGCGGCACAACCAAGCGGCGTGCCTGACGCCAATACGCACCGGCGGCCGTTCGCGTTCGTTGCCGGACATAACGGCCGCATCCACCTCAATCGGAGTACCGCCGCATGCATGGTCGGATGGAAGAGCATCTCCGCACACCCGTTGCGGGTCACTATGGGGTGCTGGTCATGCTTTGCTCCGCATTACTGGGCGGCTGTCAATCGGCTCCGGCGAGCCGTCGGGGCGGTGTTGCGATCAGCCCGGGCATGACGATCAAGGCCATGACGTTCAACATCCGCGTGCCAGCGGATGCGGGGGATCGGAGTTGGGAACGGCGCCGGGAAGTGGCCGCGCAGGTGCTGCGCGCGCGGCAGCCGGATGTCGTTGGATTTCAGGAGCTGGTGCCGCTCCAGCGACAAGACTTGCTGGCGCTGGCCAGGGATTACGCCGCCATCGGGCAGGGCCGGGAGAAGGACGAGGGCGGGGAGAGCTGCGCGATCTTCTACCTGCGGCAGCGCTGGAACGTCGACCCGCGGCAGACCGGCACCTTCTGGTACTCCGACACGCCTGAGGAGCCGGGAAGCAGTCACTGGGGAAACCGGTGGGTCCGCATCTGCACCTGGGCCAGAGTGGTTGATCGATCCACGGGCCGTGGCTTCTACGTCTACAACAACCATTGGGATTTCAGTGAGGCCTTCCATCGACGGGCGGTCGGCCTGCTGCAGCAGCGCATGGCCCAACGAACACATCCGGCTGAGCCTGTGATCGTGATGGGCGATTTTAACGCCACCCCGGGCAGCAAGGGGCCGGGGCTGCTGCTGGCGCAGGAGAGCCTGCTCGCGCTGGAGGACGTCTGGGTCCTGGCGCATCCCGGCGAGGAGGGCTTCAGCTTTCACAACTTCACCGGCGCGGGCACGTGCCGCATCGACTTCCTGCTGGGTAGCAAGGGCACGTTCGAGGTGCTGCGGGCAGAGGTGATCCACGACCGCGAAGGGGATGTGTGGCCATCGGACCACTTCCCTGTCTGGGCTGAATTGCGCTTCCGCTGACCTTGCGGCGCGGCAGTTGTCGGACCCAGGTGCCGCCTGCTCTACGCACGCGGTCGGCGCGAAAGAGGCGGAAAGCCCCATTCCTCTGCGGCCCGCCTGAACCGAGCCATCCTGTGTTGTTTAGTGGTCAGGTGCATACCGCGATGCCACGACGTGCAAATCGTGCGGATCATTCTCGACCTCCACATGGTGACGGCCTACAGTAGGAATCCTTTCCGGCGTCATTCATGTTGCGCGCCGGATGTTCCACCGGAGGCTCAGGGACGGCATGACGTGTGGATCCAGAGTCGCTGTCTGTCTGCTGCTGGCGCTTGGCTGTGGCGTCCTGGCCGGCTGCACAGGTCCCGTCGAGAAAGTCGCGCCGGAAGCTCAGATCCGCACCGGCTGGGACGAGTACCGGCTGGGGAACTTCGCCCAGGCGCGCGATGCCTTCCAGTCGGCGCTGCGCTATACGCCCAAGACCAACGCCACGCACCTGGCGGCGCTCTATGGCCTGGCGACGACCTGGAACATGCGGCGTCCGAACGAGGACGACGTCCTGGCCGAGAAGCTCTACCGGCAGCTCATCGCGCTGGCGCCGACCAACGACCTGGCGGCCTGGAGCTGGCTGGCGCTGGCGCGCATCCAGGCGGCGCCGGTCGAGGGCGAATCTGTCGACCTGCTCAAGCAAGTGGATGCCTACCAGCAGGTGATCGACCTCTTTCCCTTCCACCCCGCCGGCGAGGAGGCCTTCCTCTACCAGCAGGCGGCCCGCCTCGAAGAGCCGGACGAAGGGCGCGCGCGCAGCGTGCTGCTGGCGCTGGAGGCTTTCCTGGACGCGCATCCGCGCAGCCCCTGGCGCGCCACGGCCTACGCGCTCTGCGCGCACTGCTGCGACGTGCTGGGCTTGGGCAGCAAGCGGCTGCAGGCTGTCTTCAACACCTGGCGCGCATCCGAGGTCGCCCCCGCCAACCCGGTCCAGGACCGTTCCTGGACCTACTGGCAGATCGCCACGGTCGCGGAGTTCGAGGTCGGCGATTTCGCGACGGCGCGCACCTATTACGGCAAGCTGATCGAGGAGTATCCCACCGAGCAGCGCGTCTTCCCGGCCAAGCAGGAACTGAAGCGCATGGACGAATTGGAGGCGCGGCTGCGCCAGGAGGCGTCCAAGCCATGATGCGCGCCTGCTTCAGCTGGATCGGCCGCCACTTTCCGCTTCTGGTCGTGGCCATCGTCTACTTCTGGTCCATGGGGTCGATCCTGGCCTACCGGCAGGCGCAGGTGCCGGCCGGCACGGACGTCGTACTGCGCATCGGCCACTGGCAGCTGGAGCCCGGCGTGCGCGAGGCCTTCAACCGCATGGCCGACGCCTACCGCGTCCAGCATCCCCACGTGACCATCGTGCAGGACGCCATTCCCGAGGGCACCTACGGGCAATGGATGACGACGCAGCTGATGGGCGGCACGGCCCCCGACATCATCGAAGTCGGCATGCTGAACTACAATATCATCCTGGGCTACCACAGCCGCTACTTCGTGCCGCTGACATCCTTCGTCAACCAGCCCAACCCCTACAACGCCGGCACGGCGCTGGAGGGCATGCCCTGGCGCAAGACCTACAAGGATGCCATGCGCGGCAGCTACGTCGAGGAGCTGCAGGAGTACATGACCGTCACGCTGGCGCAGTTCGGCTGCCGCATCTTCTACAACAAGGACCTGCTGAAGCGGTTGACCGGACTCGACGCCCCGCCCCACAACTACCGCGGCTTCCTCGCGGTCTGCGAGAAGATCAAGTCGCAGCGCGATGCGCGTGGCCGTCCCTACACGCCCATCACCTCCTCGAACTACCACATGGGCATGTGGGAGAGCTTCATGTGCGATCCGCCCACCTACGGAGCGGTGCGGCGCATCGACTTCAACCGCGACGGCGCCGTGGGCAACGACGAGCTCTTCGTCGGCTTCAAGACCGGCCGCATCGGGTTCGGCTTTCCGCCCTACGCGGCCAAGTACAGCATCATGCGCGAGCTCACGAGCGAGTTCCAGCCGGGCTTTACCGGGCTGGGCCGCGACGAGGCGGTCTTCCCCTTCGTCCAGCAGCGCGCGGTCTTCATTTCCACCGGCACCTGGGATGCCGGCAGCCTGCAGGAGCAGGCGAAGGGCCTCTTCGAGATCGGCGTCATGGACTTTCCCCTGCCGGGGCGCGACGATCCCGCGTACGGGTCGGTCATCGAGGGACCGGTCTACGAGCGCCCGGCGGCCGGCTTCCCCTTCGCCATCACGCGCACGAGCAAGCACCCCGAGGTGGCCCTGGATTTCCTGCGCTTCCTGGGCAGCCAGCCCGGCAACCAGAAGCTGAACGACATCATCGGCTGGATTCCCGCCATCAGCGGCACCACGATGACGCCGCTGCTGCAGGCCTTTGCTCCCCACCTGGAGGGTGTCTATGGCGCCCTGCCGCTGACCCTGGGCGGCGAGACGATCATCAAGTGGCAGCAGCTGACCGCCCTGTTCCAGGTCCACCAGATCGACTACAAGGAGATGACCGACACCTTCGCGCCCTTCTATCTCTTCAAGGGCGTGGAGGAGTTCGCCGAGGCGCAGCGCAACCGCCGCCGCGGGGTGGCGCGCGAGGAGCAGTTCCTGGCCGGCTTCCGGGCGCGGGCGATGGCCGAGTCCGGCACCAATGCGGCCTCGCTCTGGATCAAGTACCGCCAGCTGACGAGCAGCCGCCTGATCACGCGCAACCTGAACGCGGCGCGGCTGCGGAAGATCCTGGAGGAGGGCGTCACGACCAACGCCCTCGCTCCCTATGCCTTCAGCGACCGCGTGGTGGAGAAGGTCCGGGCGCAGGTCGCCGCCGGAAACAGGGAGCAGCCATAGCCATGCCGGGGCGCGACATCAAATGGCGCGAGGTTCGTCACCACTGGGAGATCTACCTCTTCGTGGTGCCGACGCTGGTGCTGATCGGCCTCTTCGTCTACTACCCGGCGGCCAGCGGCGTGTTTCACAGCTTCTTCCGCTGGAACGGGGCTGATATCTCCGAGTTCGTCGGCCTGAAGAACTACATCGATCTCTGCAAGTCCAGCGAGTTCTGGGCCTCGTTCAAGGTGGCGCTGATCCTGGGCGGCTGGAACGTGGTCAAGATGATCCCGGCGCTGCTGGTGGCGGTCTGCATCCACCGCTGCCGCAGCGTGCGGATGCAGTTCTTCTACCGCGCCATGTTTGTCGTGCCCATGGTGATCCCGGGGCTGGTCGTGGTGCTGATCTGGCGCTCCTTTTTCTTCGAGGCCACCAACGGCTACCTCAACAAGTTCCTGGTTTCATCCGGCCTCTTCGACGTGCTCGTGCACCTCGACCAGCTGTTCCACTGGGGCGGTATCTTCGTGGCGGGGCAGATGCCGGCCTGGCTGGGCGATCCGCGGCTGATCCTGACGGCCTGCGTGGTCTGGGGATTCCCGTGGGTGGGTTCATTTGCGGTGCTGACGCACCTGGCCAAGCTGCAGGGCATCAGCCGGGACGTTTACGAGGCCGCGGACATCGACGGCGTCAGCTGGTGGAGCCGCTTCACCAAGATCGAGCTGCCCCTGATCATGGGCTCGATCTACCTGCTGCTGGTCTTCGTGATCATCGACACGATCAAGGATGCCGGCATGATCCTGGCCCTGGCCGGCATGTACGGCGGCCCCGGCGGCAAGGCCACGGTGCCGGCGCTCTTCATGATCCGCAAGGCCTTCATGGAGCAGCAGATGGGCTACGCCTGCGCCGTAGGCATCGTGCTGACGATCATCGTGATCGCCCTCCAGAAGCTGCTCACCTGGGCCATGCAGCCGCGCCCGCCCCACGCCCGTCCGGCCCGCGCGCACGTCCCCGTGGCGCCGCGGACCCCCGCCGAGGAGGCGACGCTGCAAGCGGCCTGCGCGCGCGCCGAAGCCCGCGTGCGGCTCAATTTCGCGCGCCAGACGCAACCGCTTCATCGCCGCCTGCGGCTGCTCAAGGAGTTTCTGCTGCGCTGCAGCAAGCACCTGACCATCTGGGGCGTGCTGAGCTTCGCCTTCCTGCCCCTCTACCTGATGATCGTGGTCAGCTTCAAGACCAACGCGCAGTTCTATGCGGCGCCTGCCGTCCTGACCATGCCGCTGCAGCCCGTGAACTGGGTCGAGGCCTGGCGCCAGGTGATGCCCACCGTGGCCAACAGCATCTTCATCTCAACCAGCGCCACGATGCTGACGCTCTGCTTCGCCCTGTGCGCGGCCTATTTCTTCGCCCGGCAGAAGATGCCGCTCTCCGATTTCTTCTGGAACGCGATTCTGGTCCTGATGATGATGCCCATGATCGCCAACCTTGTGCCGCTTTTCCGCCTGCTGTGCGACCTGAACCTGCTCAACACGCTGGCGGCGCTGATCCTGGTGGGGGCCGCCTCGGGGCAGGTCTTCGCCATCTTCGTGCTGCGCAACTTCGTGGCGGAGATCCCCGGCGACCTCTACGAAGCGGCCGAAATCGACGGCGCCAGCCACCTGCAGCAACTGCGCAATGTCGTGCTGCCGCTCTCCGGTCCGATCCTGGGCACGGTCGGCGTGATGACGTTCGTCTCGGCCTGGAACGAGTTCCTGCTGCCGCTGATCGTGATGCGCGACCATGCGCGGCTGCCGGTGATGGTGCAGCTGCTGCGCATGGCCGGCGAGTACCTGAAGTTCTGGGGCCCGCTGATGGCCGGCTATGCCCTCGCCAGCATCCCGATCATTCTGCTCTTCGTCTTTTCGATGAAGCTCTTCGTGCGCGGCCTGACCGAAGGCGCCGTCAAGGGGTGAGCCGCGAAAGGGCCGTGACCCCGTGCGTCGGCAGCGACTGATCACGGTTCATCCTCGAAACCGCAGATGAACACAGCTCAACGCAGATCGGCTCATCGCCATCAGGGCGTGCAGCGCAAGAACATGTTCCCCGGATAGGCGAAAGCCGTTGTTGGTGCAATGCCTTGCCAATCAGCGTCTATCCGCGTTCATCTGCGATTCATCTGATCCTCTGAAGCGCACGGCCGGTCGGCTTGCACGGTCAGCGCCGGTTCCGCGTCGAACCACGGCCGCAGGGCCAGGGCGCAGAGCAACCCCACCAGCATGCCGGCGGCCACATCGCTCGGAAAATGGTCGAGGGCCAGCATGCGCGCGGCGGCGATCATCACCACCCAAGCCACGTAGAGCGGGCGCAACCGCGGGTAGACGAACCAGAGCACCAGCGCCACGGCCATGGCGTCGGTGGCGTGGCCGGACGGGAAGGCGTTCATCTTGGCCTTGCACGAGAAGAACGCGAAACCGAAATGGCCGCCGGCAAGCTGCGAGGGACGCCAGCGTCCGCAGGCGATCTTGAGCACGCGCGTGACCAGCCCGCCGGCGGCTTCGGCAGCCAGCAGCCAGAAGCAGACGCGCACCAGCCGCCGGTCGGGCCGCACGCGCCACCACCAGAGGAGCAGCAGCAGCGTGGGGACGATGTAGCATTCGCTCTGGCCCAGGCGGCTGAAATCCTTCGCCAGTTGGATCAGCCACGGCGCTGCGTGCGCCCGCACGGCCTCAGCCTCCAGGCGGTCCAGGCCCGCCAAGCCCGCCGCCGCCACGGCCAGCAGCAGGACGACCAGCGGTCCGGGGATGGAGCTCAGAAACGCCTTCCAGCGAGAAGCGCTGGCTGGCTGGCGATCGCCGCTCGTCATGGCTGCCCCTCCGCGCGCAAGTACAGCAGCACCCGCAGCCGCTTGGTGCGCGAGTAGTTGAGCCCGTCAGCCGCGGCAACTTCGCGGACGGCCACGCCGGCGTGGGCGGCCGCATCGAGAAACTCCTGCCGACTGCAGTGCTTGGGCAGGGCCGCCACGGCTTCGCAGAGCCAGGCCCAGCAGGCGTCGCTGACCGGCAGCAGCCGGGGCGGCGGCGGTGCGCGGTCCTGAACCAGCACGATGGTATCGGGGTTCATCCGCATTTCCGCCAGGGCTTCGCTGATGCCCGCATTCAGCTGGATCGACGTTCCCAGGGTGAAGGCCAGGCTCGGTTCGGCATAACCGATCGAGATGACATTCATGGGCCGCCCTCGCTGCTGCTCCTGCTGCGTCACCAGGGCCGTCACCCGACGCGTCAGCCAGAGGTCATCCAACCGCGGCAGCACCCAGCCAAAGCACAGGCCGAAGTAGAGCAGGGCAAAGCCCGTCGCGATGGCGACCGTCCAGTTGCCTCCCTGGAGGGCGGCGCGCCGGCGCCGCCAGAACAGCACCGCCGCCACGATGGCCACCACGCCGCAAACGCCGGCAGCCGGCATCCACGCCCAACCCAGCAGACGCCCGACGGCAAGCGGGACGATGGCCAGCAGCGCCGCGGCTGCGAACCAGCCGGCATCCGCCAGCCAGCAGGTCATCTGCCACACGCGCGCGCCGCGCATGGCCGCGCGGTTCTCGAATGCCGGCGCCGCTTGACCGGCTTCTCCGAGCCAGCGCAGCGCCAGAAAGGCCAGCGCCGGATAGAGCGGCAGCACGTAGTGGGGCAGTTTGGTCGGCGCCAGCTCGAAGACCAGCCAGGATGGAATCAGCCAGGCGAGCAGAAACACGGAGACCGGATCGCGCCGCCGCGTTCTCCAGGCCTGCCCGATGCCGCGCCAGGCCAGGGGAAAAAAGGGCCAGAAGAGCAGCGAGGCAGTCAGCAGATAGGCGCCGGGCGGCGCGCCGTGCATCTCCTGGCTGCCCTGCAACTTTCCGGCGAAATCCTGCCCCAGCGACTCCCGCAGAAAGGCCCCGCCCGTGGCGTGCTGAATCGCCAGCAGCCAGGGCACCACCAGCACCAGCAACAGAGGCATGCCCCAGGCCGGATGTAGCCGCCGCAGCCAGCCCGCCTGGCGATCATGGAGACAGAGCGCCAGAATCGTCAGACCGGCGATCAGCGGCGTGACCGGTCCCTTGATCAGAATGCCGATGCCCAGCGCCAGCCAGAAACCCATGGCTGCACCCCACGAGGACGTAGCCGGTGGCACGGCGGCGCGCCGGGAGGCGAGATAGATCGAGGCCAGACACCCCTGCGCGGCGCAGGTGACCGCCAGCAGCACGGCATCGGTGGTGGCGGCATGGGCCACAATCACCAGCAAGGGCGAGCACGCCATGATCGCCGCCGGCAGGCATGGCGCCGCAGGAAAGAGCCGGCGCGCCAGCAGGTAGACGAGGAGGACCGCCGCCAGCGCCCCCGCCACTGAGACCAGGCGATAGGGCCAGATGGCATCCTTGACCCCCGTCACGCGGACGGCTGCCGCCTGGAGCCAGTAGATGCCCGCTGGCTTCTTGTTGCGGGCTTCGTTGAGGAAGCGGATGCGCAGGTAGTCGCCCGACTCCACCATCTGCTTCGATGCCTGGGCATAGCGCGCCTCATCGCGGTCAGTCACCGGCAGGGTGCGCAATCCGGGCAGATCCAGTGCCAGACCGAGCAGCAGCAAGGCCGCCACAGCGCCCACCGCACCCGGACAAAGCCGAACAATCGTGTCCTTTAGAGACATAGCCGCATGGTACACGGTTCGGCGCAGCTTGACCATCGTCACAGGGCGCGTGGTATGATGACGGCAACGCATGCACATCGTCCAAATCATACCGGAGCTGATCGAGGGCGGCGTCGAACGTGGCGTTGTGGAGGTCAACCGCGGGCTGGTGCAGCGGGGGGTGCGCAGCACGGTCATCTCGCGCGGCGGCAAACTGGCCGCCGCCATTGAGGCCGATGGCGGCCGGCATGTGACGCTGGACGTGTGCAGCAAGAATCCCTTCACCTTCCTCCCGCGGGCGGTTCAACTGCGACGGACGCTGGCGGGCTTGCAGCCGGATCTCGTACACGTGCGCAGCCGTCTGCCAGCCTGGCTGCTGCGCGTCGCCAACCGCCGCCTGAAGCTGCCGGTCGTAACCACGGTGCACGGCTTCAACAGCGTGAGCCCTTACAGCCGCATCATGACGCGCGCTGATCGCGTGATCTGCGTCAGCCACGCGGTAAAGGCCTACATCCAGCAGCACTACGGCACGCCGGAGGCAATCGTGCGCGTGATCCACCGCGGGGTGGATCCGGCGGCCTTCGATCCCAACCATCTGGACGCGTCCTTTCTGGAGCGGTTTCGCGCTGAACAGGGGCTGGCGGGGCGCTTTGTCGCCACGAGCGTCGGGCGTGTGACGCCGCTCAAGGATTACGAGACCTTCATCCGCGCCATCGCCGCCGCGCGGCGGGAGATTCCGAACGTGCTGGGAGTGATCGTCGGAGGCACGCGCGCCGACAAGCGCGGCTACGAAGCACGGCTGCATGAGCTGGTGCGCGAGTTGGGCGTGATGGGGGCCATCCGCTTCGTCGGCAGCCAGAGCCATGTCGCCGAGATCTACCAGTTAAGCCGCGTGGTGGTCTCCTGCTCCCGCAAGCCCGAGAGCTTCGGCCGGTCGCTGGTCGAGGCACTGGCGATGGAACGGCCCGTGATCGCCACCCGCCACGGCGGCGCGCTGGAGATCGTGCGCGAAGGGCGCGACGGCTTTCTCTTTGCGCCCGGCGAGGCCGCGGCGCTGGCCAGCAGCCTGGTGGCCGCCAGCCGGCAGACCTTTGCTGGCCTGCGGTACGATGCGCTGTCGCGCTTCTCCTTGGAAGCCATGGTCGAACAGACGCTGGCGGTGTACACCGAGGTGTCCGGGGCTGTCCGGGTGATGCGCCCGCCGCCTTCCCCTGCCGGCGGCGTACTCCCGGATTGACCCGCCTGCCGGGGAATGGGATGATGCCGCCCATGCCGGTGGGCTGCGCGTGACTTAGAAGCGTGACTGGCCTCGTCAATAGTCAAACCCACAAATATGCGCTGCCGAACTAAAGCAGTTCTCTCTTATGGGCATGGTTTTGTCCAATCGATCCGCTCCGCATTACGTCAACCAATAAGTGGCGGGCAGATGCGGCTGCTTCAATGTCTGCTTCTTTTTATCTTCGTTGCCATGGTGATCTTCTCGATTCGCCAAAGTCGCCACGGACATGTCTGGGCTGTGAATGACTGGCTCATCAACTACGCGGGCGGTTTTGTCCGGCGCGGTCTTGGTGGTTGGCTGCTGCTCGACATCTCCCGGATGTCGGGTATTTCGGCGCAGCACCTCTTGGTGGTCGTCAAGGTGTTCTGCTATGCACTGATCTACCTGTGCAGCGCACAGTTGCTTGCGCGGCCCCGGCCCGCCCCCGCGGGGCTGTCCTTGCTGCTGCTTGTGCCAACGGCATTGCTTTATCCTCTCGTCAACACGTCGAGCTGCGGACGCAAGGATATTGTATTGCTGGCGTGGGGAGCGGTCCTTTCCTGGAGTGCCCTGCGCGGCGGCAGGTATCCGCGTCCATGGACGATAGCCATCGCGTTCGTGTTGCTTACCGCCTTGCACGACGGTTTGTTTTTCTTTTTGCCGACGTTTTTGCTCTACATGGCCATCCTGTTTCCAACCTCGTGCGCCTCCACGATGGTTTGCATAAGCGTTCTCGTGCCTTCGGCACTCCTTCTGTTGTTGTTGGCGCATGCAGGTCCGTCATCCGATGCCCAGATCAATGCCATCATCCAGGCTTTTCACGGCACAGCGACATATGACATAGGGGCCATCGCCTACTTGCGCAAAGGGACGGCGAACGCCATCCAGGACTGCTGGGGGCTGCATGGAATGCGGTTTCCATCTGGTGCTTGGCGCGACGTCGCCCGGCAAGCCCTCTGGCTTGCATCAGGGCTGGTTGCTTCCTCATTGCCGGTGCTGATGTGGTGGCGATGGGGGCAAAGAGCGGAGTTCTCCCGGATCTGGCGCGATCCTGGCATGCGCATGCTCTTTCTGCTCGGTCTCGGGTGCCAACTCTTGTTGTTTGCTATCTCGGTTGATCTGGGCCGCTGGGTGATGATCAACACCGTTCTTTTCACATGGGCCGCTTTTGTTGTTTGGCGACGACGTGAGCGGACGTTGCCGAGCGAACCCGTATTGCCCTGGAAGGCGTTTATGGGAATCGTATTGGTCTTCCTTCTCGGGTGGGGGATCAACAATGGAGGCAGATTCCTGCTGGCGCCAATGTTCTGGAAGCCATAGTCATGCAGGGTTCGGCGCAACTAGCGCGTTTACGGCCGGAGGCCAGGAACGAGCGGAGACGGGTGGTCTGCCACGAGGTGGACAGGAAGGGGGAGGCGGCATGAAGAAGCGGATCACCGTCTGTGTGGCGGAGGACTGCGGCAAGCGGTTCCGCCTTGCCGATCAACTGCTGGAGTGGATCTCAGACCGTTACGACATCGAATTGGTCAGCCGAGACGCCCAATATGTCCTGTTCTCCTGCTACGGATACAACGTCCTGAAGCATGCCGGCGTGCGTATCTATGTTACCGGGGAGAACGTGCTGCCCGACTTCAACATCTGCGACTACGCCCTAGGATGCGGCTACCTGGATTTTGGCGACCGCTACTACCGCCTGCCGCTTTACCGGTTCTACACGCCGACCTACGACCGTGTCCTGAATCCCCGGCGTCCGCCCGAGGAAATCATCCGGGAGAAGACGGGTTTCTGCGCCTTTGTCGCTTCAAACATGGAAGGCGACCCAGCGCGGCAGCGAATCGTCGAACTGCTGAACGGCTACAAGCCGGTGGACTTGGGCGGGCGCTGGATGAACAACGTCGGCGGGCCGGTGGCTGACAAGCTGGCCTTCCAGGCCGGATACAAGTTCGTCATCGCTTTCGAGAACACATCCACCCCGGGCTATCTGTGCGAGAAAATCCTGGACGCCTTCGCATGCGACGCGATCCCGATCTACTGGGGAGATCCCGAGGCATCACGCGATTTCAATTCCGAGGCCTTCGTCGACTGCCACGCCTGCGGCTCGCTCGAAGCGGCGGTCGAACGCGTCAAGCAGATCGACCAGGATGATGCGCTCTACCGCCGCATGCTTGAGGCTCCCGCCTTTCGCAACGGGATCGAGCCGGACTACCTGCGCGAGGAGCGAATCAAGGCCTTTCTCTACCACATCTTCGACCCGCCCTTGGAACAGGCCTTTCGCCGCAACCGCGGGCGGTGGGGAATGAAATACGAACGACGGCTCGATGCGGCCTTCCACCGGCCATGGCTGCAGACGGCTCGCTACATTCAGGGCTGCGTGCGGAACTTCCGCCGGGCCGGGCGGTTGTATGACTGGCCGCCCGACAGGCCATAACGTGCTGCCCTAGGGCGGCGCAGGAATTTGTTTTGCGCCAGGGTGGAATCCGCATGTTTCATGCGATGCCCTTGCAGTGATGATGTTGGGTTAGGTCGAGCCGACAACATGGCGCATTCACTAAAGTTGCACAGACATCCGCATTAATTGGGGGACTTTAAATGGGTAAGATAAAACAAATAATTAGAA
>Ga0316226_1002389_pt1 | contig 17762 bp, 15 predicted proteins | sample TBH18017metaG_FD_206009 | JGI IMG/M metagenome (GOLD analysis project Ga0316226, IMG submission 206009) | Freshwater microbial communities from Trout Bog Lake, Wisconsin, USA - TBH18017 | ecosystem: Environmental > Aquatic > Freshwater > Lake > Hypolimnion/Profundal zone | place: USA: Wisconsin... | reverse complement strand
GACGTGGACGTGCTGCTGCTGGACAAGACCGGCACCATCACCCTGGGCAACCGCCAGGCGGTGGCCTTCATCCCGGCGGACGGCGTGACCGAGGCCGAACTGGCCGACGCCGCCCAGCTCTCCAGCCTGGCCGACGAGACCCCGGAAGGGCGCAGCATCGTGGTCCTGGCCAAGGAGCGCTACCAGCTGCGGGAACGCGACATCCACAGCCTGGGCGCGACCTTCATCGAATTCACCGCGCAGACCCGCATGAGCGGGGTCACCCTGGGCGGCCGGGAGATCCGCAAGGGTGCCATCTCGGCCATCGAGGAGTACGTGCACAACCAGGGCGGCGCCTACCCGGACACGCTGCGCATCGAAGTGGACCGCATCGCCCGGGAGGGCGGCACGCCGCTGGTGGTGGCCGAGGGCTCCCGCGCCCTGGGGGTCATCCACCTGAAGGACATCGTCAAGGGCGGCATCAAGGAGCGCTTCGCCGAACTGCGCGGCATGGGCATCAAGACGGTGATGGTCACCGGCGACAACCCGCTCACCGCCGCAGCCATCGCCGCCGAGGCGGGGGTGGACGACTTCCTGGCCCAGGCCACGCCCGAGAACAAGCTCAAGCTGATCCGCGACTACCAGGCCGGCGGCCGGCTGGTGGCCATGACCGGGGACGGCACCAACGACGCGCCGGCGCTGGCCCAGGCCGACGTGGCGGTGGCGATGAATTCCGGCACCCAGGCGGCCAAGGAAGCCGGCAACATGGTGGACCTGGACTCCAACCCCACCAAGCTGATCGAGATCGTCCGGATCGGCAAGCAGATGCTGATGACCCGGGGCTCGCTCGCCACCTTCAGCATCGCCAACGACGTGGCCAAGTACTTCGCCATCATTCCCGCGGCGTTCGCCACCACCTACCCGGCCCTGGGCCGGCTCAACGTCATGGGCCTGCACAGCCCGGAAAGCGCCATCCTCTCGGCGGTGATCTTCAACGCCCTGATCATCGTCGTGCTGATCCCCCTGGCGCTGCGCGGGGTCGCCTACCGCCCCCTGGGCGCCGCGGCGATCCTCCGGCGCAACCTGCTGGTCTACGGCGTGGGCGGCCTGATCGTGCCGTTCCTGGGCATCAAGGCGATCGATCTGCTGCTCACCGTCCTGCACCTGGTCTGAGGTAACCCCATGTCCATGCTCCGGCCCGCCCTCGTCACCTTCTTCGGCCTCACCCTGCTGGCCGGCATCGCCTACCCCCTCGCGGTCACCGGCGTCGCCGGCCTGTGCTTCCCGCGCCAGGCCGGGGGCAGCCTCCTGGTCCAGGACGGCCAGGTGCGCGGCAGCGCCCTGATCGCCCAGCCCACCGAGGACCCGCGCTACTTCTGGGGCCGGCTTTCGGCCACGGGCGGGTTCCCCGGCAACGCCGACGCCTCGGGCGGCTCCAACCTCTCCGCCTACAACCCGGCCCTGCGGCTCGCCGCGGAAGGCCGCCTGGGCCGGCTGCGCAAGGCCGATCCCGGCAACATCGATCCGGTCCCGGTGGATCTGGTCACCGCCTCCGGCAGCGGACTGGATCCGCACATCAGCCCGCTGGCGGCCAGCTACCAGGCCGGCCGGGTGGCCCGGCTGCGCAACCTGACCCGGTCCGAGGTGCAGGAACGGATCAACCGCTGCACCGAATCCCGGCAGTGGGGGGTGTTCGGCGAACCCCGGGTGAATGTGCTGAAACTCAACCTGGCACTGGACGCGGTTCGCTGAATTATGGGCTACTCTATAGGAGTGGAACCCAAACGACCCAATCCGGATAGCCTTCTGAAGAATGTCCAGGAGGAGGAGGCCCGCTCGAAGCGGGCCCGGCTGAAGATCTTCTTCGGCATGGCGCCGGGCGTCGGCAAGACCTTCGCCATGCTCCAGGAGGCCCGCATCCGCAAGGACGAAGGCGTGGACGTGGTCGCCGGAGTGGTGGAAACCCACGGCCGGCACGACACCATGGCCCTGGCCGAAGGGATCGACCTGCTGCCCAAGAAGGTCCTGCCCTACCGGGGCGTGCAGCTGGAGGAGTTCGACCTGGAGGCGGCGCTGGCGCGCAAGCCCGCGCTCATCCTGATGGACGAGCTGGCCCACACCAACGTCCAGGGCTCGCTGCACGTGAAGCGCTGGCAGGACGTCATCGACCTGCTGGACGGCGGCATCGACGTGTTCACCACCGTCAACGTCCAGCACCTGGAGAGCCTGAAGGACACCGTGGCGCAGATCACCGGCGTGCTGGTGCGGGAGAACATCCCGGACACCCTGCTCAAGCGGGCCGACCAGATCGAGCTGGTGGACATCCCGCCGGAAGAGCTGCTGGAGCGCCTCAAGGAGGGCAAGGTCTACGTGCCCGAGCAGGCCCAGCACGCGGTCGAGCGCTTCTTCCGCAAGGGCAACCTGCTGGCCCTGCGCGAACTGGCCTTGCGGCGCACCGCCGAGCACGTGGACGCCGACATGCGCCGCTACATGGCCAGCAAGGGCATCGTCGGCAAGACCTGGGCCGCCGGGGAGCGGCTGCTGGTCTGCATCAACTCCAAGCCCGGCTCGGCCAGCCTGATCCGCGCCGCCCGGCGCATGTCGGAATCGCTCAACGCGCCCTGGATCGCCGCCTACGTGGAGACCGGCAAGCACATCCGCTACTCCGACGAGGAGCGCGAACGGCTCGAGGACAACCTGCGGCTGGCCGAGCGGCTCGGCGCGGAGACCTCCGTGGTGGAGGGCGACCTGTCCACCGCCGAGGACATCATCGAATTCGCCACCAATCACAACGTCACCAAGATCATCGTCGGCAAGCCCGCCCATCCGCGCTGGATGGAGTTCTTCACCGGATCGGTGCTGGAGGACCTGGTGCGCCGGAGCGGCGACATCGACATCCACGTCATCACCGGCCGGGAAGAGCGCGAACAGCCCCGGCCCGAGGTCAAGGCCGCCCGGCCGTCCCGGATGCCGGCCCTGTCCCATTTCATCTGGGGCGCGGTGGCGGTGGCCCTGGTGACGGCCCTCTGCCAGTTCATGCGGCCGCATTTCGAACTGGCCGACGTGGTGATGCTCTACATGCTCGGCATCCTGGTGGTGGCCAGCCGGTTCGGCCGCTGGCCGTCGCTGGCGGCCTCGGTGTTCAGCGTGCTGGCCCTGGACTTCTTCTTCGTGCCGCCCCGGTTCTCGTTCGCGGTGGGCGACCTCAAGCACCTGGCCACCTTCGCGGTGATGCTGCTGGTCGGCCTGGTGATCGGCAACCTCACCGAGCGGATCCGCTCCCAGGCGCGCCTGGCCCGCACCCGGGAAAACCGGATCCGGGCCCTGTTCCGGCTGGCCGGCGAACTGACCCGGAGCAGCGGCTCGACCGCCATGGCCGAATCGGCCATCCGCAACGTCGCCACCCACTTCCAAAGCCGGGTCTGGATCTTCCTGCCGGGCCCGGGCGGCCGGCTCAGTGCCAGCAGCCAGGGCAAGGACAAGGACAAGGACGCGGTGAGCCAGGACGAGCAGGGCGTGGCCCAGTGGGTCTACGACCACCACGAGCCGGCCGGCATGGGCACCGATACCCTGCCCGGCGCCCGGGCCCTGTACCTGCCCCTGAAGGGAGCCCACGAACTGATCGGCGTCATGGGCATCCAGCCGCTGGACACCCCCGGCCGGATGGAGCCCGACCAGCGCCACCTGCTGGAGGCCTTCGCCAACCAGACCGCGGTGGCCCTGGAACGGGCCATCCTGGCCGAGCGCAACCGGGAATCCCAGCGCCAGGTGGACCGGGAGCAGCTGCGCAACGCGCTGCTCTCCTCGGTCTCCCATGACCTGCGCACGCCCCTGGGCGGCATCACCGGCGCCGCCTCGACCCTCCTGGAGGACCGGGGCGAGCTGCCCGAGGCGGATCGCCGGGAACTGCTGGAGACCATCCACGAGGAGAGCAACCGGCTGCAGCGCCTGGTCACCAACCTGCTGGATGTGACCCGGCTGGAATCCGGGGTGGTGGATCTGGTCAAGGAATGGGTGCCCCTGGAAGAGGTGGTGGGCTCCGCCCTGGAGCGCATGGGGCCCCAGCTCGGCAAGCGCCAGGTGAAGGTGGAACTGCCCGCCAAGCTGCCCCTGGTGCAGGCGGACCCGGTGCTGCTGGGCCAGGTGATCATCAACCTGGTGGAGAACGCCTGCAAGTTCTCGCCGGCCGACCAGCCCATCGAGATCAAGGCCTGGGCCACGGAACGCAGCATCACCCTGTCGGTGAACGATCACGGCCCGGGCATCCCCGAGGGCCACGAGGAGCACATCTTCGATAAGCTGGTCCGGTTCCAGCAGGGCGAAGCCCGGCCCGGCGCAGGCCTGGGCCTGGCCATCTGCAAGGGCGTCGTCCAGGCCCACGGCGGCAAGATCATGGCCAGCACCCGGGCTTCGGGTGGGGCCCAGTTCATGGTGAGCCTGCCCCTGGGGCAGACCCCCCCGCCACCCCCTTCCGAGGAGTAGCTCTGTGAATCAGGATGGCCCACTCATCCTGCTGGTGGAAGACGAGCCGCAACTCAGGCGCTACCTGAGGGTGACCCTGGCGCCCCACGGCTATCGGCTGCTGGAGGCGGTGAACGCCAAGGAAGGCGAGCTCATGGCCGCCAGCCACCACCCGGACCTCATCCTCATGGACCTGGGCCTGCCCGACCAGGATGGCCTGGTGCTCACCCGCCGGCTGCGCGAGTGGTGCACAGCGCCCATCATCGTGGTGTCCGCCCGGGGCCTGGAGAAGGACAAGATCCAGGCGCTGGACGAAGGCGCCGACGACTATCTCACCAAGCCGTTCGGCAGCGGCGAGCTGCTGGCCCGGATCCGGGTGGCCCTGCGCCACGTCAACCACGACCCCGGCGCGGCTTCGGCCCCGGTGTTCGAACTGGGCAACTGGCGGGTGGACCAGACCCGGCGGGAAGTGACCGTGGCCGGCCAGCCGGTGCACCTGACCCCCAATGAGTACAAGCTGCTCGTCACCCTGATCAAGCACGCCGGCATGGTGCTCACCCACCACCAGCTGCTCAAGGAGGTCTGGGGCAGCGTGCAGGGCGCCCAGCCGCACTACCTGCGAGTCTACATGGCGCAGCTGCGGCAGAAGCTGGAGGCGGACCCGGCGCGGCCGGTGCACCTCATCACCGAGCCGGGCGTGGGCTACCGGCTCAGGGTGGAATAGTTACAGCCGCACCATCATCAGCGCGCACCGGCAGTGCCGGCGGTGCGGCTGGCCGAAGGCTGGAATCGATCGAATAATAAAGATGGTGATTGGGAATGAGTCTCAATATCATTGAATGAAGTCAACGGGAGGAACGCGATGCCAATGAACCTGCCGGTCCGGGACCGTGATGGGCGTCTGCTGCGGGCCATGTGGCTCAGCCTCTGCCTCCTGCCGGCCATGACCGCCGCGCGTGCGGAGGAACCGGCCAGCATCGAAGTGACGATCAAGGATCACCGCTTCACGCCCGCGGAGCTGCGCGTCAAGGCGGGCAAGCCCGCCTTCCTGGTCGTGACCAACCTGGACCGCACCCCCGAGGAGTTCGAATCGCGGAAACTGGCCATCGAGAAAGTCATTGCTCCAGGCGCCACGGCCAGGATCCGGGTCAGGCCGCTGGAACCGGGACGCTATGAGTTCATTGGGGATTTCCACAAGGTCACGGCGCATGGCGCCATCATCTCGGAGTAGCCCGATGATCGCGGCGCTGGTGATCGTATTTCGCGAAATCATTGAAGCCGGGCTCATCGTGGGGATCGTGCTTGCAGCGACCAGGGGCGTCCCCCGGCGCAGCCTGTGGGTCGGCTACGGGGTGCTGGTCGGTACCCTGGGCGCCTGCCTGGTTGCGGCGGGCGCCGGACGCATCGCCTCCCTGTTCGAGGGCGAAGGGCAGGAACTGTTCAACGCGGGCATCCTGCTCCTGGCCGTGGGGATGCTGACCTGGCACAACATCTGGATGGCCAGCCACGGCCGGGTCATGGCCAAGGAAATGCGCGAGGTGGGCTCGGCGGTCGCGGCCGGCCGGAAGCCCTTGACCGCCTTGTCGATCGTCTGCGGGGTGGCCGTGCTGAGGGAGGGCTCGGAGATCGTGCTGTTTCTTTACAGCATCGCCGCCTCCGGCTCGACCTCCGTGGCCGCCATGGCGGCGGGCGGCGCGCTTGGGCTGCTCGGCGGCGCAGGCCTTTCGGCGCTCATGTATCTTGGCCTGGTGACGGTGCCGGCGCGGCACCTGTTCCGGGTGACCTCGGGCCTGATCATCCTGCTCGCCGCCGGGCTCGCGGCCCAGGCCATCGCCCTGATCCAGCAGGCGGGCCACCTGGAAGTGCTGACCTCGACGGTTTGGGATTCCTCCTGGCTGCTGGGGGATGACAGCCTGGGCGGTCGCCTGGTCCACACCCTGATCGGCTACACCGCCCGGCCCAACGGCGCCCAGCTTGCCGTCTACCTGAGCACCATCGTGGTCATCGCCGGGCTGATGCGCCTGGTGCCATCGCTGCCGCCCAAGATCGACCGGGCTCGAACCAGGTAGCTGCAAACCGGCCCGGGCGTGGAAAGACATTGACACCCGCCGGGAACGTGGCACTGTCTAAGTGAATGTCTATACAAGCCTCTACAACTGTGAGCCGCGGCGCCTGCGGCCCCGAAGGGTGCCAATATGCAATTATTTATTGAGCAGATCCTGAACGGTCTGGCGATGGGATCCATCTACGCCATCATCACCCTCGGTCTGGCCTTGGTCTACGGCGTCATGCGGATCCTCCACGTGGCCCACGCCAGCGTCTACACCGTGGGCGCCTATGCGGGCGTGTTCATCTTCCAGAGCACCGGCAGCCTGGCCCTGGCCTTCCTGGGCAGCATGCTGCTCTGTTCCGTGCTGGGCGTGCTGATCGAGCGGCTGGTCTACTTCCCCCTGCTCAAGTGCCCGCCCTACGTGCCGCTGATCGCCAGCATCGCGGTGATGCTGACCATCGAGGAGGTGCTCCGGCTGCTGGCGGGGCCGCAGATCATCACCTTCACGGCCAAACTGCCGTTCCCGGACCTGGACCTGGGCGGCATCCACCTCTCTTCGACCCTGATCGCCATCTACGTCATCACCATCGCCATCCTGCTGTTCCTGTGGTGGCTCACCACCCGGACCGAGATCGGCCTGGCCATGCGCGCCACCTCCCAGGACATGGCCATCGCCGGGGCCCAGGGCATCAACAGCCACTACATCGTCAGCCTCACCTTCGTGATCGGCTCGGCCATCGCCGCCATCGGCGGCATCCTGGTGGGCATCTACTACAACCAGGTGTACCCGACCATGGGCGCGGTGCCGGCCTACAAGACCCTGGCGCTGATCGTGGTCGGCGGCATGGGCTCGGTGCCCGGCGCGGTGATCGCCGCCCTGCTGCTGGGCCTGGCGGAGACCCTGCTGATCGGCTACCTCAACGTCCCCTTCCCCCGGGACGCCCTGGCCTTCGTCGCCATGATCGGCGTGCTGGTGTGGCGCTCCGAAGGTCTGATGGGTTCCAAGTAGGAAAGGGCGCAAAACCATGAGCGGCTATGTCATCACCATACTGACCCAGATCGTCATCCAGGCGATCGTGGTGTGCGGGCTCAACGTGATCGTCGGCTACGCCGGCCAGATCTCCCTGGGCCACGCGGCCTTCTTCGGCATCGGCGCCTACAGCGCGGCCCTGCTCTCCACCCAGGCCGGGATGAGCTTCTGGACGGCGCTGCCCCTGGTGCTGCTGATCTGCGCCCTGTGCGGGCTGCTCCTGGGCCTGCCCAGCCTGCGGCTCAAGCACGACTTCCTGGCCATCACCACCATCGGCATCAACTTCATCGTCCAGGCGATCTTCCTCTACGTCCCCTTCTTCGGCGGCGCCCTGGGGATCAGCGCCATCCCCCGGATCAGCTTCCTGGGCGAGCCGCTGCGGGGCCAGAACTTCCTCTACCTCTGTCTGGCCTGCCTGGCCGTGGTGACCTTCATCTGCTGGCTGTTCACCCGGATGTTCGCGGGCCTGGCCTGCTTCGCCCTGCGCGAGGACGAATCGGCGGCCACCAGCATGGGCATCTCGCCGGTGCGCTTCAAGCTGCTGGCCTTCATGCTCGGCACGATGATGGCCGGGCTGGGCGGCTCGCTCTACGCCCACTACATGCGCTTCGTCAGTGCCGACGACTTCTCGTTCCCGCTTTCGGTGGGGTTCCTGGCCATGCTGGTGCTGGGCGGCATGGGCACCCTGCTGGGGCCCATCGTCGGGGCGCTGATCCTGGGCGCGCTGCCGGAGCTGTTCCGGCCCCTGGCCGAATTCCGCATATTGTTTTATGCCTTGATGCTGTTGCTGATGATCCGGTTCCAGCCGGGCGGGATCCTGGGCGAAAGCAGCCTGGTGCGCAAGCGGCTGTTCCCGCTGTTCATGGGAGGCCGGAAATGAGCGACCTGCTGCTGGAAGTGAAAAACCTGTCCATCCACTTCGGCGGCCTGCACGCGGTGGACGGGGTCGATTTCGATATCAAGCGCGGCGAGATCCTCGGCCTGCTGGGGCCCAACGGGGCCGGCAAGACGGTCACCTTCAACCTCATCTCCGGAGTCTACAAACCCACCGGCGGCGAGATCTGGTTCGACGGCCAGCGGATCGACGGGCTGCCGCCCTACGCCATCGCCGCCCTGGGCCTGGGCCGCACCTTCCAGATCGTCAAGCCGTTCCCCACCCTTTCGGTGCTGGACAACGTCCTGGTGGCCCGGGGCGTGACGCGCTACCCGGGCGTGTCCAGCCTGTGGACCTCCTGGCGCTCCCGCAAGGAGAGCCAGGCCGCCATGGCCCTGCTGGACCGGGTCGGCCTGGCCGACCTGGCCAAGCGCAAGGCCGGCCTGCTGCCCCTGGGCAACCTGCGCCGGCTGGAGATCGCCCGGGCCCTGGCGGTGGGCCACAAGCTGCTGCTGCTGGACGAATCCTTTTCGGGGCTGCGCCATGAGGAGATCGCCAAACTGGAGACGCTGATCCGCTCCATCCGCCAGGACGGCCTCACGGTCCTGCTGATCGAGCACAACATGCGGGTGGCCATGGGGCTGTCCGACCGGATCGTGGTGATGGAATACGGCAAGAAACTGGCCGAGGGGACGCCCGAAGAAATCCAGCGGGATGAACGTGTCATCGAGGCCTACCTGGGGCGCAAAGGAGAAGCCGATGCTTCTTGAAGTGGAAAACCTGTCGGTGGCCTACGGCGACATCGAGGCGGTGCGCGGCCTGGATTTCAGCCTGGACCAGGGCGAGCTGGTCTCCATCGTCGGCGCCAACGGCGCCGGCAAGACCTCCATCCTGAACGCGGTGATGGGCATCGAGCCGATCCGGGGCGGCCGGATCCGCTTCAACGGCGAGGACATCACCCGCCTTCCGGTGCACCAGCGGGCCCGGCGCGGCATCCGGGTGGTGCCGGAGCGCTCCCGGGTGTTCCCGCGCCTGACGGTCTACGAGAACATCCTCACTGGCATCTATGGCCTGCGCAAGCAGGTGGACCTGCCGGCCCGGCTGGCCTGGCTCTACGGCATCTTCCCCCGGCTGCAGGAACGCGGCGGCCAGCTGGCCAGCACCCTGTCAGGCGGCGAGCAGCAGCAGCTGGCCATCGCCCGGGCGCTGATCTCGGAGCCGAAGCTGCTGCTGGTGGACGAAGTCTCGATGGGGCTCATGCCCATCCTGGTCGACCAGGTGTTCGCGCTGCTGCGCCAGCTGAACAAGGAATTCGGCCTGACCATCCTGCTGGTGGAGCAGAACGCCATGGCTTCGCTGAAGATCTCGGACCGCGGCTACGTCATGGAGACCGGCACCTGCGCCTACCAGGGGGCGGCGGCGGATTTGATCGAACATCCCAAGGTGAAAGAGGCTTATCTTGGATAGGCATTCCACCCATTCCAGCAGGGCATAACTGGCGCCGGACGGCCTTGGTGCCGTAACCGGCCTATCAATGAGGAGATCCCCATGAAACGCATCGGTACGCTCTTGATCCCCATGGCCCTGGTGGCCGGCACCGCGGTCCAGGCCCAGACCGTGAAGATCGGGGTCTTGGCCCCCATCACCGGGTTCGCCGCGTCTGACGGCGCCAGCGTCAAGAACTCCATCAAGCTGGCGGTGGATGCGGTCAACGCCAGCGGCGGCGTGCTGGGCCGGAAGGTGGAAGCGGTGATCTACGACGACGCCGCAGATCCCAAGCAGGCCACCGCGCTGGCCCGCAAGCTGATCGAGCAGGATCAGGTCAAGGCCTTCGTGGCCGGCTCCTACAGCATGCCATCCCGGGCCGTCGCCCCCCTGTTCAACGACGAGAAGATCCCCCTGGTGGCCGCCTACGCGGTGCACCCCGACGTCACCTCTGGCGGCAAGTTCAGCTATTGCTTCCGAAATGGCTTCCTGGGCACGGTCGAAGGCAAGGCCGGCGGCTACACCTGCGTGAAGATCCTGAAGGGCAAGCGGATCGCCGTGCTGACCAGCGACAACGATTTCGGCAAGGAGATGGCGGCCGGCTTCAAGTCCTTCATGGAAGGCCCCGGCGGCCAGGGCGCCCAGGTGGTCTCCTACCAGACCTACCCCATGTCGGAAAAGGACTACAAACCCTACCTGTCCCGGATCAAGGGCGAGAACCCGGACATGATCTTCTCCGGCGGCTACTATTTCCAGAGCGGCCCGATGGTCAAGCAGGCCCGCGAGATGGGCATCACGGCCCAGTTCGTCGGCGAGGAGGGGGCCGATTCCCCCGAGTTCGTCGCCATCGCCGGCAAGGCCGCGGCGGAAGGCTTCGTCATCACCACCAACCTCAACCGTGACGATTCCCGGCCCATCGTCAAGGCCTTCCTGAAGAACTACGCGGCCGAGTTCAAGATCAGCCCGGACATGGTGGGCGCCTCGTCCTACGACGCCTTCATGATCATCGTCGACGCCATCAAGCGCGCCAACAGCCTGGACGGCGCCGCCATCCAGAAGGCCATCGCCAACATCAAGGACTACAACGGCCTGACCGGCATGATCCGCAGCTTCCACAACGGCGAAGTGGTCAAGGACGTCCAGGTCCAGGTGGTCAAGAACGGCGAGTTCCACTACAAGGGCGTGGTCACCGACCCCGCGCTGATCCACCCGTAGGCTGCAAGGTCCGTCGCGGGGCAAGGCGGGATGACCCGCCTTGCCCCGCGACGAGCGTCGACCGGTCAGGCGCCAGTTGAAAGGAATCCCGGCGTCATAGGCTCGACACCAATCCCGGTAGGCCCCTCCATGGTACGACCTGCACATTTCCGCGACGCGCGCTCTGATCGCCGCCGTAGACCAGCCAGGCGGAGGCTTCCGTTTTGCCCGCGAGGGCGCTCCATTTGGCCAACGATTGAAAGAAATCCGCGGCGATGGTCTGGCCGGATTTGATTTCAATCGGATGCAGGCTTTCGCCCTTCTCCACCAAAAGATCCACCTCCAGCCCTTGCTTGTCCCGCCAGAAATAAAGGTCGGCAGGGAATCCCTGGTTCAACCTGGACTTGACGAACTCCGTCACCACCAGATTCTCGAACAGGCTTCCACGCTGGGCGTGGAAGGCGAGTTGACTCGGCTCGCGGATGCCAAGCAGCCATCCTGCCAAGCCGGTATCGCAGAAATAAAGCTTTGGAGCCTTGACCAGCCGCTTGTTGTAATTCTGGAAGTGAGGCCGGAGGATACAAACAATGTAGCTGGCCTCGAGTACCGAAAGCCAAGCCGCAGCCGTGTTGTGGGTAATCCCGCAGTCCGCCGCGAGGGCCGAAAGGTTCAGCAATTGGCCCACCCGGGCGGCGCACATCCTCAGGAATCTCTGGAAGACAGTGAGATCTCGCACGGCAATGAGCTGGCGGACATCCCTTTCCACGTAGGTATTGACGTAGTTGCCGTACCAGTCGACCGGCGCGAGGTCGCGATCATACAAGGGCGGATAGGCGCCACGGTACAGCACCTCATCCAAATCCTGGGGAAGCTTGCCGGCCGCCTGCAGTTCACCCATGGCGAAGGGCAGGAGCTGCAGCGAACCAACCCGGCCGGCCAAGGATTGGGAGATGCCGGAAAACAGGCCGAACTTTTGGGATCCCGTCAGAACGTAGAAGCCGAGGCGCATATCGACGTCGACCCGGGTCTGGATGTAGGAGAACAACTCTGGCGCCCGCTGGGCTTCATCGAGGATCGCCCCGTTCGGGAATTGGGCCAACAGGCCCCGCGGATCACTTTCCGCCAACCTCCGGATATCAGGATCCTCAAGGCTCACATATGGCTTGTCCGGAAAGGCGGCCTTGGCAAGGGTGGTCTTGCCCGACTGGCGCGGACCAGTGATGGCCAGGATGGGGAAGCCTTTGGCCAGTCGCAATAGGGTTGCCTGGGCGGTGCGGATGATCATAGACCGAGTTTGCGGTGTTTGGACAAATTGTCAATTCAATTGACAATTTGTCTTATTATTGAAATATATCAATTTATATAAAATAAGATGCTGGACGGTACCACCTTCGGCTGGGGGGTAAGATTGAAACCCATGACCCAGCCCATCTCCGATCTGACCCAGCTGCTGCGTTCCATGGCGCCGGAACGCCAGGAGGGCGTCTACGTGTTCGTCCAGCTGCCGCGCGGCTTCCGGGAATGGTCGGTGGAGCCGCTGGCCACCTTCCGGGAGAAGGAGGGCGCGAGCGCCATCCTCAGGGCTGAGGACGCCCTGTACCTGAACCTGACGCCGCTGTTCCACGCCGCCTGGATCACCCTGACGGTGACCTCGGACCTGCAGGCGGTGGGCCTCACGGCCGCGGTGGCCGCGGCCCTGGCCGAACGGGGTATCAGCTGCAACGTGGTGGCCGCGGCCTGCCACGACCACCTGTTCGTGCCGGTGGACCGCGCCGACGAGGCCATGGAGACCTTGCGAACGCTCAGCCGAACCACTGCGGCCCGCTGACCCGGAACCGGGAACCCAGGCGGTAGCGGGAGCCGGGGTGGATGCAGCGGACGAAGGTGACCACCATCTGGCTGGACCAGGTGCGCCGGGTGAGCACGAGGCAGGGATGGGAGGGCCGGATCTCCAGCAGCTCCGCCTCCTCGGCGGTGGGCTGGACGGCGTCCACCACGTGCTCCACCTCGTCCAGCGGGACCATCTTCACCAGGTATTCCGAGAAGCCGATCTGGGCGAAATCCTGGCCCAGGAAGTCGGGGGCGGCCCTTGGGTTCACGTAGCGGTCCTCGATCTGGATCGGCACGCCGTTCTCCCGGTGCACGCAGACCGCGTGGAAGACCGAGTCGCCGGTGTGCAGGTCCAGGGCCGATGCCACTTCCAGGTTGGCCGATTCCCGGCCCACGCTGATCACGTCGCAGCCGTACTCGTGGCCCCGGGCCCGGGTCTCGGTGGCGATGTTGGTGATCTTCAGCAGGCCGGACTGGGGCGGCTCCTCGGCGACGAAGGTGCCGATGCCGGCGAACCGGGCCAGGATGCCATGCTCCGCCATCTCATGCAGGGCGCGGTGCACGGTCATCCTGGACACTCCGAGTTGCGCCACCAGCTCGTGCTCAGAGGGGATGCGGTCGCCGGCCTTCCAGATGCCTTCGTGGATCCGCTGCCTGATGTGGTCCTTCACCAGCTGGTAGAGCGTGGTCGAGCCCGCCTGGGCGCGGAGCTTCTCGGACTTCTTGGACAGGGTCACGAACGACCTCCTAGGGCAGCATGGGCAGGTTCAGGCCCTTCTCATGGGCGCAGTTCCGGGCGATCTCGTAGCCGGCGTCGGCGTGGCGCATGACACCGGTGGCGGGATCGTTCCAGAGTACCCGCTCCAGCCGCCTGGCGGCGGCATCCGTGCCGTCGGCGACGATGACCACGCCGGCATGCTGGGAGAAGCCCATGCCCACGCCGCCGCCATGATGGAACGAGACCCAGGTGGCGCCGCCCGAGGTGCTCAGCAGGGCGTTCAGCAGCGGCCAATCGGACACGGCGTCGGTGCCGTCCAGCATGGCTTCGGTCTCGCGGTTGGGGCTGGCCACCGAGCCGCAATCCAGGTGGTCGCGGCCGATGACGATGGGCGCCTTGAGTTCACCGGTGCGCACCATCTCGTTGAAGGCCAGGCCGGCCAGGTGGCGTTCGCCCAGACCCAGCCAGCAGATCCGCGCGGGCAGGCCCTGGAAGCTGATGCGCTCCCTGGCCATCTCCAGCCAGCGCACCATGTGCTTGTTCCCGGGGAACAGCTCCTTGAGCTTGGCGTCGGTCTTGTAGATGTCCTCGGGGTCGCCGCTCAGGGCCACCCAGCGGAACGGGCCCTTGCCTTCGCAGAACAGCGGCCGGATGTAGGCGGGCACAAAGCCGGGGAAGTCGAAGGCGTTGGCGACGCCGTTCTCCTTGGCCACCTGGCGGATGTTGTTGCCGTAGTCCACCACCGGGATGCCCATGGCGTGGAAGTCCAGCATGGCCTGCACGTGCAGGGCGCAGGAACGGCCGGCCTCGGCGTTCAGGCGGGCGTGCTGGGACGGGTCGGCCTGGGCCGCCTTCCACTGGGGCACGGTCCAGCCCACCGGCAGGTAGCCGTTGATCAGGTCGTGGGCCGAGGTCTGGTCGGTGACCAGGTCCGGGCGCATGCCGCCGGCCTGGGCCCGCTTGACCAGCTGCGGCAGGAGCTCCGCGGCATTGCCCAGCAGACCGATGGACACCGGCGTCCTGCTTTCGCAGTGCTGCTTGACCAGGCGCAGGGCGTCATCCAGGTCCTTGGCCTGCAGGTCCAGGTACTTGGTGCGCAGGCGGAAGTCGATGCTGGTCTGCTGGCATTCGATGTTAAGCGAAACCGCGCCGGCCAGGGTGGCGGCCAGGGGCTGGGCCCCGCCCATGCCGCCCAGGCCGGCGGTGAGGATCCAGCGCCCGTCCCAGCTGCCGCCGTAGTGCTGGCGGCCGGCCTCGGCGAAGGTTTCGAAGGTGCCCTGGACGATGCCCTGGGCGCCGATGTAGATCCAGGAACCCGCGGTCATCTGGCCATACATGAACAGGCCCTTGCGGTCCAACTCATGGAACTTCTCCCAGGTGGCCCAGCGCGGCACCAGGTTGGAATTGGCGATCAGCACCCGGGGCGCGTCGGCGTGGGTCTGGAACACGCCCACCGGCTTGCCGGACTGGATCAGCAGGGTCTCGGTCGGCTCCAGCTTGCGCAGCGCGGCCAGGATCGCGTCGTAGCACGGCCAGTTGCGCGCCGCCCGGCCGATGCCGCCGTAGATGACCAGGCTCTTGGGGTTCTCCGCCACTTCCGGGTCGAGGTTGTTCTGGATCATGCGGTAGGCGGCCTCGATGAGCCAGTTCTTGCAGCTCAGCTCGGTGCCCCTGGGCGCGTGGATCACCCGGCTTTCGTCCCGGCGCAGGTCCTCGGCGATGGTTGCGTTCATTTCTGCTCCTTTCGTGGCTTTTTTTCCAGCATCCCGGCCAGCTTGCCGTCGCCATAGGCCATGGCGCGCTCCAGCAGGACCTGGGCCTCGTCCAGCAGACGGGCGCAGCGGCCCTGCATGTCAGCCGTGAAGGCCGGATCGGTGATGTCCTTGAGGTTGATCAGCACGTTCCAGATGCCGCCGCGCAGTCCGGCGAAGCCCATCTGCAGGCCCACCAGGGCGTCGGTGATGGAGGCGGCAAGTCCCCCGGCCATGGCCAGGTCCGCCGCGCGCATCACCTCGAAGCAGGCGCTGGCCGTGGCCCAGGGCACTTCGACCGCGCGCTTGAGGCCCTCCTGCATCGCGGCTTCCCGCGCCGCCTTCTCCCCGGCCGTGCCCTGGGGCAGGCGCCGGGCTTCCATGTAGCCGTTGAAGGCGTTGGTGTCGTCGTCCACCGCCAGGATCAGCAGATCCTTGAGCCGCTGGCTCTGCTCGGCGGCGTCCAGCACGGCGGCTTCGTCCTGGGGAGTCCTGGTCTTGCCCTGGGCCAGGTTGGCCACCATCGAGGCCAGCCCGGCGCCCAGCGCGCCCGCCAGGGCGGCGATGGAACCGCCCCCCGGCGCCGGCGTGTCGCGGCTCACCTCATCCACCAGCTCCACGCTGGTCAGGTCCACCAGCCCGTGTTCCAGCTTGCGCGGCAGGCCCAGCACCTTCTTGTCGATCTCGAACGGCGCCACGTCGGCCAGCCCCATGGAGAACACGGCGTTCTCCAGCAAGTCGGGCACCGGGACGAACGGCGATTTGCCCTGCTGCTTCAGGTAGAAGCGGCCGGCCTGGGCCAGCGCCTGGAACGGCACCAGCCCGACGATCTCGCTGCCGGTGACCACCAGGCCCCGGTCCGCGGCCATCTTCCGGGTGGCTTCCAGCACCGCCTGGGGCGGAGTCACCTTGTAGTTGGTCAGGTTGATGGAGAGCTGGGCCCGCTTGTAGGTGTCCACGTACCAGCCGATCGCCTTGCAGTAGGTGAACAGGCCGGCCTTGTAGACCTTCTGCCCGGCCACTTCCTTGCCGGCGTCGATATCGTTCAGGCTCAGCAGGCGACGCAGCTCGTAGCCGTGCTGGTCCCGGCAGTGGGCCTCCAGCCCGGCGAAGCTGGCGGCGTCGAACCCGCAGTTGCCGCAGGGATAGCAGCCCTCGGCGTAGCGCAGCTCCTTGCCGCTGCTGTAGAAGGGGCTGGTCTGGCCGCGCCGGGCGACCCGGCCCTTTTCCCGGAGCTCGAAGGCGATGTCGGTGGCGTGCGCCTTGTCCCGGCTGTTCAGGGTGATGTTGTAGGCGATCAGGAACTCCCGGGCGCCGGTGATCAGGGCGCCGGCCTTGGGGTTGAACCGCGCGGGGCCGTAGTCGGGCGCCCAGTGGGGATCCTTGAGCTTCTCGGCGAGCCCTTCGTATTCGCCCTTGCGCACCACGGCCAGGTTGCTGCGTTCGGGGCTGCTGGCGGCCTTCTCATAGAGATAGACCGGCAGTTCCAGCTCCCGGCCCACCCGCTCGCCGAGTTGGCGGGCCAGCTCCGCGCATTCCTCCAGGGTGATCCCCTCCACCGGCACGAACGGGCAGACATCGGTCGCCCCCATGCGCGGATGGGCGCCGTGGTGGCTGGCCATGTCCAGCACCTGGGCGGCGGTCTTCACCGCCTGGAAGGCCGCCTCCAGCACCGGTTCCGGCGCGCCCACGAAGGTGACCACGGTGCGGTTGGTGTCCGCCCCCGGATCCACATCCAGCAGCCGGACCCCCGGCACCGCCGTGATGGCGTCAGTGATCACCTTGATCCGGGCCAGGTCGCGGCCTTCGGAGAAGTTCGGAACGCACTCGACAACGCGATGGGACACGGGAATACCTCGTCTGAAGGGAATTGGGTCCGTTTCTGGAAGGTTCGGGCGGCTGGTACAGACATGCCTATACAATCACGAATCAGCGCCCACGGCCAAGCAATTTTGCTTCCGGCCGGCCCGAAACCCAGCCCGGGAAGTGAACCCTTCCGGGGACCCCGCCTCAGCGCCCCAGGTGGATCTTGAAGTCCCCGGGCTGATCCGGGTTCTTGCCCGGTCTGGCGGGTCCGGCCGGCCCCGAGCTGATGGACATGCCCCGGGTCATGCTGGCCCGGGCCGAATCGCCGGTGCTGCCGACGCCCTCCAGGCGCAGCTTGAACTCGCCGACGTTGGTCGCCCGCTTGAGCGCTTCTTCGACCGTGATCAGTCCTTCCTGAAGCAGGAAATAGAGGCTCTGGTCGAAGGTCTGCATGCCGTACTGGGAGGTGCCCTGGGAGATCACTTCCCGGAGGCCCTTGGTCTTGTCCTTGTCCTCGATGCAGGCCTTCACGGTCTCAGTGGCCACCATCACCTCCACCGCCGGCACCCGCCCCTGGCCGTCGG
>Ga0316226_1002387_pt1 | contig 17789 bp, 22 predicted proteins | sample TBH18017metaG_FD_206009 | JGI IMG/M metagenome (GOLD analysis project Ga0316226, IMG submission 206009) | Freshwater microbial communities from Trout Bog Lake, Wisconsin, USA - TBH18017 | ecosystem: Environmental > Aquatic > Freshwater > Lake > Hypolimnion/Profundal zone | place: USA: Wisconsin... | reverse complement strand
AAGGGAAGAGTTTTGAGCCAGATTGGCGTCGGCGTTGGCGTAGCCGTTGAAGGATTCCACCCAGGTGTTTGACGAGCTGCCCATGTCGCCGCCGGCATAACCCCACGCCGCATCCATATAGCCGTTGGTCATGCCGCCAAAATTCCCACCGACAATTCCGCCGTAACCGGAAATTGTGCCAATTCCAAAAGCCAGACCGCCGCCATTATACGAGTTGGTAAACATCGCATTTTTCCAGCCTGGGTCGCCGTTGCCAAACAGCAGCCCGCCGACCGGGTTGTTGGTGAGCAACGCCACGGCTGGCGGATACGGCGTCCCGCTGGCATCTTTCAATGCGCCGTTGATAGTCAAGTTGCCGAAAAACGAACTGGTCCCGGAATTTCCGCTCCCGCCATAAAGAGTTGTGTCCAACGTCAGCACCGCGCCGAGATGGCTGCCGCTCACATCGCCAATCTGCACACTTGTTCCATCGTTATCATGCAAGTAAACACTCGAGTCATTTTTCCCGTAAAGCACATCGCAGTAGAGTTGATAGGTAATTACTTTCCATCCGGCCGTCAAACCTCCAGCGCCGTCTGATGTGATAATTCCACCATCTGAAGCGAAGGAACCAAACGTCGCGACATTTGTGACAAAGATGGTCGGGAAGTTGGTCGTCAATGCGCCGCCGCCGCCGCCGGGCGGCACATAAACAAACATCGGCAACGGCGTGTTGGTGTTGGTGAGCTCCAGCGCATTCTGGACGGTGTTGGTGTTCGGCACCGAGATGCGCCAGGGCGTGCGCGCGTCCTGGAAAGTCACCAGATAATCATTGGGCGTGAGCTTCACGATGGGATTCGTGCCGCCAGTCGGGGTGATGGTCTTAAATGAGCCGACAAACTCGTTCGTCCCATCCGTGATTAGCGGGCGCACCGCCTCCACCTGGAAGGATTTGGTGTAGGCGCCGGGGCCGATCATGGGGGAGAGCGGGAACATGACTGGAGTTCCCAAAGCGGAAAGCGGAAAGCGGAAAGCGGAAAGCAGCAGCAGCAGGACGGTGGCCGTCCGCGAGGACTTTGAAATCGTAAATCGTAAATCGTAATTCATAATTTTAATAGGGGGATGTGGACGTGATTAAGCCGCCGTTAAAGGTGTAGTCGAACGCCGGCGCGACGCCGAGCCAGTCCGCCAGGCTGATGCCCTCGATGCCGCAGTTGAGCAGATAGAGCGTGGCGCTGGTGGTCACGCCCGCCAGCACGATCTTCAGTGCGCCCGTGCTGGTGAACAACGCCGGCTGGTTGAGCGCGAACACCAGCGCGCCTTCAGGATCAGGGAACGCGGCGTTGGAGAAATCCACGCCGCGCCGGACTTTCAAGGAAAGCGTGTTGCGGTGGTTGGCGAAGTCCTGGGCGAGCGCGGCCACGCCGCTGCCGAGCGACGCGGCCAGTTGTTCGACGCTGATGGAACGCTTGTGGTTGAACTTCACATCCAGCTCCGTGAGGGAGCGCGACGTGTTGCAGAGGACGAGTCCACTGCCCCAGCCGGAGCTGCCATCCGGTGCGAAGGTGAGCGTAAGCATGATTTTTTATTTCTCCTCATGCTCATCCTCGCGGGTGAGGATGACGATGAGGATGAATCGTGAGGATGATTTTCAGGCGGCAACAGCGGCCGCTTTTTTTGCCGCCTGCGTCGCCGGGCTGTCCTGCTTGGAAAAATTATTCAGCAGCTCCACGGTGCCGTTGAATTCATTTTCCCAGGTCGCAAAGTCGGCGCGGTCAAAACCGCTGATGCCGAATTCCTCCAGCTTGATGGTCTGCTGCGCCAGCGGGTCAGCGGCGGTGAAGGCTTTCTGCCCGGCCGCCCGCGCCGAGATGACCAGGTCTGCAAGAGTTGTGTTTGTTTTCATAATTTATTCGTTGTTGGTTTTTGTTCGATGGTGGCTGCACCGCAAGGTGCTTAGGCGATGGGATTGGTGAAGAACGCGCCGCGCACGCCGGAGCTAAGGCTAGGCAGCGCCTCCCAGGCGACCTCGCCCTCGCGGAGCTGCTCGACGCCGTTCTGGATTTTGGATTTGACGAGCTGGCCGATGGGGAGCGTGAGATAAACCTTGCCATCCGCGCCGGTGACGGCGACGGAATAGCCCTTGGCAAAGCCGCTCGCGCCGCGCACCGCGCCGCTGCCCTGGATTTGCAGTTGCGTGTCGATCATCGTGCGGGTCGCGCCGATGGGGATGCCGCGCAGCATCCCGCCGACCGATTTGATGCGCTTGTTGAACAGGCCCTGCGCGGCGACGTTGTCGTCCACAAATTCCACCTTCGGCTCGAACACCAGGCCGTCGTAAAAGTCCAGGCCGGCCCAGCCGCTGACCGCGCCCCAGGTGAGCGTGTAATCCTGCGTGATGGCGGCCTGGTTGGTGTAGGTGGCATCCACAAACACGCCGCCGCTGCCGGCGAACGTGCGGAGCGAGCCGGCGGTGGACCAGGGATTGACCGCGCCAGTGGTGGTGCTGCGCAGGCAGAGAAACTTCACCGCGCCGAAAATGGTCTTGACCGGATGAAAAATCATCTGCGGCATGTTGAGCACGGCGGCGGCGGGATGCGTGTCCAGCGAGCTGTCATTGCCGTGGACGGCCACCGGCACGTCCGTCGAGGGAAAGATGCCCGCGCCGATGGTGGGGCTGCTGTAAGGCAGCAGCGCGGCGGCAATGGCGGTGCTGATGCGGCCGTCCGGCGTGATGTTAATCTCGTCGTAGGCTTCCTTGTCGCGGTTGTCGATTTTGCCGAGGCCGGCCGCGCCGATGGCTTCCTGCGAATAGACCAGGTCGGTGTCAATGGTGGTGCCCTCCTTCGAGTAGAGGCTGATGCCGTTGAAGACCAGCCGGCCGGGGACACGATTCAGGTTTGAGCGTTGCATATGTTTTTAGGCTTTGGGCTTTGGGCTTTGGGCTTTGGGCTTGGGGTTGAGGTTTGTTGTCAGGAGAAAAAGTTGGCGGCGGCGGTGTCGCTGCCGGTTTTGCCGCGCGCAAAGGCCCGGACGCGGAACAGCCCCGGACCGGTGATCGTCACCGGCTGGGTGTAAAGGGTCGCGGTCGCATTGCGCTCGTAGGGATGCGAATTGTCCGTGGTGAAAAAAATCCGGTCCGCGCCCGGCGCATTGACGGTGACCAGCGGCTGACCCGAAAGAATCTTGTAGCTGTTGCCGTCCGGCCTGGCGGTGACATTGCCCGTGACGATGAGCTGCGGCCGTTGCAGGCGCTGGAACGGCCGGAAGTCCGCCTCGCTGCCGAAAAACTTCAACTGGCCGACGCGCAGGCTGGCATCGCGGTCGGGCGTGAACTCGTGGATCACCGGCGAGGCCGGTACCAGGCTTTGCGTGAATCCAACCGGTGTGTAAAGTTTTAGAATCTTTTCCGACGCGGCGACCCAGACGCGGCAAGGCAGGCCGGTGCCACGCGGGCCGCGATTCAGGACGACGCTTTCCACCCACTGGACCATGATGCCGAGTTTGAGCGGGCCGCCGGGAATGTTCGCGTTTTCATCGGTGGCCTCCTCAATCGGCAGGATCAGGGAACCGACGCCGATCTTGCCGTCCAGACCGACGCCCAGCGCGGCGTTGACCTTGGTGTCGAGCGCGCTTTCCACGTCGCCCGGCTCGACGGCCACGATCTTGCGGGTGCCGGTGAACTCATCAGCGGCGAGCGCGCCGAGAATATCCTGCTGGATCAGCGGCCAGAGGTCTTGGTAATTCACGCGGCACCTCCCGTGGCCTGCTTGAAACGCAGGCCGGCATATTCGGCCGCGCCGGCGTTGGCTGAATTGGACAATTCTTCATCGCTGGGCAGCAGCGAACGGTCCTGCGGCTGGGTGACTTCGGTCACGAACCAATACATCACCAGGCCGGGGCGGAAATAAGTGGAACCATTTTTGCCACCCTGCGTGTTTTTGGTGCGCGTGACGGGCACGGCCTCGGCGAGACCGCCGACCCGGCCGTTGCCTTTCCAAAACAAAACCAGCGCAGCACCGAACTCGCGCGGCTTCATGCCGTAGGCTTCGCTGCGCGCCGGCAGCGGAATGTATTTCGCGCCGGGCGTCTTGGTTCCCGGCACAATGGTGATGTCGCCGAAGGCGCGCATGAGGCCGGGCATTTCCGGGCCGCCGAGCGTCACCGTCGCCGCGCTGTCGGAAACTTCCAGGCAGTCGCCGGGATTGATTTTCGCGGCCATGCCGGCCCAATAATTCGTGCGGCGACCGCCGAGCTGGTTGGGATGCGACAGGCCCCAGCGCGCGACGTGCGCGGACGTGTCGCGGATCAACCGGTGGCCGGCGGCGCCGCAGATTTGCGCGCGCTCTTCAGGAATCTGGCTGACGGCCAGCAAGGCCGGGCCGGCCGTGTCGGTGACGATGGTGACGCGGAGATTCATGGGAATTGTTTCATTGTGGCCGTCACGCAGTGACCTCCAACTTGACGCTGAACCGGGATTCGCCGGCTTGGAACTCTTTTTTCAGCTCGCTCCAGATGTCCGCGTCGAACCGGCTCTTTTTCAGCTTCACCGTGTCCGGTCCAAAGTCCGTATCGGATGATTCGATGTCGGTCACCGACCCGCCGAGATCCGCAAATTCCTTCGCGGAAACTTCCACGCGGCCCATGCCGCTGTTCAACGCGAACGGCTCGTAGTCATTGCCAAGGGTGTCATCATAGCCGCCTTCGCCATCGCCCAGCGCCTGCCACATTGCCGAATCCTTGCGCGCGACCATGCGGCCGGTCGCATCAAAAATCGCCTGGGCGTCTTCGTCCCCGGTGGCCTGGAGCGCAGCCACCCAGCGGCCGTTCGCGGTGTCCCAGGCGTCTTCCGGCACTTCCACCAGGCCGCCCTTTACTTTTTTCTCACCACGCGGTATTTCCACCGCCGCCACGCGGACCAGTTCCCAGGCGGGATATTGTTCGAGCGCGTCCGGCTCGTTGCCCCAGAGGTTTTTCGCCGCGCCCTGCGTCATCATCTCCTGCGTCTTCAAAATCAAGTTGAGCCGGTTGGTTGAAAAAAGGTCGCGCAGCGAACCAGCTTCAGCGGGTTCGGCAGTCTCGCCGGGAAACCCGGACTTGGGATCGTAGCCGAGCAACTGCCCAAGCTGTTTCAGCTTGAGCCGCGCCTCGGCCAGGTTGTCGGAGCTGGTGCCGTCGCCAAGTGAAGTGAGAATGCGCGTGATCGCCTCGCGCAGCCCCTGCACCGCCGTGGCGTTGCTCATGCGGGCGCTAAAGAGCGACTGCCGCAGGATGTCCGCGCCCAGCTTGCGCAGCCCCGCCGTGTCGAGCTGCGTGGGCAGATCGGCTTGCTCATTCAGGACCATTTGCGCGAGCGAAAGCATTTAATAATTGCGTGGAGCGCCACGCTCCTAAAATTGTTGGTTGCGTTGGTGGAACCGTCCGCCGAGATGTTTCTTGCTGCCGGCGGTGGCGGCCGGAACCGGACCGCCGGGACCGACGATGCCGACCTTGCCGGCGCGGATGCCTTCCAGCAGTTTTTCACCGGCCTCATTCGCGGCCTTGCGCTCCTCGGTCAACAGGCTCTTGCCAATAGGCAGCGCCAGCAGGAAACGCCAGCGCACCATCGCCACGGCCTTGGGGACGACGCCGGGCGGCAGCGTGCCCGCCGCGTCGAGTGGATGTCCGCGCGCGGCCAGCGCATCGCGGAACTCATTCACCACGCCGGCCAGGATCGTGTCGAGGTCGGTGCCGCTGTCATCGCCCTTGGCGGTGTTATAGGCGTCCGTCTCGGAGTCGTTAAACTCCGCCAAAACCAGATCGTCGGTGAAAGCTTGCCAGGACATTTGAATTTACGATTGATGATTGCCGCGCGCCCGGAGGTTCCGGGCGCGCGGATGATTCATTTGACGACTTCGTCTTTTAAACCGGCGGCATTCTTGCCGGTGAATTCGACGGCGTGGTTGTTGTCGGTCAGGATTTGCGCGTCCGCCTCGGACACTTCCTGGATCGAATCCTTGGGCAGGATTTTACCTTTCCAGGCGACGGCGGCGGTGATCTTCACCTTGGTGAGTTTGATTTGTTCTTTGGTCATAATTTTATTTTCGAATGGTTGATGTTGGTGGTAACCCGGTCACTGCGTGGACTGCGAATAGCCGAGCGCGCCAAAGACGCTGTTGCTGGCGGTCGTGCTGGTCTGCGTGGCCTGCATCTTTCGGAGGTTGCTCAACAATGCCGGCGGAAGGTTCGTCCAAAACACGTTCGTGCTTGGTCCGGCACCGGCGAGCGACACCGTCCAAATGAACGGGTGGGCGCCGAGGCCACGCGTCCAGGTCGCGCCGTCGCCGGTGACATCAAAGGCCACCGAATAATTAGTGGTGGTGCTGGGAACGCTGTTGGTCTGCCAGACGGCCAGAAACAAAGACAGGCCCTGATTCTGGCGGATGGTTTTGATATAGGTGTTTGTCCCGCCGGCCGTGAACGTCTGCGTCTGGTTGTTGGTCAGCGCAAAGCTCGTGCTGTTCGTGTCCAGATTGAAGAAGTTCGGCTGGCCGGTCTGATACGGCGGCGCAGTCACAGCGGAGTTCAACTGCGCGCGCGCCGGCAACGTCAAAGCCGCGAGCAGTCCAATGATGGCGCAGACCAGGAGGATCTGCACCAGCGAGAACCGATTTTTGATGGTTGTGAATTTCATAATTTTATTTGGATGATTTTTTGTGGTTTCACGGCGGAGCCACGATTTTGAATCGTGGCCCCACCGCAAGGTGTTTAGCCGAGGCAGTTGTTCAGGACGTAGCCGCAGCCGGGGCTGATGACTTTTTCCGCGACATAATAGTCGCCGCGATGGATGTCCGATTTCACGTTTTCGTCGCGATAGGTGAAGATGGTCTGTTCGCCCGCGCCGCCGCCGCTGCCGGTGGCCGGAGCGCCGCCGCTGTCGAGCGTGGAGACCAGGTCCGTGAACGCCGTCCAGTTGAACGTGCGCAGGCAGCAGGGCACTTCCAGGTCGGCGGACTCCACGTCCACCGTGAAGCTAGCCTGGTTGCCCCAGATGTCGGCGGCGCTGAACGCCTGGCCCTCGTCATTGATCGCCTGGATGTTGTAGGCGATGACCACGCGGCGCACGCCGAAGTAGCTGGTGAGCTTCTCCTCGTTCAGCACGCCGGGGCTGGTGAACTTGAACAAGTCCGTCAGCTTGGGATGCGTCTGCAACGCGAGGAATGTCGGATGATTGATGGTCATCGTGATCTGCCCCTTGGCGGTGCCGCTCTGCTGGCGGATCACTTCGCAGGCCGCGTCCACGTCGGCCTTGGGGTTGGAGGACGGATCATTCCACGGCACGGCAATGTTCGCGGCCGGGAGCGTGTTGACCAGGCCGACCACGCGCAGTTCGCGGTTCACGCGGATGGTGTCCACGATGCGCGAGACCTTGACCCGGTCGAGGTCAAAGTAGGTCGCGTATTTTTTGCGCTCCTCGTCGGGCGCCGGGGCTTCCAGGCCGTAGTTTTCGCAGTTGTAGCTGTCCGAACCAACCTTGGTCTGGATGCGCGTGTAGGGTGCGCCGGAAGCGCGGGGCTTCAGGTTCGGCACGTTGGCGATGTCTGCGGCGGCGAACTTGTAGTAAGTGCCGGCCTGCAACGGCGCGGGAAAACGCGGAGCAATGATGTCCGCGACGAAGCCTTTCGGGTCGCGGATGAAGGCATTCGCGACGACCGTCAGGATCGGATTAAGGGTTGCGGTGGTTTCCATAATTTTATTTGGTCAATAATTGATGTTTTGTTTCAAGGTTTCAGATCAGGGCATGATGCAGTCGAACGCCATGAACATGACGATGCTGCCGGCCGCCGAGGCGGGCGACATGAGCAGTCCGCAGGACTTGTCGCCGCTGTTCGCCGCGACGAGGCCGGTGGCGGACTGTTTGACGTAGATCGGCGTCCCGCCGGCACCGAGCGCCAGCGCACCAGCCGCGACGGATTTGCGGATGGGGCCGCGCGTGTGGACCAGATACGCGCCGGAACCTTCAAGGCGTTCAAAGATGACGCCGATATAGATGCCGGAAGCAAGGATCTGGACGGTGGTTTTGCTGGAGCCGATGGAGACGATCTCCACGGGCCAGCCCTCTTTGCCGACGAGCGCGCCGGACACATTTTCCGAAAAGCTGTCCTTCGGAAATTCAGTGATGGTGTTTAACATAATTTTTTATTCGATGGTTGATGGTGGTTTGGCGGTCAGTTTTTGACCGCGACGGTTTTGCGGAACGATTCATAGTCCGCGATGCCCTGCGGCGTCCGCAGATAAACTTCCATCGCCGCCGCGTCACTGGCGAAGGCGGTGTTTTTTTTGCGGATTTCCTGCGCCTGCGCCACGATGTTGCCGGCGGGATCGGCGGCACCGGCCGTGGCCGTGCTGGTCGTGCCAGGAATCACGCGACCACGCGCAACTACTGGAAGCTTGGCCATCTGTTTCTCGGCGTTCTCGGCGCTGGCGGCATAGGCCGTCTCCCAGAACGCGATGCCATCGGCGTCCTGCGGGGCAATCGCGCCGCGCTGGACATGTTTCTGGACGGCGGTTTTCGCCTGCGCCGTGGCCTGGTTTTTCTCAAAGCCGGTAATTTTCGTTTCCAGCCCGTTGATTTTTTCGACGAGGGGTTTGTTGGCAGCCTCGACGCCTTTCGCCACTGCCGTGGCGATTTCAGTTTCAGTCATTTTGTTTTCTTTGGTTGTGTCAGTGCCAGGCCGAGGTTCGGCTTGCTCTGACGGTTTGGTTGCGGACGAGGCTACTGCACTCGCAGCGGCCAGATTGGTCTTGGCGATTTCCATCACCTTCGTTTTATGGTGCGCGGCCAGATCCTTGTGAATGTCGGCCTCGTCTTGGTTGCCGGCCGCCTTCATCGCGGTCGCGGCGGCGAGATGCGCCTTGTGCGCGTCAGTGTGGGCGTTTACGGCGTCCTCCGGTTTGGCGAGATACGCCTTGCTGCTGGCCTTGTGGGCGGCGGCGGAAAGTTTTTTGCATTCTTCATCCTCCTCATCGGTGGCCGTCACGGCCCCACTCGCGTCGCTCGCCTGCACTGCCGCGATCTTTTTGAACGCGGCCTGGTTCACCAGGCCGCCGAGGTTGGTGAGGATTTCCAGCGGCTCGCCGGTCTGGTTGTCGAAGTCCCATTTGGGGCTGAATTTGTCGAACTCCTCGTCGCGGATCGCGGCCCTGGCCTTGCTGGTCCATTTGCCGATGAGCCGGATGCCGCCGTTCTTCTGGTCGTCGCCGCCCCATTCGATTTTATAGGGCCGGCTGCTCGCCGCGCCGTCCTCATGGTTGTAATCGGTGAGCGGCTTATCGCCTTCGCCGGCCTGGGCGCGGGCGATCATCTTTTGCAACTGGCCGTTGAACAGCTCGGCATGCCGGGCGGTGACAGTGAAGTTCAGCCGGCGCGGCTTGCCGTTGACCCAGCAGACGATGTCCTGCGCGCCGGGCGGCATGAACTGCAAATTATATTCCGGCGCGTCGCCGGCGGGCAGTTCGGCGAGCGGCGCGGCGGCGGCGAAACTGGCGAAGGCGGTCAATTGAACTTGCTGGTTTTTCATATTTGGTTTAGTGTTGTTTTGTGCCGTTTGCGCCGGACGTTACGGACGTGTGAGAGACGCCTGCCTCGCGGCAGTCGCACTATTCCCCGGCGCATTTCTTTTTTAGGTTTTCATTTTGAACATGGTTTTCGCGGCGAGCAGTTTTTCCTTCGACCATTCCTCCTCGACGCATCCCCGGCCTGCGCGGTGGCTTTTTTGGCCAGCGCCTTCGCCAGGCTGGCCGCGTTCAGATCGTTGAGCACCTTCGCGGACTTGGGATAGGCGTTCACGTCGGCCAGCAGCTTGACCAGCGGGCCGTGGTCGGAAATGAACTCGTGCAGCTTCTGCTCAAAGAGGGTGTCGCTGGAAATGTTTTCGATGGCCGCGAGCGCGTGACGCAGCGGCGCGAGATCGTCGGCCAGCGCCGAGGCGAAATTTTCGATTGCCGATTTTCGATTGCCAATTTCGGCGGCGGAAGCCTGCGCGGTTTGCGCGCCGTCTTTTTCGGGATTCAATTTCGGGGGCTCGGCATTCGGAAGCTTGGGCTGGCCAACTTGACCCACGCCGCCAGACGCATTGGGTGCAGGCACCGCCTGCCCGCCAATTACATCCTCGTCCTTTTCCGGCACGCGGAAGCCGGCGATGTCATACAGCTCGCTCTTGGCCATCGGCGCGATGGTCGTGAAGATTTGCACGCGCTGCATTTTTTCCAGCGGGTCTTCGTTGTCCTTTTCCGGCGTCTTGAATTTCGGCAGCAGCCGCGTGTCGCCGAAGTTCGCGCGGCTAATCGCCGGGATGACCTGCGTGTTCAGGATTTTCACGCCGCGCTTCGCGGCGGTCTGGATGCGGTCGTTGCGCACGTTCGCGTGGACCTTGCCCAGCGCCTGCGTGCCGTGCTGGCCTTCGCCGCCGGTCAACGTCTGGCCCAGGATGCGCTTGCGGCAAATCTGGTCGGCGTACTCGAGGAAAATTTTGTGCGTCTGGTCCGTGCCGCCCTTCATCGCCTCCTTGATCTCGATCTCATTGCCATTGGGCAGGCGGATGTAGCCGGTGCTGCCCATGTCGGCGAGCAGGTTGTCAATCTCGACCTTGACCGGGTCGGGCGTGTTCGGGTCCACCTTGGCGATCCGCAGCGGCACGCCGAAAATCTGGACGAAGTTCAAATACCATTCCCAGGTGAAGTTGGCGGCGGCCCAGAGAAACAGCAGGACGCGGAACGTGGAACCGCTGACGGGATGGCCGCTCTTCTGCTTGAACAGGCCGATGATGAATTTGTCCTGGGGAAACGGCTGCCAGCCGCTGGCATTTTCAAAGATAGGACTGCCGGGATTATTTCGAGCGATTTCCGCCGCGTTAAGCATCAGCCGATCCTGAACCTGCTCGCCCATCGGATAACCATAATAGCGGGGATTCACCCAGCGCGTGCTGCGGAGCGGGACGATGTCCGTGGCCGTCTCGTTGATGTCGGCGGTCTCCGGGTCATCGGCGAAATTCATTTCCAGCACCGAGATGCACTTGCCAAGCATATCGAAGAGATCGCGCAACGTGTCCTCGAAGTCGTTTTCATCCGCCGCAATGTCCGGCGTCATGTTCCCCAGAATATATTCGATGATGTCGCACCGACGCTGCGCCTCGGTCGCCACCTTCTTTTTGTCGCCGGTGGGCGGCTTGAGCGTGTAGTTTTCGAGGATTTCGGCGATGGCCTGGTCCTTCAGCTCATTCATGCAGGTGGACAGCTCCGGCCAGGTCTGCTCCATCAAATCAAACATCTGCCAGATGGCGTAAAGATTTCCGCCCAGCGCGCCGCGCGCGACCGTCTCCACCCGTTCCGGGGTATAATAGGTGAGCAGCGTGCTGGACCAGCGGTCGCGGACGTTGGGCCGGATCACCACCGTCACCTGCCGGGTAGCCGGCGGCTGGTTGCCGGTTGCCGGTTTTGCGCCGGCAGCCGGCGCGCTGGCAGCCCGCAAGGGCGGCAAACCGCCGGCTTGGCTGATAGGAACTCCGGCGGGACGGTTTACGGGGGCGTTCATGGCGTCTGAACCTCCTCTTTAAGCGCCTTGAAGAACGCACCAGCGCCTTGAACAGCCGCCTTTGGCGTCGAGTTGGTGTCCAAGTGGCGGGAAATCGCCACAGGGGCAGCCAGCGCGCCGGATGGGCGGCTGGAAATAGTGGCTGTAATGCAATTCCTCACGCCAGCCCCCGGGGTTTGAAACGGGGAACCACCCGGCCACCGACCGGGCTGATGCCGACCTTGATGTTTTTTACTGACTCGGCGTTGATGCCGCCGCCGGCCATGAGCATGAATTCTGCGATCTTGCCGGAGTCAAACGTGTCGCCATGCCGCCCATCGGCGTCCGGCACGCAGATGTAGCGACCGCCGTCCTTCATCACCATGCGGTGATCCGCTTTCAGGTATTCATCCGGCGGCATGACGATGCGTCCGTCGTTCACGCTGGCCGCGTAAAGATCGCCGAGAAAAGTCTTATAATTGATGTTGCCGTCCTTTTCCGAATAGCCCGGCGGACGCGGCTCGACGGTGTTACCACTGATGACGAGCTGCACCGGCACCTGGGACGCCATGATGTCCGCCGTCTCCTCGGCAAAGTATCTTTCGTTGCTCGCGTCTATGCCCAGGCGGCGCGCACCGCCGCCCGCCGGGCGGCTCTTCACCGCCGCCACAATCGCGGCCAGCCGTTCGCGGGCGATCTGTGGTTTCTTTTCTTTCCACACGCAAACCAGCCGCTGGTAGCGTTCGCTGCCGACCCGTTCCGTGACGGTGACGCTCGACGGGTTGCTCAATTCGCCGGTCGTCGTCGCTATATCAAAGCCGATCCCGACCGGGCTGTCCTTCAGGTTGGCGCGCAGCAGGTCGAGGCCGTGGCGAAATTCCGCGTCGCTGTCCACATAGACGAACGAGCATTGGCCGCTGCCGCGCCGCTGCGCGGTGACGAGCGCGATCAGGTCAATCACCGACGCGCCGCCGGGCTTGTGGTTCAGCGCGTAGGAAATATCCCAGCCGCCGCGCATCTGCGGAAATTTCCGGCACTGCTCATAGTTCATTGGCTGGCCGTAATCGTCGTAGAGCAGATGGCCGGCGGCGTAGGCGTCCTTCAGCGCGACGCGATGGATCAGGATTCCCTGCTGCCCAATATAGAAGTGGCCGTTCGCATCCGGCGGGAACTGGTCTTCCTCGGTCGCCGCCGTGATTTCCTTGGGCAGCGTCATTTCAAACCACGGGTGCCGGTCATCCAGCGGCAGGTTGCACGCATAGATCATGGCGAGGTCCGGCGTGTCGCGCATCATCGGGTCGGCGGCAACGCGCAGCTCCTCCGCCTGGGCTTTCGGGATGTAGCCGAATTCGTCAAACAAAACCTTGCCGCGCCAGCCGCGCATCGTCTGCGGATTCGGCGCGACGACCTGCTCGCGCGAATAGTGGGTCTTGTCGAAGTAAAGACGCAGCTCCATTTTGCGCGATTGGTAGAGGTTCGCAAAATCATCCGGCGTGAGTCCCGCCAGAATCTTGTCCCTGGACGCATCGGCAATTTTGAAATCAAGCCCCTTTTCCGCCGCGCCCGATTCAAACGCCGCGCGCACCGCCGCCGCCTCCTGCATCACCATGCCGGACTGTTCAATGGCGGTCAGGGACATGCTCACCAGTTCGCGGCCCAGCAGCAGCGACGCCGATGCGCCGACCACCATGCGGCCCGGCTCCTTGGACAGCTCGTCAAACGCCAGGTCGCCGAGCGTGGTGGATTTGCGGGCGCGGCGCGACCAGTCGAGGCCGAGTTGACGGACTTCCCGCGCCGCCGCCAGCGCGCGAATCTGATATGGACGCCGGACGCGCTTCATGTTTTGGGCAGTTTCAATTGACCGCTCGCCTGCAACGCATCCACGTCCGCAAAAGCGGCCTGGCGCATCGCCTTGATTTTTTCCGCCTGCGACAGGCTCGACGCGTTGATCTCGTCCGCCTTCGCGCGCAGCGCCTGATCCAGCAGCTTCACGCTGGTCTCGATCTGGTGCTTCTCCAGCTCCAGCCGGAATTCCTCGCGGTGCCGCGCCTCGATCTCCTTCGACAGTTTCAACTTCTCCGTCTCCAGCGACGCGTTGAACTTCGCGGATTCCAGCGCCAGGTCGAGCCGGGCCGTCGCCCGGCCCTCGCTGAAATCGCCCGTCACCAGGCTGCGGCGATACGACGCGCCCAGCACCATCTCGCGGATCTGCTCCTTCGAGAGCGAGTCCCCGAATTCCTTGACGAAAAATTTCTCGTCCTCCGCCATCCGTTCGGCCTCCGCCGCGCGCGTCTGTTCCTGCGCGTCCCACTTGCGGAAGCGTCCAAGCTGGTCCTTGTCCGTCAGATTGACGCCCGTCTTGACCTGTAAAGTCTTGCGAATGTCCGGGTCGGTCATTTCCGAAATAAACAAGGCACGCCAGTAATCCCGCTGCGGCTCGGTGAGCGTGTCGCGCCAGAGCTTTTTTAACCGGGTCAGCTCCGACATCGGCGCGTCGCCCGCGTGGCCGCGTAATTTTGTTTTGGGTTTCATTCATTCAAAAAACAAAGTGCAGTGAACCGACCAGCCAGCCGAGCGTGAGCCGCCAGTGGACGGCCCCGCACGCCGGGTCGCCGCATTCGCCGGCCGTGATGGCGACCTGCGGCAGCAGCAAAATCATTTCGGGATGGAACTCGGTTTCGATCATGTTTTGGTTTTCATGGTGGCCGCAACGCAGTTGCTCATAATTCCAGGCGCGCGGCCTCGCCGGCGTCGCTGATGCTCCACTTCATCTTGCCCGCGAACTTGGACGGCACGCCGATGGTCCACTTGCGCTCGCTCCAGATTTTGAGCGCGGCCTCAACCTCGCTGGCGCTCGGCTTGGGATGCACCGCCGGGTCGCGCAGGATCGCCGCGTGGATTTCCAGTTCAATCGCCTGGCCGGCATCGAGCGAATGCAGGTAGTCGAGGGCCGCCTTGCTCAAAATCATTTCACGTTGGGTGAGTGGGTTCATCAGCTCATTCCTTTCAGTTTTTCGAGCAACTGGATGCCGGCCGTCATCCGCTCCACCATTTTGTCCGGCAGCTCCTCCACGCGGCTGTCCAGCGCCTCAATCAACGAGGCCAGGTGCAGCTCCCGCTGGTTGCCGGCGTTCAGGATCATCTGGCTCTCGTTGGATAATTTTTGCAGCTCCGTTTCCAGGTTCTTTTTGAACTGGTGGAACTCGCTCCGGAAGATGTAGTCGCCCTTGGGCTGGAATTCGCCGCGCGCCTTTTCCATCACCTCCGCGCCGGTCGGCTTGTCCTTGATGTTGCGCCAGAATTCCGAGGCGGCATTCGCGCCGATGAACAGGAACATCAGGCAGGCAAACACGGCGGCGATCAGGACCGGCGGATCGTAGGCGGAGATTTCAGCGAGCATAATTATTTGGGCGTGATGATCAGTTCGCCGAACGTCTGCGCGGAATGCGTCCGGGCGTTGACGGCGCGGTTTTGGGTGACGATGGGTTTTAGTTTGCAGCCGGAGAAAAGTTCGCGTGTGAACGGGCTGTCGTTCAGCGTGACAATCCATTGGCCTTTGAGATTCCCGACTTCGCGGCGGAACGTCGCCAGTTGTTTTTGATCCCAGCCCTTGTAGCCGCCGTTCGTGGCGTTCTCATACGGCGGGTCAATGGAATGGAACGTGTCCTTGGAATCGTAATTCTTGAACACGCGGTCGTATGAGATGTTTTCCACCACGACCCCGTTCAACCGCTTGTGAGCCTCGCCGATCAGGCTGGAAACTTTCTGGTGATCGAAGCCCACGCCGCCGCCCTTCGTCTTGGCGACGCCGAAGGAATTCATGTTGCCGCCGAATGATGTCCGGTTCACCAGGAGAAACCGCGCCGCGCGTTGCAGCTCGGTCAGGCCCGGTTGCGCAATAAAGTCATGCAGGTTCTGGCGACTGGAGAACAGCCAGTCGAGTTCACCCAGCAACGCCGGCAGATGGAATTGCAGGTTGCGATAGAGCGCGACCAGGTTGCCGTTGATGTCGTTGATCACTTCCGTGGACGCGCGCGGCTTGGCGAACAGCACCGCGCCGCCGCCAAAGAACGGCTCGCAATAGCAGATGTGCGGCGGAATCAGCGGCAGGATGTGTTTCAGCATCCGGCTTTTGCTGCCCTGCCAGCGGAGAATCGGTTTGGTGCGTTCGTTCATTTCGGTTGGGAAGGTTCCGGGTTCCACAAAAGTTTGTTTACAATCATCCCGATGCCGCCGTGCTTGATCACAAACTCGGCTATGTTGATGCACCATAAATTGAAATTGCGCAGCTCGCGCGCCACGATCACCGAGGCCGCGCAGATGGCTGGCCAGTTGGCGGTGACCGCCCCCGATATTTGGTGGCCGTCCGCAAGGACCTGGTTGAGTTGGTTGGTGTCAATCATTGGTTTTTAGTGATGGCCGTAACGCAGTTACTTCCAGCTCCAGATTTCATCGACCAGCAGGTCGGAGATTTTTTCATAGTCACCCGGACACACCGCGCCTTCGGGATAATTCGTATTGAACAGCGGCACGCCGCAGTTGCGGAATAGGAGATCGGCGAACTCCGAGCAGATCAAACCCTTGGTCGGCGCGTTGCTGCCGTAGAACCGGAACAAATCCAGCCAGCCATATTTGGTGCCGGCCACCGTGGCAAACCACGCCATGCCCTTTGGGAAATCGAAACCGGCTTTGGGGCGATAGACACGGCGCAGACCGTCAATGCGCAGTGAATATTTCGCGACCCCGGAACTGCGCGAAGCCACGCTGCGGCCGTCACCGACATACACCTCGATATGCGAGACATCCGACCAGGTGCGGAACCGGATCGCCCAACTCAACAACGAACGGTCGCCGTAAAGCAGGATGTCGCCCGGTTGCAGTTCCGGGAAATCGTTGACGGTGGTCGGAGGTTTCATTTCAGGAAATCACAACGCGGCCAACTTGCACGAACGCACTTTTCCTTCACGCTGGCGCGCTACTGGTTCGGAGAGGTTGGCCGCTTTCATGGTGGAATGTGTTTGTTAAGGGACGTGACGTGACGCAGTCACTTGTTCGTGCTGACCGCCGTGGCCGCGCTGGCGGCAGTGCCGATGGATGAAATGGCCGTGGAAACAATCGGCTGCACATAGGCATTCGTCGGCAGTTGATAGGTTCCAAAGTTTTCATCCGCCGTCTGGTTCAGCGGCGCGAGATTGGCGTGGACAGCCGAGTTGTAGGGCGCGGCGTAAACGGCGTTGGAGGAGGTCGGGTTGCTCCAATATTCGTTGCGCACCAGGCCGACCTGGATGAGCAGCGAAGTGCCGGTGGAGGTGCCGGGCGTCTTGGCCTGGAAGCCGAAGACGGTGGATTTTTCCATGACCTGTTTTCCCTGGGTCACGCAGCCGGTGGCGAGGATGACCGTCGCCAGCACGCAGGCCGCGACGCCGATGGAGGTGAACATTTTTTTCATGAGGTTTATTTTTGGTTGAGGGTTGAACTGCGAAAAAATCCCGCCGAGGCGCGCACCTATGAAATGCGCGCCTTCCCGTCCGGGAAAGGCCGAGTGGATTACGCTCGCGGAAAACGGACGGAGTTGGCGGCGGAAAGGAAAAGGCGCGGCCGGTGGCCGCACCGCAAGGTGTCCCTGTCCGACACCGGAGGAGGCCGCTGAACGGACAGGGTGAAGGCCGGGCGACTGATTGCAGTGGGGCAACGGCGAAGTCAGTGACGACCGGCTTTCAAATTTGTTTTGGTGTGACGCCCCAGCGAAAATCATGCGTTGAGTCTTGCATGACTTCCGCTTTTGGAAATGTAGCCGCTAATGTATTCGTGAAGCAGGGAGGAAAATCCGTTGAAGACCGCGTCGCTTTTGTAGCAGCGAACGTGCGTCCGCTCAAACTAAATTATTTTTTCAGCCGCCCCGCCATGGGGTGTTCACCCGATTAGTAGAACACCCCGGTTGACAAATTTATTTCGCCGTCACGGAGCCACCATGATTATTCCCGACCCCGTTTTGGCATCGAACGAGGCGGGGATTTTTGGAACCTCGATCACCTTGCCATCCGCCAGAACATAAGAGACCGAGCGGGCGCTGCCAAAGCCGGTGGTAAAGGTGTAGTTCCAATATTCGCGATTCCCCTGGCTGGTGACCATGTAGGGCCGCCCCATGATTTCTTGAACTTCAGCTTCCGTCATGCCGGTCTTGATTTCGCGCGCCTTGTCAAAGGTGAAATAAGTCCCCGCGCAGCCGCAGAGCAGTGCGGCGGCGAGCAGGCAGAGG
>Ga0316226_1002384_pt1 | contig 17817 bp, 18 predicted proteins | sample TBH18017metaG_FD_206009 | JGI IMG/M metagenome (GOLD analysis project Ga0316226, IMG submission 206009) | Freshwater microbial communities from Trout Bog Lake, Wisconsin, USA - TBH18017 | ecosystem: Environmental > Aquatic > Freshwater > Lake > Hypolimnion/Profundal zone | place: USA: Wisconsin... | reverse complement strand
ATACTGGATGATATTTTGCGAGCAGTGGTTTTCGCACTCTTTGCACTGCTGATTGGTGTGCCTCCAGGGCAATTTATTCTTTTGGTGGTGTTGAGTCAATTTATTCAGAGCTGGCAACATGCCAATATTCGGGTGGATCTTGGGCCAGCCAAATATCTCTTGGTGTCCCCGACCTTCCATCGCATGCATCATGCAGTGGGTTATGGATATGAGGCAATTGGCAAGCCGGGCATCTTGGGTGGGTGTAATTTTGGCATTTTGTTTCCTTGGTGGGATATGCTTTTTAATACAGCTGTATTTACTAAGAACCACTACCCAACAGGTGTAAGAGATATAGAATTTTCAAATCATATACTCCAGCAGCAGTGGCAGGGCCTGCGTAATGCCCTTAAGAAGATACTTCACCCTGCACGTTAGCTTGACGGATGTATTGAGGTCATATGAAAAAGATTCAACCCATTTTTAAAGCATTCTTTTTAGCACTAGTGAACCTGATGCACCCTCGTGTAATTTGGTTGAGCTTGAGGCCTTTTCTAATTGTTGCGGTGCTGTGGGGTGCGCTAATTTGGCTTGCTTGGACTCCCGCATTAGCGCTTCTAAGCCAATTTCTGACTACTTCCAAATTTACCAACTGGATTGAGGCGGGATTGATTTGGGTTGGCTTTGATAGTGCACGTATATGGATTGCGCCATTATTTTTTGTCATGCTACTGATTCCATTAATCGCCATGAGCTTGGTGATGTTGATTGCATTGACAACGGTACCCGCATTAATCGAGATGCTATCGCGACAATCTTCTTATAAAGATTTAGATCGTCAACAAGGGGGTAGCGTTTTTGGAGGCATAGTGTATGGCATTTGGTCTACCTTCCTTTGCCTATGTTTGATGCTCATTACTCTGCCAATTTGGTGGATGCCTCCACTGGTAGCTGTTTTGCCACCACTCCTCTGGGGGTGGTTAACAATGCGACTCATGTCATATGATGCTTTGGCAAAACATGCCAACCATGATGAGCGTGTTACTTTGTTGCATCGATATCGATGGGAACTATTATCGATGGGAGTGATCTCGGGAATGTTGGGGGCAATCCCGACATTTTTCTGGGCCACATCGGTTTTTGCACTGGTTTTATTTCCCATTGTGAGTTTTGTCGCTCTTTGGATTTACTCACTCATCTTTATCTTTGCTGGCCTTTGGTTTTCATACTTCTTGCTAGATGCGCTAAAAGCATTAAGGGATGAGCGGCAAGCAGACTCTATTGTGGTGGAATCACATCTTATTGATTTGGAGCTTCCGTACCATGGCTGATGCAATAAAAAACGTAATGATTGATCTTCCAGTGAATGCAACGCGCCGATTTGGCTTGATTGTGATTGGGGATGAAATTCTCTCCGGGCGACGTGAAGATAAACACCTAAGCACATTGATTAAATTGCTCAATGAACGTGGTTTAAATTTATCTTGGGCAAAATATATTGCGGATGATCCCATTGAAATTACCAATACTCTTAAGCGCACTTTTTTAAGTGGAGATGTTGTATTTAGTACGGGTGGGATTGGTGCCACTCCCGATGACCATACACGTCAGTGCGCTGCTTTAGCTTTGGGCACAAAGACAGAACTCCATCCAAGTGCTCGAGAGCTGATTGCTGGTCGCATTCAATCGATGGCTGAAGGCGACCCTATCAAGGCCGATTTGTCTACGCCGGAAAATTTACATCGCTTCAAGATGGGGGAGTTTCCTATTGGTAGCGACATTATTCCCAATCCCTACAATCAGATTCCTGGCTTTAGCATTCGCGAGCATTTTTTTGTGCCGGGATTCCCAGTAATGGCGGCCCCTATGATGGCTTGGTGCCTTGATTCCTTCTATAAATCCCTTTTTCATATCACTGATTGGACTGAGCAAAGTTTCATTGTCCCTAAGGGTGTTGAGTCGACTTTAACCCCCCTCATGGAGAGGATTGAGGCTAACTTTCCCGGGGTTAAGGTCTTTAGTCTGCCATCTGTAGGTGATGCCTCCAAGGGGGGTGTATACGCTCAACGACATATTGAGCTGGGTATCAAAGGTAATGCCGAGCTAATTTCTCAGGCGTGGATAGCCCTTCGCGCTGGAACGCAAGCACTGGGGTATGAAATTCACGATATTGAGTAATTCTCATATGCACTTATATGGTGCATTTCTACCTATTTAGGGTATTTTGCACTATTTGAGCACTTAATTAGTGCAATAATGAGCGATACCATTTGTTTGCTTCAGTAAATTACTGACATCCAGTAGGCATATTGGGCGCCTGGAATAGACAAGGGTGTATTCCTTGAGTTTGAATTCCGAATTTAGTTAATAGAGGAGATTTGCATGACGAAGACCGTCGCCGATGTTATGAAGTTAGTTAAAGACAAAGAATGTACTTTCGTTGACTTCCGCTTTGTGGATACAAAGGGTAAAGAACAACACACTACAGTACCGATCTCCGCTTTTAGCGAAGACAAATTCGAGAGTGGTCATGCTTTTGACGGATCTTCTATTGCAGGCTGGAAAGGAATTGAAGCATCCGACATGCTGTTGATGCCAGATCCAACCGCTTGCTATATTGATCCTTTTTATGAAGAGCCTACTTTAGTTATTACCTGTGATGTGATTGAGCCATCCGATGGCAAAGGTTATGACCGTGATCCACGCTCTATTGCTAAACGCGCAGAAAATTATTTAAAGAGCACCGGCTTGGGTGATGCTGCATATTTTGGTCCAGAGCCAGAATTTTTCATTTTTGATGGCGTCCGCTGGGGTGCCGATATGCAGGGCTGCTTTGTTAAGGTAGATTCTGAAGAGGCGCCATGGTCTTCAGCTGCTGAAATTGAAGGCGGAAATACTGGCCATCGTCCTGGTAAAAAGGGCGGTTACTTCCCGGTCGCTCCAGTGGATACATTCCAAGATATGCGTTCTGAAATGTGCTTAATTTTGGAGTCACTCGGTATTCCGGTTGAGGTGCATCATCATGAAGTTGCCGGCCAAGGTCAAAATGAATTAGGCACCAAGTTCAGCACTTTGGTTGAGCGCGCTGATTGGACTATTTGGCAGAAATACGTCATTCAAAACGTAGCCCATGCTTATGGCAAGACCGCTACCTTTATGCCTAAACCAATCGTTGGTGATAACGGCTCAGGCATGCATGTACACCAATCAGTTTGGAAAAATGGTGAGAATTTATTTGCTGGCAATGGATACGCTGGTTTATCTGAATTCGCACTGTATTACATTGGCGGAATCATTAAGCATGCTAAGGCTTTGAATGCGATCACCAATCCTGGTACCAATTCATATAAACGCCTAGTTCCAGGTTTTGAGGCGCCGGTTAAGCTAGCTTATTCCGCTCGCAACCGTTCTGCTTCAATTCGCATTCCACATGTCTCCAGCCCTAAAGGACGCCGTATTGAGACTCGTTTCCCAGATCCCTTGGCAAACCCATACTTGGCATTCTCCGCCTTATTAATGGCTGGCTTGGATGGGGTTCAAAACAAAATTCATCCTGGCGAAGCTGCTGATAAAAACTTGTATGATTTGCCGCCCGAAGAAGATGCAAAGATCCCAACCGTTTGCCATAGCTTAGATCAAGCTTTAGAGGCACTCGATAAGGATCGTGAGTTCTTGACTCGCGGTGGTGTATTTACTGATTCAATGATCGATGCTTATATTGCATTGAAGATGGAGGATGTCACACGTTTCCGTATGACTACTCATCCTGTTGAATTTGATATGTACTACTCCCTGTAAGCGAAGGAGAGAACTTGAGCGCAGGCCTGTTGCGCAATTCGTTCAAAGGGGCAGCTTCGGCTGCTCCTTTTTTTCCGACATTGCTTGATCAACTGCCAAATGCCATTGTGGTATTTGAGGCGGATACACAGCAACTGGTTTATGCCAATCCAGCGGCTGAGGCTGCATTAGAGCTTTCTCGTAAGTCGCTTGCAGGCCAATCAGTACGGGAATTATTTGGTCACAATCGTGCTCTCAATGGAATGATTGAGGAGGTAGGTCATGGTCAAGTGGCTGCCCAACGTCAAGAGATGGTTTTGCACTCATTGCCTGGTAGCATTCATCATGAATCCAGTCCGGCACATGTTGTCTTGGCTGCCCTTGAGGATCCCACTCTGATTTTGATGGAGTGGTTCCCATTGGATCAGCAGTTGCGCAGTGAACGTGACGAGCGCGTCACTCAGCAAGTTGAAGCAAATAAACAGTTAATGCGTAACTTGGCGCACGAAATAAAAAACCCTTTAGGCGGCATTCGCGGCGCCGCCCAATTGCTTGAGTTTGAGCTCGACGACAAGGGTTTGAAAGAATACACTCAGGTCATTATTAAAGAATCTGACCGCTTGCAGACGTTAGTGGATCGGCTGCTGGCGCCCCATCGGAAGGCGCATGTGATGGAGGCCTTCAATGTGCATGAGGCGCTTGAAAGAGTGCGCAGTTTAGTTTTGGCAGAGTTTCCTAAGGGCCTAAAAATCATTCGCAACTACGATACCAGTCTCCCGGATGTGCTGGGTGATCGGGAGCAGTTAATTCAGGCGGTATTAAATATTGCACACAACGCAGCCCAAGCACTCTCAGACGAAATTGCCATTGGTACCGCGCAAATTGAATTAAAAACGCGAGTCGCTAGATCCGTAACAATTTCTAAGCACCGTTATAAGTTAGCAATGGATCTGCATGTTATTGATAACGGGCCCGGCATCCCCGAGGATATTCGCGAGCGCATCTTCTTTCCCTTGGTCTCTGGTAGGGAGGGTGGGAGCGGTCTTGGTCTAACGCTAGCACAAACCTTTGTACAGCAACATCAGGGTTCAATAGCCTGCGACAGTAGGCCTGGACGGACTGATTTTCATATTCAAATACCATACCGTAAGTTGGAGAAAATAGCATGAAACCAATTTGGATCGTGGACGATGATCAATCGATTCGCTGGGTTTTGGAAAAAGCGCTTGCACGTGAAAATATTCCTCATCGTAGTTTTTCAAACCCGAATGATGTTTTAAATGCATTGGATAAAGAATCTCCGCAGGTTTTAATCTCCGACATACGGATGCCGCGAGGTAATGGCCTAGATCTTTTGCAGAATGTTAAAGCCAGCCATCCTCAATTGCCTGTCATCATTATGACTGCCTACTCTGATCTGGACTCTGCCGTTTCATCATTCCAAGGCGGTGCGTTTGAGTACTTAACGAAACCCTTCGATATTGATAAAGCAGTTGAGTTAATTCGCCGTGCAATTGAGCAAAGCGAGCGAAATCAGTCTGGATCTAAGGAGCTCATGGGATGGCGTCAAGATTCCACGGAGATTATTGGTCAAGCACCAGCCATGCAAGAAGTATTTAGGGCTATTGGCAGGTTGGCTCAATCACATGCAACAGTATTAATTACTGGTGAATCAGGCACTGGGAAAGAGTTGGTTGCCCAGGCCTTACACAAACATAGCCCTCGAGCAAAAGGACCATTTGTTTCATTCAGTATTTCGGCTGTCCCTAAAGAGCTCTTGGAGTCTGAACTATTTGGTCATGAGAGAGGTGCTTTTGCAGGTGCGCTTACTTTACGAAGGGGTAGATTTGAGCAGGCCGATGGAGGAACCTTATTTTTGGATGAGATTGGGGACATGCCATTTGAGTTGCAAACTCGTCTCTTGAGGGCATTAACCGACGGTCATTTTTACCGGATTGGTGGTCACGATCCAATTAAAGCGAATGTTCGGATTATTGCTTCTACCCACCAAAATCTTGAGGCTCGTGTAGCTTCCGGTCATTTTCGAGAAGACTTGCTTCATCGGTTAAATGTAATTCGCCTCAGAATGCCTGCATTACGAGAACGCTCGGAAGATATTTCTGTCTTGGCGAGACATTTTATGATGAGCTGCGCTAAGTCACTGGGTGTAGAGCCCAAGAAATTGTCAGAAGCGGTGTTAAAAGAAATTAGTGGAATGCATTTTCCAGGAAATGTTCGTCAACTCGAAAATTTATGTCACTGGTTGACGGTGATGACCCCATCCAATGTGGTCGACTTGCCGGATTTGCCGACAGATATTGTTGCGCAGGCAAGCTTAGAAACCGTTGTATCCGAAGGTGATTTATTGCCTCCAAACACAATCAGCTCGCGCTCATCACCATCTGACTGGGAAAGTGGACTTAGTCGTCTCGCAATCAAAATGCTTCAAGATGGAGAGACTGAGGTATACGATGTTTTGTGTTCTCGGTTTGAGACGGTTGTGTTGAAGGCCGCCTTGGAAGTAACGCGTGGTCGCCGAGTAGAAGCTTCTCAACGCCTGGGAATTGGGCGAAATACGATTACCCGAAAGTTGCAGGAACTAGGAATAGATGACTGAGTCTGTACGTATTGCGGCTTGGAATGTAAATTCCATTAAAGTACGCCTGCCGCAGGTTCTTCGATGGTTGCGTGATCAGGAAATAGCAGGGCAGCCAATTGATGCACTATGTCTACAAGAGCTCAAGCTCACGGATGATAAGTATCCTCACCAAGAACTCGAGGCAGCTGGATATATCAGTTTAGTATCTGGTCAGAAGACATACAACGGTGTGGCGATTATTTTGCGATGTGCAGCACTAGCAAGTATTGCATCGGACAGGGACACTGCATTTTTAAAGCCAATACGGAATATTCCAGGCTATGCTGATGATCAACAGCGGACTATTGCTGCGACAGTATGCTTTAAAGGTGTAGCACCCATGCGCCTGATTAGCGCCTATTTTCCAAATGGACAGTCACCTGATAGCGAAAAATTTATTTACAAGCTTGATTGGCTGCAGCACTTATATACCTGGTTGCAACAAGAGATGGAGATTCACCCACGCTTGGCCTTACTAGGAGATTTTAATATCGCCCCCTCGGATGACGATGTTCATGACCCCAAAAAATGGGAGGGTCAGAATTTGGTGTCGCCCGCAGAGCGTGAGGCACTTAATCGTTTAATGAGTCTAGGGTTGCACGATTCATTTAGATTGTTTGAGCAAGCGCCAAAATCATATAGTTGGTGGGATTATCGAATGATGGGATTTCGTCGCAATGCAGGAATGCGCATTGATCACATATTGCTAAGCGAGGAATTAAAGGCTGGGTGCTTATCCAGCTCAATCGATAAAACGCCTCGCTCATGGGAGCAACCTTCTGATCATGCTCCGGTCATCGCCCAACTAAAGGGCGCTAAATTACCTTAACTGAGGCCGCCATGTCTCAGCAGGGCATCAATTTTCGGCTCTCTGCCCCGAAAGGCTTTAAAGGAATCAGCAGCAGGGCGGCTGCCACCAACCTCTAAAATTTCACGTCGATAGCGCATACCTGTCTTTGCATCCAAGACCGTCCCGCAAACTTTAGCTGCTTCTTCAAAAGCCTCATATGCATCTGCTGATAGCACTTCAGCCCATTTGTAGCTGTAATATCCAGCCGCATATCCACCCGCGAAAATATGGCTAAAGGTGTTAGGCCACCGCGAAATTTCTGGTTGAGGGATAACATTAAATTTTAGGGCAATCTCACGAGAAAGCTCTAGGATCGAAGACTGCTCAGCTTGAGAGGGGTTAAACCGTGAGTGTAAGCGCCAATCCGTCAAGGAAAATACGATTTGTCGTAAGGTGCTTAAGCCATTTTGAAAATTTTTAGCCGCTAATATTTTGTCGAATAATTCTTTGGGAAGGGGATTCCCGGTTTCGACATGAGAAGTCATACTTTGGAGAACCTCCCATTCCCAGCAGAAATTTTCCATGAACTGACTGGGCAACTCAACAGCATCCCACTCAACACCATTGATGCCTGAGACTCCCAGAACACCTACCTGGGTTAAGAGGTGGTGCAGGCCATGACCGCTTTCATGAAAGAGGGTAATCACATCATCATGGGTGATAGTTGGCGCTTGAGCTTTCCCGTCAATCACTACCGGCGGCGGAAAGTTGCATATTAAATACGCCACTGGTAACTGTATGTCGCCATTTACTAAGGTGCGTCGTCCACGAGCATCATCCATCCATGCGCCACCTCGTTTTCCAGATCGCGCATAGGGATCAAGATAGAAATATGCTAGCGGCTCGCCAGCAGAATTATTTACGGAAAATGATTGAACGTCAGGATGCCATGCTGGCAATGTAGCTGGCTGAATCTGCACGCCAAATAATGACTGGATGACTGTAAATAAGCCGTCTAGAACTTTTGGGAGAGGGAAATATTGCTTGAGCTCATTCTCTGAAAAAGCATAGCGATCCTGCTTTAAGCGCTCAGATGCAAAAGCAATGTCCCAGGGTTGCAAGCCACCCTCAAGTGCTAAATGACTGTTTGCATATGCAAGCAGCTCATCCCAATCGCGTTGCGCAAAAGGCTTGGCTTTCTTGGCAATGCTAGTTAAGAATTGATCTACTTCTTCTACACTTTTAGCCATTTTTGGGGCTAGACTTAGGGAGGCGTAATTATCAAAACCCAGTATTCTAGCCTCCTCATCTCGCAGACGTAGTTGCGACAACATATTACCTGTATTGTCCCAATCCGGTTGACCGTGGCCATAATGGTGGCCAAGATCAGATGCGCGCGTAATATACGCTTCATAAAGCAAACGCCTTAATGCACGATTTTCGGCATACTGCATCACAGGATAATAGGATGGGAAGTGCAGTGTAAAAGCCCACCCTGTAAGATTTTTCTGTTGAGCATTCAATGCGGCTGCAGCGACAGCATCCTCCGGCAAGCCAACCAGTTGATTAATATCGGTGGCAACATGAACAAATCCATCGGTAGCATCCAAAACATGGTCTGAAAAGGCTTTTCCCAATACCGCTTGCTTATCCTGAATTTGCGAGAATCGCGGTTTTATATCATCACTTAATTCGGCGCCGCCCAATCGAAAATCCCTCAATGAGTTTTCTATCACCCGCTGTTGTGCTGCACTAAGATTTACAAAGTCAGCGCTATGGTGCAAGGCCTTAAATTTTTCATAGAGAAATAAATTTTGACTTAAGCTGGAAAAAAAGGCTGTGACTTTGGGGAGCATTTCTCCATAAGCACTCCGACCTTCTGGCGTATCGGCAACGCTATTCAGATGCGAAATGACCCCCCAGGATCGACTTAGGGCCTCTGATGCATCCTCGAGCGGTTCAACTAAGGTATCCCAGCTTGGGGCTGTATTGGGGCTGCAGGCATGATCAATGGCGTCTTGCGCCACCTGCAATAAATAATCAATAGCAGGCGCAATATGAGCTGGCTTGATTTCCGGGTAATTGGCGATGCCACGACCGAAGTTTAGTAATGGATTGTCTTGTAGCGATGCGGGAATGGGAGTGTTGGGGGTATTCGTCATTCCGTAAGCTTACTGGAGTAAGGAATGTTTTGCCACACTCCATTTGGTATTTATGATAAGTGGGCGCTATTTAGCTACTCAACCGCTTTACCACCCAACATCTCAACCAATTTCTTTTCCGATTCAATAGGGAAGCCGCATTCCACAGTTCGCGATGAATTTTCATACGTACCAAATATGAGGTCCCATATAGGTAGACCATAATTATTGAGATGGCGGTTACGTTCATGGTGAATGCGATGCATTTCCGGTCTAACAATAATATACCCAAGCCAATGTGGGGTTTTGACATTGGTGTGCTCCCAGAATTCAAATACCCCCACCCATAATGCTGCCCAGGTTGCAGAGTAAACATCAAAACCCAGCAGACAATAACAAACAATATTAATCATCACAGTGTTTGCGACAAAATCACTTGGATGCGCATACAGCGCAGTCAATGCTTCTAGGCGATAGGTGCTATGGTGGATTTGATGGAATATCTTCCACATTAGATCGCTATGGTGCCGTAGCCGATGCCACCAATATATAAAAAAACTAATGCAAAAATACCCAATGAAGCCGTTAAGCCAATACGGAAGTTTTGCAAAGTATCGAGTCAACGTTGGGAAGAGGGTAGCTTGACCGAAAACAGGCAGGAGGTAAGCGCCCGTAATGCTAGTTAAGCTAATTCCGAATATACCAAGCACGCCTAGTCGAATAATCCACCAGGTATCGCGTTGATAGTAATGAAGGGGCTTGAACCGCTCTATAGTCATCATGGCGAGCACTATGCACGCAGTAATCAAAATTGAATCAAGCGCTCCAATCATGACTTACAAAAATCTCAGAGTGTCTTGGTTGGAATCCTCGGCATTTTTCTTGGTTAGCTTCTCTGCTCTGGCTTCAGCCCGCAAAAAACGCTGTAACTCAGGGGAGATAATTTTGTCCTCAATTTTGCCTGTATGGATATCTTGATAAATCTCATCTAAAAAGGCCAGAACTTCTGAGGCTACCGTTTCGCGCTCATTGTCAACGGTAATCATATGGTAGCTATTGCCGAGATAAATTTGCCGCTTATGGGTTGCTGCCGATAGATTGACTACGATATCGACATTGCTAGTATTTGCAATCTCATCATCCACCGCATGAATAGTCAGAATGGAGGAGGTTACTTGGTGTAAGTTAGTTTTAACGTATTGGCATAATTTATTCCCCTCATACATATGACGCAATGTCATGAAGGAGCCGCCAATGGCTGAAATACTATCCGATGCCAATACTTTCTTAATGTAAGCGCGAATTTGTTTATTTTTGATCCCAAAGGGTTCTCGTTCATAGTATCGGAACCGATCACCCAGACCCAAGAGCATCGCAAATGGAATAAAAACCCGATACCAGGGAACTCCCCAGCCGTTGTAATTCAAGGTAGTAGAAAGGGCAATAACCCCTTGAATGTTATGCAGCTTAGCGGCCACCGCTAGAGCCAGTGTTGTGCCTAATGAAATACCGCCAACTGAGATTGGAATCGTTTCATGCGCCTGTAAGTTTTGGACATAATGTGAGGCCTCATCAACCCATCTCCACCACTTGGTAGCATTGCCGCCAAAAGCATACCCGGGGAAGGTAGGGGTATCGACTCGGTAGCCATTTTCCCTGAGGTAATTGGCCAAAAAATTAAACTCCAACGGAGAGGAGCATAGGCCATGAAATAGTACAATTAGAGGCCTAGATTCAGTTTTCTTGGCAAGGTCAGTCATATTGTTATTTTAGACCCATTAAGGCGAATTCCTAAATGCAAATTCAAAATGCAAAAAGTTGGTGCAGGCATAGTAAGCGCTTAACTTATGGAGCCTCATTCTTGATGTTTTTGCTCACCACGGCAATTCTATACACTGGTGGCGAAGCCTTCTTCAGCGCAAACCCCTATAAGTTTTACTTTATTTTTGGAGCTATTCTCGCTTTCTTTTTTGGATTTTGGCCAGCGTTACTGTATGTTATGGCTGGAAGTTTTTATGCTAATTTTTACTTTGTGAAGCCTTATGGTGAGTTTGTATTGGGGTGGGACTATTTGCAGCAATTTTTATTAAATCTTTTGCTCGGTTTAACATGCATTGTATTGATTGAATTTTTGCAGCGAGAACGTTTTAAATCAAGGTTATTATTAATGGTGTCTGAATCACGCTACTTGATTTTGTTGCATCGTGATAATCGCTTGTTAAATGAAATAAAAAGAAAGAAATAATGGCCTCCACTATTGATGCCCTTTATCTGCAAATTGCAGAACGATTTGACCGGCCGGTTGACACGCTTCACCCCGAAACTACTTTGGAATCCTTAGGCATTGATTCGCTCGAGAAAATCGAGTTAATTTTTGATTTAGAGGATCATTTTGGAGTTCGCATTCCGAATGAAAATACCAAGGCAGATACCTTGCAGGATGTCGCCAACCTGATCGATTCTGCAAAATAAATTATCGTGAGCAGCACTCGAGTCGTGATCACGGGGTTAGGAGCCGTCTCTTGCCTTGGTCTTGGGGCGGGGGCTCAGTTTCAAAAAGCAGCATCGTGCTCTTCTGGAATTACTAAATTTTCAACTTCACTGGCTATTCCAGTTGACATAGTGTGCGCGGGTAGCATCACCACTCCTTTGCCACCCCTGCTGGATGCATCAACCTCATCCATGTTTGATCGCGTGGCTCATCTTTCTTGGTTTGCTGCACATGAAGCTATTACGCAAGCCAGAACATCCGATCTAACCACCGAAGAAGCGCATCGCAGCGCCGTGTTTTGGGGAACTGGGTTTGGTGGTTCAAGTTCTATTGAACAGGCATATGCAGATCTCTTCTTGGATGGAAAAAATCGGCTTAGGCCATTCACGGTAATCGGGGTCATGGGAAATGGTTCGGCTGCTCTAATATCCCTAAAATCAGGATTCAAAGGACCATCCTTAAATTACTCGACTGCTTGCGCATCCTCGGCACACGCCATTGGTGAAGCTTATCGCAATATTAAGCATGGCTATTGCGAGCGCGCTATTGCTGGTGGCGCTGAAAGTCTCCTAAATGCCGCACCTATTAAAGCCTGGGAGGCCCTGCGAACTTTGGCAAGCCCGGACCCCTTAGATATTTCCAGGTCCTGCAAGCCGTTCTCTAAAAATCGCTCTGGATTTGTTTTGGGAGAGGCAGCAGCTTGCTTAATGCTTGAATCCCTTGAGAGCGCGATGAAGCGGGGCGCACCCATATTGGCTGAAATCATTGGGTATGGGGCCAGCTCCGATTCTGTCCACATTACCAAGCCAGATGTTGATGGACAAACGCGCGCGATATTGGCAGCATTGACAGAGGCGAACCTCAATCCCAGTAAAGTTGCGTATATTAATGCTCACGGCACCGCAACCGAAGTTGGGGATATTGCAGAAACCCAGTCCATAAAAAATGCCTTTGGCGACCATCTTGCAAGAAATTTATGCATTAGCTCAACCAAGGCCATCCACGGGCATACGCTTGGGGCTGCTGGCGCTTTGGAGCTGGTCATCACAGTTCAAGCAATGCAGCAGGGAGTTGCTCCAGGAACCGCTTTTTTGGATGAGCCCGATCCATTATGTGATCTAGATTATTTGCCGCAGCAATCTTTGGAAATGGCTATTCCTTATGCTATGAGCAATTCATTTGCATTTGGAGGCTCTAATGCCTCCATAGTTCTGGCTAGGGATGTTCGTTAGAGCTTTAGGGTAGTCACCGCTTGGCGGTTAATTCTTGAAACCAAAGTACGCCTAGCGTTATGCCGGTAATGAGCACCTCCATATCACTGACGAGGCCGTGAAAATTGTCGGCTGCATACGAATCAGAGTTGATATTAATGGTTAATTCCAGCAGCACTAAAGTGGCTGTAAAAACCAGTCGCGCCCTCTTAAAATTCGCACTCAGCTCTGCGGTCGGCAGCTCACCATTTCGAATGAAGTAGAGTACACACAGGCTATTGGCAAACCAAAAAAAGAGTATTAAGGGTGTAAGCGTGAAAGGGGCGGTGATGTAATAGAGCGCCGACACCAGGAGTTGTAACGGGAAAAGAAAGAATCTAGCCACAGAATTACCTTAATCAAGAATAGAGTGCTTTTGTAATTACTTCTTTTCTGATACTAGCGTATTTTTCCTGCCGATAGCCCAATATTTTCTATAAATACAAGAGGGCGTAATCTCACTGTCCTTTGTTAACATTGGCAATGTATAAAGCGCACTCACAACCAAGGGGAAACATGCCACGCTTTGCCGCCAATCTCACCATGCTGTACACAGAGTATCCTTTTTTAGAGCGTTTTGCACATGCAAAGGCATCCGGATTTAATGCCGTTGAATTTCTCTTCCCGTATGCCTATCCTGCCAATGAGATCCGGGCTAAGTTGGACCAACATGGATTGAGTCTGGTATTGCATAACCTCCCGCCAGGTGATTGGGACGGTGGAGAACGTGGCATCGCTTGTTTGCCAGATCGAGCAAGGGAATTCAAGGAAGGTGTGGCAAAGGCGATTGAATACGCAATCGCCTTGGGAGCCCCGCAGCTCAATTGCTTGGCGGGTATAGCACCGAGAGATGTAGACCCAAGATTACTCCGAGAAACCCTGATTTCTAATCTGCATTATGCCGCCTCTGAATTACGTAAGGCCAACCTGAAGTTGCTGATTGAGCCGATTAATACAATTGATATACCTAGTTTTTTCCTTTCAAATACATCGCAGGCCATTGGGATTTTAGATGAGCTAAAGATGGACAATGCCTATCTTCAGTACGATATTTACCATGCCCAGCGCATGGAGGGTGAGTTAGCAAATACCATTGAGAAGAACATCCGCAGAATTGCACACATTCAAATTGCTGATAACCCGGGCCGACATGAGCCTGGTTCCGGAGAAATTCATTATGACTATTTGTTTAATTTCCTAGATGCTATTGGGTATGACGGCTCAATTGGTTGCGAATATAAACCCATGACTACAACCGATGCGGGTTTATCTTGGCTTTCTAAATACATAGGGGGTTAATTCTTAATGACATCGACTTTATTGGTTTATTTGCATGGCTTCCGATCCTCGCCCAACTCCAGCAAGGCAGTAAAGACCGGGGAGGCGGTTAGGGCGCTCTCAACAGCCACTCACCCCATTGAGTGGTATTGTCCGCAGTTACTGGCTTCGCCTAAACAGAGCATGGAAATGGTGACCGGCTACATTGATTCTAGGTCGACCGATCGAGTGGTGGTGATAGGATCCTCCCTAGGGGGTTTCTATGCTAACTATTTGGCGGAAAAGTATCAATGCAAGGCAGTAGTCCTGAATCCAGCAGTTTGGGCCGCAAAAGAGCTTGAACCCCACGTTGGAATGATGACCGCATACGATACTGATGAGCCATTTGATTTTCGATCCGAATATATCCAAGAGCTCAGAGACTTACAAGTCACCAGCCTATCGAATCCAGCTCGGTATTTTTTGATTGCCGCCAAAGGCGATGAATTGCTCGATTGGCGTGAAATGGTCAATTTCTATATCGGCTCTAAACAGTTGGTGCTAGATGGCAGCGATCATGGCATTGCTGACTACGCCAACCATTTGCCAGAAGTACTGCGCTTTATTGTTTAATATTACTGCTTCCTGATGGGGTTGGCGCATTTAGTAGGGCGCCCATCATCGAATACAGTGCGGCGCCAGACATCGATACAGCAAAGATCCCGGAGAATGAAATAATAATCGGCAGAATTTTCCATTGCTGTGGAAGATTCCAATCGCCATAACCAACTGTGGTGTACATCTCACCAGCAAAATAAAAGGTGGTTGGGTTTGTTGCAAACACCTTCAGAGCGACGCATACATAGGCCCAACCAATGATTTCCAGCAGATGGCTGGCAATAATGAACAAGATAGCTACGAAGTAGGATAAAAAGTTTGCTCCGTAGACTCGACGGTTTCTTAGCTTGCGATCAAGGCCGTGAAATGCTCCAGCGATCATTAATACCGCAACACCATGTAATGTCAACATAAAGCATGCCAACAAAACTATCAGCCAAATATCGCTATTGCCAATATCGGAATTGATTTCCGTAAATAGAGTATGAAAGCTGGGTAGGTCCGAAAAAATGCTGAGGTTCATTGGGGTCTGATTGGGGTGGAATTAGCAAAATATCTTATTTGACATAATAATGATTATACGCAAATATAAAGAAGCCAATTAATGGCTTGCTGGCTTTGGACCACCAGGATATGGTTCTTTATAGAGCTTTTGCCAGCGTGAAACCAGTCCACTGTGAATATCCTCTTTATCAAATAAAGCGGCAACATCAATGGCTGAATAACCGGCTGTATTACGCACTTTCAAATCGGCGCCATTGTCCAATAGCAATTTAACTAAAGAATCATTGCCAGACTGAACCGCCATCATCAATGGCGTTGTGTGACTGGGGCTTAAAGCATTGACTACGGCACCATTTGCCAATAGAAATTGGGCAACCTCCAAATTCCCTCTGGTTGAGGCGTAATGCAACGGCGTCCAGCCAACAGGGTTTATGGCCACCTTTTTTTGCGTCACCAGAGTTTTAACTACCCCCAAATCACCATCAATAGAGGCGATCATTAGGGGTGTTTCACCATTACTATTCGGCAAGTCTGGATCGGTCGCCTTGTTGCTCAGAAGATAATCAATGACCTTATAAGATTTATCGTTGATAGCTACGATCAACATCGGATTTCCCTTGGGATCCTTGGAATTGGGGCTTACGCCTGCACTAACTAATGACTTAACTTGAGCAATGTCATCAAATTTTGCTGCCTTGGTGAAGTCAGCAATTTGACTATCCGTTTGGCCATATGCGACCTCATATATAGCGAAAAACAGGATTAATGCAGCTAGCTTATATTTCATGTTAAATCTCATAATAGTTTTCTATCTATCTGAAAACATTCGAAAAAATTATTTGAAGTTCGATCTGATAAATGCTCCACAGAAACCCCTTTAAGTTGCGCGATATATTCGCCAACCTTGGACACCCAGGCTGGCTCATTTGTCTTACCGCGATATGGAATGGGAGCCAAGTAAGGAGAATCCGTTTCAATGAGCAAGCGATCCAGGGGAATATGTTTGCAGGTTTCCTGGAGGTCTTTGGCGCTTTTAAAGGTCACAATTCCTGAGAAAGATATGTAAAACCCCATCTCCATTGCCGCTCTGGCAACATCCAAACTTTCAGTAAAGCAATGCATTACCCCGCCAATCCGGTCTGCGCCCTCCTCCTTTAGGATGCTGAGGGTATCAACAGAAGCTAAGCGCGTATGGATGATTAAGGGGCATTTAGAAGCTATGGCAGCCCTAATGTGAATTCTGAAGCGATCACGCTGCCATTCCATCGATTCATAACTTCTATCGCCCATTCGGTAGTAATCCAGCCCAGTTTCCCCAATGGCGATCACTTTGGGGTGAGATGCTGCATCTACCAGGAATTCCAGGCTGGGCTCCGGAGTATCTTCGTAATCAGGGTGGACCCCTACCGAGGCAAATAAATGAGAGTGATCTTCCGCCAATTGGCGCACTTTTGGGAAGTCCGGCAAATCAACGGATACGCATAAGGCGTGGGTTACCTTGGCAGCAGCCATATTTCCTAGCACCTCAGGAAGGCGACTCTGAAATTCTGGGAAATCGAGATGGCAATGCGAGTCTATAAACATGGATTGCTATTTTAGTCTTCAAATATCTGTTGATATTGAGATAACAAACTTTCTATCTGAATGCGCGCCGCTAAGGGATGGTTTTCATGACGACGGATTTGAATCAAGGATTTCCAGAAACGCAGCAATTTAGGAGATTGCGCTTGCCTTACTAGATCTTGCAATGTCTTTTCATGTTTCGGGAAAAAACGGGGGGTGGCACTCTGCTCCACGGTTTGCAGATCAGAAACCCAGCGTTGCATGGTCGTCAACAAGACTGAAAGCTTTGCTTTTTGAATCTTTTCGGCGGTATCTAGCCAATTCATCCTTACGCCTTGAGACATGGATTGCAATAAAAGACGGGAGGCCTGAATGGTAATGCTCAACTCGTCTTTGTCATCCTGGAGGTGCCGAGCTAGCAGTGACTCCAAAACTGCATAGGGAGCCCCACCTTGCTCATCGTAAATTGACTCAACATCGACAAGAGGGATCTTAAAACCCTCAATACCCAATAATTGCGCTTGAAGCCAATGAAGTCCCTCTATCCGGTTCGGCCTTGGTGCCGTCAATAAACGACAGCGGGATCGAATAGTGGGAAGCACTCGATCCACCCTATCTGCGAGCAGAATAAAAATAGTGTTAACAGGTGGTTCTTCTAATGATTTAAGAAGGGTATTGGCCGAATCTGCACGCAACATCTCTAGCGGGTAAATTAAGATAATGCGATTACCACCCCGATGCGATCCAATTGAAAGACCTTCAATTGCACTGCGTGTTTCTTCAATCGAGATAGTCTTCTTCTCCTTTTT
>Ga0316226_1002381_pt1 | contig 17837 bp, 15 predicted proteins | sample TBH18017metaG_FD_206009 | JGI IMG/M metagenome (GOLD analysis project Ga0316226, IMG submission 206009) | Freshwater microbial communities from Trout Bog Lake, Wisconsin, USA - TBH18017 | ecosystem: Environmental > Aquatic > Freshwater > Lake > Hypolimnion/Profundal zone | place: USA: Wisconsin... | reverse complement strand
GCTCATGCCGGAACTGGTCACCAGGGCCCGCTCGGCCTTCTCCAGGGCGGCGACCACCGCCTCCACCTCGCTGAAGTTCGGATTGCCCCAGCGGGTGTAGAACCGGGGCGGCTCGGTGGCGGCGGAGAACTCGGCCCCCTCGGCGTTCTCCAGCAGCTCGAACACCGAGGTCTGGTAGATCGGGGTGGTGACGGAACGGGTGTCGTTGTGTTCCCGGCCGGCATGGATGGCGGTGGTGCTCAGGCCCCAGTCGCGCGTGTTCATCGTCAACTCCTCCGCGCGGACCGCCAGCCGGTGTCCCGCGCCGCTGCCAGGATACCATTCACCGGCCGGGTTCAGCGGCTTCGCCAGAACACCAGCGCCAGGGCGGCGATGGCCACCGCCACCACCACCAATAGCCGCCACAGGGTGGGCGGCCCAGAGGAGTCGTCCCGGTGCACGCTGTCGGGATCGCCCAGCGCCGCCTGGGTGAGCTCGTCCTCGGGGGCCTCGGGAGGGTCCGGATGGTACGGCACCAGGTCGCGGGAGAGCTGGCCGAAATAGACCGTCTTCCAGGCGTCCTGGTCCACCCTGGGTGCGGGGGCCGCGGGGGGCGCGGCCTCCTCCTGCGGGCGGTCGGGTTCGTTCATGGGGTCTCCTCCGCCGCCAGGGCCTGCTCCAGCACTTCGTTGACCAGCTGCGGGTTCATCCTGCCCTGGCCGGCCTTCATCACCTGGCCCACGAAGAAGCCCTTGAGGCTCTCCTTGCCGGCCCGGTACTGGGCCAGCTGGCCCGGGTTGGCGGCCAGGACGGTGCGCACCAGCGCGGCGATGGGCGCGCGGTCGGACACCTGGCCCAGGCCCCGGCGGGCGACCACGGCCGCGGGCGGGCCCTCGCCGGCGAGCACCGCCGGGAGCACCGCCTCCTTGGCGGTATTGAGGTTGATGGCGCCGTCGGCGACCAGCTGGATCAGTTCGGCCAGGTGCTCCGGGCGCAGCCCCAGGGCCGCAAAGCCGACCCCGCGCTCGTTCAGCAGCCGGCTCACCTCGCCCAGCATCCAGTTGGCGGCCTGCCGGGGGCTGCCCTCCGCCGCCACCGCCTCGAAGAAGTCGGCGAAGGCCGGGCTCTGCAGCAGCAGCCCGGCCTCGTAGGCGCTGACCCCGTACTGGGCCGTGAAGCGCTCGAACCGGGCTTCCGGCAGTTCCGGCAGGGACCGCCGCACCGCCTCGATCTCGCCATGGGTGATCACCAGGGCCGGCAGGTCGGGTTCCGGGAAGTAGCGGTAGTCCATGGCCGCTTCCTTGCTGCGCTGGCTCCGGGTCACCCCCCGCTCGGCGTCCCAGCCCCGGGTCTCCTGCTGGAAGCGCTCGCCCTTGGCCACCAGCTCGAGCTGGCGTTCGATCTCGTAGTCCAGGGCCTGCTTGACGAACCGGAAGGAGTTGATGTTCTTCACCTCCACCCGGGTGCCCAGGGGCGCCCCGGCCCGGCGCACGCTCACGTTGGCGTCACAGCGGAACGAGCCCTCCTCCAGGTTGCCGTCGCAGATGCCCAGGAAGGTCACCAGCCGATGGATCGCCTTGAGGTAGTCGTAGGCCTCCTGCCCGCTCCGCAGGTCGGGGGCGCCGACGATCTCCAGCAGCGGCACCCCGGCCCGGTTCAGGTCCACGTAGGAATGGTGTTCGTCCAGGTCGTGGTTGGACTTGCCGGCGTCCTCCTCCAGGTGGGCCCGTTCGATGCCCACCCGCAGGCTGCCGGCGGCCCCACGCACCGCTGGGTCCCCGGGAATCCGCAGGCTGCCGCGCTCCACCACCGCCACCGGCCCCTGGGTGATCTGGTAGCCCTTGGGCAGGTCCGGGTAGAAGTACTGCTTGCGGTAGAAGGTGCTGCGTTCGCGGATCTCGGCGCCCACGGCCAAGCCCAGGGCGATGGCCATGCGCACCGCCTCCCCGTTGATGACCGGCAGCGCCCCCGGAAGGGCCAGGCAGACCGGGCAGGTGTGGCTGTTGGGGGCGCCCCCGTAGGCGTTGGGGCAGGCGCAGAACATCTTGGACCGGGTCAGCAGCTGGACGTGGACCTCCAGACCGATCACCGCCTCGTAGCCAGCCGCCATAACCACTCCCTTCTGAAGTCTAGCCTCACTTGCCCAGGCAGAATCCGGAAAACACCTGGTCCAGGGCGCTCTCCGCCCGGTCCTCGCCGGTGAGCCGGGCCAGCAGCCCCCAGGCGCCCTGGAGCGCCGAGGCCGCCAGCTCCGGCGGGCTCCCGGGTTCCAGCAGCCACAGCATCTCCATCTGGAGCACCAGTTCATCCAGCAGTTCGCGCTGGCGCCGGGTGGCCAGCGCGCCCAGGCAGGCGTCCGGCGCCCGGCCGCCCAGGAAGCGCTCGCGCAGGGCCGCGGCCAGGGGCTCCAGCTCGCCCCGGGGCACCGAGATGCGCGGCTCCCCGGGGTCAACGGCGGCGACCGCGGCGGGCTCGGCCCGGTCGGCCTGGTTGCGCACGGTCAGCACCTTGGCGGCGAAGGGCTGCAGCCGGGCCAGGAGCTCCGGATCCGGGGCCGGATCCGCCAGCGGCACCAGGTGCAGGATGAGATCCGCCTGCTCCAGCACCCCGCGCACCCGGGCGACCCCCAGCCGTTCCACCGGGTCGGCGCTGGTCCGCAGCCCGGCGGTGTCGAACAGCAGGAGCGGCAGCCCGGCCCACTGGACCCGCACCTCCAGCACGTCCCGGGTGGTGCCCGGCAGGTCGGTGACGATGGCCCGGTCGGCCCCGGCCAGGGCGTTGAAGAGGGTGCTCTTGCCGGCGTTGGGGCGGCCCACCAGGGCGACCCGGATCCCCTCCAGCAGCCAGCCCGCCGCGCTGGCCCGGCCCTGTTCCACGTGGAACAGGGTCCGCAGCGGCGCCAGGCTGGCCCGGAGCGCGCCCAGGTCCAGGCCGATGCCCTCGTCCTCGCCATAATCCACGCTGGCCTCGGCCCGGGCCAGCCAGGGCGCCAGGGCGGCCTTGGCCTGGGCCACCCAGGGCGGCAGGCCGCCGCTCCGGGCCTGGGCCTGGCGCAGCTGGGTGTCGGTGGCGGCGTTCACCAGGTCGCGCAGGGCCTCCGCCTCCAGCAGGCCCTGCTTGCCGTTCAGCAGGGCGCGCCGGGTGAATTCGCCCGGCCCCGCCAGCCGGATCCCCAGGGCGCCCAGGTGTTCCAGGAACCGCTTCACCAGCAGCGGGTTGCCGTGCAGCTGGAATTCCACCAGGTCCTCCCCGGTGTAGCTGCCGGGCCCCGGGAAGCTCAGCACCAGGGCCCGCTCCCGGAAGCCGTCCCAGGCCAGGGTGCGCAGGCTGGCCACCCGCGGGGGCGGCAGCGCCGGCAGCAGGGGCGCCAGCACGCCGGCCAGGCCGGTCCCGGAGACCCGGACGATGGCCACGGCCGACGGCAGCAGGGGGGTGGCGGGGGCGCAGATGGGGTCCATGGTGGCCTTCCTCGAAAACAGCATTGGCCGGGAAACCCCGGCCAATGGCTTGCCCCGGTGCCGGTTCAGACCCGGGTGACCTTGAGGGCCTTGTAGGTCCCGGTGCCTTCGCTTTCGGTGCTGAAGCCCGGCTGCCGGCTGAGCACCATGTGCACCCAGCGCCGCTCCCGGGGGCTCAGCGAGGTGAAGGTGTAGCTGCCGAAGGCCCGGGCCTTGTCGGCGGCGAAGCCGGCCATGGCGATGATCTCCTTCATCCGGAACAGCCGGAACGACTGCACGTCCAGGTAGGCCAGCCGGATCTCCTCGCGCTCGCCCTGGGCCTCGTGCAGCAGGAACTGCAGGGCGTCCAGCGCCTGGCCCTTGTTGGCCGCCAGCCAGCTGGCGTCCGGGCCCTCGAGCACCAGCCGGTTCGGAAACAGGGCCTCATCCCCCGAGGGGGAGAAGGCGGCCGTCACCTGCAGGCCCAGATGCCGGCACCAGCGGGTGACCAGTTCGGGCGCCTGGTCCAGGGGAAGGGAGGTCTTGCGCATGGCTGGCTCCTCAGGCAACGACCGGCTGGGGCTTGTAGGTCCTGATCACCATCCAGGTCTGGATGATGCCGATGATGTTGAACATCAGGTAGTAGAGGCAGAGCCCGGACGGGGTCTTGGCGAAGAAGAAGGAGAACATGACCGGCATCATGATCATCATCATCTTGCGCTGGGCCGGATCGCCCACGGCGGGGGTCATGGCCTGCTGGACGATCATGGAGCCGCCCATGAGCACCGGGAGGATGTAGTAGGGATCCTGGGAGGACAGGTCCACCAGCCAGCCGAGGAAGGGCGCGTGGCGCAGTTCGAAGACGGCGTTGAGCATGGACCAGAGGGCGAAGAACACCGGCATCTGCAGCAGCATGGGCAGGCATCCGCCCATGGGGTTGTGCCCGTTCTTCTTGTAGAAGGCCATGAGCTCCTTCTGCATCTCCGCCTTCTTGGTCATGTCGTTGCCGAACTTCTCGTACTTGGCCTGCAGCGCCTTCTGGAACGGCTCCAGTTCCTTCATGCGCAGCATCTGGGTGGTGGTCTTGGTGTTCAGGGGCCAGAGCGAGCCGCGGATGACCACGGTCAGGAGGATGATCGCCCAGCCCCAGTTCGGCACGAAGGCGTGGATGCCGCGCAGGATCACGAACAGCAGCTTGGCCACCAGGCCGAAGAAGCCGAAGTCCACCACCTGCTTGAAGGCGTCGCCGTCGGAGCTGGTGCCGGGGGCGTGGAACCGGCTCAGGGCCTCGGCCTGCTTGGGGCCCAGGTAGAGGTTGGCGGTGGCCTTGCCGGCGGCGTCCGGGGCGAGCTGGAAGCCGGGGGCGGTGACGGTCTCCCTCAGGGTCGACCGGTCAGCAGCCCAGATGGCGGCGAAATAGTGGGTGGTCTGGGCCGGCTTCTTGGGATCCAGCCCGGCGTCCAGGCCGACTCGGGCGGAGGCCGGGGGGAGTTCCTTGCGCTTGGCGCCGAGGAAGCTGAAGAAAGAATCCTTCATCATGCCGGTCCAGGCCACCGCCTTGATGGAGCCGGGTTCGATGGAGAACACCCGGCCCAGCCCGGCCACCGCCAGGGGGCTGTCGGGCAGCGGCACCAGGTTGAGCCGCGAGCCCTTGGGGGTGACCCATTCCATGGAGAGGATGTGCCCCTTGGCCGGCACCAGGTAGGTGAGCCGCTCGCCCTGGGCGTTGTGGAAGCTGATGCTGTGCCCCTGCGGGAGGTCGGCCTGTTCCGGGTCGCCGTCGAACCGGGTGCCCAGGACCCCGCCCAGGCCGGGGAAGTCCCGGGCCAGTTCGGAACCGTCCTTGCCCCGCTTGGCTTCCGGGAAGAACCGGGTGCCGTCGTTCCACTCCACCTGCACCAGGGCGCCGTCGCCCTTGCGCCAGTCCAGCTTCAGGGTGTCGTTGGCGACCCGGACCAGCGCCTTGGGATCCACCGCCGGGGCCACCGCGCCGGGGGCCTGGGGCGCCACGGCCGGAGCCTGGACCGCCGGGGCCTCCTGCTGGACCTGCTCGGTCACCGGCGGTGGCGGGTTGTACTTCTGCATCAGCAGGTTGTAGGCCCCGAGCATCAGTACGCTCAGGATCACAAAGATGACCATGTTCCGGTTTTTCATCGAGTTTCCCAACGGCTCAGGGCCAGCCGAAGCTGGCTTTCGATTTCGTGAAACGAGAAAGGACAGCCCTTAGGGGCAGTCCTGGCGGGACGGACCCATACCACACATCGTAGACCATCCTTCGACGGCCCCTCGCGCAGGATCTTGAGAAACGCCATGCGCACCCGGCGCCGGAAGCGGTTCCGTTGGACGGCCCGCCCCTGCTTCCGGGATGCGTTGACCAGGAGCATGGGGTCCTCGCCGGGGGCCCAGGGCCAGATCCGCACGTCCAACAGCTGGTCCCGCCCCAACAGGGGACGCGGAGCCACGCCGGGGACGGCATGATCCTGACGCTGCACCACCCGGTAGCGCCCAGCTACCTTCATGGCTGTTAAAGTGCGAGGACGTGGCGGCCCTTGGCACGGCGACGTTTGAGGACCAGGCGGCCGTTCTTCGTCTTCATGCGGGTGAGGAAGCCGTGGGTCTTGGCCCGGCGGCGGTTGTTGGGCTGGAACGTCCTCTTCATAGAACACCTCATGGCCCCATCTTTATGGAAAGGGCGAACCTTCGAGGCTACCAGCAGCCGATTCGAAGCTCAACCCTAAAGACTGGCCCCCTGTTCCGGAAGGCGATGTTAAAGTACATTTCCCGCATCCGGAATGGAGTTCTGGGGCCGCTCCCCCAAGATCTGTCTGACGCCCTTTCCGGCTCGGGCTCCACTTCGATTCTATAGACTGGGACCTCGCCATGTCACATGACCCTCAAACCCTCTGGGAAACCTTGCGCAAAGGTCTCGCCCAGCGGCTGCCCGAGCGGACCTTCAGCGACTGGATCGAGCCCTGCCATGCGATCAACTTCGACGGCACCACCCTGCTCATCCAGGTGCCGTCGCCCTCGGCCCGGATCTGGATCGAGCAGCAGCTGGCCGAGGAATTCCACGACGTGCTGGTGCAGTCCGACCTGGCCAGCCTGCGGCTGGCCTTCATGGTGGCCGGCGACGCCAAGCCGGCCAAGGCGGCGGCCAAGCCCAAGGCGGCCGCGCAGGCGGCGGCGGTGGCCGAGACGCCCCTGGATTCGCCGTTTCCCCAGGGCTTCCATCGCTACACCCTGGACCGCTTCGTGGTGGGCCCCAGCAGCCAGCTGGCGTTCGCCGCCGCCAACGCGGTGGTCGAGAGCCACGGCAAGCCCAATTCGTCGCTGAACATGAATCCGCTGTTCGTCTACGGCGGCTCCGGCCTGGGCAAGACCCACCTGATGATCGGCATCGGCAAGGGGCTGCTGGCCAAGAACCCGGCCCTGCGGGTGGCCTACCTGAAGGTCGACAATTTCTTCAACGAGCTGACCATCGCCATCCGGGCCAAGAACACCGAGCCCATGCGCAAGAAGTACCAGCAGAACGACGTCCTGCTCCTGGACGATGTCCAGACCCTGGGCAAAATGGAACGGACCCAGGAGGAGATCTTCTACATCCTGGAATACCTGCTCCAGTACGGAAAACAGATCGTCATCACCTCCGACAAGCCGCCGCAGAAGCTGGAAGGCCTCCACGACCGCCTGATCACCCGCTGCAAGTGGGGGCTGACCGCCGATATCCAGCCGCCTGATTTCGAGACCCGGGTGGCGATCCTGCGCAAGAAACTGGAGGATGAAGTTTTCAAGGACCTGCCCGAGGTGCCGGAGGAGGTGATCACCTTCATCGCCCACAAGGCCAAGGGCAGCGTCCGCGACCTGGAGGGCCTGCTGACCCGGGTGGTGTTCCAGAGCAGCTTCCTGGGCGTCTCGCCCAGCCTGGAGGTGGCCCAGCTGGCGTTCCAGGGCCTCACCGGCTCGGAGGCCACCGCCTCCATCTCCATGGAGCGGATCTGCCGGATGACCGCGGAGACCTACAACATCTCCTTCAACGACCTCATGAAGAAGAAGACCCGGCAGCAGATCATCCTGCTGCCCCGCCAGGTGGCCATGTTCCTCACCCGGGAACTCACCGCGGCCTCCTTCACCGAGATCGGCCACAATTTCAACAACATGCACCACAGCACGGTCATGAACGCCATCGCCTCGGTGAAGAACCGCATGCAGAAGGACGGCGATTTCCACAAGACAGTGCACTCCCTGCTGAACAGTATCCAGTGATACTGCATGACTTGCCGTGGAACTAGCCGGCCCCGGCGGATTGCCGGGGCGGACTCCTGCGGAGAACGCCCCGGTGGCCGGACGCCCGGGCCGATCCGCACCGGCCAATCCGCGTTCGCGACCCTTCGACCCACATCTGCCCAGACCAGCCTTTTCCAGCTACAATAAGCGTTTGGATCGATATCCGCAGGATTGCCTCCCCACTCAGCATAATCAGGGTGATTCATGAATTTTCAAGTACAGGTATCCAAAGAACGTCTTGATAAGACTCTGGGGATTCTGAAACACGCTCTGGAACGCCGAGTGACCCTGCCGATCCTCCAGCACATCCTGGCCGAGGTGAACGACCACGAGATGATCCTCAAGACCACCGACATGGAACTGGCCTTCGAGGCCACCGTTCCGGTCGAGGGCCAGGGCAACCGGATCGTGGCGATCCCGGGGAAGAAGTTCATCGAGACCGTGCGGGTCTATCCCGACGGCCTGCTGACCCTGGAGTGGCCGGAAAACGGCAACCGTATCTGGCTCCGGGCCAAGGGCTTCAATTCCGAACACAACATCCAGCCCGGGGAAGGCTTCCCGGAGCTGCCCAAGCCCGAACCCGGGCTGCCCCGGGTCACCGTGCCGGCCCAGGCCTTCCGCAAGGCGATCACCCTGGGCTCCATCTCGGTCAGCAAGGACGCCACCAAGCCCGCGCTCTCGGGGGTGCTGCTGCACCTGAGCAAGCATTTCATCCGGGTGGTCTCCACCGACGGCTTCCGCCTGGCGGTGGTGGAAGTGCCCTGCGAGACCGGCCTGGAAGCCGACGCCCGGCTGATCGTGCCGCGCCGGGCCCTGGACCTGCTGCCCAGCTCCCTGGGCGACGACGGCCAGCTGACCCTCTCCTGGGACGAGCGCAGCCTGTTCATGGACCAGCCCGGGCTCAAGTTCTCCACCCGCCGGGTGACCGGGAACTACCCGGCCTACGAGAAGGTGCTGCCCTCGGAACTGCCGCGCAAGGTCATCGTCGACCGCGAGGACTTCCTCAAGACCCTCCGGGTGGTCGGGCTGAAGAAGGACGACTACAACAAGAACGTCCGCCTGTTCTTCGAGTTCCCCAACCTGCGGGTGTTCTTCCAGCACCCGGACGAGGGGGTCAACCAGGGCACCCTGCCGTTCTCCGGCGAGGAGCAGCCGCTGGAGCTGGCCTTCAACATCGACTACCTCACCGAGCTGCTGGAGCGGATCCCCGGCGAGGAGGTGGTCTACCAGTTCAAGGACGATGTGGGCCAGGGTATCTTCATGTCGCCCAGCATCGAGGACATGAGCTTCCGCTACATCCTCATGCCCGTGAAGTTTGCCAATCCCAGCTGAGCCCGCGCCCGGCCTGGACGTTCACCGCATTACCCTCCGCAACCGTAAAAGCGAGTATTGATGACCCAAGAAGTGACCCCCGCTCAGCTCAAGGAAATCGAACCCACCTACACCGCCGACAACATCACCGTGCTGCGCGACCTCGAAGCGGTCCGCAAGCGCCCGGGCATGTACATCGGCGATACCGACGACGGCAGCGGCCTCCACCAGATGGTCTACGAGGTGGTGGACAACGCCGTCGACGAGGCCCTGGCCGGCTACTGCACCCGGGTGGACGTCTATATCCACGACGACGGCAGCTGCTCGGTGGAGGACAACGGCCGGGGCATCCCCACCGACCTGCACAAGGAGGAGAACCGCTCCGCCGCCGAGGTGATCATGACCGTCCTGCACGCGGGCGGGAAGTTCGACGACAACTCCTACAAGATCTCCGGCGGCCTGCACGGCGTCGGGGTGTCCTGCGTGAACGCGCTGTCCGAGCGGCTCTGGCTGACCATCTGGCGGGACGGCAAGGAGCACGCCATGACCTTCACCCGGGGCCATGCCGACGCCCCGCTGGCCCTCATGGGCCCCACCACCCGCCGGGGCACCCGGGTCCGGTTCAAGCCGGACGCCGAGATCTTCCACTTCAAGCTGGACTTCTCCTTCGAGGTGCTGAGCCAGCGGCTGCGCGAGCTGAGCTATCTGAACAAGGGCGTGCACATCCGCATCACCGACGAGCGCACCGGGGAGAACCACGACTTCTTCAACGCCGGCGGGATCGACGCCTTCGTGGAGCACCTGAACCGCAACAAGACCGCCCTGCACAAGCCCCCCATCCACATCGAGGACACCAAGAACGACACGGTGGTGGAAGTCAGCCTGCAGTGGAACGACACCTACCAGGAAACCCTCTACTGCTTCACCAACAACATCCGCAACCGCGACGGCGGCGCCCACCTCGAGGGCTTCCGCGCGGCCATGACCCGGGTCATCAACACCTACGCCGAGAAGAACAACCTGCTCAAGGCCTCCAAGGTGACCCTGTCCGGCGAGGACGTCCGCGAGGGCCTGACGGCGGTGATCTCGGCCAAGGTGCCGGACCCCAAGTTCAGCAGCCAGACCAAGGACAAGCTGGTCTCCAGCGAGGTCAAGGGCATAGTACAAACCATCGTCTACGACCGGCTCAGCAGCTTCTTCGAGGAGAACCCCCGGGAGGCCAAGGCCATCCTGGAGAAGGCCATCGAGGCCGCCCGCGCCCGGGAGGCCGCCCGCAAGGCGCGGGAACTGACCCGGCGCAAGGGCACCCTGGACAGCGCCGGCCTGCCGGGCAAGCTGGCCGACTGCCAGGAGAAGGATCCCACCCTCTCGGAGATCTTCCTGGTGGAGGGCGATTCCGCCGGCGGCTCGGCCAAGCAGGGCCGCGACCGGCGCACCCAGGCCATCCTGCCGCTCAAGGGCAAGGTGCTCAACGTGGAGAAGGCCCGGTTCGACAAGATCCTGGCCCACAATGAATTGCGGATCCTGATCCAGGCCCTGGGCACCGGCATCGGCGGCGAGGACTTCAAGGTCGAGAACCTGCGCTACCACAAGATCGTCCTGATGACCGACGCCGACGTGGACGGCTCGCACATCCGCACCCTGCTGCTCACCTTCTTCTACCGGCAGATGCCGGAGCTGGTGCTGCGCGGCAACCTCTACATCGCCCAGCCGCCCCTCTACAAGGTCAAGAAGGGCAAGCAGGAGCGCTACCTCAAGGACGAGCGGGCGCTGGAGGAGTACCTGTTCAACAAGGCCCTGGACGGCTGGACCCTCACCCTGCCCGGCGGGGCCGAGCACCAGGGCCCGACCCTGGTCCGGGAGATGAAGAAGTGGGGCGAGGTCAAGCAGCTCTACGGCAAGCTGGAGCGGCGCGGCTACGCCCGCCCGCTGGTGGACGCCATGCTCAACCTGGGGCTGCTGGACGAGGGCCGGTTCCACACCGCCGAGGCCCTGGGCGCCTTCATGGCCGAGCTGGTGGCCCGGGAGCTGGGCCAGTGCGAGCTGGATTCGGTGGACGCCATGGAAGTGGACGGCGAGACGATCCCCGCGGTGCACCGGCTCAAGCTGACCCGCATGCACCTGTCCCGGCCGATCACCCTCTGGATCGACGAGCAGGTCTCCCACTGGGGCGAATTCCGCCGGCTCATGGCGCTGCGGGTCGACCTGGCCGGCTTCACCGGGGGCAGCCTGAAGCTCCGCCGCACCGGGACCCCCGCGCCGGCGGCCGAGCCCGGCGAGGGCGAGGAGGGCGAGAGCGTCCTGGGCAAGCAGGCCAAGGAACTGGCCTTCGAGACCGCCGAGGACATGCTGGCCATGATCATGGAGGAAGGCAAGCGGGGCGTCGGGATCCAGCGCTACAAGGGCCTGGGCGAGATGAATCCCGAGCAGCTCTGGGAGACCACCATGGATCCCGAGCGGCGCACCCTGCTGCAGGTGCAGGTGGACGACGCGGTGGAGGCGGACGAGATCTTCACGATCCTCATGGGGGACGCGGTGGAGCCGCGCCGGCGCTTCATCGAGAACAACGCCCTGCTGGCCGAGAACCTTGACGTTTAGTGATCAACTGTTCCACGTGGAACCAACGGAAGCCGAATGACCCAGAACCAGCGTATCGAGCCCATCGAAATCGAAAAGGAAATGCGGAAGTCCTACCTGGACTATTCCATGAGCGTCATCGTCGGCCGGGCCCTGCCCAACGTCCACGACGGCCTCAAGCCCGTGCACCGGCGGGTGCTGTACGCCATGAAGGAGAGTGGCAACGAGTGGAACCGCGCCTACAAGAAGTCGGCCCGCACGGTCGGCGACGTGATGGGCAAGTACCATCCCCATGGCGATTCCGCCATCTACGACACCCTGGTGCGGATGGCCCAGCCGTTCTCCATGCGCCACGTGCTGGTGGACGGCCAGGGCAACTTCGGCTCCATCGACGGCGACAGCGCGGCGGCCATGCGCTACACCGAGGCCCGGCTGTCCCGGCTGGCCTCGGAGATGATGGCCGACCTGGAAATGGACACGGTGGATTGGGGTCCCAACTACGACGACAGCATGGAGGAGCCGCTGGTGCTCCCCACCCGCTTCCCGAACCTGCTGGTGAACGGCAGCCAGGGCATCGCCGTGGGCATGGCCACCAGCATCCCCCCGCACAACCTGCGGGAGTGCCTGGGCGCCCTGATCGCCCTGGTCGACGACCCCACCCTGGGCCTGGACGGCCTCATGGCCCACGTCAAGGGCCCGGATTTCCCCGGCGGCGGCCTCATGCTGGGCACCGAGGGGGTGCTGGACGCCTACCGCACCGGCCGCGGCCGCTGCGTGGTGCGGGCCAAGTCGCACGTTGAACAGATCAAGCGAGCCGGCGACCGGGAACAGATCGTCTTCACCGAGCTGCCCTACCAGGTGAACAAGGCCACCCTGCTGGAGAAGATCGCCGAGCTGGTCCACGAGAAGAAGATCGACGGCATCTCCGACCTGCGCGATGAGAGCGACCGGGAAGGCATCCGGATGGTGGTGGAGCTGAAGAAGGGCGAGTCCAGCGACATCGTCCTCAACTGCCTCTACCAGCAGACCCAGCTGCAGAACTCGTTCCCCATCACCATGCTCTGCATCGTCAACGGCCAGCCGCGGATCCTCACCCTGCGCGAGGTGCTCAAGGAGTTCATCGGCTTCCGCCGCGAGGTGGTCACCCGGCGCACCCTGTTCCAGCTGCGCAAGGCCGAGGACCGCCACCACATCCTCATGGGCCTGAAGATCGCCCTGGACTTCCTGGACGCGGTCATCAAGCTGATCCGCGCCGCCGCCTCCCCGGACGAGGCCAAGCTGGGCCTCATGGAAGGCCGGTTCGCCACCGCCGCCCAGCTGGAGCGGGAGCCCTGGCTGCGGCTCTCCGACAAGCAGGCCCAGGCCATCCTGGACATGCGGCTGCAGCGCCTGACCGGGCTGGAGCGGGACAAGATCCTGGACGAACTGGCCGAGCTGGAGCAGACCATCGCCCACCTGAAGGCCATCCTGGCCGACGACACCCTGCTCATGGCGGTGATCCGCGAAGAGTTCCAGGCCATCAGCGACCAGTTCGGCAACGACCGGATGACCGAGATCGCCGCCTTCGCCGGCAACATCCGCATGGAGGACGTCGTTCCGGACGAGGAGATGGTGGTGACCATGTCCAAGGCCGGCTACATCAAGCGCACCGCCCTGGTGGCCTACCGCCGGCAGAAGCGCGGCGGCAAGGGCAAGCTGGGCATGAAGACCAAGGACGAGGATTTCGTCGAGCGGCTGTTCCTCACCAAGGCCCACGACACCCTGCTGGTCTACACCGACCGGGGCTACGCGTACGCCCTGAAGGTCTACGACCTGCCCGAGGCCGCCGCCTCCACCCGCGGCAAGCACATCAAGAACCTCATCTCGCTCAAGGACGACGAGAAGGTGGTCACGCTCATGGCCCTGCGCGAGTTCCCGGAGGAGTACCACCTGGTGTTCGCCACCTCCGACGGCACCGTGAAGAAGACCAGCCTCAGCTCCTACGCCAACATCCGGGCCAACGGCCTGATCGCCCTGAACATCGAGGAGGGCAACCGGCTGGTGTCGGTGCGGGTCTCCACCGGCAACCAGCAGATCGTCCTGATCAGCGCCCTGGGCAAGGCCATCCGCTTCCCGGAGGAGGACATCCGGGCCATGGGCCGCACCGCCACCGGGGTCCGGGGCATGCGCCTGGGCCACGGCGACGAGATCGTCGACATGGAAGTGGCCGAGCCGCTGCCGGACCTGGCCGAGGGCGAGGAGCCGGACGAGAGCACCGCCAGCCACGGCATGCTGCTCACGGTGACCGAGAAGGGCTACGGCAAGCGCAGCCTGCTCCAGGACTACCGGCTCCAGGGCCGGGGCGGCGGCGGGGTCATCAACATCCGCGCCGGAGTCCGCAACGGCAAGGTGGTGGGGTCCGTCCTGGTCAAGCCGGGCGAAGGCTGCCTGCTCATCTCCCAGGAGGGGATGGTCATCCGCTTCGATATCGACACCGTGCGCAAGACCGGCCGTGCCGCCATGGGGGTCCGGCTGCTGGGCCTGGCCTCCGAGAGCGACCGGGTGGTCGGCCTCGCCAAGATCGATGCCAGCGCCCAGGCCCTGGAAGAGGAGGACGACCTCGACCTGGTGGTGGACGCGGAGACCGGCAAGCCCGGGCCCAGCGAGGGCGGCGAACCGCAGAAGCTGGGCTTCGACTAGCCCATGGCCGGCGCCCTCGAGGCCGGCCTGACCGGCACCTTCGAAAAGCTGGCACAGCCCCAGGAATCCGCGGCCGCGCTGGGTTCCGGGGGGCTGGAAGTGTTCTCCACCCCCTCCCTCGTGGCCCTGTTCGAGCTCACCGCCAAGCGGCTGGTGGACCCCCTGCTGGACCCCGGGGAATCCACCGTCGGGATCGAGATCCAGGTGAAGCACCTGAAGGCCACCCGGATCGGCCAGAAGGTCCGCTGCAGCGTCCGGGTGGTCGCCGTCGACGGCCGCCGGATCAGCTTCACCGGCGAGATGTGGGACGAGCAGGGCAGGATCGGCGAGGGCGCCCACACCCGCTACCGGGTCAACGACGCCGAATTCCTCCGGCGCCTGGGATAGTGGCGGCAAATCCGGCCCAGGGATTCCCGGGGAGCCCATATTGGAGGTGACCCCGGTTTCCCGGAGTCGCTCCATGGGGGTCGATCATGCACTTCCACACCCCGTTCCATCCCTTCCAGGACCACCCGGTTTCTCCGCAAACCGTGCAGTTCGGCAACCTCCTCCTCATCCTGCTGGGGATCGCCCTGGTCCTGCTGGCCACCAGCTACGCCGGCTGACCGGATATTCCGCCTAGTCCGCCTGCAGCGTCTGGGCCGGGCAGTGGCCCCCCATCCAGGTGGACTCCTTGCCCTCCCGCCAGACGAAGCTGGCCTTCTGGAAGCCGACGTAGTCGCCGGCGCTGTTCTTGGCGTTGACTTCGAAAGTGATCGTCCAGCCGCGGATCAGGCGGCCGCCCTCCGGGGTCGGCTCGACCCGGGTGTCGATGGGCCCCACCTTGATGTTGCGGAAGAGGACGCTCATGGGATCCCGCAGGGCCTGGGTGGCGCAGAAGAACACCGCGTCCCGGGCCTGGTCCACGGTGGGGGTGCGCCCTGGACCCAGGTCGACCGCCGCCACCGGCGCCGGCGGGACGCAGGCGGTCAGGGCGACGAGGGCAACGGCGGCAAGCAAACGTTTCATGGGAACTCCATGGGAAAATCCGGCCCCTGGCGCGCAAGCACGGCGCGGGCAGTTGCCGGACTGATCAACTATTTGAAAGGACTACCTTTATCATGATCCCACCGGGGGGTCATGAAAAGGGCAATCCTGCCGGGGCAGGGTATATACTCGTACCCGGACCCTTCATTCAACCCTGATACAGCGAGTTTCCGGTGATTCCTCCTGGTCTTTCCCGTGCCATCGTGATGCTCGCCCTGGCCGGCGCGCAGCTTCCGGCGCAGGCCTGGGACCCGGCCAGGAAGGCCACCGGCTGGGCCCGGGTGGACATCGACGGCTCCATCGCCTTCCACGACCCGGCCAGCCGGAAGATCTACAGCTGGCTGAAGGACGGCGGCGGCGTGTTCAGCGAGGTGGACGTCTCCAAGCTGCCCCAGGCCCCGGAGAAGTGGGTGATGGACGCCTCCCTGAACGCCTGGGTGGTCACCGGCGGCAACCTGCGCTTCGTCAACAAGGCCAACGGGACCTTCTTCAGCACGGAGCTGCCGCACGAGGTGGGCGACCTGGCCTGGGACGCCGTCGGCATGTACTTCAGCTACAAGAACGAAACCTCCCTGATCGAGAAGAAGTCGTTCCAGACCGGCGAGGTGATCTGGGCCACCGAGCTGGACCCGGACAAGGAGCACGGGAGCAAGGGCGGCGCGGACCAGATCCTGGTCACCCCCGACAAGACCCTGGTGGTCAGCCATCCGGGCCGGTTCCAGGTGGACCTGGTCGACGGCGGCGACGGCCGGATCAAGGGCCAGGTCACCTTCAGCTACCGGGGCAAGCCGGCCCCGGCCTGCCTCCCGGGCCGTGGCGCCATGGGCTGGTGGCTGGACCAGGGCCTGGCCATCCGGGCCATCCCGGCCTCCTCGCTGCCCTCCCTGGGCATGGTCGGCCTGCTCCTGGCCAAGGAGGACCTGGCCGCGGCCACGGTGGATTTCGTCCCCACCGGGCTGAGCGAGGAGCACAGCTTCATCGGGATGGTCGAATCCGAGGCTGTCTTCATCGCCCCCGGCGGCGGGCTGGTGTACCTGCCGATCCACCCGAAGTGAGGGGGGCCGGGCCCTGGCTCAGGACCGGACCGGCCCCGTCAGGATCCGGTCCAGTTCCCGGGCCAGGTCGCGGATCCGGTAGGGCTTCTGGATGAAGCCGGCCAGCCCCTGGGCCAGCAGGTCCTCGGTGGCCTCCTTCTGGTCGTAGCCGCTGGTCAGGACCACCGGCACCTCGGGCCGGGCCCGGTGCATGGCCTGGAAGGCCGAGGTCCCGTCCATCCGCGGCATGCTCAGGTCCATGAACACCAGGACCAGGTCCTGGCCCAGGTCCTGGAACTGCTCCAGGGCGTGGGCCCCGTCCCGGGCCTTGACCACCCGGAAGCCCAGGGACTCCAGCGCCTGCGCGGTGGTCTCGAGGATGATCTCCTCGTCGTCCACCAGCAGGACGGTCCCGGCCAGGCGGCGCTCCCGGCGGGAGGGCGCCGGGTCCTCCACCAGCTCGCGCGCCTCCAGGGTGGGGAAGAACACCTCGAAGGTGCTGCCCCGGCCGACCTCGGTCGCGATCCGGATCCCGGCCTTGTGGCCCTTGAGGATGCCGAGCATGGCCGAGAGCCCGAGGCCGCGGCCCGCGGCCTTGGTGGTGAAGAAGGGGTCGAAGATCCGGGACAGGACCTCGGGCCGCATCCCGCTGCCGGAATCGGCGACCGACAGGACGATGTAGTTCCCCGCCTCCATGGGCTGGCCCGGGAAGCCGTTGGTGAGGACCTCCCGGTCCAGGTCGGCGTTGAAGGTGGTGATGCTGATCCGGCCTTCCTGGCCGCCGACGGCGTCGGCGGCGTTGGTGATGAGGTTCATGACCACCTGCTGGATCTGGGCGCCGTCGGCCTTGAACAGGGGCAGGTCCGGCGCCAGCTGGAGGTCCAGGCGGATCTTCTTGGGCAGCGAGGCGGCCAGCAGCCCGGTCATCTCCCGGATGATGGCGTTCAGGTCCCTGGGCTTGACCACGAAGTGGCCCTTCCCGGAATAGGCCAGCATCTGCCGGCTCAGCTCCGCCGCCTTGAGCACGGTGTTCTCCACCTTCTCCAGGTACGGCCGGGCCGGCGAATATTCGCCGACCGCGGCCTGGCCCAGGTTCAGGTTGCCCATGATGGCGGTGAGCAGGTTGTTGAAGTCGTGGGCGATGCCGCCGGCCAGCACGCCCAGGCTCTCCAGCTTCTGGGCCTGGCGCTGGGCCTCCTCGGCGCGCTTGTTCTCGGTGATGTCCCGGGACATGGCGATGACCACTTCCTGGCCGAAATAGAAGCCCGGGTAGAGGCGCTCCTCCAGGAGGAACGGCTCGCCGCCCTGGCGCGTGCCCCAGAACTCGAACACCTGGGGCTCCCCGGCGAAGGCCCGCTCCAGCCGGGTCATGACCTCGGCCAGGTCGTTGCGGCCGGGCGCGGCCATCTTCCGGGGATCCAGGCCGATGAGCTCCTCGCGGGTGACGCCGTGCAGCTCGGCGGCCCCGCGGTTCACGTCCAGGAAGCGCCCGCTCCGGTCCGGGATGAAG
>Ga0316226_1002379_pt1 | contig 17850 bp, 11 predicted proteins | sample TBH18017metaG_FD_206009 | JGI IMG/M metagenome (GOLD analysis project Ga0316226, IMG submission 206009) | Freshwater microbial communities from Trout Bog Lake, Wisconsin, USA - TBH18017 | ecosystem: Environmental > Aquatic > Freshwater > Lake > Hypolimnion/Profundal zone | place: USA: Wisconsin... | reverse complement strand
CCCGCACGCCGTGGTCGAGGGAATGGTCATCGGCAGCTTCGCGATCGGCGCGCACGAGGGCTACGTGTACGTGCGCGCCGAGTACCCGCTGGCCGTCAAGCGCCTCACCAAGGCCGTCGCCGACGCTGAAGCGCGCGGCTTCCTCGGCAAGGACGTGTTCGGTACCGGCTGGGAGTTCAACCTCCACCTCAAGCTCGGCGCCGGCGCCTTCGTCTGCGGCGAGGAGACGGCGCTGATCGCGAGCATCGAGGGCAAGCGCGGCATGCCGCGCACGCGGCCGCCGTTCCCGGCCGTCTCCGGCCTCTGGGGCAAGCCCACGAACATCAACAACGTCGAGACCTTCTCCAACGTCCCGTGGATCATCGCGCACGGTGCCGAGGCGTACGCCGCGCTGGGCGTCGAGAACTGCCGCGGCACCAAGGCTTTCAGCCTCGCCGGCAAGGTCGTCAACGGCGGCCTCGTCGAGGTGCCCATGGGCTCCAGCCTGCGCCACCTTATCTTCGACGTCGGCGGCGGCATCAAGGACGGCCGGCAGTTCAAGGCCGTGCAGCTCGGCGGCCCCTCGGGCGGCTGCGTGCCGGCCAGCCTGCTGGACACGCCGGTCGACTACGAGAGCCTCGCCGCGACCGGCGCCATCGTCGGCTCCGGCGGCATGGTCGTGGTCGACGACGAGACCTGCATGGTCGACCTCGCGCGTTTCTTCCTCGACTTCACGCAGAAGGAGTCCTGCGGCAAGTGCGTGCCCTGCCGTCTCGGCACCAAGCGCATGCTCGAGACGCTCGACCGCATCATCGCCGGCGACGGCCAGCAGGGCGACATCGAGCTCCTCGAGGAGCTCTCGCACTACATCGTCGACGGCACGCTGTGCGCCCTCGGCGGCACGGCGCCCAACCCCGTCCTCACGACCATCAAGTACTTCCGCGAGGAGTACGAGGCGCACGTCAACGAGAAGCGCTGCCCGGCCGGCAAGTGCAAGGCGCTGATCACGTACTACATCGACGCCGCGGCCTGCACCGGCTGCATGCTCTGCGCCAAGAAGTGCCCCACGGAGTGCATCAGCGGCGAACGCAAGCAGCCCTACGTGATCGACGCCAGCAACTGCATCAAGTGCGACACCTGCCGCCAGGTGTGCAAGTTCGATGCCGTCAAGGTGCGCTCGGGCATCGAGCAGCCGGCGGCGGTCACGGGCACGGACGCGTAGGGGACCATGGCGACCACCGCAGACGAAATCACGCGCGCCCCGGCCCGCCCGGACCAGGTGTCCGTCACCATCGACGGCCAGGAGGTCGCCTGCGACCACGGCGAGACGATCCTCGAGGCGGCGCAGCGCGTCGGCATCCACATCCCGACGCTGTGCTACGAGCCGCGTCTGCCCGCCACGGCCGCCTGCCGTATGTGCATCGTCGAGGTCGAGGGCGCGCGCAAGATGCTGCCCAGCTGCTCCGCCGCCGTCTCGGACGGCATGGTCGTGCGCACCAACACGGACAAGGTGCGCGCCATGCGGCATCTGTATCTGGAGTTGCTGCTCAGCGACCACAACTCCTTCTGCACGCCGCCCTGCCGCGACGCTTGCCCGACGCACATCAAGATCCCGCAGTTCCTCGACTACATCGCTCACAAGGACTACAAGAACGGCGTGCGCAAGCTGCGCGAGGACCTGCCGTTCCCGGCCGTTCTCGGGCGCGTCTGCCCGCGGCCGTGCGAGGGTCCCTGCCGCCGCCAGCTGGTTGAGCATCCGATCACCATCTGCCAGCTGCACCGCTTCATGGCCGACCAGACCATCGACGAGGAGCAGACCGGCGAGCTGTTGCTGCCGGTCGAGCCCAAGCCGGACTCGGGTAGGCGCATCGCCATCGTGGGCGGCGGGCCCGCCGGCCTCGCCGCCGCCTTCTACGCCCGGCTCGAGGGACATTCGGTGCGCATCTACGAGGCGCTGCCCAAGCCCGGCGGCATGCTCCGCTACGGCATCCCCAGCTACCGCCTCCCGCGTGACCTCCTGGACAAGGAGATCAACGTGCTGTGGCGCATGGGCGTCGAGATCCAGGTGAACAGCCGCCTCGGCGCGGACTACCGGCTCGAGGACCTCTTCGACGAGGGCTACGACGCGGTGTTCCTCGCGCTCGGCGCGTTCAACTCGAACGACATGGGGATCCCGGGCGAGGACGCCGAGGGCGTCGTCACCGCCGTCGACTTCCTCGGCGACCTCGAGCGCGACGGCGTGGTCCACGTGGGCGAGAAGGTCACCGTCATCGGTGGCGGGTTCACGGCCATGGATGCCTGCCGCACCAGCGTACGCAAGGGCGCCAGGGAGGTCACCTGCCTCTACCGCCGGTCCCGCAAGGAGATGCCGGCGCACCACACCGAGGTCGATGAAGCCGAGGAGGAGGGCGTCAAGCTCGAACTGCTGTGCGCTCCGGTGCGCGTCGTCGCCGAGGACGGCAAGGTCGTCGGCATCGAGATGCAGCGCATGGAGCTCGGCGAGCCCGACGCCTCCGGCCGCCGCCGCCCGGTACCCATCGAGGGCTCGGAGTTCGTCGTCGACTGCGACCAGATCATCACCGCCATCGGCCAGTACCCCAAGCTCGACGGCACCAGCGAGGAGCAGGGCGTCAAGCGCACCAAGTGGCGCACCATCGAGGTCGACGACTGGACCTTCCAGACCGACGACCCGCGCGTGTTCGCCGGCGGCGACGCCGTGCTCGGCGCGCAGACCGTGATCCAGGCGGTCGCGCAGGGCAAGAAGGCCGCCTGGAGCATGGACGCCTACCTGCGCGGCGTGGACATGGCCGAGGTCGGCCAGTCGCTCGCCGAGCTCAAAGCGCAGCCGTTCATCGGCGCGCTCGACGCGCGCACCGACCTCGACCCGCGGATCGCGCGCATGGCGGAGATCGCGCCGGTCTTCATCGACATGACGACCGACGTGACGCAGCCTAGCCCCCCCGCCGAGATGCCCAAGCTCGCGCCCGAGGCCCGCAGGACCAACTTCGAGCAGATCGAGCTCGGCTTCACCGAGGACGAGGCGGTGCGCGGGGCCGGGCTGTGCCTGGACTGCTACTGCCCGGCCAACGGCAAGTGCGACCTGCAGCGCTACAGCATCGACTACGAAGTCTTCAAGAACCGCTTCCACGGTGGCGAGGCTCACGACTACCCGGCCGACTTCCGCCACGACTTCATCATGCGCGAGCCCAACCGCTGCATCAACTGCGGCCGCTGCGTGCGCGTCTGCCGCATGGAGGTCGGGTCGAGTTGCTACGACAACATGGGCCGCGGCTACGACACCATCGTGTCGACGGCGGACAACATGCCCCTGCAGATGGTCGGCTGCGTCTCCTGCGGCAAGTGCGCCGAGACGTGCCCGACCGGCGCCATCGAGACCAACCCGCGCCTGCTGGCGAGCTACGACCTCGACGAGAGCCGCTGCATCTTCTGCGGCGAGTGCGTCGAGGTCTGCCCCTACGACGCCCTCGAGCAGTCCGACTTCTTCGAGCTCGCCGGCTACAACCGCACGACGATGGCGCGCGAGTCGCTGTACGTGCGCGAGCCGAGCCCGGTCGACCCGTTGCGCGAGACCGTCACCGACCTCGTGCCACACGTACGCGACTCGGTGCTCGGCAAGGGCTGGACGTGGGCGCCCATCAAGGACGATCCCATCGTGCTCGACGAGCCGGAGGAGCGGGGCTGATGCCGGGCGGCGACTTTCACCCGTGGATCTTCTTCATCCTCGCCTTCTGGATCCTGGTCTGCGGGCTGGGCGTCGTCGCCTTCAAGAAGGTCATGTACTCCGCCGTCTCGATGGTGTTCTGCTTCCTCGGTGTGGCCTTCGCCTACGCCGCGCTGAGCGCGCCGCTCGTCGCCGTCGTCCAGGTGCTGGTCTACGTCGGCGCCATCTCCATCGTCGTGATCTTCGCGATCATGCTCACTGAGGTGCAGGAGGGCGCGCGCGACCAGTTCTTCAACAAGCAGACGGTGTTCGCGGCGCCGCTGGCCATCGCCGTCGCCGCCGTGGTGAGCGTCGTCATCGTCTCGGCCGATATCGGCCGCATCGGCGACACCGCGCGCACGCCGAGCCTCCACCAGCTCTCGGCGCTGCTCTTCAACCGCTACGTCTTCCCGTTCGAGCTCATCTCGCTCGTGCTGGTCGCGGCGATGATCGGTGCCATCGTCCTGGCGCGCAAGGAAGAGGAGAAGTCGTGAACGCGCTTTACTGGTGGCTCCTCCTCGCCGTCATGCTCTTCTGCATCGGCGCGTTCGGCGTGCTCGCGCGCCGCAACGTGATCGTCGTCGTGATGTGCCTCGAGCTCATGCTCAACGCGGTGAACATCGCGCTCGTCGCCATCGCCCAGTTCCGTGTGGGTGCGCCCGGCGCCGGCACGCTCTTCTCGCTGTTCATCATCACGCTGGCCGCGGCCGAGGTGACCGTTGGTCTGGCCATCGTGATCGCCAACTACCGCAACAAGCGCACCGTCCAAGCCGACCAGTACGACCAGCTGAAGGGCTGAGCAGGAGGGCTCGTGGGGGGAACCCAATCCATGAAGATCGCCGTCGCGCTCATCCCGCTGCTGCCGCTGGCCGGGTTCCTGATCACGCTGCTCCTCGGCAAGCGCTACTTCAGGACCAAGGCGCACATCCTGCCGGTGGCGCTCGTCACCGTCTCCGCGGCGCTCTCGATCTACGCCTTCATCTGGGCCTTCACGCACCAGGATTCCGTCTTCGTCTGGAACGCCTTCACCTGGGTCGCCGCCGGCCGCTTCTCGGTCTCGTGGGGCTTCCTGGTGGACGACCTCACGGGGATCATGCTGCTGGTCGTCGGCGTGATCGGCATGCTCGTGCACTACTACTCGATCGGCTACATGAAGGACGACGAGGGCTACTACCGCTTCTTCGCCTACCTCAACCTCTTCATGTTCGCGATGTTCATCCTCATCCTCGCCAACAGCTACCTGCTGCTCTTCCTCGGCTGGGAGGGGGTGGGCCTGTGCTCGTACCTGCTCATCTCCTTCTGGTTCCGCAAGAAGAGCGCCAGCCAGGCGGGCAAGAAGGCGTTCCTCGTCAACCGCGTGGGCGACTTCGGCTTCACGCTCGGCATGTTCCTCATCTTCATGTCCACCGGCACGCTGCAGTTCGTGGGCGTGTTCTCCAAGGTGGGGATGATCAGCTCGGGGACGCTGCTCTGGATCTGCCTGCTGCTCTTCACCGGCGCCGTCGGCAAGAGCGCGCAGTTCCCGCTGCACGTGTGGCTGCCGGACGCCATGGAGGGCCCCACGCCGGTCAGCGCGCTGATCCACGCCGCGACGATGGTCAACGCCGGCGTCTACATGGTGGCGCGCTCGTACCCGCTGTTCGTGGACTCGCACGTGGCGATGCTGGTGGTGATGATCATCGGCACCTTCACCGCCATCTACGCCGCCTACATCGCGATGACCCAGAACGACATCAAGAAGGTCATCGCCTACTCCACGATCTCGTCGCTCGGCTTCATGTTCATGGCGCTCGGCGCCGGAGCCTGGGTGGCGGGCATCTTCTACCTGTTCGCGCACGGCTTCTTCAAGGGCCTGCTCTTCCTCTGCTCCGGCTCGGTGATCCACTCGATGTCCGGCGAGCAGGACATGCGCAAGATGGGCGGCCTGCGCAAGAAGATCCCCATCACCTTCTGGACGATGCTCATCGGCGCCCTCGCCATGGTCGGCGTCATCCCGTTCGCCGGCTTCTGGGCCAAGGACGAGATCATCGGCGGCGACTTCACACATGGCTACTACGTCGTGTGGGCGGTGGCGATGATCACCGTGCTGCTCACCGCCATCTACATGGGCCGCCTCATGTTCCTCACCTTCTGGGGCGAGAACCGCGCTGACCCCGAGGTCAAGGCACACATCCACGAGTCGCCCAAGGTCATGACCATCCCGCTCGTGCTGCTCGCCATCGCGGCGACCGGGCTCGGCCTGCTGGTCGGCCTGCCGCCGGACGGCGGCTGGATCCACGGGTTCCTCGAGCCCGTCTTCTTCAAGGTCGAGAGCGAGCCGTTCGTGTGGGCCGGCCAGGGCGGCGCGCTGATGCTCGCCTCTCTCGCGACAGTGTTCGTCGGCATCTTCATCGCCTGGACGATGTACGTGCGCCGCACCGAGCTGCCCGGCCGCCTCGCCGGCCGCGTCCCCGTGCTCTACAAGGCGTCGTTCAACAAGATGTACATGGACCAGGTCTACGAGGCCGTGCCCATTCGCAGCACTATCGCCTTCGCCGTGTGGCTGTGGACCTTCGTCGACGTCAAGGTGATCGACGGTGCCGTCAACGGGCTGGCGCGCCTCTGGGAACTGGCCGGCGAGCGCCTGCGGCCGCTCCAGACCGGGCGCGTCCAGAACTACGCCTTCTCGATCCTCGCCGGCATGCTCGTGCTGGTCGTCGTCCTCGCCTGGGTCTGGGGGTCATGACGTGACCTGGCAGTCCCAGATCGGCTTCCCGATCCTCTCGGTGATCACGTTCCTGCCTCTGCTGGGCGTGATCGCCATGCTCCTCGTGGGCCGCGGCAAGCCGCAGGTCTACAAGGTGATCGCGCTGATCGTCACGTTGGCCGCGTTCGTGCTCGCCATCGTGATGCTCGTCAAGTTCGACACTCACGCGCACGGTATGCAGTTCGTCGAGGACGTGATGTGGATCAAGGCGCTCAACATCCATTACGGCTTCGGGATCGACGGCATCGCCGCGCTGCTCCTGTTCCTCACGACGTTCCTCGGCGTGATCGTCATCATCGGCAGCTGGAACTATGTCAAGGACCGTGAGATGGGCTTCTTCATCTCGCTGCTGCTGCTGCAGGTCGGCATGGCCGGCGTATTCTGCGCCACCGACCTCTTCCTCTTCTACGTATTCTGGGAGGCCATGCTCGTCCCGATGTACTTCATCATCGGCATCTGGGGCGGGCCGCGGCGCATCTACGCGGCCATCAAGTTCTTCCTGTTCACGCTGGTCGGCAGCCTGCTGATGCTGGTCGCCATCATCGTGGTCGTGTACTACGTGCAGGCCAACACCCCGCTCGGGCTCACGTTCAACATCCAGGCGCTGAGCCACCTCGTGTACCCGTACCACCTGCAGTTCTGGGCGTTCCTCGCCTTCTTCGTGGCGTTCGCCATCAAGGTGCCGATGTTCCCGCTGCACACCTGGCTGCCGGACGCGCACGTCGAGGCGCCCACGGCCGGCTCAGTCATCCTCGCCGGCGTCCTGCTGAAGATGGGCGGATACGGCATCCTGCGCTTCTGCCTGCCCTTCTTCCCCGACGCCGCGGTCACGTTCATCCCCTACGTGATCGCGCTCTCGGTGATCGCCGTGGTGTACGGGGCGCTGGTCTCGCTGGTCCAGAAGGACCTCAAGAAACTGGTCGCCTACTCGAGCGTGAGCCACATGGGCTTCGTGACGATGGGCATCTTCGCTTCGATCGCGCTTGTCGGCAACGCGGCCGGCATGAACGGCGCGATCCTCGTGATGTTCAGCCACGGCCTGCTCACGGGCGCCCTGTTCCTCATGGTCGGCTACCTCTACGAGCGCCTGCACACGCGCCAGATCGCCGACATGAGCCAGCTGGCCAAGCCGCTGCCGATCATGGCCGGCTTCTTCCTGTTCTTCGTCTTCGGCTCGGCCGGCCTGCCGGGGCTCAGCGGCTTCGTCGGTGAGTTCCTGAGCCTGCTCGGCTTGTTCGCGTATTCGCACTGGCTGGCGGCGGTGGCGGCGACCGGCGTCATCCTCGCCGCCGCCTACCTGCTCTGGATGTTCCAGCGCACGATGTTCAACGACCGCGGCGACGAGGACGTCAAGCCCGAGTCGGGCCTGCGCGACCTCGGGCTGCGCGAGATCGTCACTCTGGTGCCGCTCGTCCTGCTCGTCGTCTGGGTCGGCGTCTATCCCGGCACGTGGCTCAACTTCCTGCACGTGCCGGTCAACGACATCCTCCTGCGCGTCCTGCCGGCGTTGCACGCCGGCGCCGGGCATGGGCTCACGCACGTCGTGGACGCCACCAAGGGGCTGTTCTAGATGCTCACCCAGATGACGGCCAACAACTCGATCGCCATCATCCTGCCCGGCGTGATCGTCGCCGTGACGGCGGCAGTCGTCTTCGTCACCGACCTGTTCCTCACGCGTAAAGCGGCGCTGGCGTGGATAGCCGCCACCGGCCTCGTCGTGGCTGCGGCGGCGGCGCTCGGCCAGTGGGTGCGTTTCTCCGGCGGCATCGTCTTCTCCGGCCGCCGGCCGGAACTCGGCTTCGCCGGTATGGTCTCGCTCGACAAGTACGCGCTTTACGCCATCGTGCTGTTCGCCGTCGTCGGCGTCGTCACGATCATGCTGTCGGATGCCTACATGGCGCGCCGCAACGCCTCGCGGGGCGAGTTCTACGGCCTGCTGCTCCTCATCATCACCGGCATGATCGGCATGGTGCAGAGCAACGACGTGATTGCGTTCTTCGTGTCGTTCGAGCTCATGTCGCTGCCCACGTACGTGCTCGCCGGCTACATCTGGCGCGACGAGCGCTCGGGCGAGGCGTCGCTGAAGTACTTCATCAACGGCGCCTTCTCCTCGGCCATCCTCGCCTTCGGGCTTGCGCTCGTGTACGGCGCCACCGGGCAGACGTCGTACCCGGGCATCTCGCTCGGCCTGCGCGCCCTGCAGGGCGCGGACGCGCACGGCATGCTCGTCGTCGGGTTCGTGCTCATCGTCACCGGCTTCGGCTTCAAGATCTCCGCGGTGCCGTTCCACAACTGGGCGCCGGACGTCTACGAGGGCGCCCCCACGCCGGTCACCGCCTTCATGTCGGTGGGCGTCAAGGCGGCGGCATTCGCCGGCTTCGCCAAATTCTTCATCGTCGCGGCGCACGTGCAGACGGCGACGTGGACCGACGCGATGATCATCCTCGCCGTCGTCACGATGATCGTCGGCAACGTGCTCGCCCTGCCGCAGCGCAACCTCAAACGCATGCTCGCCTACTCGAGCATCGCGCACGCCGGTTACCTCATGCTGGGCCTGATCGCCGCCGGCAAGGCGGGGAACACGCTCGGCATCGGCGCCATCCTGTTCTACCTCGCGACCTATGCGCTCATGAACCTCGGGGCGTTCGGCGTGCTGATCTGGATCCGCGCGCGCCGCAAGTACGGCTACACGCTGGGCGAGATGGCCGGGCTCGGGCGCACGATGCCGTGGGCCGCTGGGCTGATGGCGCTCTTCATGGTGTCGCTCACCGGCATCCCGCCGACCGCCGGGTTCTGGGGCAAGTTCTACCTGTTCACGACCGTCGTGCAGGCCAAGCTCACGTGGCTGGCGATCGTCGCCGTCATCATGAGCGCCGTCTCTGCTTACTACTATCTGCGCATCGTGTGGTACATGTACTTCCGCGAGGCTCCGGAGGAGCAGGTCGTGGAGGCCGAGCCGGAGTCATCGCAGCTCGGCGTCCAGGCCGCGGTCGTCGTGCTCGGCCTCGGCGTGATCGTCGTGGGCCTCTTCCCGGACCTGCTGCTGCGGGCCGCCGAGGGCGCCGTACGGCTGCTCGGCGGCTGATCCCCGCGGCAAAGCCCGAAGCGCCGTCAGGTAAACCGGGATCATGAAGATCCTTTTCGTAGGCGACGTGTTCGGTAAGCCGGGCCGCGACGCGCTCCTGGAGTGGTTGCCCGGCTTCCGCGAGGAGCGCGCCGTCGACTTCGTGATCGCCAACGGCGAGAACGCCGCCAACGGCGCCGGCATCACCTCGAAGCTCGCGCTCCGCCTCCTGGGCGGCGGCGTCGACGTGCTCACCACCGGCAACCACGTGTGGCGCCAGCGCGAAGTGTATTCATTTCTGGCAACGGACGATCGCATCGTGCGGCCGGCCAACTACCCGGAGGGGGCTCCCGGTCGCGGCCTGACGGTGCGGCCGGCTGCGGACGGCTCCGAAGTCGCCGTCATCAATCTCGCCGGCCAGCTGTACCTGGGCACGGGGCTCTCGCCCTTCCGCATGGTCGACCGGCTCGTCGAGGAGGCCGCCGGTCTGGCGGAGACCATCGTCGTAGACCTTCACGCCGAGGCGACGAGCGAGAAGGTGGCCATGGGCCACTACCTCGACGGCCGCGTCACCGCCGTGTTGGGCACGCACACGCACGTGCAGACGTCGGACGCGCGCGTGCTGTCCGGCGGCACCGCTTACATGACCGACGTCGGCATGACCGGGCCGCTGGACTCCGTCATCGGTGTGCGCACAGACATCATCCTGCAGCGCTTCCTCACGGAGCTGCCGCAGCAGTTCGAGGTCGGCGACGGGCCTGTCAGGCTGAATGCCGCCTTGATTGTCTCGGGGGGCGGCCGGGCGACGGCGATCGAGACGCTGGAGTTCGTGCTGTAGCCCGGGTCTGTTGCCTGCTTCGACGTCGCTCGTGTACTAGGACGGGTCCGCTCGGGGTAGGACGAGGGGGACAATAGAGCGTAGAGTCGACCCCCGGGTTCGGATGCCCGGGGCACCGAGCGGATGGGGCGGTCTTGGCGGGCACCAAGAAAGACGAGTACACGCTCAGGTCTGAAGCATGTGTTGTCGATACTGCAGACGTGAGTACTGGCACGTTCAAGGACGACCGCACGGGGTTCACCGAGCTCGGCCTTCTGGAGGCCGGCGGTGAGCAGGTGCGCGAACGTCACCCGGGGTATCTTAGGGTCGTGACGACCGTCACCGCGGATGCCGTCGCGCTGGTGGCGTCCGCGATGCTCGCCGGCTGGATCGGCGACCTCCTGTCGAACGCGCCGATCATCCACCGGCTCTTCGCCGCCTTCGACGCCGACCCGCGCGGCGGCGTCACGCTGTTCCTTCTGTTCACGCCCTACTGGCTTGCGGCACTGTGGGCCTTCGGCCTCTACCGGGAGGCCGGACGCAGCATCGGCGGCATGAACCTCACCGAGACGCTCAGCGGCCTCACGGCGCTGACGTCCGCCAGTTGGCTGGTCCTCATCGTCGCCGTGGTCATCTACGGCGCGCACGCGCCGGTCGCCTATCTCATCGCCTTCTGGGCCTTCGCGATCGTGCTCTGCCCCTTGGCGCGCTGGGTGACGCGCGTCACCGTATGGTCGCGGGCGAAGTTCGATGAACGCGTGCTGATCATCGGCGCCGGCCAGGTCGGCCACAGCGTTGCCGCCAAATTCGCCAAGCACCCTGAATACAGGGTCAAGCTGGTCGGCTTCCTGGACGACGGCGAGCCGCTGGCAAACGGCGACGACAGCCCGCCGGCGCGCATCCTCGGCGCGCTCGACGACCTCAAGGACATCGTCGCGCGCCAGCAGATCGACCGCGTGATCGTCGCCTTCTCACGGGCGCGCCACAATGACTTCCTGCGCGTCGTGCGCGCGTGCGCCGACACCGACGTGCGCGTCAACATCGTGCCGCGCCTCTTCGAGGTCGTGAGTTCCCGCGCGCTCGTCGACGATGTGGAGGGCATCCCGCTCCTCGACATCGGGCACGCGGAACTCAACAAGGTCGACATGATGGTCAAGCGCGCCTTTGACCTGGTCGTCGGCAGCGTGCTCTTCGTGCTGGTGCTGCCTGCGATGCTGGTGCTGGGCTTGTTCGTCAAGATCGACTCGAGGGGGCCGGTGTTCTACCGCCAGGAGCGCATGGGCCGCGGCGGCAAGCCATTCCGCATGTACAAGTTCCGCTCCATGCAGGACGGCGCCGACGGCCAGCGCGAGGAGCTCGCCAACCAGAACGAGTACTCGGGGCCGATGTTCAAGATCAAGAAGGATCCGCGTATGACGCGCATCGGCGGCTGGATGCGCCGATGGAGTCTCGACGAGCTGCCGCAGATCCTCAACGTCCTCGCCGGGGATATGAGCCTCGTGGGGCCGCGTCCGTTGTGGGTCGAAGAGGCCAAGCAGTGCCGCGGCTGGACGCAGAAGCGCCTGGACATAACGCCCGGCATCACCGGGCTGTGGCAGGTGCTGGGGCGCAGCGACATCCCGTTCGATGAGATGGTCAAGCTCGATTACATGTACGTCACGAGTTGGAGCCTGAGCTGGGATATCAAGCTGATGCTGCAGACCGTACCCGCCGTCCTCAACAAGCGCGGGGCGTACTGACCTACTCCTGGGGCTCCTGGACGGCGAAGCCGCCGGCGCGCAACACGTCGATCCGCTGGGCCTGGCTGAGGTCTTCGCGCACCATCTCGCTCACGAGTTCGCGGAAGCTGTGGGCCGGCGACCAGCCGAGGCGCTCGCGCGCCTTGGTGGCGTCGCCGAGCAGCGTGGACACTTCCGTGGGCCGGTAGTAGCGCGGGTCGACCCTGACGACGACCGCGCCCGGCACCACCGTGGATTCGCCGCTGCCGGGGCCGCCGTCGGGAGCCCCGGTCAGGCCGTAGCCCTTGCGGGCCGCGGAGAGGAGGCCGGCGTCGACGGAGTCGACCACGCCGACCTCATCCGCCGCGGCTCCCTCGAAGCGCAGGTTCACGCCCGCCTCCGCGAAGGCGAGCTGCGTGAACTCGCGCACGGAGTGCTGCTCGCCGGTGGCGACGACGTAGTCGTCGGCCTCGTCCTGCTGCAGCATCAGGTACATGGCGCGCACGAAGTCCTGGGCGTGGCCCCAGTCGCGCAGCGAGTCGAGGTTGCCTAGATACAGCTCCGACTGAAGGCCGAGAGCGATGCGCGCCACGGCGCGCGTGATCTTGCGCGTCACGAACGTCTCGCCGCGGATAGGACTCTCGTGGTTGAAAAGGATGCCATTGGAGGCGTGAAGGCCGTAGGCCTCGCGGTAGTTCACGGTGATCCAGTAGCCGTACACCTTGGCGGCGCCGTACGGGCTGCGCGGGTAGAAGGGCGTGCTCTCGCGCTGCGGCGTCTCCTGCACCTTGCCGAACATCTCGCTGGTCGACGCCTGGTAGAAGCGGCAGGTGTCCTTGAGCCCCAGGATGCGCATCGCCTCGAGCAGGCGCAGCGTCCCGAGCGCGTCCGAGTTGGCCGTGTACTCGGGCGTCTCGAACGAGACCTGGACGTGGCTCTGGGCGGCGAGGTTGTAGATCTCCTGGGGCTGCGTCTCCTGGATGATGCGGATGAGGTTGGTGGCGTCCGTCATGTCGCCGTAGTGCATGAAAAAGCGCACGCCGGCCGTGTGCTGGTCGGCGTAGAGGTGGTCGACGCGGTCGGTGTTGAAGAGGCTTGCCCGGCGCTTGATGCCATGGACGACGTAGCCCTTCTCCAGGAGGAGTTCCGCCAGGTAGGCGCCGTCCTGGCCGGTGATGCCGGTGATCAAAGCCGTCTTGGTCATAAGCTCTCCGTTCACGTTGTCGGCCTGCGTTCCGAACGCCTCGTCAAAGCATCGCGCAACAACGGCAAGAATTGGTCCCACCCGCGTGAGCTCTTAGGACACTCCCCGCGGACTGGGCCGGCTGGGTCTCGACTCCCCGACGGCGACCTTGGCTATAGTCACACAAGCACGGCGACTGGGAAAGCGCTGGCCGATCAGCAGCGCCGCGTGTTGTCGCCGTGAGCCGGCTCGCGACTGCGCTACAATCCGACCCGGACAGCGCGGCTCAGGTGCAACCAGCTACCTCCCGAGGGAGGCGTCATGACTCGCCCCAGCATCTCGACAGTGATACCCACGTTTGATCGGGCATCGTTGGTCGCTCGCGCCGTACGCAGCGTGCTGGGCGAGTGCCGCGATGGAGACGAGGTCATCGTCGTGGACGACGGCTCGACGGACGACACCGCGAAGGTCGTCGGCGGCTTCGGCACTCGAGTGCGGTATCTGCGCACAGAGCACGCCGGCGCCGGTGCGGCCCGCAACGCTGGAATCGCGGCGGCGGGCGGCGATTTCATCGCATTCCTCGACTCCGACGACGAGTGGGTGCCGGGCAAACTGTCGTGGCAGCGAGCGGTGATGGAGAGCCGTCCCGAGATCCTCTTCGTCTTCAGCGACTTCGGAGGCGTGACGCCGTTCGGCACTCGTGTCCATCACCAGGCCAAGGCGTGGCACGGCGACGGCCCCTTCTGGGATCAGATCCTGAGGCAGAGCGTCTCATCCATGGAGATGCCCGGTCTGGAGGGTCTCGCGCCACCGTTCTTGCTCTACGAGGGCAGCGTCTACGAAGCGCTTATCCGGCATTGGAGCATTGCCACGTGGACGATGCTCGTGCGGCGGGAGATGGCCGGTGATGCATTGCGCTTTGCGGAGGATGTCGGCACGTACGAGGATTTGGAATGCTGCGCGCGGCTTGCGCAACATGGGGTCGCCGCCTACATGGACTGCGAGACGGCGTTTCAGCATGCGCACGAAGGTCCCAGGCTGACGGACGCCGATCTCGTGACGCGTGGGGAGGCGGCTCTGCGCATCACGAGCCGTGTGTGGGGCGCCGACGACGTCTACCTGCGCACCCATCGGTCAGAGTACGAGATGGTGATGGACGAGCATCGCGCCAGGAAGATCAGCGGTCTGCTGGCCCAGGGCCGAAGTGCCGAGGCCTGGCGGGAGATAGCCTTGCTCTTCCGGCCGCGGCGCTCGCTCTACATGCGTACTCTCCTTCCTGGCAGCGCTCTGCGTCTTGCCCCCGTTGTGCGCCGCGAGCTGCGGTCGCACGTGCAGCGGGCGGGCGTCCCGGAGGGGCTCGTCGCCGGCTGGGAGGTCGTCGAGCATCGGGGTGGAGGCGGCCTGGCCGAGCTGGAAGCAGACTGGCACCGCCTGTCCGCTGAGACGCCCGGGCCGGCTGCTTGCCACTCCTTCGACGAGTACGCTGCGTACGTCGCGGACCTTGCGGCGGCGCCGGAGGACGTCCGCTTCCTTGCCCTTCGCTCTGAGGGGGTCACGCAGGCGATCGTGCCCCTCGAGCCCGCGCGGTCGAGCCTTCTGGTCTCGTGCCTGCAGGCGTGGGTCTCGCCGGTGCTGCCGCAATGGCCCGCGGACGTGGCGATCGCCGCCGACCCTGCGGCTTGCCGGGCGGCGGTCCCGCTTGTCGTCGATTACCTTCGGCAGTCGCGCGGCAGCAAGCCACTGCTCGAGTTCGGCCCTTTGCGGGCGTCCTCGGCAGTCTGGGAGGGCCTGCGGCTGACGAATCACGCGGACTACTTCACGCGGGCGGCTCCGCCAGGCCTGACGATCGACGTCGCCGGCCCGAGCAACGGCAGGCGGTCAGGGAGCGCGGCTCTTGGCACGGATGCGGACGCCGTGCGCCAGCGACTCGAGTCCCGCGTCGCGGTCGAGTTCTCTACAATGGCCGGAGACGCTGGGGTCGAAGCCGGTCTGCGCGCATTCATGGATCTCGCAGCTTCGTCACGCGCATATGTTCGCGCGTCGTCGGGCGCATCTCGGGCTGCAGCTGCGACATTCGGCGTTGTGCCGTGGTCGGTGGCAGGCCTCCACCGTTATTGTCGTTCCGTTTCCGCGGCCACCGCAGGCGAGGTGCGCTTTGAGGTCGACATCATCCGTCTCGAGGGGCGCTGCATTGCCGCCCACCTCTGCCGACGCAGCCCCGCCGAATACTCCGTCGTCCAGGCCGCTTATGACGACGCTTATCTGCCCTGGCGGCCAGGCGCGGTGCTGCTGGCACGCGCCCTGGAGCGCTCAGTCGCAGGTCCCGGGGTGGCGCGAGTTCGTGCCGTGCCCGGCACTGCCGCGCAATGCGGACCGCCGATGACGGACGCAGCGATGCTGCGGGCGCAGGTGTCGCTGAGGCGATGGTCCGGGCGCGCTGCCGTGTTTGTGAAGCGTCTCGACGCCCGTTCCCGCCGTGCCCGTGCGGATCGGCAGCGGGGCGTTGCGGCGTCATAGGCAGCGTTGTAGAAGTGCCAAGAAGCGCGGCGGACCTCAGCCGTCCTGCGCGTTCAGTCGCCGTTTGAGGCGGCCGGCCCGGGCGCGGACGGAACTGGCAAGAGCCGCGGGCTTCCCGTGCCGAGCGTGCCACCGCGCGATCCGCAGGGCGTCGTCGACACTCGTCACCTCAGCTATGCGGGAGCGGTAGACCGAGATGGCGCGCAAGACCTGAGGGCTGCCGCCGAGCTGAGTCTTGTACTCGGCCTCCCCCCACAACGTGTGAAAGCGCCGCACGCCGCGTGCATGGCTCTCCTCCAGAGTGTGCATGAGGCACAACCAGCCCGGCCGGAACTTGGCGTACTGCGGATCGAAGCCCTGCACGTGACCATAGTACTCCCGTCCCACCCGCGAACCGAGCGTGCCCGCGACGACACATCCGTCCACGACCAGCGCGGTGCAGAAGCCGTGGTACGCGATGAACTCCAGGAGTCGACCTTCTTCCGCCGTGGTGATCGAGCTGGCCTCACCCTTCGCCTCCATGCGGCGCCTGTTGAGAGTGATGATGGCGCCGGCCAGAGCCGCAGGGATGTCGGTGCCCTGGTGGACCACGACCATGTGACCGGGGAAGTTCTTTGCAAAGCGGTTGGTGTACCAGCGAAGGTTCTTGCGCGTGGACGCGCCCAGTCCAGCCAAGTAGTCGTGGTACGTGCCGGGAAGCTCGACGATGGTGTCCTCCGAAGAGGCGAGCACACGGTTCGGGAGACTGAGCGGCGCGGGGTCAAGCCGACAGCCGTTGAAGCGCACGCGGCGCACCTGCGAGCAGGCCCTGAAGATCGCCCGGCAGACCCTGTTCGCTGCCGCCGCGTCGATGTCGAAGAGCTGGTTGAGGATGGTCGCCGACGGCCCGGAAGAAGAGAAGAACACGACGTGTCGCGGATCGTCCAGGATGCAAGCACTGAGAGCCGTCGCGCGATCGAAGATGCGGAAGTACTCAACGACGGCGAAGCTGCTCTCGTAGAGGTCCGGCAGTTCGGCTGCGGCGTGCGCGGGCACGTCCGCCAGGTAGACGGAAGCGCGCAAGTCCTCGTAAGTGATCGGGCCTTGCGGCTTCATCACCGGTCTCGGGTCAGCGTCACGATCCATCAGCCTCGCCGCGTCGTGCGGCGCCGGTCCAACGCTGGGACAGGCGGCGCGCTGTGGTCCGGACGCCTGGCCGGGACAGGCGTCGCAGGCCGCGACCGAGCCGGCCGGCCGCGAGCTGGGAGACCTCGTCCAGAGCGAGCCGTTTCGCATCGATGGTCGGATACACCGAGGTGGTCCATGTGGGCACTGCGATCGCGCCGAGATGCTGCTTGTAGTCCTCGCGCCCCCAGCCAAAGTGTGCTGCGACGAGGTGGCGCCGAATCGCTTCGCAGACCGCTTCGTAGGTGACGCGGAGCCCTACGCTGAAGCTGGCGAAGCCTGGGTCGTGACCATGCATCTGAAGGGTTGCATGCGCGCCGACTCGGTGCATGATGTCGACCGCGACAAGCGTGTCGTCGGTGGACACCGTCACGGCGATGCCCGACTCGCGTGATACTCTCAGAAGGCGCGCCTCCTGCTCATCATCGTACATGGAGACGCTACCTAGAGTGCGCATCCTGACGCGGTTCATCTCCACGACGGCGTGCACAAGGTCCTCGGAGATGGCATCCTTCTCGTAGAAGTCCAACCGGACCCCTGGGACGTCGTTCTGGAGTTTGCGCCACTTCCTGCCCAATTCGCGGCGTGTCTTCGCACCCAGGGACGCACGGTACGCGTCAACAGTGCTGGGAAGCCAGATCACCCGGTCCTCACTGCAGATGAGGGTTCTGCTTGGAAAGCCCAGGAGGCGCGGCTCAAACATCACCTCAAGCCTGATGCGTCTTGGGTGGGGGCGCAGGCGGAATAGTGTCTCGCACAAACGCGTGGCAGAGTCAGGGTCGATGGCGAAGACCTTGTTCAAGACGAGCACGTCGCGGCCGCGACGCGTGAACATGATCACGTGATGGGGCTGCTCCAGGATGCACGTGCTGATCGCCGTTGCCTCATCGTAAATACGGAAGTATTCGACCGTGGAGAAGAAGCTGCCATAGAGCGCGGGC
>Ga0316226_1002378_pt1 | contig 17858 bp, 13 predicted proteins | sample TBH18017metaG_FD_206009 | JGI IMG/M metagenome (GOLD analysis project Ga0316226, IMG submission 206009) | Freshwater microbial communities from Trout Bog Lake, Wisconsin, USA - TBH18017 | ecosystem: Environmental > Aquatic > Freshwater > Lake > Hypolimnion/Profundal zone | place: USA: Wisconsin... | reverse complement strand
CTACGCTGAGCGACTGGAAGAATTTCGGATCGCGCCTGAGATAGGGAAGGAGTTCGACGATCACATTCTGGGAAGCGTCGACTCCTTCTTGCCGTTCCGCAACGATTTCGTTGACTTCGCAAATACCTTGGCGCTTTATGCAAAGGACGGAGAACTCTTTGAGCAAATGGCTGATGTATTTGAGCGATGCCTTGGTTACAAACACCCCCCGCTCAACATAAACACTCCTTGGAGCGTCGCCTGTTTTGACAATTTCGCTTTCATCCTCTACGAACTACTGCTCTACGTGATCGCCCTGTTGCTTAAGACCAGGCGCTTAGCCGACGTCTCGACATTCACCGATCGGTTATATGTGGTGCCCGAAAACGCCCAACCCAGCGGAGGACTCACGCACTTCGAGGCCTTTTTATGCTCCTGCGATTCGTTCATGCAACGCAACCGGAGGCTTCAACTGAACAGACTGAGCCCGGAAGCAGATCTTCTCAAGCAACGAGCGAACCTCAAGTATGTAACCTTTTCTGACCTGATGCAGGCCGATGCTGTGTTGTTCTTAAAGAGTATTCTGGATGAGTCGATAAGGGAGCCGTGGTGCCCATATTCTTTCGCCTACTCCCACTACATGACCACGTTCCCACTTTTCGCAAAAGCAGCGCAGAAGAAAGAATTCAACGGATTGAAAGCGATGCTTCAAGTAAGCGACAAGGAGGAACTCCTCCGGCGTTTTGCCGCGGGCATGCAGCGGCACAAATCGCACAGCATGACGCTCATTGGCCACTTCACTGAGCGGTTGGATTTTCGATTGCTGTTCGGTCTCCAGAAGCTCGACACTGTTTGACGGAGAAGACAGAGAAGAAGCGGCAGCTCACCCATGATATTAGACATAATCTATATTGTTCAATTTGGTTGTAACAATGACTTTTCAGGGCAAAAGCACGACTCGGTAGAACCGCTGGCGGTTCGTGCTGATGATGTCGGATGCTGTAAGAGTGGTATTCGTCGCGGTGATCGGGAGGCCGAAAACGCCCCAGTCGGTCGAAGCCAGATTGGTAGTGAACTGGACCTCGTAATTAGCGCCTGGGACGGAACTCCACGTGAACGAGAACGTGTAAAGCGCGTTGGTGCCACTTCGCCTGTTCACAACCGGCGCCGAAATCGTGAGTCCGGTGGGATTTGTGCTAGAAGTCGCGGAATTGGTGGCAATTGAAGCAATGTTCCCGGCGAGATCATAGGTGTAGTGCATCTTGATGGTACCGGCCCCAATTGCACTTGTGAGCCGTCCGCTCAGGTCGTACGTGTAGTTTTGGGCAAAGGCGATCCCATACGAACTGCACAACGACACGATTCCCAAGAGGTAATGCAACATCTTTCTCATACTCCGGTCCTAATCTTATACGCTGCTTTAGACATTTGCTCTTTTTGTAACCCCAAAGAACTCCCGAACAGGTTTGCTTGTCAGCGTATAGATGGAGAAGACGCCGATCAACAGCAACCACAATCTATGGACTAAAACGATCGTCAGTCTGAGGGAACTTTCAACGCCGACTGTAACTGGAGTTGTTCTAAATAGAGTCATGGGAATGCTAATCACCCAGTACCAGCAAACGGCCAGCCACACGAATCTGACCAAGCGCGATCGGCAATATAAACCGTAAAGAACCGCAAACTCCAACAGGATGGTTAGTGCGAGCGAAAGGTATTGTTTCGATTCAGCACCGCAAAGGAGTGCAAACAAGAGTAGAGAACCACCAAGAACGAAGAGCAGTGTTTGAAGAGACTTTGGCAATACGGCCAACCGAAGGCCGGGCGATAATGTCATATCGTCAGAGTTAATAGAAGCCATATAATACTGTCAACGATAAATCGTGTTAAGAAAGTCGTGAAAGTGGGCAACGTTCACCACGTCATTCACGAACGTATGACAGTTGCCACCTACCAAAACCCAGTAACTCGCACCGGACGCATATCTTGTCGCCCTGGCCGACTGAATAGCGGAATTCATGGCTTCGTCAGTCGCATGAACCGGCTCTACGTAGACTATTTGCTCATTGTTGCCAGGGAATATCCCAGATGCCGAAGCTGAGGCGCTAAAAGGAGATGCGGATTCCGTCGGGTAGAATCCCTCGATCCGGGCAACAGATCCCCGCTGGACTTGGACGAGGTTTGAATGATCGGTGTCAACCGCAGCCAAACACAAAGGGTACCATATCCAAGGGTCGCTGCTTCCGATGGCATTGCCGACGATATACCAACCATCCTCTAAAGGCCTCCCATTATTTAAAGTCTGCATGCCTTGCAGCAGATGCTCTGGGCTGCCACCCATCGGGCTGAAGGTAGAATCAAAAGGACTTTCAGGCGATGGTGATGTCCCTTGCCCGAGACCAGCGATCGCCTGGCTGAATGTATCGCGAATTCGTTGGTCAAAGTTAGCGAGCAAGTCATCAGCACAAAGTCCTGATGGGTCGTTTAAGGAAATAGGTTTTCCCGCGACATAAGCGTAGCGGTTTGGGCCGCCGTTTAACCCTATTGGATCGGGAGTTAGAAACCTGCAAATCGTCGCGTTGTAAAACCTTGCCCGCATATAGAGCAGGCCATTAGGATCGGTCTGCACCCCAAAACTACCGTTGAAGAGGAACGGCGTATCGGTTGTGCCCGTTCGCGAGACGATGCAACCGTAGGGCGAATACGAAACCTGATCGAAAACATTGCCCGCTGGATCCGTAACCGCTACCGTGCTCCCGCGGTAATCGTAGTGGTAGGTCAACATCGTGTTCGTCCCAGCGGTGGACGTTACCTCATAAACCAGTTGCGCAGCTCCATACACGTAGTAATTGGTCACTCCGTTTTGAAGCCGCATGAGCAGTTGCGAGAGCCTGGCGTTCGGCTTGATGACAAAGGTCGTGACGCTGCCGTTGTTCGTAAGGGCAAGGCGATTTCCGATCGGGTCGTAACCGTAGCCGACTCCACCGGCGTTGGTGAGCCGGTTTCGCGCGTCATAGGTGTAAGCGGCGAACGCGCCATTTGTGAGGGGGCCGTAAACCATGTTTCCATCGGCGTCGTTCGTCACCGCCTGGCCGCAATAGTTGGTGAGCGCGTCGTCGGCATCATACGCCATCGCGACGGCGGCGGGGAGGAATGCGGTTGTCTGCGGCTGATTCGTTTCCCCGATGATTTGGCCGGCCGCATCATACCCATAGTCCACTTGGTAAATGCTGTTCGAGTTGGCGGTCACGTCAGCCTGGTGGATCAATCGTCCGGCAAGATCATAGCTCCTTGCGGTGCGGGTGCCGTTAGGGTGCGTAATGAGGGTGATCCGGTTGTCGGCATCGTAGGCGTAGGTCGTCACCCTCCCTTCCCAGTCCGTGACCGCAACCATCCGATTTGCAGCGTCATACGCGTAGCCGACTTGCTTCCCGTCGGGATACGTCAGGTTGGTCAGGTTTCCGACATTGTCGTAGGCGTATTGAATGACGTTCCCAGCCGCATCGGTGTAGTTTGTGAGCCGGTCCAGGGCGTCGTATTGACGGGTGATCGTCAGCGAATTCTCCTTCGCGGAGACCTGGCGGCCTTTCGCATCGTAGCCGTAGACGATTGTTCCAACGGAGTCCTGGAAATTGGTGAGCCTTCCTGCGGCGTCGTAAGCGAGAAGGACCTGTGCGCCCGAGGGCTGGGTCAGATTCGTTACCAGGTTTCGACCGTCGAAAGCGTAGCTCGTCTGCTTTCCGGTCGGCGTGAGCCCCGCCGTCAATCGCCTGGCGAGGTCGTATTGAAAAGTCGATTCCGCAGACTTCGGATTGATGACCGCTGTGCGGTTGCCGTCGCCATCGAACTGCTGCCGGGTGACGAGCGAGAGCGGGTCGGTGCTGGACGTGATTCGGCTGAGGGGGTCGTAGGCGAGGGAGTTCGTCCGGCCGAGGGCATCAACGGTCAGGATCAACCTCTGTAAAGCGTCGTAGCTGAGGTGCTTCAGGTTGCCGAGCGCGTCCTGGGCGCTCACCGGTTGGTTGCGCGCATCGTAGGTAGTCACCTGGTTCGTGATTCCGAGGGCGTCCACGGTAGCGATCAGGTTCCCGACATCGTCGTACTGGAAGAGGTTCGTGTGGTTGAGGGCGTCAGCGACGGTGAGCAGCCGCCCGTCCAGGTCATACGCCATGGATTTCTTGTGGCCGTTCGCGTCGGTGACGCTGACGAGGCGGTCCTCACCGTCATACGCATGGCGGGTCACGCCGCCAAGGGCGTTCGTTGTGGCGATCAAATTTCCATTGCCGTTGTAGGCGAAGTCGGTGGAATTCCCCAAGGGGTCGGTTGAAGACAGCCTACGGCCTGCGGAATCGTACGTGTAGCGCCAGGTGCTGCCCATTCCATCCGTGACGGCGATCAGGTTGTCGTTGATGTCATAGGCGTTGGTGGTCACAAAGCCCGCCCCGTTCGTAACGGTGACCAAACGGCCAGCGGGGTCATAGGCCATCTGCGTCGTGTTACCAACGGCGTCCGTCCTGCTTGTGAGGAGCCCGCCCGAACGCACAAAAGTATTTGTGCCGCCACGGGCAGAAACAACCTGCGCCAACTGGGCATTCGCGTCGTAAGCGCGCGTGACCAGATTAGTCATGAAGTCCAGCGAGGCGAACAGGTTGTTGTTGGCATCGTAGATGAAAGAAGCCGTGTTGCTAACGGCGTTGACGAGGTTCGTGAGATTGTTGCTCGAATCGTATTGGTAGGTCGTGGTGAACCCTGCCGCGTCTGTCGCGGAGATCCGGTTGCCGGCAGAATCGTAGGCGAAGGTTTGGACTTGCCCCAGGGCGTTGGTCACGGCGACCTCATCGCCGTTGGCATTGTAGCCGTAGCTTGTCGTGTAGCCCAAGCCATCGGTGACGCTCACGAGCAAGTAGTTCCGGTCGTGAACGTAGACATTGGTCGCGCCAGAACGATTCATTACGGTCGTGATGAGCCGGTCGGTCTGGCTTTCATCATACGAGAAAAGATACGGGTTATTCCCATGTACGGCGTCGCTTTGAGAAACCACACGCCCGTAAGAATCGTAAACATCCTCGAAGACCCGGACGCCCTCAGGATCAGTTTCGGAAAGGACGCGACCTGCGGAATCGTAAGTGAACGTGATGGTCTGCGACGTCTTCGCATCGGATTTTGTCAAGGCCGTCAGGTGGTTGAGCGAGTCATAGAGAAACGCCACGGAGCGTCCTGCGGCGTCAGACACTTGGGACAGGAGTTGATTGGTCGGATTGTAGGCCAAAGCCAAGGAGAAGCCGGACACAGCCTCCACAATTTGAGTGGGGTACGACGAGGCCGATGGATAAACGAGGTGTATCGCCTGGCCGTGTGCATTGACGATTTGCTGCAATCGACCGGACGCGTCAAACTCAAAGTGCCGTTGGCTCGGCTCTTTGAGGGTAAAGGTCCCATCGCCGTTTGCGATCAGCGAATCGTAAACGACCGGTAGGTCGGGGCAGCGCAGAACGTTGGTGCCCGGAGCCTGCGGCACAAAAATATACGAAATCTTGGCGTTCCAGTTCACTCGGACGGTTCCGTTCGCTATGGGCGAACAACTGGCCTCGAAATTATGGGACCAACCGGTGCCGACAATGTCGTCGAAAAGGCAAATTGAGTGGTAATCGATTACGAATTCGAGATCCTGCGCGCCACGAAGCTTCAACAGGGAGCGCGTGATGATGTGCGCCCCATTTTCCGTGTCGATGGGCTCGCCGGCCATTCCATTGGCCTGTGGCAGATAGCTGTTTGCGTTGCCGATGCTCGGGCCACCGGACTGAACTGGCGGCGGAGCCGTGCCCAATTGGAGAACTGTGACGTTCTGACCTGCGATTTGAATCGTCCCAATCCGATCTTGAGTGACGCCGTTGGTGCTTACGTTGGGGCTTTCGATGTGAATTTGAAAGTATGGGGCATTTAGGGGCAGATCGCCTCCAGATCCCATAGAGGTGGAAAGCCAGTCCGCCCCGCTGGTCACTTGAAACGGAAGTCCATTTTGAACGTAGGGAACGATCATCACCACCCAGCCGAGGTTTCCGGAACTGGTCGCCGGATAAGTAAAAGAGTTTGGGGTGGCGAGATAATACGTGTTGTCAAATCCTTGTTGGGTGACGGTAATCGGTCGCCCCGCCACTAGAACGGTACCTGTTCGGTCTTGAGTGATGCCGTCGGGGATGACATTTTGGCTCGTAATCATAATGCCAAGGCCTTCGGGTGCACCCGTGTAGAATCCAAAATCTCCCGGATTTGGTCCCCAATAGTAATCGTTGTACAGAGAAAGCCAGTCCGCGCCGCTTGTGATTTGCAGGGGCACTGGAGAATTTTGAACAGCGGAGGTTACGGCGACCCAAAGCATATGCACCGGATAGCCGACACCGTAGTACAGGTGTTGGTCGACTATGGCGGGAATGTTGAATCGGTTAGTGCTGACATGGTAGGTGTTGTCGACCCCCTGTTGGGTGATTTGGAACGAGGCGTTCCCGATTATGACCACGGCGGCGCGCGAACCTGTAACGGCATCGGGCATCTCGTTCGCCGCGACCGTGATCGTGTAAATGGTTCCGGGTCCCGAGCCAGAAACAGTAATCCAGCTCGCGGGGTTGTCCACGGAAATGCCGGATTCCCCAGGAAGGGGATAGATGGGGCCGACGGCTTCCGCTCCGCCCCTGTAGTCAAAATCCTGTCCAAGTGCGGCAACGGCCTGGAGCAACGCGAGGCAGAGCGCGAGGGCGTCAAACAGTAGCGAGGCGCGTGGCGCAGTGGCAAGCACCTTAGGGCAAGGCACATGCTCCACGGGGCGGCCGAAATCGCCGGTAACCCCAAGCCCAATCGATCCAGCGGCTCGGTTCATCACGTCACCATTGTTCCAAACGTTCGGCGTGGAATGTGGAGTCCTGTGGAGTGATCATCAAGAAAAAGTTTGTCACCCCTTTACCGACCGCGGGAGCCCTTTTACAGCCGGATCGCGGTCGGTGCGCTCAGGGCGAACAGCGACTCCGCTGCCGTCAGCGTGGTCCTCCCCACGCCCTCCCGACGGCTGCACGCAACTGTTGCTCTCGCGCCAGGGCCCGCTCCAGATTATGTGTTCGGCCCTCTCCCACCCTTCGCCTCCAGGAGCGCCTGAGCACGGACCAGTTTCAGCTCGAGGTCGTGGCCTTTCGAGACGGCAAGGGCCAAGTCGCGTTGAAGTGAAGTCACCTCGGCGGAACGAGCCGCCTGAACTTCGGCGAGCTTTTGCAACGCCTCGGATGCCTGGGCGCTCACCTGCACCAATGCCGCCTGGGACCTGCCAAGAGCCTGTTCCTGTTCGGTCCTGACCCGACTGAGTTCCGCCTCCGCGCGGGACACGGATTGCTCAAGTTCCCCCACCCTGGTTTGGGCTGCTGTTGCTGTGCCGTCCAACCTCTCGTTTTCTGCGGCCAAGGTCCTGAGGTTTTCCCGCAACTCGGTGACAACGGCTTCTTGTTGGAGCCGCCCCTCCTCGACGGCCAAAGCCCAAATTTCGCGGAATGCTCTCAAGGCGTCGGGAGAATCGGTGACGGGTTGAGCCGCCGCCTCGATCTCGGCCTTGAGGCGAACCAGCGTGGACATCGATCCTCGGTTATTCAAGGCCGCATGGAGCATCGCGAGGGTGGGCTTTTTGCCCTGGGCGGCCAGGTCGCGGACGGCCTTGGCCACATCTTCTTTCGAAAGCACTTGTTTCATAATAGTATCGTAATACGGTAATATGATACTACAACTCCATTGAAGAGCAAGTACAGAAGGATTGATCCGCTGGGCGGCATCCGAGGCGGAGCAAAGGGCCGCCACCACTTCATTCAGCCGGCACGGTCGAGTTAAATCCTGGAGAGTGGGCGACCGCCTGCGCGGGGGTTCGCTTGTTCCGGAACCCCATTCGTGGAGGCAGCAATCGCAAGGAGAACAACGCTGTGGCGGAGTTTCCGTACCGTCGCTTTTTTCACGTGCAGTAGATCCCTGTGAGCCGAGCAGACGATGCCGTTAGGGGACATTTTTGTGTTTACATTTTACCAACTGGGCGTAAAAAGATAACCGTGAACAAAGAGCGGGCTGTCGCCGCTGCGGCCAGGCGGATGCTGGCGCTAATAGCGCACGCCGAGAGGATGTCCCCTTTCGGGAACATAAAGCTGGGCGAAGGCGCGAGGTTGAATTGGAACGATTGCGAGACGGCCGGGGATATATATGGCAGAGAAGTTTGATATTTACGATGTGCTCGCGGTTCTTGTTCCTGGAACGATGTTACTATGCGCGGCTGCGCTTTTTTTCCCGGAGGCGGCCAAGGAAGCGACAATTCAAGGATTTCCCCAGGCGTTCTCGGTGATTGCCTTGACGGCTGCTGCCATGTTTCTCGGCCAATTGGTGCAGGCGCTAGTGAGTTGGGCGGAACCCGTTTTGGAGTGGTCCTGGGGCGGTCGCCTTTCCGAGCGGGCTCTTTCCCAAGGACTGGGAGAGCGATATTTCCCACAGGAATGCGCGAATCGCATCTCAGCCAGGTTAACGGCGGCACTGGGCGTGGAGTCTGCCACGCGGTCAAAATTCCTTTTTGCGCTCCAGATGGCGGAAACGAGCGGAAACGGGAGGGTGGGCCGCTTCAATGCCCTCTACGCTTACCATCGAGCATTGTTTTTCATGGTATTCATCTCGCTGCTGCTTCTCATAATGTCCTCAATTTGGGGGCATGCTGGGACATGGCCCATCACGACCAGAATCGGCTCAATCATCTGCGGATGCCTGCTCGCCGCACTTCTCTGGCATCGAACCAGACAGCGTGGAATCTACTACGTCCGCGAAGTACTTTATACGACTGAGCGACTTCTGACACAGAAGTCTGATCCCAAATAGATAATCTATGCCAAACGTTGCGCAAACAGAGTTGTTCCCTCCAAACCTAAACATCTTGATCCGCGCGGTGTTTCTTTACGTCGGTCAAGGGTCGAGCACGCTGCTCTTTATCAAGGACGGCGCGCGGTACCGGGTGTGGCTTGTTGACACAAACTTGGACAAAAAAGCGGGAGGAATCGATGTCCCACGACTCGTAAAGGACCTGCTACAGGACGCAGACTTGGACGCTTTTGTGAACACGCATCCGCATGACGACCATCTTCGCGGACTCGAGGAGTTGTCCGAACAAGTCACCATTAGCTCCATCCGCCATTCCGGGCACAAGCCGGGACGAAATTACGATGAGGCATACAAGTGGCTCGAAACTGCCATGGCCAAAGTGCAGAAACGCGGCGGGGATGTGATTATCATGGAAGGCAGTAGGACCCCAGAATCGGTCGGCGAAGCCCAACTTCACATCCTAGCGCCGGCGGAATACGTCATTGACGATATAAACGATGAGGCTCCAGAGACACGCTACGCCCGGATTCACGAACAATGTGTTGTGCTTAAGATCGGCGATGGAGTGAACTGGATCATGGTCGCAGGAGACGCGGATCGCGAGGCCTTCGAGAAGCACATCGCTCAGTACCACCAGGAGAGACTCAGCGCCAAGGTTCTGGCTGCGCCACACCACGGCTCGCGAACCTTCTTCCGTGAAACCGAAGAACAAGACCCCTTCCTGGAAGCATTAGAGGGGATCAATCCTGAATATGTAGTGGTTTCCGCCCCTACACAGGAGGAGAGCAAACACGAGCATCCACACGATGACGCGATGCAACTCTACCGAGAGCACGTCGGAACTGAGAACGTTTTCCACACTGGAGAGAGCCGATGTACCTTCATATTCGACATCAGAACGGATGGCACTTGCGGCCCCCCAACATCGGACGACGGCCGGCTTTCCGAGGCGTATGGTCTGACGGACGATGATGATGACAATCAAGCCAAGGGCCCGTTTATCTCTCAAGGTTCGCAGACCGGCGACCTGACGCCTAGGAAATTTGGGTCACCGCGGCTGGAATGATTCCTGATGCCATCGCGGAAGGTTTCAAACTGTTGACGAGCGCGGGGCTTGTTGAGGTGACTCAGGAGTTAGCCGATGCCGGAGACGGGCATTATCGCTTTCGGTGTTTGGCCCCTGTGCCGATCCCAAACGCCGAGGGACTGCCAGGCGCGGCAGAGGTTGAGGTGAGCATTCCAGGGGCGTTTCCGTTCGTGCCTGTCGAAGTTTTCCCAGTCGATCCAGCCGTGAGGGGCTTCCCTCACCAGGACGCCGAAACCCACAAGCTTTGCTTGCGCGAGGAACGGCACGCTCCGTGTGATCCCTCCCGCCTTTGCACCTACGTCCAATGGACGGTTGACTGGTTGGCCAGTGCCGCCGCCGGGGAGTTACTCGCTCCCGGCGATCCATATGAGTTGCCTGATTTCAGTCGCAGAGAATTGCGCCCAGCACTTCCATCGAAGAAAAGTGTATGGTTCGCCGAATCTGAGGAATCACTCGGCCTTTGGAAAAGTCACATCGGCAGCACAGGAACGGCGGAGGTGGTCGAACTTGGCAGTCCGCCGGTCCTCCTTGCCGTCCGGTTTATTGCCAAGGACGGATCGTTGATCTGGCAACCTCGTTTTTCTGAGACATTTGGCGGCAAGCCATCGCCTCTATGCGCCCGGTGGTTGTTGCTCCCGAGGATCACATGCTTCCGCCATCGGCCACCTCAGATTTACAAGGAGCTGCAGCAGATGCTGATCACAGGTGGCGCTGCACAGCTTGAGGAACTGTACCATGAGTTGTGGCTCTCTCGTGAAAGCAACGCCAAGTTCAGCGTGCTCCTGGTCGGCACGGTAATCCCCCGTCGAGTGGGAGAGGCGCCGACCGAAGTGCATTGGCAACCGCTGCTTCTGGAGAATGGGACTGCGCCGACCCCAGACTTCCATTCCAAATGGGCTCCCGTCAAACAAGAGCAACAGTGGCGGAGATTTGTCAGGCGCGGTGGGATCGATGAGAACAAACAGTTGCCATGGGGCACGAGCACCAACGTGGCTGAGGAGCGACTACGGTCGCGAGGCGCGGTAGCTGGCCCACTTCAGACATCAAAGGTCATGATCGTGGGTTGCGGTGCCTTAGGGAGTGTTTTCGCAGAGCTACTTGTCCGCATGGGCGCGCGGGCGGTCTCTCTACTGGACAAAGACCACTGCGAGCTCGGAAACCTCGCGCGCCACACACTCGATGGGCGTAGCATCGGAATCAACAAGGCCGTATCCTTAGCCACGCGTTTGGCCCCGGGCGCTCCGTTTTGCACCATTCGCGCCTTCCAGGTGCAGATTCCGCAGTTTGAAACTGAAGACGGACGCCTAGCGCTGAGCGCTTTAAGGGAGGCGGAAGTGATTATCGACTGTTCCGCTAATGAGTCTGCGTTCGAGTGGTTGAGCCAGTTTGGCAGGAGGCACGGCAAGCGGCTCGCTCACATCTTTATCAGTTTCGACGCGCTCTTTTTGACGTTGGCGGTGTCAGGCCGTCACACTTCTTGCGCCAAGACTCTGCGGGCATTCTATGAGAAGCTTCGGGGTGGCGGCTTGGGAATGGGGGCCGAGGAGTTGAGGGAGTATTTGAGGGAACCGTCAAAAGAGGAACTTGTCATTCCTGGCGCGGGATGCTGGCACGCCACATTTCCGGCCCGACTCAACCATATCCAAACCCTGACTGCTATTGCTTTTGACGTGTTGGAAGATATTCTCAAAAGGCCTCCCAGATGCGATGGTTGGGCTTACGTCTTTCGGCGAGGGAGCTTTGGGGGAGACGCGGTCCAGCGAAGAACCATCGTCGAGCAAACGTGTTTTGGGATGTTCCGGTGAAACGCGCCTATCCACCTCTTTTGTGGAGATCAACGTGTGGCAACTACAAGGTCGCTATCGACCAAAAGGCCTATTGTCATATGTGTAAGCTTGCTGCCGAGCATTATCCCAACGAAGTTGGCACCTCGCTTCTTGGAGAGTACTCAGCGGACGGGTTCGAGGCGAGAGTATTGAGTCTCGCGCCCTTGACTTCGGATTCTAAAGGCGGCCCGACTTGGTTCGTGCGCGGCGTGAGCGGGTTGAATGAGTTTTATCAACGGGTTTTCAAGCGGTTTGGGGGAAGGCGGCACTATGTTGGGGAATGGCACAGTCATCCGGATTCGCGACCCCACCGAAGCGGAACGGATCTTCACAGCCACGCCGGCATAGCGCACAACGAATGCGCGGCCTGTCCAGAGGTGGTAATGATCATTCTCGGAGGGCAGCCCGCGACGCGTCCGGAACTCGAAGTATCTGTCTATTCGAGGCGACGGGGAGAAGTGCGTCTGACCCCTGTCCAGGCAGGCTCCCGCTGTTGACTGTCTTTGCTGCGGGCAAGGGACGTAGCGGCGTTACGCGCGTCCACAGGACGTGTCACTCTTGCGTGGGCTGCCCGACCTTGCAAAGGAGGTTAAGGAGGATCATCTCCTCGATTGAACCCACGGGCGAACCGGCGATGCGCGGATCGGCGACGACTACTGCTAGGCATTGGGCGCGGGAAATGGCTACGTTGATCCGGTTACGGTCGAGGATGAAGGCAAGCCCTCGCGAGCCATATTCCCCGGGGCTGGAGCACAGCGAAAGGATGCAGACGGGAGCTTCCTGACCCTGGAACTTGTCCACGCTGCCGACCCGGGCACCGGTGGGCATGGCAGCTTGGAGCGCCCGAACTTGGGCGTTATAGGGGGCGATGAACAGGAAATCATCGAGCGCCAGAGATCGCGTCCTTCCGTCCTTGGCGGTGTAGGCGCGACCAAGCATTTCATCGCAGATCGCGCGGACGCGTTCAACTTCCTCGTCGCTTTGCTGCACGTCGCCGTCGTGCTCGACGCCGCTGAAGACGATGCCGCATTCCCGTTCAACCAAGGCATCTGTCCTCGGTGGAACAACAATCCTCTGACGGGCACAATCGGGGTGCGAACCCAGGCGGCCCTCATAAATGCTCTCGGAAATGAAACGGCAGACATCCGGGTGCATCCGCCGTGACTGGCCCAGGAAGATCCCGTAATCCGGGGGCACGACGGCATGAAAAACCGGAGCATCTGGCTGGCTCGTGCTCAGGTCCTTGAGCGCGTATTGCAAGGCGGAGAGCCCGGCATCGCCCGGATGGGAGCCCTGCACGGGTTGTTCGAGCTGCATTTGGTCGCCGAGGAGGACAAGATTGTTCGCGCAACGACCCATCGCCACGGCGTTGGCGAGCGGAACCTGGCCGGCTTCGTCGATAAAAAGGAAGTCCAGAACGCCTGCCCACTCGGGTCGAGTGAAGAGCCAGGCCGTTCCGCCCACGACGCCTCCCGCGTATGCAGCAAGCGCATCACCGGTATCCTTGACATACCGCAAGCCGGTATTCCCAGAAAACAGAGGGTCGTCGGCATCACCGCCCACTTTGATCCCCTGAAGACGCTGGCCTCTCCCCCGTTCCGCCTCACCGCAGGCGGCGAGCAGGTTGACCACTGCCTTGTGGCTGTTGGACGCAACGCCGACTTTCTTGCCAGCCGCCAGAAGGGACCCGATCACTCGCGCGGCGGTGTAGGTTTTGCCCGTGCCGGGCGGGCCTTGGACAACCAGGCAGCCACCAGACATCAAGCCAGCAACCCTCACAGCCGCATCGGTTGACGACTCCCCGGCTTTTTGCAGCGACGCCGCGGGGGCCAGACGGTTCAACAAGGCGGCCACCGGCGCGTGAAGCTGCCCGGACAGGTGCCTGGCGGCGACTTCGGCCAGCGCATCTGGGATTCCTGCCGGGGAGACAAATTCATCGGGCAGCAGGGAGCCAGACTTGGGGAACACGCCCGCAAACTTCTCGGCCAACGCCTTCTTGCTCATCTTGAGTCGCAGCCCGCCAGTGGAGGCATCGAGTTCCGTCAACCCGAACTTCGCCTCCAAATTGTGGGTGAACATGACCCTCGACTTATCACCGGCGGCCAGTTTGCACTCCTGCGAAGGATCGAATCGGTAGGCTTGCACCAGGGATTGCTTTTCGGCGGTGGGAGTTCCGACGGCCTGAACGCCTTCGATGCAGCCGGGGTCATCGCGGAGTTCCTCGGGCGTGGCCACCGCCCGGTCGAACATCCGCCACCACATTGGTTTCTGTTCGCGACGGTGGAATTCCATCAGATCGCCGAGAACGACCGAGACGGCGTCGGTCTGGCTGCGAAGTTTCGTAGTCGTGTCAATCCGGGCGACGACTTCGGGAGGTAGAACCGGTGGGGGTGGCGGCGTTGCTGCGGAGGCTGGCCGAGCGGCGACGATGTCGCGTTCGCGGGCAACCTTTCTCAACCACGCGAGCAACTCGGCGGTGGATTTGCAGTCGTCCTCGTTGTAGTCGCGGATGTTCTTGAGGATCGTGCTCCGGGTCCAATCGCGGGCCTGCTCGCTTTCAATCCATCGGGCATATTGGACAATGGAGTCGACCGCCGTGGCCACCTCGGTCGCCCGCTTCGGCCGGTAGAGGTGTTCGACCACCTTGATAGAATAGCTGTCCTCGCCGACGCGCAGCCCGTGGCGGACGATCTGGTAGAGGTCAACGAACACCTCATTCCGAAGAAGCTGGTCCACCTCATCCTGACGGGTATCGTGGCGCGTGCTCAAACGACGGGCCGCGCTGACCTCATAAGCCGCATAGTGGTAAATGTGCATGCCGGGGTTGCTCTGCCAGCGGTCAAATACCCAATCCACAAAGCCCTCGAATGCGAGCTTCTCCTCGTTGCGGTCGTGCGCCCACCAATCATGGAAGTCCAGAGAACCGGGCCGGCCGCTCCGCGAGCAAGCCCCGAAAAGGTATTCCAGCCCGCCGACAACCAGGGGATAGCCCTCCATGTCGAAAAACACATCCGCCGCGTGATCGGGTGGAAGGGCGGCGAGGCCCACGGGGTCTCCGTTCGGGCCGGTGTGGGGCAAAACCTCGAATCGCGGCGGAGCTTGCGGGTTCGCTTCGCGGTCGGCACGGGTCCCGCACTGAAGGCGGGCCTGGGCGATCAGCTTTTCCAGCGAGTCGTTCGCGAGCTTGCGGATCGACCTGCCTGAGGCTCCGGCTAGGTCGGCCACCGTTGCGATGCCCGCTGCCTTGAGTTTTTTGATCTGGCCAACCGTGATGCCCGCGACCTGCACCAGGTGGTCGGTGTCCTTGAAGAACTTCTCGGCGTGGGAGGCCCAGCGGCCGTGGTCAACTCGCGGGAGGGGTTCAGGCCGATCGTCGAGGTTCCCGGTGAACCCCTCGTGCATGGCCAGAAAGCCGGCCTTGATGCGCCGGTAGTAGTGGATGAAGTCCTCAACGCGAAACTCGACCCGATCCTTGCCGCCGAGAATGATGCCGAACTTCTCAGGCAACGGTTCATGGGTTACAGCAGCGAGCATTTCGGAATAGCAGCAAAGCTGAATGGCGTAATACGGCTTGGGCGAGCGGGCGAGTTTCGTGTCCCACACCTGGTATCTTCCGTCCGGGCCGAGCATTAGGAAGTCGGCATAACCGGCGAACTGTCCGCTCTCCAGCGCGGCCTGATAGATGATGGGGGACTTGGCGTCGATGGCGGCGAGCGTTGTTGCGCGGGCAATTCCAAGGTCGCTTTTCGGTATCTCAACTAAATCTGGCGCGGCCGACCTGAGTTCACCCAGGATGCTGCGCTCGTGCTGGTCGCCGGTCTGCGCGATCAGCTTCTGATCGTCGGTTTCCTCGTCGGGGACGAACGCGCCGGGGTTCTCCAAGTAATAGTGGTCCATCCACGATGCGAAGGGAGATGCGAGAAAACGGACAAGGTCGCTGGGGGAGTAGATCAACTTGCCGTCGTGGAATCTCATAAAGTGGTGAGGCGTTTGGCGTCAGGGTGAGATCACGAAGAAGCGGGCGCCCGATGCGTCTCCCCTCCCCGATTGCGATTTTGTCGTCCCGTTTGCCATGGAAACCTGCGGTGAATCCTATCCAAAAGGACCAACGAGTGAAAGCGAATTGCGCTAAGCATCCTGAGACCGTGGCCACTTTCGCGGCGGTGGAGTGGCAACAGGGTTTCCAGTGCTCGGGCGAACCTGGAGCGCGGTGCAACCTTCGGTCTCAACGGACGCGAGCGGGTTGTGGGAGCAGTCAAGGATCTGAAGGCCACCGAGGCCGGACACGTCGAGACGTGTCAACCGGTTGCCGGCGCAGTAGAGTACCCGCAACGCGCCGATATGGCGAACATCCAATTCGGTAAGCAGATTGCTCTCAGCATCGAGGCCCTGGATGCTCGTCAGGCCGGCGAGGGGGAGTTCGGCGAGTTGGTTGAAGCTGCAATCCAGGTATTCCAGGCTGGTCAGCGCCGACACGTCGAGGTGGATCAGGCCATTGCCGTGGCAATCGAAATACCGGATTTGACCCGCGGGGGTTGTGTCCGTGTAGCTGGCGCACGGCCAGAAGCTGATCGAGCGGCTGGCGGCAATCGAGGTCTCCGTGGTGTTGCTGATGAGGGTGGTGCTGTCGGATAGTTTCCAGGCGACGAAACCGGTCGTGGACTCGGCTTCGAGCAAGTAGCGGCGTGCGGCTTCGTTCGAGGCGTAACCCATGGGGAAGCCTGAGAGGAGGGGCACAGGTGGGGGTTCGGGAGCGGGTTCCATTGTTAACCAACCAAGACGTGAAGACGGAATCAAGCGTGTGCAATCGGTTCCTGACGTCAAGCACAAGAGGTCGGCCATCGCCCAGACGCCCCCCCAGCCTCCCGCGTCAACCCGATGGAACCTCATCCGCGCAGCTTTTTTGCCGCCTCGGCCTCGGCCTTCCGGAGCACATCCGCAAAATCAACTTCGAGCACGGACGCGATCCGCAGAAGCGTGTCGAGCGTGGGATTCCTGAGCTCGTGTTCGACGAAACTGATCATGGCGCGGGACAATCCTGCTCGCGCCGCCAGTTCCGTCATGGACAAGCCACGTTCGATGCGCAGGCCCTTAAGCAGCACAGCCACCTGGGAGCAAACGGCTTCCCGTATTTTTGATTCAGCCACATCATTGGCATACCTGAAAACTCGGTTGACAGTGGACGTTACTATAGTAACGTTGTTGCATGTTTATCAGACGACTTGGCCAGACCGGCCAGCAACATTGTGAGGGCGGACACCATTGTCCGCAGATTCTTGAAATGGCGGACGGAGCCTTTGCCGCAGCGGGACTGGACATCACGAGCGAGGCTGTGGCGGCGCTTCCGCCGGGGCCTGGCGTGGGGGCGAAAGAGGCTGTGGTGAAAATCCCCCGCCAGGTGATGCTCGCGGCGATGTCGGAAATCCTGACCACCGTGTGAAGGCGTTCTGAGCTTGCCACCGCCTGTGCCCGAGAGTTAGAACGGGAGCATGGCGGGTTTTCCCTCTTGGTTCGAAAACAACTGGTCCTCTGTCGTCGGCGCGCTGGGGATAATTGGAAGCCTGCTGCTCACGATGTCGGCGGCACGCCGGGAGGCCAAGTCGAGGGAGATTGAGAACCTGCTGACGCTCTCAGACCACCACCGCGAAGTTTGGAACTCATTACGCGAACGACCGGAATTGGACAGGATTCTTCGAACCGATGCGGATGTTCTGGCAAAACCAATTACCGCGGCAGAAGAGGAGTCCGTAAATCTCGTGATGGTCCAATATCTGACCGCATGGCGGGTCGCAAAGGCGGGGGGAATTGTCACCTTGGAGGAACTGGCCGCCGACGCCCGCGGCTTCTTCTCCCTTCCCCTCCCCCAGGCGGTGTGGAAGAGAACAAGATCGACGCGGAATCCCAAGTTCGTCCGGTTTGTCGACCGGGCAATCACCGGAAAAACACGCAATCATGAATGTAATCTGGACGAGGAAGGGTGCCAGTAGATATTGGTGTACCGACAATCTCAAAACCAGAGTAGAACATGGTCATGATTAGACTTGTTCGACGGTTGGGTAGTGATTAAAGTGGTCCCAAGATGA
>Ga0316226_1002375_pt1 | contig 17865 bp, 15 predicted proteins | sample TBH18017metaG_FD_206009 | JGI IMG/M metagenome (GOLD analysis project Ga0316226, IMG submission 206009) | Freshwater microbial communities from Trout Bog Lake, Wisconsin, USA - TBH18017 | ecosystem: Environmental > Aquatic > Freshwater > Lake > Hypolimnion/Profundal zone | place: USA: Wisconsin... | reverse complement strand
GGTCTTACCCCCATTCAGAACAGCACGGCATAAAAATGATGGGGCAGAGGCTGTCTAGCGGGCTAGGCCGACAACTGGCGCAAATACAAGCGCTTTCCGGCATCCATCAAAAAACTGTCATGCACCCACGGCCGGGCGTCAAGTACCTTCGCGCTTGCTCCTATGCCCCCATTGTTGGTATTATCTAACTCCTTTTGGCGGTTTGTGCCGCCATGAAAAACACGTCGGTCGCGCGCCTGGGGGCGCGGACAAACGGCCGGCGGACAACACCAACAACCCAACCAACCTCGACGGCCAGGCGCGCACGTCGCGCCGGTTCCGATCCGCAGACCGCCTTGTCGGTCTCCGATGTCTCCATCCGCCGGAAACCAATCCGGACGCGAGTGGCATCGCGCGATCTCCACCATCCGGCCGTCAATCCGGACCCACGCACCATGGCCATTCGCAAACCGATGCCCGCTACGCCCAAGACTGGGCCGCAGTATGACGCCATGACCGCCGCCTTGGCGGCCACCATGAACCAGTTCACACCCGGCTCGATCGTCAAGGGTACGATCAGCGGCATCAACGGCAACGAAGTGCTCGTCGACATCGGCTACAAGTCCGAGGGCGTCGTGCCGTCCAATGAGTTCCAGGACATCACCACGGTCAAGGTCGGCGACGTCATCGACGTGCTGCTGGTCGAGCTCGAGGGTGAGAACGGCATGGTCAGCCTCAGCAAGAGCAAGGCGGACGAGAAGCTACGCTGGGAGGCCGTGCTGGCCAAGTACCAGGAGGGCGCCGTGGTCAACGGCGTCATCACCAGTCGCGTGCGCGGCGGCCTGATCGTCAACATGGACGGCGTCGAAGCCTTCCTGCCCGGCTCGCAGATCGACATTGCCCCTGTGCATGATGTCGAGCCCTTCATCAACCAGACCTTTGAGTTCAAGGTCATCAAGATCAGCGCCGAGCGCCGCAACATCATCGTGTCGCGCCGCGAGCTGATGGAGGACCGCCAGGCCGACAAGAAGCGCGACCTGCTGGCCACCATCACCAAGGGCCAGCGCCGCGTGGGCCGCGTCAAGAACATCACCGATTTCGGCGTGTTCGTGGACCTGGACGGCCTGGACGGCCTGCTGCACATCACCGACATGAGCTGGGGCCGCGTGAAGCACCCCTCCGAGCTCGTCAAGCCCGGCCAGCAGATCGAAGTCGTCATCCTGGACGTGGACCTGGAGCGCGAGCGCGTCTCGCTCGGCCTCAAGCAGGCCCAGGCCAACCCTTGGGACAACGTCGAGCAGAAGTACCCGGTCGGCAGCCGCCTGCGCGGCAAGGTCGTCAACTTGGTGCCCTACGGCGCGTTCGTCGAGATCGAGCCCGGCATCGAAGGCCTCGTGCACGTCTCGGAGTTCTCCTGGACCAAGCGCGTCGCCCGCGCCTCGGACGTTCTCTCCGTCGGCGATGAAGTCGACGTGGCCGTGCTCAGCATCAACCCGGCCGACCAGAAGATCGCCCTGGGCATCCGCCAGACCGAAGCCAACCCCTGGGACACGGTGCAGGACCGCTACCCGGTCGGCAGCCGCGTCAAGGGCAAGGTCCGCAACTTCACCTCTTACGGCGCGTTCATCGAGCTGGAAGAGGGCATCGACGGCATGATCCACGTCTCGGATATGTCGTGGACCCGCAAAATCAACCACCCGAGCGAAGTGCTGCAGAAGGGCCAGGAGGTCGACGCCGTGGTTCTCGAGGTCGATCCCGCCGGTCAGCGCATCAGCCTTGGGCTGAAGCAGGCCTCGGACGATCCCTGGAACACGATCGCCGCGCGTTACACGCTCGGCCAGGTCGTCAAGGGCAAGGTCTCCAAGATCGCCTCGTTCGGCGCCTTCGTCGAGCTCGAGGACGGCGTGGATGGCCTGGTCCACATCTCGCAGCTCAGCGCTGAGCGCGTCGACAAGGTCAAGGACGCCATCAAGGTGGGCCAGGAGGTCGAAGCGCGCATCGTCAAGGTCGACCGCGAAGAGCGGCGCATCGGCCTGAGCATCAAGGCCGTGACGATGAACGAGACCGAAGTGGCCGACCTGACCAAGGAACTCAGCCAGACTGACCTCAAGCCGGGCGAGAACCTGGTGGGCCTGGCCTCGGCCTTCGACGACGCCTTCGCGCAGAGCGAGGAGTGGCGTCCGGGCGCTGGTAAGGACAAGCAGGAGTAGGAAAGAGGTTTCAGTGTTCAGTGTTCGGTGTTCAGGGGGCTACTCTCCCTTGGCACCGAATGCGGACACTGGAACCAATCTTATCGACTCCGGTTCGGTGCTCGGTGTGTGGCAGATGGATGGGGGAACCCTTCCCCGACAGCCAGCGGCCACCACTGAACACTGAACACTGAACACCGAACATTCCCATGTCCACCATCCTCGACACCCTCAAGGCCCGCGGCCTCTACGAGGCGCAGACCAGTCCTGATCTGGACGCCGTGCTCTCCCAGCCGGCGACCATGTACATCGGCTACGATCCCAGCAGCTCGAGCCTGCAGGCCGGCAACTTCGTGGCCATCATGGCCATGGCCCACTTCCAGCGCGCGGGCCACCACGTCATTGCCCTGGCCGGCGGCGCCACGGGCCTGATCGGCGACCCCTCGGGCAAGTCGTCCGAGCGCCAGCTCCTGACCGAGGACGAGGTGCAGCACAACCTTGCCGGCATTAAGGAGAACCTCTCCCGCTTTCTCGACTTCAACCACCCGACCGTTCCCGCCAGGCTGGTCAACAACTACGACTGGCACAAATCCTTCACCTTCATCTCGTTTCTGCGCGAGGTCGGCAAACACTTCCGCATGACCCAGATGCTCGGCAAGGAAAGCGTCAAGAAGCGCATGGACGCCGAGGATGGCGGCATGAGCTTCACCGAGTTCTGCTACCAGCTCCTGCAGGCCTACGACTTTCTCTGGCTCCACGACAACATGGGCTGCCGCCTGCAGCTCGGCGGCTCGGACCAGTGGGGCAACATCACCGCCGGCATCGAGCTGATCCGCCGCCTGCGCGGCTCCGAGGCCTTTGGGCTCACCATCCCGCTGGTCTGCGACAGCCAGGGGCGCAAGTTCGGCAAGAGCGAGGGCAACGCCATCTACCTCGATCCGGCCAAGACCTCGTACTACGATTTCTACCAGTTCTTCCTGCGCACCGCCGATGCCGACGCCGCCCGCTACCTGCGCATCTTCACCTTCCTGCCGCTGGATCAGAGCGTCCAACTGGAGGAGCAGGTGAAGACGGCGCCCGAGAAACGCGAAGCCCAGCGCGTGCTGGCCGAGCAGGTCACCCGCTGCGTACATGGCGACCGCGGTCTGACCGTCGCGCGCCGCGCCAGCGAAGTGCTTTTCGGCGGAGCCATCGAGGGGTTGTCGCTCGACGATCTACTCGGCATCTTCGCCAACGTCCCCTCCGCGGAACTGACGCGCGAGGCGGTTATCGGCAAGCCGGTGCTGGACGTGGCGGCCGCCGCCGGGCTGTGCGCCAGCAAGGGCGAGGCGCGCCGCCTCGTGCAGCAGGGCGGGCTCAATCTGAACAATCAGCGCGTGGCGGACATCGCCCGCGTCTTCAGCGCCGACGACCTGATCGAGGGCAAGCTCGCCGTGCTGCGCGCCGGCAAGAAGAGCTTCCATCTCGTGAAGATCGCGGGCTGAACCTTGAAACCGCAGATGAACACCGATCAACGCGGATCGGTGCATCTTCGGGAGGGTCGGCGTCATCGCCGACCAAATGCCCGTGCGCTGAACGCTGGACACGGCGGTCAAGGCCCATTCGAAGAGCTCAGGGCTTGCAGCCGACCGCCCTCCAAAGACCAGAGCATGACGCCTAATTGCGGGCTCGGGAAGTCTCTCCCTAACAGCCCTAAGCCTTAAGCCCTAAGCCTTCAACCAACAGGGCCTTACCATGGGAGGCCCTATTGGTTGACGATCTTGCACAGGTGCACGAAGCAGCGATGCTTGTTGCCATTGCTTGCATCGGCCACCGGGTCGCGCCAGACCTGGAAGATCGCCTGCGCCGAGCCCAACACGGAACTGTGGGCCAGATCGTTGTAGCCGAAGCGCGAGGCCAGCGAGTCGGCGCGCACGATGATCGTGAAGTATTGCTGGCGCGTGGTGAAGAGCCCGGAGGCATTACGGATCACGGCTTCGCGGTCGAACTTGCAGGAGGCGGTCAGCGCACTGTTGTTCGTCCATGGGTCGGTCCAGAACTGGATGTTGCCAAAGTCGGACATGTTCGTAATCACGCCCGCCTTCACGGCGGCGCTCAACAACGTGCCCATCGTGGCGGCTTGTGCGAGCGAACGTGCCTGCGCGGCAGCGGGTTTCCAATCGCGCACCGGCATGTTGAGAAAGGCCGCAGTCATGACATCCGCATTCCGCGTGCCGAGGCTGATGCGCCCATGCACGTTGCTACTGGCCGGAGGCGCCAACGTGAAGTAATCCAGCATGCGATGATACCCGCACGCCGGAACCATGCCGGATGAGCTCTCATTAAAATCATCCTGTCGCGCCAGGCGCACCGTGAACCAGAAGGAGAGCGGAATATACCCGAGTTCTCCCAGCGATTGCAGCGGGCGATGGGCACAAGAGTACATGGTCTGTTGGGCTGTGAGCGCGTCGCCCCAATATGCCCCGCTCTTGCGCTTGCCAAAACCATCGCAGATGACATTGATCCCCGCCGTCCCAAGCCAGTCCGGGTGCTGCAGGAACTGCCCGAGGAAACAGGACCAGGGATCGTTGTAATCATATGTCAGAGCGAAGCCGGGCCACGCCGCCGACCCCACGAAACTCTTCAGTTTCAGGTCATTCCACCACTGCGCACTGCCCCCCATCAGGATATTGGTGCTCCAACTGCCCCCCATCAGGATATTGGTGCTCCAGTTGATGCGCGGGTCCACGCATTCTGTCCAGTAGTTGGTCAACGTATCCGTTCTGACCGGGGGAAACTTCCCCGTTGTCCATGGATTCGGCAAATTCTTTAAGCCATATGCAGAAAAATGGCTTGCCGGAATCTCGATCTGCAAGCCTTTGGTGAAATCACCAGGAACCTGCTCAACGACTTGGCTGTCCGAGTTGCGGCGGATCTTCATGCTGAAAAGGCAGAGGTAGTTGACGGTCACCAGCGGCGTCCTTTGGCCCGTATACGCGAAATCGGCACCCTTATTTGCAGTGGTGACCGACCCGTAAATCCATGGCGGAGACGAAAACAGGGGAAACGTCAGCGTCGTCGCCGGCTGCAGCGCACTGTTCAGGTTTGCGTCGGCCGAGGGGCTGCCCAAAGGCCGTATCGTGAGCTCCGCATTAAAGGCGCCCACGCCCACCAATGCCCCCGATGGATTCCAGGCTACAACATTGTAGATGTTGGTGGAGATGTAATGGCCCGTAACCGTCGCATCCAAGTTGGTGGCGAAGTAGATCTTCGGCTGCCAATCGATGCGCCGGAACAGAGGCACCTGCGCCGTCTTGGGGTAGCTAAAACCGCGCGGCACGGGAGAGGCATTGGTGTCGATATAGTCAAAGAGGCTGCAAAGAAAGCGATTGACCCGATAGGCAACCTGGTTGACATTTTCGGCAGTCGAGGAACTGTCAATGTCCTTGATGTTCATGGTATAGCCGAGCACGTCCGGCCGGGAGAGAATCTCGACCAACCGGTTGGAAACGCTGCCGGACGTTGCGGCAACCCAAGGGCAGTAGTTGGTTGGGGTCGTGTTGAGCACGCGCGATTCCAGGGCGCCGCCAAGATAGAGTTTGTACTTGGGCGTGGCCGTGGTGTAGTCGGGGGCGCGATTCGCGATCTCATCATTGAAGTCGCAGGAGAAGGTCTCGAAGTTGGCGATATTGGTTGAGACGATCCCGGTGTTGTTGGCGGCCAGATCTTTCAGAGTCTCGTAGCAGATATCCAGGTTACGCTTGGTTGTGAAGGTATTGACGTTCAGGACTTCCGGCGGGCACCCGGCAGCAACCGCGATCTCGCCCGGCGTGGTGCCCATCCAGCGGTTGGTCTTGGCGATCTCATTGACGTCCAGCAGGCCGGAGGCGTTGACGGCCAGGTAGGCATAGCGGCCCACCAGGCTACCATTGGCATTGACCCCCACCCATTCCGGTTTCTGGACGGAACTGCCCTGGATGTTGGGCAGCAGATCGCTGGGGATATACTTGATGATGTCCGGCGAGAGGAGGTGTGCCGTGGTGACGGCACCCGCATTGCCCGTACTGCGATCGAGAGAGGGGAGCAGTTCCTCCTCAAGTGTGACTGTACGAAAGTTCGCGAGCGCATCGGTGATGGTCACCCAACGGTTGGTCCATGGCGGGTAGTTCTGGTCACCGACGCCGCCAGCGGAGGGGTCGCGGTCGATGTCAGTCAGGGCCTGGGCCAGGCCGACGTAGAGCATCTGGCGGGCGCCGACCATGTGGCGGTAGTTGGAAGAGGCGCTGCGCGACACGCGCATCAGTTCGGTGAAGGCCACGGCCGTGATGAAGAGGATGGCGAGCAGGCCGACCACCACGATGATCGCCGCACCGCGGCGGGAAGAGAAGGCTGAAGGCTGAAGGCTAAAGGCTAATGGCGGTCCGTTTGGTCTGACCGTTCGGGCGATTGATGCTGGTTTCATGGACGTTGCTCCTGGAGAAAAGAGGTTAAGGGCTTAAGGCTTAAGGTTCGAACAGAGCATGAAGATACAGAAGATTGTTGTTCTCGCCTCGCAGCCTTATGCCTTCAGCCCTAAGCCTTAAACCTGATCCTCACAGCCTAATACTTGTACCGATCGCGGTTGGGAAACGCCACGCTGATCTGTCGGGCGATCGTATCCGAGGCCTTGCTGCTGGCGAACGAAATGCGGAAGGGATGTCCCCATGGATCCAGGTAGTTCTGTCCCGAGTCTGAGGAGTCGTCGAGTTTGATGTTCAGAAAGGCGATGCCCCGCTTATTGTATTCCGTGTCCTGGTTCAGGAGATAACTCAGGTTTGCCGGGGTCATCTCGACATCGCCGCCTGAGAGCGGGAAAACCGAGTAGGTCGCGTAGAATTGGGTCCAGGCCTTGACCAGCTCGCGCAACTGGGCCTGGGCGCGCGCCTGCATGGCGTGATGACGGGCTGCGACCAATCCTGCGGAGAGGACGCCGATGAGGATGGCGATGATGGAGATCACCGTCAACAGTTCGACCAGCGTAAAGCCGGAAGTATTCCTGCGCTTAGTCCAGAGGCTTAACATGAAAAGGTCCTTTGACGGGAGAGAAGTTTTAGGGTTTAAGGCTTAGGGTGAATTGTGGTTAGGAAAACAATCATCGGTGTCTATCCGCAGTTTCAAAACCTTCAACCTTAAACCCTCAGCCTTTAGCCCAACCTACTCTCCCACGACAATGTCATCTGCGGTTCCTGTCTTGCCATCGGGCCCAAAGCTGCGGCCCGAAACAAGCGCGAAATAATTCTCGGGCATGGCGACGACCTTCACATTGACGCGCAAGGGCAGGGAGGTCGTTGTGGCGCCGGCCGCGTAAACGGGAAAGAAATCACATTCCGACAACTTGCTACTGTTGAGGGGGGGGGCGGTGGCAAGATCAATGGCAGGCGGGTCAAGCGGAGACCAGTCTCCGGACTGCACGGTGATCGCCTGCGTGGCGCGATACACGGCCGTATTGCCCGTGTCATATTTATACGTGACCCACATTGGCACGCGATTCGTGCCATCAATGGTCACAAAAGAGAGGGTATGGTAATGGCCTGTCTTGAACGAATCCGCAAACTGGATGGAGAAATCCGGACCAAAGTGAGCGGTGCCGTCGACCGCATGGGTGAGGTCGCGCTCGATGAAACCCAGGACGCTGCGCAACTCGGTATCGGCATCAGCCTGACGGGTGCCCGAGACCCAGGCGGTATGGGTCTGGCGGAAGACCAGCGAGATGACCATGATGATCATGATCAGCACGGTGGTGGCCAGCAGCACTTCGAGCAGGGAAAAGGCGGCGCGGGTAGAGGAGGCTTTAGGCTTTAGGCTGTAGGCTGTAGCCATGCGGAGCTCTTGCTTTTTACAGACACTTGGCATTGCGCAACTTCTTTCGCTGGCTAAAGGCTGTAGGCTGTGGGCTGTAGGCAAACAAACACGTTGGCTGTTCCGCTTTCACTTCCGGAGGGCTGGCGCCCTCCAGCTCACATGCCCATGAAGACGAAATCGGTCACATAGAGCGGCGAGTTGGTTGCCGTCGTCTGGGGGCGGTCGATCGACTGCAACCACGCCTGCCAGACCCGGCCGTTGGGACCACTGAGAACCAGTTTGTACTGGATGTAATTCAAGTCAGCGAGGTAATCCGGGATGCTGTGCTCGTTGCCGTCACCGACAATGGCAATTGTGTCCTCGGCGGTCGTGCGCATTTCCAGAGACCCGGGCGATCCTTTGGGCGGCAGCACGAACTGGGCAAATTGAGAGGCATTGGACCAGACCATGATGTTCGTGATGGTGGACGCATTGGCGCGCATGGCGTTGAAGACCTGGTCGGCAAAGGCGGCCTGGGCGGTGTCGGAAGAGGCCAGGGTGCCCTGGCGCAGACCGACGGGGAAGAGCGAGAGCAAGCCCATCAGGCCCACAGCCACCAGCAGGAGGGCGATGTTGACCTCCATCAGGGAGAATCCCTGTCGCGCTCCACCGTGCGCCGGGCAGCCGGCGCGGCGGGCAGATGTGGCGGCGCGCAGAGGCGCCAACCGATGGGGAGCCGGCGCGGGCAGAGCGCGGGCTCCTGTCATGCATGCGTTGTCTGTCTGGTTTTTCATTACTCGGACATGATCTTCCCGCCCAGCGAGACAGCGAAGGTGTAGTGGCCTGCGTCTCCGGCGCCCTCACGCAACTTCTCCGTGAGATAAAAGACGCAGGCGCAAGCATGGCCCTGGTTGTCTGTGGTCGGAGCTTCGCTTGTGGCTGTGCCGTCGGGCATGAACTTGATGTTGAAATGATCCAAGGCCGGTGGCGCAGTCTTGACCGAAAGGTAGAAGCCTTGGGGCGTCTGCTGGACGGCATGCAGGGGGAAGCCATACTGATCGCCCGACTGCCAGTCGGTCGACTGACTCATCAAGGTTGAGCCAGGACCGGGAGCCGGCAGGACATGCATGGCATAAGCCGAATTGCCCTGGTAGGGCTTTGATTGCACGTTCCAGAACAGGTACGGGGGTATTCGCGTGCCACCTGGGCTCAGGGAGCGCGTCATGTTGAAGACGCTGCCGCTCGAGGAGAGGCCGGAAAGATCGCTGTAGAGATCGTAGAGCACAAAGCCTTGTCCGGCGGCCGGAGTGGGACTGAGGTCGCCATCCCCATACTGGGGGTCGGTGATCGTGCCACCCGCGCGCACAATGATGTAGTTGGTTGGATTCAGGATGCAGAAGTAGACCGGCGCGGCGTCGAGACAGGCGCGCTGGTGGGCCAGTTGCAGGTTGCCGAGGATGGCTTTCTGGCCGGCGGTATATCCGGCCGCGCGGGCGGCGCCCATGTAGTTGACGGTCGCGACGGTGGCGATGAAAATCATGATGGCGATGACGACCAGCAACTCCAAAAGCGTGAAGCCGGGGGGAGTCTTGTGCTTCTTGCGGCTGCTTAACATGAAGCGGTCCTTTGGCAAGGAAGAAGGCTAAAGGAAGAAGGCTAAAGGTTGAAGGCTGTTAGGTCAAAGCCAGACACTCGCGTTTGCGTCGGACATTTTGCTGTAGATGCCACGCCGCTCTGTCGGCGTGCAGAAATGGACACGCGCGGCGACACAGCGCCGCGACTACAGCTGCGTTCATTCGCGTTCATCTGCGGTTGCTTCATGCCCAAGGCCTTGTTCAGATACTTGGCAACGTGACGGCTACCGTGTCATTGTCCATATCGATGATCACCGTGTAGTACTGGACATTGCCTTTACGGTCCATGTAGGCGATGGGGAACGGCGTGACGTCCGCCATCTGGTTCAGCGTCTTGAATCCCTGCCCGGCAACATAGGTGAAGACCGTGGTCTCATCCAGAAATTGAATTTTCTTGATGTTGGTCTCCCCTGCACTCGCGCGCAGGGAGCCGAAGACAGACGCATTGTTCACGCCCGAGGCGGTCACGACGTTGTTGGCGCTGACGGGCAAGCCCCCGACAGGCCACATGTTGTACTCGTGACGGTAGGTGGCCAAGGCCACCTGGAGCGCCGCCGCCGTCACCTGGGCGCGATTCTTCCGCGCGACCTTGATCACGTATTGCGCTGCGGCGAGCGTCATGCCGAGCAGAATCGCGATGACCAGCAGCACGGCCAGCACTTCGACGAGCGTGAAGCCGGCGCGCGACCTGCGTTTGTTCCAGAAGCTTAGCATGAGTGTTTCCTAGAAACTGACGACCCAATCCTTGGGCGTATTCGCGCCTCCGGCACCCCAGGACCAGACGACGGCGCTGGAGTAAATGACCTTGGTTTCGTCTGCCGGGTTTGAAATCTGGCCGTCGCTGTTCAGATCCAGCCGGACATGCAGATTATGCTTCCAGTAGTCCACCAGGCCATTCCGGATCTGGTTGGCGTTCAATTCAAAGTAGGTGTCGGAGGAGCCATCCGCGTTGAAGTTCAGCGCCGCCATATTGTTGCTGGTTGTATCGAACTGCGCATCGCCCGACGCCAGGATCTGAAATCCGCTGTCAAACCGCGTGGCATCCGGCCATTCGTGCTTATTCTGCACACGCATCTTCCAGGCCAGGGAGAGCTGGCGCGTCATGTTGCGTGTCTGCTGTTTCCAGGTGACCTTGCGCATCTGCTGATACACGCTCAGAAGAGCGGCGGCGAGGATGCCGATGATCGTGATGACCACCAGCATCTCCATCAGCGTGAAGCCGGCGTCGTAACGCCGCGCAAAGGGCTTTGGCGTGTGTGCAGGCATTTAGTGGCCAGCTCCGGAATGGATGTCGTCGGCGCCGGACGCGGTGTTCGTCTGGCCTCCCAGGGGTCCGCCATCCTTGCCATCCGGGCCCACCGACCAGACGTCATAGCTCTGGTAGGGCGGGTCGGAGTGGTAACGCAAGGGCCTGCGCCAGCCGTCGTAGACAACATTGATGGTGTTCGTATAGGTGGCCAGCGACCTGGCTTCTGCGAGCACATCCGTTGTCACAATGCCATTCAGGAAGGGAGCCCAACGTTTCATGGCGGCCAAATCGCGCGGCTGATCGCCCCAGACGCCCTCGACAGTCGTATCAATGGACGTGTTGTTGGTGCTCCACTGGGTGTTATTGTTCACCAGCGTGGCATCGCCTTGGATGATCGGGTAGGCCGGCGCCCAGCGCGGGGTGAGATAGGACATCAAGCCGAACGTAAAGATTGGGCCTTGTGACCAGTCGCTGTTATTGCGCAGGGAGGGAGCCTGGCCGACGGTGCTGACGCTGGGATATTCGTAGTAGTTTGGCTGGCCGACACCGGGATAGGAGGGCACCGGCGGGTACTGGCCGTATTCGGCGTAAAACTCCTCGATGGCCGCGCGCACCTTTTCGATCTTCTGCACGGTATCGGCCCGCGCATTGGATTGGCCGATGCGTCCGGCGGAGTACAGGATCATGCCGGCCAGCACGGCGATCACGAGGATCACCATGAGCATTTCGATCAGGGTGAAGCCGGGGGAATCCTTGCGCGCTTTCCAGATGCTTGGCACGACACGCCTCCTCAGGGTTTAGGGTTTAAGGTATAGGGTTTAGGGTTTTAAAGGTTTACGGCTGGCCCTAACGCCCCTAAGCCCTAAGCCCTAAACCTTGAACCCTAAGCCTTTTCCCTTAAGCCTTTTCCTCAACCGCTCGTCTGCGACAGCGACGTGATGATCGAAACCAGCGGCAGGAACATGGCGATCACGATCGTGCCGACGATGAAGGCCAGGAAGATGATCATGACCGGTTCGATGATCGAGGTCAGGCCTGCCACGGCGTTATCCACCTCATCGTCATAGGTGTTGGCGATACGGATCAACATATCCGGCAGCGCGCCGGTCTCTTCGCCGACTTCCACCATGCTGATCACCATGGGCGGGAAGACCTTGGAGGCTTCCATGGGGGCAGTCATGCTTTCGCCCTCCTTGACGCTGTCGTGCACCTGCTGGATGGCCCGCGAGATGACGGCATTGCCGGCGGTGTCGCGCACAATTTGCAGCGCCTGCAGCACGGGCACGCCGGACGAGAGCAGGGTGCCCAGGGTTCGCGAGAAGCGGGCGATGGCCGAACGGCGCACCAGAGTGCCGAACATCGGCAGGTTCAGCTTGACCTTGTCGAGGGCGTACCGGCCGTTCTTGGTCTTGTTCCACAGGTTGATGGCGACGACGACCATGCCGATCAGCACCACCACGACCACGATGTTGTGCCGCACGATGTTGCTGGCGCCGATCACGATCTGGGTGATCTGGGGGAGTTTCTTGCCTTCGAGCAGATCTTTGAAGATCTCCTCGAAACGCGGAATGACGCTGGTCAGCAGGAAGGAGAGAATGGCGGTGGCGGCGACGAGCACGACGCAAGGGTAGATCATCGCGCCCTTGACCTTGTTCTTGATGCGCTCGCCCTTCTCCATGAATTCGGCCAGGCGGTTCAGCACCACTTCCAACACGCCGCCGGCTTCACCGGCGCGCACCATGTTGACATAGAGGTCGTTGAAGATACGCGAATGCTGGGCCAGCGATTCCGAGAAGGTGCTGCCGCTTTCCACGGACTGGCCCATGGTCTCCAGGGCGTTCTTCAGGGCCGGATTCTTCGTCTGGCGCAGCAGCACACGCAGACCGCGGAGCAACGGCAGACCGGCGTCGACCAGCGTGGCCAGCTGGCGGGTCAACACCATCAGATCCTTGGGTTTGACGCGACCGCGCAGAAAGGCCGGGAGTTTGATCTCCAGGTTGAGCGCGCCGCCCTTCTTGCGCAGGGCGGCCCGGGCTCCCTGTACACCGGCCGTTGGCTCTGGCGTGGCCCCCGATCCGCCAATGGAGGTCGGGAAAAGCCCTTGCCCCCGCAGTTTGGCGATGACCTGGGACTGGCTGTTGGCCTCCATCACGCCGCGGGTTTCTTTGCCGGCGCCATCGACTGCCACATAGCTGAACTTCTGCATGCGCGCTCCGTCTTTCGGCCTGACCACAATATAACGACCAGATTATAGCATGCAGGCGGCGAAAGGGGGAAGTGTGTTTCCGCTGAATGGGGGCGGAATGCGGCCGTGACGTGGTAGCGACCACCGGCGGCGCAAGGCCGTCGGGGGTCGGGCCGCCCCCATGGCGCCGCCGCCTTGCATTTTTTTCAGTTCAAGCGCTTGACGAAACGACCGTCAGCATGTTATAGATATTGTGTTTTCAGAGCCAAATGGACGGTTGCAACCGTCAAGACGCAGACGATTTCGTAGCATGACCATCGCGAATGGTCGCTGATACCAGCCTCCCTACAATACATATAATACCTCCTACGGCGGGTGGGGTTCGCCCCACCCGCCGTTTTTTTGTGCCTGTGAGAAGGCCGAAGGCTTAAGGCTTAAGGTTTAGGGTTTAGGGCTTAAGGGTGCAGGCTGATGTTTCCAACCACCCCGCACCCTTCATCGTGATGGCACATTTCCTCTGCCGCGACGGCGTCGCGGCCATCCAAGGCATGGACTGCGATTCAGCCTTCAGCCCTAAACCCTAAGCCTTTGGTCTTTAGCCTTCAGCCTTTCCTGCGCTATGCTGGATCCATGGCCACGGACCTCGAAATCCGCTGCACGGCTTGCGGGCGTGTCTCACTGGCACGTGTCGAGCCGGTTTACCAGGATTTCAAGAAGACCGGCGAGATGTTCGCCTGCACCTCCTGCGGGCACCGCTATCCGTCGCGCGCGGAGACGCCGTTTGTGGCGGCAGCCGGACGTCCGCAGGTCTTCACGGAGGCTGACAAGCCGAAGGCGGCGCAGGTGTTTGCGGCCGATGAGCGACGGCACTGTTGCGGCTGGTGTCGGCATTTCATCGTCAACCCATTCAACCAGCGTTGCGGACTGTCCAACCGCGAAGTCGAAGCCACCGATGTCTGCGACCGGTTCAGTGCTCTGGAGGAGGACGACAAGCCCGCGGACGGGGCGGATCCCCTGGATGCGTTGTTTAAGAAGAAGCGACCGGAATAGCGCGAGGCCGACCGCCCTCCCTGGAGGGACGCGGGCTGCAAGCCCTGAGCTTGTCGAAGGGCCTCCGCGGTCCGCTTCACCATCAGGCATCCAGCACGGTGATTGTGCCATAGAGGCCGTCGTAACCGCCCTGGCGCCGGACCTGTTCCGCGCGCAACCGGCGCAGGGCCTCGGCTAGGCGCGGCGGTCCGTGCGGCTCCACCTGCGTCACGGGGACGTTCAGCAGGATGTCCAGTTCCGGGCCGCAGGCTGACAGCAGGCGCTGGTAAGCCTGCTGCACCTTCTTGGTGTTCGGGCCGGCATCCAGCCCTTCGCCGAGGAGTTCGGGCAGCGGGATGATGTGCGTGCAGGGGAGGGCCGATGGCGGGCGGAAGCCCTCCGGACGATCGGCCAGCGCCAGCACGCGGTGCAGGACGCCCAGCACGAGCGGCTCGCCGCAGCGTGGGCAGCGATCACCAAGGTGCCGGCTTTCGTCCGGCGTACAGCAGAAGTCGCAGGCGCGATGGCCATCGAGATGGTACTTGCCCGCCTCGGGGAAGAGGTCGATCGTGCCGCCACACACTGCCGGATTCTTGTGGCGCAAGCCATTAAGCATGACGAAATAGTCCGGCGCGCCGAAGAAGAGATTGGCGTTGCGGCCCAGATTGGCGGGCGAGTGGAGGTCGGAATTGGAGACCAGCGCCACCGCATCCAGGGAACTGACGCGCCCGTTCATGGGCGGGTCCGAGGAGAGGCCGGTTTCCACGGCGAAGATGGCGTCGGTGCGGTCGCCAAAGCAGGCTTCGAGTCCGTCGAAGCCGGACTTGGATCCCAGCAGCGCGAACCAGGGCGTCCAGATATGGGCCGGGATCAGGGCGCAGGCGGGGTTGGCCTCCAGCAGGATATCCAGCAGATCGCGCGGGTCGAGACCCAGGATGGGACGTCCGTCGGAATGGATGTTGCCGATGGCGGCCAGGCGGCGGTTAATGCGCGCCACGCTCTCCAGGTCGGGGGCCAGCACGAGGCTGTGAATCTTGCGCACGCGACCATCACGCTTGTAGATGCTGCTGATCTCCGCGGTGAGAGCGAAGTGGACGGCGGCGCGGCAGGCGGCCGGCACAGCGACGTTGGCCGCCGCGGCGGCCCGCGGGCGCAGCTGGTAGAGGCCCGGCGCAGAGGGAACCAGCTTCTTCTTCAACTCGGCAAACCAGGCCGGATGGGTGAAGTCGCCGGTGCCGACGACGGCCACGCCCTTGAGCTGCGCCCAGTGGTGGAGCCCCTCGAGGGTGCAGGCGGGACTGGTGGCGCGCGAATAGCGCGAATGGATGTGCAGGTCGGCGCGGTAGGAGCGCGCGAATCGCGCGGGGGTGGGGTCGATGGTGTTCATGTAAGTGTTCAGTGTTCAGTCCTGCCACTGGCCGCGGCCAGATGGGGCAAATACGAGACAAACTCATAATCCTAATCCTAATCGTAATATGCCTTGGATGAACGGATTACGATTATGAGTACGATCACGATTACGATCCGGCAGGGAGACGTGTCTCAGATCAGGGGGAGTCCGGAGGAGGAGAACGAGATATTGGAGAGGTCGGAACTTCTTCCTGAACACTGAACCCTGAACCCTGCTTCAGGTTGGCGACCTGGCGGTATACCGCCTCCAGGGCAGCCACGGTGTGTTCCCAGCGGAACTGGGCGGCGCGGCGGCGGCCGGCGGCGATGCAGGCGGCGCGCTGTTCAGGGTTTTCGAGCAGAGCGCGCACGGCGGCGGCGATGGAGGCGGGATCGGCGGGGTCGCAGAGCAGCACGGCCTCGCCGCCGGTCTCCGCACTGCCGCCGGGCGTGCAGATCACCGGGCAGCTGCAGGCCATGGCTTCCAGCACGGGCAGGCCGAAGCCCTCGTCGTGCGATGGAAAGACCAGCGCCTTGGCCATGGCGTAGAGAGCGGGCAGGTCATTGGGGGGCGCATACCCGATCAGGCGCACCCGGTCGCGCACGCCCAGGCGCTCCGCCAGGGCGGCCACGGGGATGCCCTGCTCGGCCGCGGCCCCGGCGAGCACGAGTGTCGGCAGGCGCTCCCCGTGCGAGGCGCGGAGCAGGCGCAGGGCCGACAGCAGGCCGGTGAGGTTCTTGCGCGGTGTCCGGTTGCCCACGAAGAGCAGATAGCGCGGCGGCAGGCCATGTCGGCGACGCACGGCCTCAAAGGTGGCGGGATCGGGCGGCTGGTCGCAGGGTACGGGAACACCCGGGGGGATGACAGAGATGCGGCCCGCGGTGCGCGGAAAGCGCGCGATCACGATACGCCGGACATGTTCCGAATAGACCACGATGGCAGCGGCGCGCCGCAGCGCGAAGGGCAGTAGCAGCCGGTAGTGCAGCCGGTTCAGGGCCGTGCAGAAGCACGGATGGGTGAGGACGTGCAGATCGTGCACGGTCAGGACCACGGGACAGGGAGCGGCCACGGGCGCGACGTAGGCCGGCGCATGCAGCAGGGTGGCGCCATCCCGCCGCAGCAGGCGCGGCAGCCGCGTTTGTTCCCACCAGATTCGCGCCCGGCGGGAGCGAAAGGCCGGCACATCCGGCGCCAGCGTGCAGCGTGCCTGTGCGGGCAAGGGGCGGATGCCGGCGGCCGGGGCATAGATGCGGTAGTCCAGCGTGCCGTGGGCGGCGAGTGCGCGCGCCGTGGCGTCGATGGTCAGTTCGACGCCCGAATAGGGCTCGCGCAGCAGGGCGGCGTTATAGGCGATGAGCGGGGGCATGGTGAGAAGGCTAAGGGCTGAAGGCTGAAGGCTAAAGGAAAAAAGCTGACCTGAACAGCCTATAGCCTACAGCCTAACAGGCTCTTCCAACCTCCGCCTTGGCGAATGCCCTGGCTATCGGCTAAAATAGTGTCACGTAACGAACGCAACCAGACGGAGGATCGAACCATGGCAGCAGGCGTGAAGGAACTGACGGCGGCCGATTTTGACGCGGCCATTGCAACCGGGGTGACGCTGGTGGATTTCTGGGCGCCCTGGTGCGGGCCCTGCCGCATGCAGGGGCCGATCCTGGAGCAGGTCGCGGGTGCGCTGGCCGGGCGCGCCGTGGCTGCCAAGGTCAATGTGGACGAAGCCCAGGATGTGGCCGCGCGGTTCAGCATTCGCAGCATTCCGGCGCTGATGATCTTCAAGGATGGCCAGGTGGTGAAGACTTACGTCGGCTTGCAGCGCGGCGATGTGCTGCTGCAGGCCGTCGAGGCTGCGATCAAGGGGTGAGGAGCGAACGGCTGTCGACTGTTCGGCTGTCGGGTGGTTTCGGACAACACGCGCGCAAGGATCGCAGCGGCAACGGTGCTTTGTGCGAGGCTTGTTCAACCTTGAAACCGCAGATGAACACAGATCAACGCGGATAGGTTCATCGCAAGCAGCACGTTGCGGCACGAAACCATGTTCACCGGATAGATGAAAGCCGTTTCTGTCGCAAGACCGCGCCAATCAGCGTCCATCAGCGTTGATCTGCGGTTCAATCGCTAACAGCCTACAGCCTGGCCCGCTGCTACCGCTGGAACGGGTAGTTACTGCGGCTGGACGAGCCACCGCCGGCGTATCCCTCGTCCTTGCGGCGCTTCCATGACATCAGCGCCGCGCCGCCGCCGACACCGACGACCAGCAGACCCAGCACGCCGCCGATGATCGCGTACCAGCGGAGGTGATGGGGGGCAGCGGGTGCGGGAGCGGCAGGCGCTGCAACCGCGGTGACGGAGGTCGGATCAGGCAGGGCATTGGTCAGCGCGATGGCGGTGGCGGATGCCAGAATATTGGTCGG
>Ga0316226_1002367_pt1 | contig 17926 bp, 6 predicted proteins | sample TBH18017metaG_FD_206009 | JGI IMG/M metagenome (GOLD analysis project Ga0316226, IMG submission 206009) | Freshwater microbial communities from Trout Bog Lake, Wisconsin, USA - TBH18017 | ecosystem: Environmental > Aquatic > Freshwater > Lake > Hypolimnion/Profundal zone | place: USA: Wisconsin... | reverse complement strand
CACGTTCGTGTTCCCCACGCCCAAGGTCAGCGGCACGCTCGCCACGCTGTTCGTCAATTTTCCTAGCGACACGCCATTCACGATCAGCGTGTTCGTCGCCGTCGCGTCCGCGTTCGTCACCGTCACCGTCGGCGTCTGGCCATAGGTGTTCGTCGCATAATAGAGATACCCGTTCGTCGTAAAGCTGGGCGCGAATCCCACATTGGGACTCAGCACCAGCGACTTCAGATACGCGTTCGTGCTCAACAGCATCGTCACGTCCACCACATACAGGTTTGTCTGCGACAAGTCCTGCGACACCACCTGCACCGACACCACGTTCGTGTTCCCCACACTCAGGGTCAGCGGCACGCTCGCCACGGCGTTGGTCAATTTTCCCAGCGACACCCCGTTCACAATCAGCGTGTTCGCCGCCGTGGAATCCGCGTTCGTCACCGTCACCGTCGGCGTCTGGCCGTAGCTGTTCGTCGCATGATAGAGATACCCGTTCGTCGTAAAGCTAGGCGCGAATCCCACATTGGGACTCAACACCAACGACGCCAGATACGCGTTCGTGCCGAGGGGGCCGCCGGAGGTGACATTGAAAGGACTGCTCGTGCCGGGGTTCAGGCCGGTGCCCGCTGCCGTGAAGGTCGCGCCGGAAACGGCGGTGTTCATGACGGTGCTGTTGAAGGTGGCCGCCCCGCCGCCGCCCGTCGTCGCCGAACCGCCGCTGGCGATGCTGCCGGTGGAGGGCGTCAGGTTGACGGTCACGCCACTGTCGCTCACGGCGTTGCTGTAGGTGTCCTCAACCTGCACCACGAAACTGCTCATCGGCGAGCCCGCCGCCGTGCTCGCCGGCGGTTGCGTCGTGAACGCCAGTAGGTTCGCCGTCCCCAGGCCGACCGTGACGCTGCTGGAAGCAACCCCCGTCAGGCCGGAAATGGCAGGGGTGATCGTGGTGGACTGGGCATCAACAAGTGTTGTCGCCACGCCAGTTATCTGACCAGAGCCAAAGGTCACCGAGGTTGTGTAAGTGGGCGTTGCGCCACCGGGAGCATTGGCAGGGCCGCTATAACTCACGGTTTTGGAACCCGAATAGTAAGTGTCAATGTGGTTGCCGGCATCCACGGCTGAAAGCGTGATGTTGAACGGCGTTCCGGCGGTTTGGCCGGAAACGGTTCCGCCGTTGCCAGTGCCGTTAGTAAACGTCTGACCCGGCAAAGTGAGAACCAATTGTGTCGCCGGCCCGCCCGATACGGTCACAGAATTTGCGCCCTTGAAGAACGCCGGATAGCCACTTAATCCATAAGTCCCGGCCGCTTGTTCCGTTCCGTTAAGCAAGAGGTTCTTGGCAGTGCAACCAGTGCCAGCTGAGACCAAGCCTGCTCCTCCGGTGGGATCGACGCTCATATAGCCGTTCACAACAGTATTGTTGTTCAAAGTCTTAGTTTGGGAGCTGGTGTTGGCGGTAAGGATTAAGTTCCAATAGGAAACTCCAGCAACGGTTTGGTTGCCGTTGACGTTGTAAGTGACCGTGTTGCCTGCGGCGGTATAGGTCTGCGTCGTGATCGTGCAGCCGTTAACATAGGTGAGCGAGGCGTTCGCTCCCTGGACGATTGAGCCGGCTCCGGCCGCAGAGCCGGTGATTGTCAGCGTGCCGTTGTTAGTAATAGATGCGCCCGTTAAAACAGTCACACCGGCGGAATTGGCGAGTATGCCGCTGCTCGAAATTACGAGTATGCTCCCTGTCCCTGCGTTGGTAATATTTATTGTCGCGCTGGCTTCGGTGTCGCTTACCGTGACGGTAAAACCTCCGATGATGTTGGCAGTATCCCCGGCCACGGGCACTGATGCGCCGCTGCTGCCGCCGACAGTAGCCGACCAAGTCCCAGTGGAATTCCAGTTCCCGGTCGCCACGGCGAAGCGTGTGTTTCCCGCCAGCGCAGCGGTCTGGGCGAGAACGAGCACGGCGAGCAAGAGCGCGCAAGCGAATTTCATTCGATGGGTCAGGGTGGAGTTAAGTTTCTGGGTTGCTGTTTTCATAATGTTTCAATTTGTAAATATCTTGAATGCAATGAATGGGTGTTTCTTAATCATCCGATGAATGTATAAAAAAGTCTAGCTAGCAACATTGTTAGTTTTTAAGCCCCTTGGGCGCGTAGATACCATCCATTTGTGGGAATTTGAACGAGCCAACACAGCGGCTTAAAACACTATTATTCAGTGGTTTACTTGTTTTTTTAAGATCCGGCATTCCCCCCGATTGTGTGGACGGTGTTTTCGTTCGTGTTCATGTGCGTTGTCCCTAGCTCACACAATCACACATCTCCTGTCCACACAATCGGGGCAAGGCCATCAACCGGGCATTTTCATGGCAAACTCACGGCGCGGTAAAATCGCGTCATAAATTTGGCTGCGTTAGTATCGGTCCACAAATAGGGAGTCGATGAAATAGAAGAGGTGGTGATGGACAACCAATTAATCAAGTTTGTGGATACTTGTATGGCGCAGTTCTGGCCGGCATCGCCATTGATCCAAAACCCGAATTGGTTGTTTGTAAAGGCCGCTTGCAGGCTCGGCGGAACCGGCACCTGACCCGCCGCATTCAGCGTGGTCGCGGCGCCTTGCGCGCTGTCGGGGCCTTCACCGCCCAGGTTAACTGCCGAAACCACGTAATAATAACCAGTCAATGCCGCCAGGCCGGTGTCCTCAAAATTGGTGGCATTGACGCCTGTGGCAATCGTCGTATAAAGACCGCTGTTGACGATGGCACGTTTGACATTATACAAAGTCGCCCCGGAACTGCCGGCCCACGAAAGATTGATCTGAGAACCGGAAACCGCCGTGCAGGTCAGTCCCGTCGGCGCTGCTGGCAGCGATGGCGATGTCTGCGGAACGAAGACGAACAGATCGGACGTAATTACATAACCCGAAGAGGACGCATTCTTCCCGGTCACCGTCTGCTGGATGTCATGCGTCCCGCTGGTGGCGAAGCTCACCGCGCCCACGGTCACGTTCGTAAAGACGGGCACATAAGTAGAGCCGAAATAGTCGGTAACGGTGGACACGATGCCATATTGATCAATCGTGCCGCCAATTGACACGCCATCAATCTGGAGGCTGCACTGACCGTTGCCAGTGCCTATCATGTAGCGCATCTGGACCGTATAATTCGTTCCCGCCGGAATGACCGGGGTGGTGAAATCCACCGCGTTACCGATGCCGGTCGCGGCGAGGGAGGTGTAATAGGCGCTGCTGGCGAGGGAATTGGACGGCATGCTGACGGTGGCGCCGGTGCCCACGGGCGAAAGTTCCTCGGCCTGCAGATTGAATGCAATGACATAGGCCGCGCTGGAAACCACGCTGTTGCCGTAGCCGCTCTCGTAAGCGATGGCCTGAAGAGTGGTGTTGGTCTTGATGGTCACCGGTTCCGCATAAAGCGTGCCCGCGGTCAGGGTGGGCGTGCTGCCATCCGTCGTGTAGCGGATTGAAGCCCCGGCGGTGGTGGTGCTGATCGTCACCCGCTGGGCGCTCGCGTAATTCCACGCCCCGTAGGTGCCGGCCCCGGGGTTGAAGCTGGGCGCGATCACTTGGTGGGTCAAAGGAACAATTTTCAGCACGGTGCAACCATGCGCGGGAATGCTCGCGCTGTAAGCGCTCATCGTGCCCAGGTCCGAGTGCAGCCACAAGTCCCGCACCGTGCCACTGGCAAGTCCCAGCTGGGTCTGAAAATCAATGCTCCGCGTGTCGTTGGTGTTCCCCCGGTTAAACAGCCCCACCACCCAGCTGCCATCGCTCATTTGCCCCGTCCAGACCTGGCTCGCCACCTGGTTGGGATCGTTGGTGAGCGGTTTACCCACGAATCCGTCCTGGTTGAGCGCCAGCATCTCGGTGTTTTGATACAACGGAAGACTGGTTCCGATGGTGTTATACTGATCCGCCACGGACAAGGGGCCGCCCGCCAGCAGATGCAACGAAATGACCGTCTGTCTTTCCGTATCACTTGCAAAGGTGTTCAATCGGATAAAATCTCCGTCCAGGATAACCTTGCCCCGGCCAGCAATGTAGGACCAGTAAGTATAGCCATCAAGGGGAGCGCTCCACTGTGACCATGTTTGATACCGTATGCCCGGCGTCTTGGTGTTGAAAATCTGCCACTTGCCGGAGAAACAATCGGAATCAATCCTGATCATATCGCCATATTGACGCTCCATGGATGCCTCTTCATCGAGATTGGGCATTACCAGACTCAAAAGCATGCCGTTGGCAGCACAGGCTTCCTTGATCCAGCGAATCCCCATCATATAATTCGGGTCAGAAATGCGCGAACCGCCGCTTTTGTTCACGTTTCTGTCATAATTGCCACATTGATAATAGCTGAGAAAGTCCACCCGCAAATATTTGACGCCCATGTCGGCATAATACTGGACGTAGCCCTTGACGTATTCCTGCGCGCCGGGTTTGGTCACATCCACGAATCCGGGGTTGCTGCTCAATTCAAGGCTGGAGATCAAAATCGACGTGCCCTTGACCTTCAGGCCCGCAGCGGCGGCCGGTCCGTGAATCCACAGGGGGTCCATATATATGCCCAGCGTCATGCCGCGGCTTTGAAGATTGGCCGACCACCAGGCATAGTCATGCGTCCAAGTGCTGGAGGCTTTGGTCAGATAACCATTGGTATTATAAGTCGAGTCATCGATCCAGCCGTCGATGGCAATCATCTTATAACCATATGACTTCAGGTTTGCCTCCACCCAGTCAATGTTGCTTGACCAGACGCTCTCGGGAATATAATTGTTCGTCGAATAGCAATATTCATATACGTCCCAATACAACGGCGCCTTGAATGCATTCGGCGGCGGCGGCGCCTGAACGTTGGCAACAACAATCTGGTTCAGGGTGTTGCTGCCGCCCAGATAGTTGCTGTCGCCGCCGTAGGCCGCCGTGATCACGTTCGTCCCGATCGGCAGGTTCGCGGTCGCCAGGCTGATGGCCACCCCGCCGCTCAGATTATTCGAGCTCAAAAGCCCGTTGGTGGTGCTGAAGAGCACGTAGCCCGTCGCATCCACGTTCAGCGTATTCGTGAATGTTACCCCAACATAGTAGCCCGACGGGTTCGCCGAGGAACTCAACGCATTCGCCGAAGTCGCCTGACTGATCATCATGTTCACCACATAGAGGTTCGTCACCGACAAGTCCTGCGACACCACCCGCACCGCCACCACGTTCGCCGAGCCAACGCCCAAAGTCAGCGGTGCGCTCGTAAAGCCATTGGTCAGCAAGAACGACAGGCCGTTCACGATCAGCGTGTCCGTCGCCCCGATGTCCGCGTTCGTCACCGTCACCGTCGGCGTGTCGCCATACGCGTTCGTCTCGTGGTAGCCCGTCAGCACGTTTGACGTGAAAGCCGGCGCGAAGGCCACGCTCGGGCTGAACACCAGCGACGTCAGATACGCGTTGCTGGAAGTGATGGCCGGGCTCATCGTCACGCTCACCGTGGTGCTGGCATTGGCGTAGTCGGTCGTATCCGGCGGCGTATAGGTCACGCCATAAGAGGCCGTGCCCACCGACGGCACTGTGGCCGGTGAAGTGAAGGCAAAACTGCCGCCCGCCGGCGTCGCCGATCCGCCACTCAAGGTTGAACTGGCCAGAGTCTGGCGATAGCTGATCGCACTCGCCGTCGGCGCCGTGTTGATCACCGACGCCGCCTGATTGACGGTCTGGCTCAAACTATTCGTGCTGGGGGAATAATTGGCATCCCCCAGATAAATGGCCTGGATGGTGTGACTCCCCGCCGTCAGGACGCCGGTGGCGCAGGTGTTGGTGCCGTTGACCACCGCATTGGTCGCCACGGCCACGCTGTCCACATAGAAAACATAGTTGCTGACGGCGTTCCGCGCCGTCACGCCGTTGGTCTGCACCACGGCGGTGAACGTAACCGACTGGCCATAAGTCGAGGGATTTGACGAGGAAAGCAGTGCGGTCGTCGTGGGCAGGGTGGGAACTGCAACCGTGAGCACCACATTGCCACTGTTGGTCGAGATGGCCGCGCTAACACCTGAAACCAGGCCACTCGCGCCGCTGGGCAAATATACATTTGCCGTGACGCTAGCGTTAGTAAACGCACCGGTGATAATGCCGTTGACGCCATCGCCGACCTGGATCAAGCGGTAGGTGCCGGCCGCCAAAGGCGCGCCAGAGTTGTTGGTGATTTTAAATGTGTTATTATTCAAGGCCAGCGTGCAATTACTAACCAAAAGCGCGGGATGAGTGGTATCGGCAGCACTGGTGGGTGCGATGGTCAAAGTAACCGGTTTCCCATTCAGGTCGAAGTTATAGCCCGACTGGCCATTGATGACGGCGGCAGTGGTGCCAGGGGTGATTCCGGTGCCACTGGCGGTCAAGGACGAGGCCGCGCTGGGCATGGTATAACCGCCCAAGGCCGAGACATCAAAGGTGCCACTGGCGGCGATGCTGAGTCCGGTGGAATTGGCGATGGATCCGCCTGTGCTCAATGCGAGCGTGCCGTTGGCAATAACTGTGGAATTTGTGTAAGGACAAACCGCACTAAAAGTCAGCGTCCCCGGACCAGCTTTGACGAAGGTTCCACTGGCTTTGCTGTTGCCAACAGGTTGGAAGGTGTTAAATATGGTTGACGGATTCGCGATGTTGACCACGCAAGTGCCGCCTTGAAAGGCAGTGCCATTACAAAACAGGGGGTGGCCGTTGGCGCTGGTAATATTAATACTTGGCCCGGCCCAAATCAACGTGCCACCACCACCTACAGCGCCAGTGCCACCTATAAAATAGACCGATTTGCTCGCGACATTAGTCAGATCGTCAATCTGCAGCACACCTCCAGCTATGCTGCAGCCGCCCTGGGCATAACTGGCGCCGGTATTGCTGATGACCAGTGTGCCGGGACCGTTGGGATAAAGCGAACCACCACCGGAAATGGAGTTGGTAAAGATGGCCGATTGGCCGGCGTTCACGTAGATAGCCTGACTGCCGGATGGTAATGAAAGTGCATTCGGAAATATCGGCAAGCCGGTCTCGTTCACTGCCAAGGCGGTATTGGTGCCAAACAGATTCGCACTTCCTCGATTAAGAGTAATGGGGCCGCTGCCGGCGCTGCCCGTCGCCCCCCCATTGCCCAATTGAATTGGACCCGCTTTCAAAGTGTTGCTCGTGCCACCGCTGTAAGTATTGGCCCCGGCGAGAATCAGCACGCCATTGGTGCCGTATTTGGCAAGGCCGCCGGCACCCGACAAAACACCGCTGAATATCAAAGTGTCATAGTTGTTGGTAACGGTCACCATGCCGCCCGACAATACAGTATCAAGACCCCAGATATTCGTCCCGCCACTCCCGGTATCCACAAAACCATTGGCCATGGACGTGGAATTGGTTGCGGCCACGAAATTGCCACTGGTGCCGCTGATGTTCCAGCCGGCCGTGGTGAAAGTTATTCGCGTAAGGTTGGTCAGCCCGGCGATGTCATTGGTATTGGAACCGGCCGTGCCAGAGAAAATCAAGTTCGTGGTGGCGCTCGTCGGCACAAAGTCCCAATTGCCATTGGTGCTCCAGTAGCCGCTTGGGCCGCCCCCGGTCCATGTTGATGTCAGACCCCCCAACGATGTCGATGTCGCCAGGCACAACAACGACAAGGTTATGAATGTTTTCGCAATTTTCGTTATGGCGGTTGCGGCAGCAATCAGGGTGTTTGTGTTTACCATATTTGAATTCTCAAAACACTTTTATCTTTGGTCATATTATATGTGGGAATTGATTAACGATTTTGAATGCAATGGCTGTCTATATTTAATTATCCGATGAATGTAAAAAATATCTAGCTAGCAACATTGCTAGTTTTTAGCGCCCTTGTCCTTTGGCCTTGTCCCGGATTTGTGGGCTACTGCGGAGCGCATGAGACATCATTCAAGCATGGCCGACTAAAGCACTCTTCTTGAATTGCTTACTTGAATTTGAAGACCATTTCGTTGCGTGAATGAACGTGCAGTTTTTCGTAGATATGTTGAAGGTGAAATCTTACGGTCGCAATACTGACGCCCATGCGGTTTGCAATATCCGCATTTTCAAGACCATTCATCACCAGTTCCAAAACTTCTCTTTCACGGGCAGTGAGTGATTCAACCTCTGTCGTAGCGGTCGTCTTGGCACGAAACTGAGAAATCACCTTCCGGGCAATTTCCGGCGTCATTGGCACGCCGCCATCCCGTGCCTCGCGAATAGCGGAAATGATTCGTTCCGGCGTGGAACGTTTCAGCAAATATCCGCAGGCGCCGGCCTGCAAAGCTTGAAAGATCCGATCGGAATCCTCATAAACCGTGACAATGACAATGTGGACGGCCGGCAAGAATTCCTTGATCTTGGCGGTGCATTCAATCCCCGATTTGTCCGGCAACTGAATATCCATCAACACAACGTCCGGCTGAAACTTTACGATTTTTTGAACCGCCTCCGCGACCGTTCCACAGGTGCAGACACACTGCATATCGGGTGTTTCGTTGACGATGATTTCAAACCCCGCACGCAAGATTTTATCATCTTCAACAATGGCGACTTTGATCATATACTTGTATTGGTCTTTGACAGCGGGGCTTCCAGCCGAATGGTGGTGCCCTTCGCCGGCTCACTTTGAATGCTGCAACCGCCTCCCAGATTTCTTAAACGCAACTGCATGTTCGAGAGACCATTCCCCCCCGCTATCGGTTGGATGGGATTAAAACCACACCCGTTATCGGCGACTTCCAAAATCAAGACTTCATTTTCAACACGGATTCGCAGCCACGCTTTAGTGGCACCCGAATGATGGACGACATTGCTGATGGCTTCCTTGAAAGCCATGAGAACTGCATGGCGAAACTTGGAATTAATCGGCATATCTGGCAACTCGTCTGCCACATCCAAACCAAAATTCACCGAGGCCAAGTCTAACAACCCCTTGGCATGAGCCCCAAAATAGCCGACGAGTGACACAACGTTGTCATTGCGCGGATTCAACGCCCAAACAATCTCATCCAGCGAGGTCACCATGTCGCGAGCTATTTCCTTCATGTTCGCCAAATACTGTGATTCTGCTTTTCTGGTAGTGGTGGCGCCACCAACCAACGAAGTCAGGATATTGATCCGGGTCAAGCCCGCTCCTAGGTCGTCGTGTAAATCCCGGGCGATGCGGGCACGCTCCTGTTCAATCTCACCCTGCCGTTCAGCTCGTTGGCGTTGCTGAATTTGCGATTCAAGCAGCACAGTGCGCTGGGTTACCTTTCGCTGCAACAGCCAAACCCAAATCAGGGTGGCAATGAGCACCCCGCCCAACAAGCCCACTGCCATCAGCAAACGCCTTAATGTCCACCAAGTGGGACGCTTCAAAACTCGAATGTCAGCTTCGGAGTTGAGCAGAAGCTGGAAGGAATCAATCGGCTGGCCTAAGACGCGATTGCCTCCCAGCCCCACATAAACCCCAGTCAGTTTAAGCACACTGCCGGAAACTAATGGCTCATTGAGTCTCGATATATTTTTTACGGTTGCGGTGAACCGGTGAGAACCGGTCTGCATATCAAGCGCATATCCATCCGTCGTGCTATTCACGGCCAGAAGCTCGCCTTCTATCTGCACCCAGGACGAGTCATAATCATCGCGGATCAAGTATTTGGCTTCGAGTTTGAGCGCTATTGGCAAGGCTGCTGCCCCCCGGTTTCGCACCTCGGCTTCTTTAATAAAAGGGGTTGATCCGGTCAAATCCGGGAAGCCTGCCACTTCCACCAGGTCGCCGGCTTGAATGTCAGTTGTATTTGCGGGGATGAATTTCAAGCCTTTGTTGCCATCCATGAGAAAAGATTCGGTTTTTCCCGTATAAATCACTTGTCCTGAAACTTTCACGCGTTGAAGCGCCCCCGCTTCGGGATCGAACAGCAACAAATCATCCACCCGCTTGGTTGGCAGTGCAAAAAGATCCTGCGGTGCGGGTTGGACCACACTTATCCAAGATTGGTTGATATAAACTTTACCCACATCTAGGCGATGGGATTGCCGGTCCCAAGAGATAAAAAGGCAGCCACGAATGTGGACGAGCGCGTTCTTGTAAGTCGCGGCGGTCAGGGCTGGAACCGAAGTATACAAACCTACTTTGATGCGACCATCGTGGGTAAGCAACGTGATCATATCCCCCTCAATCGCGGTGACCACGCCTTCGAGTTCGACATATTGATTCTGCAAACTACCATTGAAAAACCTATCCCAAGTGGGGCGCACAGGATTCGGCAGGACGCCTGCCCCAAGATTCTTGATCTGGGCTGCTATGATATACGGCGTGAACTCTCCCGGCGTGGCAATCCCTTCAACCTCACAATAATCACCGGGCTGCAGCGAATTCGGCTTGCCAATTTCCACGTAGATTCCCCGGGTCGCGTCTTGAATTATTATGGCATCTCCCCATAAAGCGGCAGTGATGACACCTTGCAGTTTCACCGGATAGCCTCGTTTCAATTCTTTGGCATTTAATTGGTTCACCTGCTCCGCCGTGGTCAGGATGGGCAGTGCACCCGTTTTGTCGGAGGCCTCGCCCATGTGTCGCACCAATACGCAATGCACCACCAGATTGGTGCCAACCGCGTTCACCCTGCCCAGCAATTCCAAAAGGTTGCCCTCGATCCTTGCTTCGGTGGTTTCAAAATTGATTCGCCCCGACCCATCATCCAAAAAAGCCGGCTGCCCGGTGCCGGTTTGAATGATGTTTCCACTGAGATGCACAATCGGTTGGGAGTTGCTGTCGAAATTGGCAGTCACTACGCTGTGAATCGTCATTAATGGATAGGCAGCCCATATATCGGGAGAGACATACAATTGTTGAATATCCTTCCATCTCTGCACTAATAATTCGCCGGGGGCTTCCGTGCCGTTGATATGAAACATATTACGGCATACCCCAACAGCCCGAATCCGGTTCTGGGGCAAGAGCACAAAGAAACTGTCGGAATTTTCTGCAATCTTCATCAGCACCCTGCCTGAATCCGTGGCAATTTCGGCTTCCAAATGATCATTGAGATGGCTCACCGAGGTAACCGTCCCTTCAATTTCAGACCACTCAAATTCCCCTGTTCCCCGGTCGGCTGAGCCATGGCCAACCGAATGCGACGACGGCAAGGCGTTAGTCCCGATCACATTAACATACAGGGAGGGATCACCAATAAACAGGCGGCTGCCATCATCTGATTTGGTATAAAACGTGTAGAAATCATCCTTGGAAATCTGGAGATAGCCGCTAAATTGCAGGCCAACTTGTTCCACCCTGCTTTTCACACTTATGTCGAAATTGCTGCTTACGCCGGTGCTGACTGGCGGCAAATGACTGTAATTGGGAAGCAAGTTCCACCACATTCCTTCATAGTCGCGATAGTCTAATCCATTTACAAAGTTTGTAGCTCCATTCGTAGAATTTAGTTGGATCCGAAAGAGCGCCTCGTCAGGAATGCTTTGCCGCAGCAAGTTCGGACTGGCGTATTCCACCTCCAGCCCAAACTTATCTGTGCGGTTAAACCACTCAACACGAATCGGGTGCAGACCAGACTTCAGATAAACACTGCCAGACTTCTCAATCATTGCGTGTAAACCATCGTTTTCCACCAAAGGAATACTGGACAGTTTGATGGCATCCCTTGTTTTCACCACGGTGCAGCATCCCGCCAGTCTCAAGCGATCTCCCTGGCGTGGCATTGGACATGCAAGATCCAGTTCCAATTGGGCTATCCCCGAGTTGTCTTGTAAAATCAGCGTGCCTTCGGTTTCGCTAGACCACAAAACAGTTCCATCCAGGTTCATCAAGTTAGCCAATGTTGGCTCCGAAACAGGCAACTGGCATAATTGCACGAGATTGGTGAATGCGGACGCGGGTTCGGCAGCGGCGCCGCCGATTTCGTTTATGATGCCTAAAATCATCAGCGCAATCATTATGAATGTCCGGCTGAAACCCGGCCAACAGATTTTGCGCAAGCGTAGCATGAGAAGTTATGTGCCAATTATGCGTCGGAATTCCCCATTTGTCCATGACTCGCATGGGTTTTTGTCAACTTCCCACCGTTCTGCATCATTTCAAGTTCTAATGGCTGTGGCCTTGCCACGAAGGTGGCCTTCGCATTTCTGGATTTCAACAGCTTTGACGAATGTATTTGGAGGAACACAACGCCTATGCCGTAAGCGGCGAACACGCGGCGGCCTCTTTGAAACTACCGGGTTAAAACTAAAATTACTGATAGAAGTTGAGGAAAGGCTGCGCCACCGTATTGGTGCCATTGATCAGTGCGGTTTGCAGGCCATTCTGGGTAAGGGATTGCACGCTGCCGTCGGACAGCTGAACGTTGCCGGAACCCTGATGCAGGTCGGCCGTGGTCCAATACCAAGGCCCGCCTGAAAATTTCGCGGCGGTCCAAAACCGGACTCCGGACGCAGTAATGTTGATGCTGCAATCCCCAGACATGAGCATCAGCGGATCGGCTTCCGTGGCGTCACCACCGACAAAGTAGCTGACGTTGTTGTTGCTAATGGCGGCAAAGTTGGTGGTGGTTTGCGAATGCCCAGGAGCTGGCTGCGTGATGCCGTCCGAAGGGCAAAAAACAACCTTGGGCGTGCTCAACTGGTTGGACATGCACTGGAAAACCCGGTAGAGATTGACCCCGGTGGCTAAAGTGTTTCCCGTGTTAGCAATCAGATCCGATACGCCGCCGTTGGCGGACGTCACGGCCATGGGCATTTTGTCATTGTTGTCACCTTCCCAGAGGCGGAAGGACAGGCCAATCTGCTTGAGGTTGTTGACGCAGCTGATTTTCTGAGCCTTTTTCTTGGCGGCGGCGAGCGCCGGGAGGAGCATGGCGGCGAGAATCGCGATGATCGCGATGACGACGAGGAGTTCGATGAGCGTAAACGCTTTTTTAGTTTGTTGTTTCATGGATATTGTTTGTTTCCGGGGACTGAGACGTGAATTTTATGGAACCGGCGACTGGCCTTACCCCGATTGTGTGGACAGAGTGTAAGTGCATGAGACATGATTACTTTATTATCTGATGAATGTAAAAAATGTCTAGCTAGCAATATTGTTAGTTTTTAAGCGCCCTTGGCGCGGGGATACTGGCTTTGCCGATTGTGGCCTTGCATATTTGGCGGACAAGTGTTGGATGATTGTGTGATCAAGCCGCTGCGCGCCGAAGCGGCAATCTGCCATTCGTCTTTAAGTGATGGATTTGTTTGTCACCTTTGGTTAGAGTGACCGTCCAGACTCACATGAAAAATTACCGGCTCCTTATTTTGTCCGCCCTCGCCCTGTTTCCCATTCTCGCGCCGGCACGCGTCATTGAATCGCTGGATGCCGGGTGGCGCTTCACCAAAAGCGATGCCGCCGGAGCCGGCACAAACCTTAGCTACGCCGTTGCCCGGCCGTGGCTGCTGCCGACGGCCAATCCGTTCACCACCAATGCGCCCGTCAGGCACCCGCAGGGAAATTTTGGCGAAGGCATCGCATTCGCCCAGCCGGGCTTTGACGACAGTGGCTGGCGCTTGCTAAATCTGCCTCACGACTTCGGTGTCGAAGCCCCGTTCGACCAGGCGCTGGACGGAGCCACGGGCAAGCTGCCGTGGTGGGGCGTCGCGTGGTATCGCAAACATCTGGACATTCCGGCGGCGGACGCGAGCCAGAAAATCTATTTGGATGTGGACGGCGCGATGTCTTACGCGGAGGTCTGGCTCAATGGAAAATTTGTCGGCGGCTGGCCTTACGGCTACGCCTCGTGGCGGGTGGATCTGACGCCGTTCGTGAAGTTTGGCGGCGAAAACGTCGTGGCCATCCGGCTGGACAATCCGCCCGATTCGTCGCGCTGGTATCCGGGTGGCGGCATTTACCGCAATGTCTGGCTCGTGAAAACCGCGCCGGTGCACGTCGCACATTGGGGTGTTTATGTCACCACGCCGGAAGTTAGCACCGATGCGGCGACGGTGAAAATCCAGGCCAGGGTGGACAATGATGCGGGTGCGGAAGCCGGCGTGTCGGTGAAAAATGAAATTTACGAACTCGGCGCGGACGGCAGCAAAGGAAAATCCGTCGCGGCAATCACGGTTGATGGCTTGAAAATCGCCGGCCGCCAGTCGCAGGCGAACACTGGCCAGATTGTTTTTAAGAATCCGAAGATGTGGAGTTTGGAGAACCCCCAGCGTTACGTCGTTGTCACTTCCGTTTTGCAGGATGGAAAAGCCGTGGATACCTACGAGACGCCGTTCGGCATCCGCACCATTGAGTTTACGGCGGACAACGGATTCCTGTTGAACGGCAAGCGCGTGCCAATCAACGGGGTCTGCGACCACAGCGACCTGGGTCCCTTGGGCACGGTGGTCAACACCCGGGCGCTTGAGCGGCAGATTGAAATTTTGAAGGAGTTCGGCTGCAATGCCATCCGCACCAGCCACAATGCGCCCGCCCCCGAGTTGCTGGATCTTTGTGACAAGATGGGGATGCTCGTGATGGACGAATCGTTCGACTGCTGGCAGGGCCGCAAGCGGCAGAACGATTATAGCCGATTGTTCAATGACTGGCACGAGCGCGACTGGCGCGCAGAGCTGCGCCGCGACCGCAATCATCCTTCAATCATTTTGTGGAGCATCGGCAACGAACTCAAGGAGCTGCGATCCCCGGAGAAATTCTGGATCCCGGCGGAGCTGACCCGCATCGCCCACGAGGAAGACCCGACGCGCCCGACCACCGCCGCGTGCAACAAGGTTCAAGCCGGCTACAACGGATTCCAGAACAATGTGGACGTGTTCGGCTACAACTACAAGCCGCTCGAATATGGAAAGCTTCATACGGCCAAACCGCAACTGGCGCTGTTTGGCAGCGAGACGGCGTCGTGCATCAGCTCGCGCGGCGAATACTTCTTCCCGGTCAGCACCAATCAGGCCGACGGCCTGGGAAATTTCCAGATGAGTTCCTACGATCTCTACGCGCCAGCCTGGGCAACGACGCCGGACATGGAGTTCAAGGGGCAGGAGCAAAATCCCTTCGTCGCCGGCGAATTTGTCTGGACGGGCTTTGATTATCTCGGCGAACCGACCCCTTACAACAACGACATGAGCAACCTGCTGAACTTCAGCGATCCCGCCGAAAAAGCCGCGATGCAGAAGCAGATGAACGCGCTCGGCAAAATCCAGGTGCCGTCACGCAGTTCCTATTTCGGCATCGTTGACCTAGACGGTTTCAAGAAAGACCGCTTCTATCTTTATCAGGCGCACTGGCGCCCCAATTTTCCCATGGCGCACATCCTGCCGCATTGGAACTGGCCGGAACGCGTCGGCCAGGTCACACCGGTTCACGTTTATACTTCCGGCGACGAGGCGGAATTGTTCCTGAACGGCCAATCGCTGGGTCGGAAGAAAAAGGGGCAGTTTGAATACCGCCTCCGCTGGGACAACGTGGTTTATCAGCCCGGCACGCTCAAGGTCGTCGCCTACAAGAACGGAAAAATGTGGGCAACTGACGAAGTGAAGACCACCGGCCCGGCGGCAGAACTCACGTTGCAGCCCGACCGCGAAAAAATTGCGGCGGACGGAAAAGGTTTGTCGTTTGTGACGGTGACGGTGGCCGACGCGCAAGGACTGCTCGTGCCGCGCTCGAAGAATCACCTTAAGTTTGTGATCGAAGGGCCGGGCGAGATTGTGGCTGTGGACAACGGCGACGCCGCCAGCCTTGAACCGTTCCCGGCCAAAGAGCACAACGCCTTCAACGGCCTGGCGCTCGTCATCGTCCGCGCAACCCAGCCTGGCGAAATCACGCTCGAAGCTCATGCCGACGGCCTGAAATCCGCCACGACACGGATCACCGCGCAATAAGATAGAGATTCCAGCCGGACGGCTGGAATTGCCGGACAGCCAAAGATTTAATGGATGGGATGTGCTGCAATCTCCGCCAATTATAGTCGGATATCGGCTTAAAGATTGATGGCTAACAAAATGGCTAACAGACCTGATTAAACCCGAGGTTCCAAATAGTGACACAATCCGCTTGAATAGTCCGTAAAATCAGGCATATTATCCCCGTCGTTCGCCACCTTTGACGCTCGATTCCGACCCTCGCCTCCATGTAAATTGCCTGTAAATACAGGCGTTTCTTGGGGTGCTGGGGCAAATCTTCAACGAAATCTTCAACGATTTTAGCTCTCGTTCACTATCCGTCGCGCGCCCGTCACGGGCACGCCCAATGCACGGATGCGAGCGCTGTCCAGTCCTCATATCCTTACAAAATGAAAGCGCAGGATATGACAGAACGCTATCGGAAATTCAAACGCTCCTGGGGAACGTGGTATGCCTTCGACAACACGACGGGCAATTCGGTCAGTCTCAAGACTCGCGTCAAAGCCGAGGCGGAACAACAGCTCAACGCCATGAATGAGACAGAACGCCAGCCGTCCATCAGCCTTGGTCTGGCTAAAGTGTATCTGAACGCAGCCGACCCCAAGCTGGCGACACGAACGTGGCAAGAAGTGATGGAAAACATCGTTGCCAAGAAAAAGGATGAAACGCGGCATCGGTGGGAGACGGCGATTAAGGACAAGAATTTTGACTGCATCCGTCACTTGCATGTCTGCGAAACCCGCCCGGAGCATTTCGACCGGGCGCTGGCCGATGGCAAGGTGTCCACCAATGTTTATCTGCGGCGCATTCACAATCATGCGCTCGGAATGGAATGGCTGCTCAAGTCGGTAATTCCACGTTTGCAATGGCCAAAGCCAGTGTTCAAGGACAAGCGGGCAATCACGGCGGAAGAACACGCGGCCATCATCGAGCGCGAACAAAATGCGGAGCGCCGGGATTTTTACGAACTGCTGTGGCTGACGGGCGCGGCGCAGTTGGACGGGGCTTGCCTGCGGGCGGAAGACATCAACTGGCAGACGCGCACAATTTGTTTTACGCGCAAGAAATTGAAATCGCGGGGCACGAGCATCAAGCCGACGCTGTTCCGGTTCAGCGCGGACATCGAGGCTATCTTGAAACGGCGTACGGCATCCGGGCAGCTTTTCCCGTATCTCTGCACCGTGCGCGCCGGGGATCGGGCGACGGAATTCAAGCAGCGGTGCGACGGGCTGGGGATTTCCGGCGTATCGTTGCATTCGTATCGGTATGCGTGGGCGGAGCGGGCGTTGAAATGCGGTTTCCCGGAACGGTTCGCCCAACAGGTGTTGGGGCACAACTGCAAGGCGGTGCATCGTGCCTACGCAAAATACGCGGAAGTCACCGTGCCGTCGCTGGCTGACTGGGATAAGGACTGGCAGGAGAATCCGCAACGTAGAGCGCAACCCAAATTGTTGCCGTTAAATTACAGGTTCCATTGGCTGCCATCGCGCAATCGAATTAACCGTTTATCCTTTCGGCATAAAACGTGAATTATCATCTGCCGGCGGTGCTGGCGGTTTATTGCGCTCACGGGACAATTTGGCGACAGCAACCGCACTTTGCGGTTCTGTATGTAAAATTTGCGGCGTGCCGATGTGACGCAACGGAAACTTTGCACCGCCAACAGTGGTCACGAGGATTGAGCCAAAGCCGAAAAGCCGTCCCAATAGCGGCTCGACCAGATAAATCGCCTCAATGTTTTTCCAGCGGCAATTCGCCGGACACGCGCATGATGAAGCCGGTGCGAAACAACAGCCGCCGATTGGCCGTGGGCGGATTTGTCCCACGAAGGCGCGCCGGGCTGGAGCAGCGGAGAGAGCGCCTCCAGCGCGCCGTCGGCATGACAGTCCAGGTAAACGCGGATCTGGTTGCGGAATTTTCCACCGAGAAGTTGCCACACGGGCAGTTCCAGCGCCTTGCCTTTCAAATCCCAAAGCGCGGCTTCAATCCCGGTGATGGCATTCCACACAATCCCGCCCAACGACCCGGCGCCAGC
>Ga0316226_1002365_pt1 | contig 17936 bp, 14 predicted proteins | sample TBH18017metaG_FD_206009 | JGI IMG/M metagenome (GOLD analysis project Ga0316226, IMG submission 206009) | Freshwater microbial communities from Trout Bog Lake, Wisconsin, USA - TBH18017 | ecosystem: Environmental > Aquatic > Freshwater > Lake > Hypolimnion/Profundal zone | place: USA: Wisconsin... | reverse complement strand
GCCGCCCGCACGCGGTGCTTCTGCGCGCCGCACCACTAGTCTGGGGCGGCGGGCCTTTGGGCCCGCCGCCCTCTTTCGTTTGCGGCCCCGTCGATCAGCCACGTCCGGGCCGCTTCTCCGCGGCAGCGGCGAAGGCTCGCTCGACGTGCTCACACAGGTCGCCTCCATGAGTGGACGGCTACCCCCGGATTGACAGACCGTTATTCTCCATGTGAAATAACGCTCGTAGTGCCCGAGGCGAGTCGGGCGGGTCAGGTCTTGGGGCGGCGTGCCGCCTTCGGCGTTCTTGATGGGCGCATGTTCGCCCAGGAGGTCTTCGATGAGTCGCAAGCTAAGTGTGGCCGTTCTCGCGCTCGTGATCGCGCTGCTCATGGCGGCGCCGGCGTTCGCGGCCAGCCCGGCGCAGTCTTCGCGCACCGCACTGCCCACGGTCAACGTGTTCGGCGCGGCTTCACTCCGAAACGTCTTCCCGGCGATGGTGACCGCGTTCGAGAAGGCTCGCCCTATGTACAAGAACCGTAGGTTCTCCTTCAACTTCCAGGGCACGGACGTGCTCACGGCGCAGATCCAGCAGGGCGCGCCATGCGACATCTTTGCCGGCGCCAGCACCAAGTACGGCACGGTCCTGTACAACGGCGGGTTCATCAACACGCCGGTCAACTTCTGCCAGAACACCCTCATCGTGATCACGCCGAAGAGCAATCCGGCCCGTCTGCACACACTGGCCGATCTCGCGAAGCCCGGCGTCATGATCGCCATCGGCGACGCGGCGGTCCCGATCGGGACGTACACGCGCACGGTGCTCACCAATCTGAGCGCCCTGTACGGCGCCGCGTACAAGACCAGCGTCCTTGCGAACGTCGTGAGCACCGAGGTCAACGTGACCGCGGTGTCCGCTCTGGTCCAGCTCGGCGAAGTTGACGCCGGGTTCGTGTATCAGAGCGACGCGTCCTCCGCCGGCACCAGGGTCATGCGGATCGCCATCCCGGCCACCTACCAGAGCAATCCCCTGCCGACCTACCCGATCGCGTTGACGAAGTCGTGCAAGACGCCGATCATCTCTCAGCGCTTCGTCGACTTCGTACTCAGCGCGGCAGGCCAGAAGATCATGAAGGCATACTCGTTCCTGCCCAAGCCCGTCACTCCTTGACAGTCCGGCTTGACTCCTCGGACGACCGTGAGTAGTTCGGGAGCGGCCTACGGCGACTTTGAGGTGACCTACGGGGCGCGTCATCGCTTCACCGCGGCGGCGGCGATCACAGGGATCGCCGCCGCCGTTCTCACGGCGTTCGTCGGCCTGCCGCTGCTGGCCATCTTCTTGCGCGTCCCTCTGGGGACGCTCATCGCGCAGCTGCATTCGCCCGTCGCCCGCGACGCGCTGCGCATCAGCCTCAAGACCAGCCTCACGGCACTCCTGTTCATCGTCGTGGTCGGCACACCGGTGGCCTACCTCCTCGGCACCAGACGTTTCCGCGGACGAACGGTGCTCGTGACCTTCCTCGAACTGCCACTGGTGCTGCCCCCGGCGGTCGCCGGCATCGGTCTGTTCGCTGCCTTCGGGCGCACCGGACTGCTCGGCGCTCACCTGATGCAGTTCGGCATCCGCATCCCGTTCACGTGGGTCGCCGTTGTGATGGCGCAGGCCTTCGTCGCCATGCCGTTCTACGTCCGCCAGGCCATCGCGGCTTTCGCCTCCATGGACCCTCAGCTTCTGGCGGCATCGCGGACGCTTGGCATGGGCTCCACGCGCACCTTCCTGCGGGTCTCAGTACCGCTGGCGCGGCAGAGCCTCTCGGCCGGCGCCGCACTCGCCTGGGCGCGCGCGCTGGGCGAGTTCGGGGCCACGGCGCTCTTCGCCGGCAGCCTCGCGGGCGTCACGCAGACACTGCCACTGGCCATCTACTCGGAGTTCGGCGCCACCAACATCGAGGTCGCCCTGGCCATGTCCGCGCTCCTGGTCGCGGTGAGCTTCGGCGTCCTGATCGCCGCCAAGCTCCTCCTTCGTTTCCAGACGTGGGTCTGACGGCATGGCGGACGACCATCTCGAGGTAGAGCTACGGCATCACCTCGGCCGCATCGACCTCGACGTCCGGTTCTCGGTGGGGCGCGAGACCCTGGCGCTCATCGGCGCGTCGGGCGCCGGCAAGTCGTCGGTGCTCCTCGCGGTCGCCGGCCTTCTCAGGCCCGACCACGGGCGCATCGTCGGAGGAAGTCGGGCGTTGTTTGACACGGAAAGGCGCGTCGATCTGCCCCCGGAGGAGCGCGGCGTCGGCATGGTGTTCCAGAACGGAGCCCTCTTTCCATTCATGAGCGTGGCGCAGAACGTAGCCTTCGGCCTGCACCCTCGTGCGCGCAGCAGGCGAGAGCGGTCGGAGCGCGTGAGCGAGATCCTCGAGCGCTTCGCCATCAGCCCGCTGGCGTCGTCTCGGCCGGACCGGATCTCCGGCGGCGAGCGGCAGCGTGTCGCGCTGGCTCGAGCCGTTGCGACATCTCCCCAGGTGCTGCTTCTCGACGAGCCTCTGTCCGCCCTCGACGCCGTAACCAAGAGCCGCGTCGCCGCCGAGCTCTCGCGCACGCTCGCCGACCTGCGGCTGCCCACGATCCTCGTGTCTCACGACCTCGGCGACATCGCCGGCCTCGCGGACCGTGTCGCGGTGATGGACGAAGGCCGGATAGTGCAGTCGAGCACGACGGCAGAACTGCTCCGCTCGCCGGCATCCGGGTTCGTGGCCGCGTTCGTGGGGACGAACTACTTCGGCGGAGTCGCGATGCGCGTGGAGGGCGTCACGGAGGTGACCCTCGACTCGGGCGCGGTCGTCGCGAGCGCCTCAGCCGCTACCGGCTCGGTCGGCGTCATCGTCCAGCCGTGGGACATCACGCTTCGCGATGCGGCGGCAGGAGCGCCGGCAGCGGGACGGCCGTCAGGTGGCATGGGTCAGAACCTCCTGACCGGCGTCGTGACGAGCGTGGCGCCCCGCGGCGGGACGCTGCGCGTGTCTGTCGCCAGCACGCCGCCGATCGTGGCGGAGGTGCCCGCCGAAGCCCCGGGTGTGGACGGCCTCGCCCCCGGGAGACGGGTCTCTGCAGTCTGGCCGCACTCTGCCACCAGGCTGATCCCCGGCAGTGCGGAGTCCCCCTCGGCCTGACGGCAAAGGCCGCTCGAGACAACGCGGCACTCCATGCTGTCGATTTTCCAGAGTACCGATTCAGCGTTTTGTCCATGACCCCGAGCCTGAGTGCGTCCTACGCTGCAACGGCTTCTCCGAGCGCTCGAGTCCTACGGGCCACTGGCCTATGGAGCTTGCGCCGGCAGGGTACAGCGGGAAACCGCCGTGTCTCCCAGTGCGGAAAGGAGAGCGTTCCACGCGTGCGGATGCACGCTCTCTCCTCTTGCACGCCGAGACGGCGGGCGTCCTCCTGAAGACGGGATTACAGGCATAGTCCTCGCCTCCGTCGCAGGCCGGACTCGCTGCGCTCGGGGAAGCACTTGTGCAGTTCCCGCCGCGGGCTGAGCAGTTCCTCGGCTGGGTCGACCCTCGGCGATGCGCGAAGGGGTGAGAGTCTCGAGAGCTGGTTGTCGCCTTTCCTAGCCGGGTCGTCGCCCGCGGGCCATCGCCACCGCCGGCCGCGGCGCCCTCCACATCCTCACCAGGAGCCATGCATGGACAGAAAGCCGCTCATCATCAACGGTCAGCCCACCATCGTCATGTGCGACGCGAAGGAGAAGCTTTCGGACGTCATCCGCCGGCAGGCCGGTCTCACCGGCACCAAGGTCGCCTGCGGCCAGGGCCAGTGCGGCTCGTGCTCGGTGATCCTCAATGGCAAGGTCGTGCGCTCGTGCACGACGACCATGAAGCGCGTGCCCGTCGAGTCGGAGATCACGACCATCGAGGGCATCGGCCGGCCCGACAAGCTGCACGCGCTGCAGCTCGCCTGGATCCTCCACGGCGGGGCCCAGTGCGGCTACTGCTCGCCGGGGTTCATCGTCTCGTCCAAGGCTCTGCTGGACCAGAACCCGGATCCCACGCGCGAAGAGATCCGCGCGTGGTGGCAGAAGCACGCCAACGTCTGCCGCTGTACCGGCTACAAGCCGCTCGTCGACGCCGTCATAGACGCCGCCAAGGTGCTGCGCGGCGAGATGAGCGAGGACGATCTCACGTTCAAGGTGCCTGAGGACGGCCACATCTGGAACACGCGCTTTCCGCGGCCGTCCGCCCTTGCCAAGGTCACCGGCACGATCGACTACGGCGCCGACCTCGAGCTCAAGATGCCGCCGGGCACGCTGTTCTGCGCTGTCGTCCACGCGAAGGTGTCGCATGCCAACGTGCTCTCCATCGACGTGTCCGAGGCCGAGAAGATGCCGGGCGTCGCCAAAGTGGTGACCCACAGGGACGTCAAGGGCAAGAACCGCATCAACGGCCTCGTCATGTTCCCGGACGACGTGAAGGCCGACGGCTGGGAGCGGCCGATCCTCTGCGACACCAAGGTGTTCCAGTACGGCGACGCCCTGGCCATCGTCTGCGCCGACACGATCGAGCAGGCCCTGGCGGCCGTGCCCAAGGTCAAGGTCGAGCTTGAGGAGCTGCCGGCGTACATGGATGCGCTCGACGCCATCGCCGAGGACGCCATCGAGATCTACCCCGGCACGCCCAACAGCTTCTTCACCCAGCAACTGATCAAGGGTGAGGACACCGAGGAGATCTTCAAGAACGCGCCGAACGTCGTCGAAGGCAAGTACTATCTGCAGCGCCAGCCGCACCTGTATTTCGAGCCGGATTGCGGCTTCGCGTACACAGACGAGGAGGGTCGCGTGACGATCCACTCCAAGAGCGTCGCCCTCAACTTCCATGCCTTCATGATCGCCGAGGGTCTCGGCGTCGAGCTCGAGAAGCTGCGCATGGTCCAGAACAACACGGGCGGCACGTTCGGCTACAAGTTCTGCCCCACCATGGAGGCGCTCCTCGGCGTCGCGCACATGGCCACCGGCCGGATGGTCTACCTCAAGTACGACTACTGGATGTCGATCGCCTACACCGGCAAGCGCTCGCCACACTACTACCACTGCAAGATCGCGGCCGACGAGAACGGCAAGTTCCTCGCCATGGAGAACCACTGGCTCTGCGACCACGGGCCGTACATGGAGTTCGGCGACAACCTCGTGCAGAAGGGCCTCTTCTGCGGCGGCGGGTACGACATCCCGAACATGCGCGGCGAGGGCCAGCTGGTGCGCACCAATCACTCGTGGGGCTCCCCGTTCCGCGCCTGGGGATCGCCGCAGGCGTTCTTTGCCGGCGAGAGCGTCGTCGACGAGCTCGCCCGCAAGATGGGCATGGACCCCTTCGAGTTGCGCTACAAGAACCTCGCCGAGCCCGGCACGACGTTCTCGTGGGGCCAGCCGTACGAGGTGTACTCCTTCAAGAAGCTCTTCGACATGGTCAAGCCGTACTACGACAAGGCCAAGAAGCGCACCGCCGAGAACTCCACGGCCGAGGTCAAGAAGGGCGTCGGCATCTCTCTCGGCATCTTCGGCGCCGGCGGGGACGGCGAGGACGTGGCCAACGCGGCGGCTGAGCTGCGTCCCGACGGCGGCGTGCGCATCTACAACACGTGGGAGGACCACGGCCAGGGCTCGGACGGCGGCACGCTGGGCACGGCTCACGAGGCGCTGCGACCGCTCGGCATCACGATGGAGCAGATCAGCCTCGACATGAACGACACGGCCCGGTGCCCGGACAGCGGCGGCGCCGGCGGCAGCCGGTCGCAGGTCCTCGTCGGCAACGCCATCAAGGATGCCTGCGAGAAGCTGATCGAGGCCATGACCAAGAAGGACGGCGGCTACCGCACCTACAAGGAGATGGTGGCCGAGGGCCTCGAGCTTCGCTACGAGGGCAGCTGGACGCAGACGATGGGCGTGCTCGTCGACCCCAACACGGGTCAGGGCGAGCCGATCGCCAACTACATGTACAGCGTCTTCTTGGCCGAGGTCTCCGTCGAGGTCGCGACCGGCAAGACCTACGTGGACCACCTGCTCATCTGCACCGACGTGGGCGTCATCAACAGCCGCCTGAACGTCGACGGCCAGATGTGGGGCAGCCTGTCGCAGGGCATCGGCCTCGCGCTGACGGAGGACTTCGACGATCTCAAGAAGCACACGTCCATGAAGGCCTGCGGCATCCCGTACCCGAAGGACGTCACCGATGATCTCACGGTCCTGTACCTGGAGACCCCGCGGCCGCTCGGCCCCTACGGCGCCTCGGGCTGCGGAGAAGCGCCGCTGACGTCGCCGCACACGGCGATCATCAACGCGATCCACGACGCCTGCGGCGCCCGCGTGCGGCACCTGCCGGCGCTGCCGGAGAAGGTCCTCAGGTCGATGAGCGAGGACGTCCAGGCATACTGAGCCGCGACTGCCGGCCCCGGCCGCCTCGGCGGCCGGGGCTGCGGCCGGCCGGCGCTGTTCTGTATGGTAGCGTCGGCCGGCCTTGCTGAAGGACGATAGGTGGACCTGCAGAAGCTCCTCGCGCTCGAGGAACAGTGCATCCAGAATCAGCCGCCTGCCTGCAACGCGGCCTGTCCCGTGCACGTCGACGCCCGCGCGCTGGCCGCCGCGATCGCCGCCGGCGACTTCACCGAGGCTCGGCGAGTCTTCACGCAGGCGGTGCCGTTCCCGCACGTGATCGCGCGTTGCTGCGATGCTCCGTGCCAGCTCGCGTGCGTGCGCGAGCAGGTGGGCGGCGCGATCCGCATCCGCGACCTCGAGCGGGCGGCGATGGAGTACGGCGAGAATCCGGCGCCGGCGACGGCGGCGCGCCGCCAGAAGCCGGGCCGGGTCGCTGTCGTCGGTGCTGGCCTCAGCGGCCTCAGCGCCGCGTACGAGCTGGCGCGCAAGGGCTACTCCGTCGTCGTGTTCGAGGCGCAGGACCAGGCCGGCGGCCGCGCCCGCGACGTCGGCGAGGACGTACTCCCCGAGGCCGATCTCGCCGCCGACTGCGCGCGCGTCGTCGAGGCCGGCGCGCAGTTCCTGCCGTTCACCCCCGTGGCCCTGACGGCTCCTCGTGGGGTGACCGCACTCTCCGCCCTGGCGCCCGACGTTGACGCTGTGTACTTGGCCGTGGGCGCCGCCGAGGCCGACGCCGGCGCCGCACTCGGGTACGCCGTCGACGACCGGGGCACAATCGTCGTCGACCCGGTCACGCTGGCGACCAGTGAACCGGGGATCTACTGTGGCGGCGGCATGCTGCGCCCCTCCGAGCCGTGGTCGCCGATCGCCTCCATCGCGGACGGGCGGCGGGCGGCACTGTCGATCGACCGGCAATTGCAGAGCGTCTCGCTCGCCGCGTCCCGCCAGGACTTCGGCGGGTCTGCGACCGGTCTGATCGTCAACCTGAAGGACGTCGAGAGCGCGCCGCCGGTGACGGCGGCCGACGCCGCGGGTGGCCACTCACGTGAAGAGGCCACAGCCGAAGCTGCGCGTTGCCTGCAGTGCGCGTGTCTTGAATGCGTCAAGGCCTGTACGTATTTGGAAGAGTACGGCGCGCACCCCGGACTGTATGCGCGCCGCATCTACAACAACCTCACGGTCACGCAGGGCCGGGGCAGCCGTTCGGCCAACAAGATGATCGATTCGTGCAGCCTCTGCCGGCTGTGCTACGAGGTCTGTCCCACCGACCTCGACATGGCTCAGGTGACCCATGCCGCGCGGCGCGAGATGGTGAGGCAGGGCAGGATGCCGGCCTCCGCCTTCGACTTCGCCGTGCAGGACCTCCGGCTCGCGGTCGGCGAGCGCTCAGCCCTGTCTCGGCACGCTCCGGGCACGGACGCGAGCGACGCCGTGTTCTTCCCCGGCTGCCAGCTCGCGGCGTCGGATCCCGCGCAGGTCGAGCGCACCTACGCGTTTCTGAGGGAGCGCCTGTCGCCGGCGACCGGCCTCCTGCTGTACTGCTGCGGCGCGCCGGCCGACTGGGCCGGTCGGGGCGCCCTCTTCGATGAGACGCTGACCGGCCTGCGCGACCGTCTGGAGGGCCTCGATTCGCCGCGCGTGATCCTCGCCTGCCCGACCTGTGAGACAGTCTTCGCCGCGCGGCTGCCCGAGGTCGAGACAGTGTCGCTCTGGGAAGTCCTGCGCGACGTTGGGCTGCCCGACGGCGCCGCCGGCTCGGGCGGCGGGCGCCGCGTGACCGTCCACGACGCCTGTACGGCTCGCTACCAGACCGGCGTCCAGCTCGCCATCCGCGAGCTCGTCGACGCCTGCGGCTACGAGGTCGACGAGCTGGAGATGTCGCGCGAGCGCACCGAGTGCTGCGGCTTCGGCGGGCTCATGCTCTACGCGAACCCGGAGATGGGCGATCTGGTCGCCGACCGCCGCGTCGATGAGAGCGACGCTGACTTCGTCGCCTACTGCTCGATGTGCCGCGACCGTTTCGCCGCCAGGGGAAAGCGCTCGGTACACGTCCTGGATCTTCTCTTCGGCCAGGACTACGACACGCGCGCTCTGCGGCGCGGACCCGTGCTGACGCAGCGCTCCGCCCAGCGTGAGCTCCTCAAGCAGCGGCTGCTGGCCGGCGTCTGGCAGGAGGGGCCTGTCGCCGGCGCCACCTGGCGCGAGGAGCTCATCCTTGCTCCCGAGGTGGAGGACCTCCTCGAGGCGCGGTACATCCGCCCGGAGGAGGTCCTCCAGGTCATTGTCCGAGCGGAGTCGACGGGACGCCGCTTCGTGGAGCCGTCCACCGGGCATCTGCTCGCGTCGCACGCGATCGGAGCGGTGACGTATTGGGCCGAGTACGTCCCCAAAGGGAACCGGTTCCGTGTGCTGAACGCGTACAGCCACCGCATCGAGTTGAAGCCGCCGCCGTGGCCGCCGGTCGAAGGCCTCGAGTCCGACGATGGCCGAGAGTGGCGTTGCGCGCTCGGCGACCACGCGCTCGAGCCGCGTTCGGTGACGCTCTCCTACCTGGTGGCGGGGTTCCCCGTGAAGCTGCTCACGTGTCTGGAGCACGCCCTCGTCCTCATCCCCGAGGAGCTGGCGACCGGGCGCATGCTCGAAGTCGAGCTGGCATTGGAGGACAAGTGAAGGAGATCCCGTGGAGGTGATGCGGCGGCTTCACGCTGTGCTGGCGGAGCATGCCGCCGGTGTGACGGTCGACGCCTTCACGGTCGGTCTGGGCTACACGGCGGTCGCGACCAGCGACGCCGGCCTTGGGCTCGCGTACACGTGGTTCGAGGACAAGGCCTGCTGCTCGTACATGCGTGGCTGGGGCGCGGCGGAGGGCCTCCCAGCCTCCGTCCTGCTAGACCGCCTGCTCAGCGACGACGCGTTCGAGCGCAGTGTGGGCGTGGCCACCGCGAACGCGCTGAACCACGCCTTCGCCGCCGCGCTTCCTTCCGACAGGAGCTCTGCCGGTGCCCTCGTCGACGTGCTCGCGATCGGGCAGGGGAGCAGAGTGGCGATGGTCGGTTTCTTCCCTCCGGTCGCGAGGGCGCTGGAGGAGCTGGGGGCGGAACTCAGTGTGATCGACGAGGGTCTGGGCATGGGGGACAGGCGTACGTTCGAGCAACAGCTCGGCGGCCGGGCTGAGGTACTGGTGATGAGCGGGACGACCGTCCTCAACGGCACGACCGAGGACCTGCTGGGACATGCCGGCCCCGAGATCCGAGTGGCACTGCTCGGCCCGACGACGCCGCTCGTCCCGGAGGCGTTCGGCCACCTTCCCGTGCGCGTCCTCGCGGGGATGGTGCCGCGGGACGCCGCCGCCGTGCTGCGTGCTGTCCGGCACGGCGGCGGCACACCCGAGCTCCAGAAGTTCTCGCGCAAGGACTTCTGCCTCTGCGAGCCGCAGACGGCGGGGAAGGTCGCGCCGTGATCCGGATGTCCTTCGCCGAGACGCAGGGCGCCTGCTGCGACAGCGAGCGGCCCGGGGGCCTCGAGCTCACGGACCGCGCTCTCGCGCTGGCGCAGCTGCCGGCGCGCGCGCGTGTGCTGGACGTCGGCTGTGGCTGGGGCGTCACCGTGGCGCATCTCGTCGACCGCCACGGACTGTGCGCCGTCGGCCTCGACGCTTCGCCCGCCCGGATCGCCGGCGCGCACACGGCTCGGCCTGACCTGGACTTCGTCGAGGGCCGGGCCGAGCGCTTGCCGTTCGATGATGGATCTTTCGACGCCGCGATGGCCGAGTGTGTCCTTTCGACTCTGGCCGATCCGGCGGCCGCTCTTGCAGAGCTGCGGCGCGTGCTCGGCCCCCCCGGCGTGCTGCTGCTGACCGACCTGTGCAGGGCGACGGGTGAAGAAGCGACAGCCGGCGACGAAGGGAAAAGCACAGGCGGCGCCCGTGACTCACGCGCCCACCCATCTCGGCTGCCAAGCCTTGGGAGCCGAGCGGCGGTCGAAGGCCTGGTCGCGGATGCGGGCTTCAGCGTGGAGGCCTGGGCCGACGAGTCCGGCGCCCTGGCGCGGCTGCTGTGGGACCTTTCCGGATCGATTGCGTCGACTCCCTCGACTCCCGCGTCTGCCGGCGTCGCGGAGCCAGGTCGGGCGGCCGGGCGCGCTCGCGCTGCTTCTTCGGCCCGCCGCCTCGGCTACTTCATCTGCGTCGCCCGCGCGTCGGGCGAGCGATCCTCGACCTCATCGCATGGAGGACAACATGCCTGACCTCGACGTCCGCGTGAACGAACTCGGCCTGCAGGGTCGTTGTTGCACTCAGATCATGGTGCAGCTCGCCCTGGAAGAGCGCGGGGAGGAGAACGATCAGATGACGGATGCCGTCGGCGTGCTCTGCCTCGGACTCTTCTCGGGCCTGGGGTGCGGTGCCCTGTCCGGCGGCGCGCTGGCGATGGCCTTGCTCGCCGGTGGTCCTCGCGCCGGCGCACCGGTCCACGGCGACCTCGTCGCGGAGCTGGTCGACTGGTTCCGCGCCCAGCACGGCGCGACCGACTGCGACGCGCTCCTCGACGGCGACCCCGCAGCACGGTTCACCCGCTGTCCCGGCATCGTGGGCGCCACGTATGCGCAGGCCCATGACATCCTGGACGCCCACGGACTGCTCCGTGGCTGAAAGAGGCCTGGTGAGGATCGGCTCATGAGTGTGCGCAACACCTCCAGCCTGTGCCCGGAGTGCCTGCGCGCTCTGCCCGCGACGCTGACGACGGAGGGCGACGAAGTCTGGATGGCGCGCACCTGCCCGGATCATGGGCCGGCGCGCACGCTGGTCTGGCGCGGGCCGCCTGAGTACGAGTCTTGGCGACGGGCGGGATCTGGCCCGAGTTGCTGCGATCCGCCTGCGAACCCCGACTGCCCGACGGCGTGCGGGCTCTGTGCGGGGCATGCTCGAACGACGTGCTGCGTGCTTCTGGAAGTGACGGCGCGGTGCGACCTCGAGTGTCCCGTCTGCTTTGCCGGGGCGCGGAGGACGACGCCAGAGGACCCCTCGATCGAGACGATCGAGGGGTGGTACCGGCGCGTTCTCGAGACGGCGCCCGGCGGCAACATCCAACTGTCCGGCGGCGAGCCGACGGTGCGCGACGATCTGCCGGAGGTGATTGCGCGCGGCCGTGCGCTCGGGCTGCCGTTCCTGCAGCTCAACACGAACGGCCTGCGGCTGGCGGCAGAGGACGGCTACGCGGAGCGTCTCGCCGCCGCCGGGCTCCACACCGTCTTCCTGCAGTTTGACGGCGTGGACGACGATGTTCATCGCGTGCTCCGCGGGCGCCCCCTCGCCGCGGTCAAAGACCGCGCCGTCGAGCTCTGCGCGCGGGCCGGACTAGGCATCGTTCTTGTACCGACTGTCGTCCGCGGCGCCAATCTCGGGCAGCTGGGCGAGATCCTCGACTTCGCGCTCGAGCGGCATCCGGCGGTCCGCGGCATCCATCTGCAGCCGCTGGCGTACTTCGGCAGGTACCCTGTCGCCCCGGCCCAGGACGAGCGGGTCACGCTCCCGGACGTGATAAGGGAACTGGCGGTCCAAAGCAAGGGACGCATCCGGCTTGAGGACTTCGCGCCCGGCGACTGCGAGCATGCGCTGTGCTCCTTTGGGAGGGAGTATCTGCATCACGAGGACGGCACTCTCGTGGCGCTTCGGCGGGATGGGGCGGCCGGCTGCGGCTGCGGCCCGGCCGCGGAGTCGACACGGCCCAGGGTGCTCCGGCCTGCGGACAAGGCGGCGCACGTGGCTCGCCGCTGGGCCGCACCGCCCGGCGGCGCGGGCGCGCAAGCCGCGACTGAAGACCGCTGGGAGGAGATCCTGCGGCAGATCGGCTCGGCCGCCTTCAGCGTGAGCGGCATGGCCTTCCAGGACGCCTGGAGCGTCGATCTCGAGCGCCTGCGGCACTGTTACCTGCACGTCATGGCAGCCGACGGCCGACTGGTGCCGTTCTGCGCGTACAACCTGACCGCCGCGGACGGCCACGGCCTCCCCGGCGGCCGGGCGGAGCACAGCTGCGTGAGGTCTACTCAATCGAGGGCTGCCCAGGCGGCGCAGAGGTGAAGGCGAGCCCCGCTGCCGGGCCGCGGCGCACACCGCTCGAGCCATGGGTCCTGGCCCGTGCCGGTGCGTCCGATCTCGCCGGCCTGCGCCGGTACCAACTGCGGGCGTTGCGTGAGACCGTGGCGCGTGCCAAGACCCGGAGCCCGTTCTACGCGACCCACTTGGACGGGCTGGAGCCGGGCGACATCCGGTCGCTCGAGGACCTCGCCCGGCTGCCGTTCACCACGGCCGACGACGTCCGCCGGGAAGGCATGCGTCTACTCTGCGTCGGCGCCGGCGACGTCGAGCGCATCGTCACACTGACGACCTCCGAGACCACCGGCGCGCCCAAGCGCATCCACTTCTCGGCTGCCGATCAGGAGCTCACGCTCGATTTCTTCCACCGCGGAATGTCCGTGCTCGTCGATCCCGGCGACCGCGTCCTGATCCTGCTCCCGGGAGAACGTCCCGGCGGCGTCGGCGATCTGCTGCGCCGGGCGCTCGCCAGGATGGACGTGGAAGGTGTCGTCCGCGGGCCTGTGACCGATGCCCAGGAGGCGCTCGGCGCGCTCGGGGACGGCCGCTTCGATGCCGTGGTGGGCATCCCCGTCCAGGTCCTGGGCCTGGCGCGGCGTGACGCGCTCGCCGGAGATCCGGTCCGACTCAAGTCGGTCCTGCTCAGCACCGACCACGCCCCGGAAGCCCTCGTGCGCGCCATCGAGTCCACATGGGGCTGCCGCGTGTTCGACCACTACGGGACGACGGAGATGGGCCTCGGCGGCGGCGTCGAGTGCGAGGCCCACGCCGGCTATCACCTGCGCGAGGCGGATCTGCTCTTCGAGGTCGTGGACCTTGACAACGGCGTAGCGCTCCCCGACGGCGAGTACGGCGAGGTCGTGTTCACCACGCTCACGCGCGAGGCGATGCCGCTGCTGCGGTATCGGACCGGCGACCGTAGCCGGTTTGTGCCGGCGGCATGCCCATGCGGGTCTCGGCTCAGGGTCCTGGAGAGAGTCCGCACGCGACTGGCCGGACGGGTGCGCCTGGGCAGCGGCGCGGTGCTCGACCTTGCCGCCATGGACGAGGCGCTCTTCGCTCTTCCCAACGTGCTGGACGTCCACGCGGGCGTCGCCGGCGCCTCGAGTGTCGCCGGAGACGGTGCGGCGGCCACGCTGAAGATCGACATCCTAGTAGCCGGCACGGAGGATGATCGTTGCGCGTTCGAGCGCCGCGCCGGGCGCGCGCTGGCGGAGGTCCCGGCGGTCGCCGGCGCCGTATACGCTCATCAGCTGGTGGTGGAGGTGGCCGCGACCGACGGCCCATGGACCGGCACCAACGGCACCATGAAACGCATGCTTTCGCAAGCACACTCCCCGGAGGTACGGGCATGAAGGAGATTCTCGACGAGACTCTGCACGTCCTCGAGCGCGGCGAGGACTTCGCCCTCGTCAAGCTGGCCGCCGACCGCGGTTCGACGCCGCGCGCCGCAGGAGCGGAGATGCTCGTGCGCCGCGACGGCTCGATCAGCGGGACCATCGGCGGTGGCCTCCTCGAGCTCTCGATGATGAAGGCGGCGGGCGAAGTGCTCGAGGAGCGGCGCTCGCGCGTCACGGACATGGGCCTCACCGGGACGGACGTCGAGAGTGAGGACAAGATGATCTGCGGCGGCTCGGCAGAGATCCTCATCACCTACGTGCCGCCCGGCGACGCGGCGCTGCTGGCCGTCTGCCGCGCGGTCCGCGCGGCGCTGGGCGCGCAGCGCCGTGCCTGGTTGTTCACGATCCTGCCGGCCGGCGCGGGCGATGCCGGCGGCGGGGGCGCGAATGCCACGGCCGCCGAAGGGACAGCCGTCGAGTACTGCCTGCTCGGCGACGACGACAGCGTCGTCGGCGCCCAGCCCTGCGAACCGCGCGTCCTGCGCGCGGCGGTCGGCAAGATCGCTGTCCACGGCGCGACGCAGCTGCCCGACGGCCGCAGCGTGCTTGTGGAGCCTCTCGAGCCGGCGGCGACGGTGGTCATCTGCGGTGCCGGCCACGTCGGCCAGGCTCTGGCGCCGGTCGCCCTCAACGCGGGTTTCCGCGTCGTGGTGATCGACGACCGTGAGGAGTTCGCCAACCCGCAGCGGTTCCCGGGTGCCACCGTTGTGCTGGCGCCGTTCGATGGCGCTCTCGCACGCGTCGGCGTGGCGGAACAGTCGTATGTCGTCATCGTGACGCGCGGACACGTGCACGACATGGACATGCTTGGCCAGGCGCTGCGGACGCCGGCGCGGTACGTCGGCCTGATGGCCAGCCGGGGGAAGCGGGCGCGCATCTGGTCGGCGCTCAAGGAGGACGGCTTTGGCGAGGACGACCTCGCGCGCGTGCACTCGCCCATCGGGCTCGACATCGGGGCGGAGACTCCGGCTGAGCTGGCGGTGAGCATCGTCGCCGAGCTGATCCAGGTGCGCGCCGGCACGGCCGCCTGAGCGATGGAGCACGTCGCGGCAATCGTCCTGGCCGCGGGCTTCTCCTCACGGCTGCCGGCGTTCAAGACCCTGCTCGAATTGGAGGGACAGACGTTCCTCGAGAGGGCCGTCGGCGCCTTCACGCAGGCGGGCATCGCCGACGTCCTCGTCGTCACAGGGCACCGCGGCGCGGAAGTCGCGGCGGCCGCGCACGCCGCTGGGGCTCGCCCGGTGCGCAACGCGCTGTACGAGCGGGGTATGTTCGCGTCCGTGCAGGCGGGCGTCCGCGAACTTGCCCCCGAGACCAGCCGCTTCTTCGTGCTCCCGGCGGACACCGCGCTGGTCCGGCCGGAGACGATCGGCGCCCTTGCGCGCGCCGGCCGGTCCGCAGGCGCCGACGTCGTCTTTCCTGAGCTTCACGGCCGGCGCGGCCACCCGCCGCTGCTGACGGCGGCCCTCAAGCCGGTGATCCTGGAGGGCGATCCTCCCGACGGGTTGCGCGGTGTGCTCCAGACCCACGCGCGACACAGCGCGTCGGTCGATGTCCTGGACCCCGGCGTCCTCTTCGATGCGGATACTCCCGATGACCTGGGCCATGCACGTGCGCTCGCCCAGGCGAACGCGCTCCCCGGTGAGACCCGCTGCGCCCAGATCCTCGCCGGGCGTGCGGCTCCGCCCGAGCTGGTCGCGCACTCACGCGCGGTGGCGGCCGTCGCCACCGCGCTGGCCGCCGCGCTCAACGAGCACGACCAGCACCTTTGTCTTCAGCTCCTGACCGCGGCCGCGCTGCTTCACGACGTCGCCCGCGCGGAGCCGGATCACGCCGTGGCTGGGGCGGTCGTCCTCGAGTCGCTCGGCTACCCCCGCGTCGCAGCGGTCGTGCGCCGGCACATGGATCTGGGCGCGGACGGCGGAGAGGACGTCGGCGAGGCCGAGGTCCTCTTCCTGGCCGACAAGCTCGTCCTCGGCGAGCGCGTCGTCACACTCGAGGACCGCTTCGCGCCTCGCCTCCGCGAGTTCGCAGGCGACCCGCCGGCCCTGGCCGCCGCGCGTTCGCGCCTGGCCGCTGCCGAGGCCGTCCGCTCGCGTGTCGAGTCCGTAGTTGGGCACGGCCTCGGGCCGGCCGCCGGCAGCTGACGGCTCGGCGGGACTCGGGGCGCGGCGCGCTGGCCCTCCTCCGCACGCCGTGGAGGCGCTATGCTGAGCGCCTGTCACGGTCCGCACAAAGCGACGGCCGCCGTCTCAAGGGGGCGCATGAAGGATGCGAATACGCCGGAAGGGCCGGCGCCGAGCTCACGGCACGAACGCCGGGTCCAGCGGATGCAGGAGCATGCCGCAAGGAGGCTCGGGGATGAGAGCGGGCCCAGGATCCGCGCCGGCCATCGCATCTTCCTTCATGACCGTGGCATGCCGCTGTTCGGCCCGGGTGTCTACGAGCTCCTCGTCCTCGTCGACGAGACCGGCTCCCTGCATCGGGCCGCGCAGACGATGGGGATGTCGTACAGCAAGGCCTGGCGGGTCACTCGGGAGGCGGAGGGGCATCTGGGCGTCCGCCTGTTGGAGCGCCAGGCCGGCGGGGCCGCCGGCGGCGGATCCGTGCTCACGGAGGACGGCCGCCAGCTAGTTGTCCGGTACGGTGCCTTCGTCGAGGAGGCCGACGCTGAGCTCGACCGGCTCTACCTCAAGTACTTCGCCGACGCTCCCTACGCGCGGCCAGCCGTCGAGTCCCCCGAGGACTCCGGTCCGCGCGCCTAGGCTCGCCCGCCTCGCTGCTTCACGCCGGGCGCGGCTCGTCGTCTTGCCACTCGTGAGCGTAGACCGCTATAGTTTTCCGCGCATAGCGCTCGACGACGACATCGCGAGGAGGAACCATGGGCGAGGCCAGCACAGGGCGCCCATCAGCGGACCACCCGGCCAGGGGCGGCCATAGGGCAGTGCATCGGCACGCGCTGCGTGTACTGCCTGTCGGCCCGGGCATCGATCGTCTGGCACCGGGCCATCGCATCTGGCTTCACGTCGACGGTGTGCGTCTGTTCGGGCCCGGGATGTACGAGCTGCTCGGGCACGTGGCCGAGACCGGTTCTCTCCATCAGGCCGCCAAGCTGATGGGCATGTCCTACACGAAAGCCTGGCACCTGCTTCGCCAGACCGAAGAGCACCTGGGGCTGCAGCTCGTCGAGCGACAGGTCGGCGGAGTCTCGGGCGGGGGATCGTCGCTCACGCCAACGGGGCGGGAGCTCGTCGAGCGGTTCGCGGCGTTCATGGCGGAGACCGACGAGGCGATGGACGCCGCCTTCGAGAACGCCTTCGGCGATTGGCTCTCGCCAGAGCCGCCGGAGAGCTGAGCCGTGAGCTATCGCGTCGCGGAGTCACCGGAGCCTCATACCCTTGGCGACGCTACGGCGCCGCACGAGATCTACCGCCGTCTTCTCGCACCCATCCCACTCGGCCAGCTGGTGACTTCCTGCGTCGCCGGCCTCGTATGGACGCTCGTGCAGGCCGGCGGGCACGCGGGGTTGGCCTTGACGCTGCAGGACGGAGTCTTCGACTCGGACCTTCCCGGCCGTATCAACGGCGTCGAGTCACGCTGGCTCGCGGAGCGGATCGCGAGTTGGAACATGTTCGAGGCGAGCCTCGCTGTCGCCGCCATCAACTCCTGGTACAACCGCCGCGATGTCGTCGAGGATGCCATCGGGCGGCCGCTTGACGCGCGCAAAGGAGCCCGCGTCTTCGAGCGCCTTGGCCGGCAGTTCGAGGGGCGATCCGTCGCCGTCATCGGCCACTTCCCGCATCTCGAGCCGCTGAGGGAGCGGTGCCGCCTCTCGGTCCTGGAGAGGCGGCCGTCTGCCGGCGACCTGCCCGACCAGGCCTGCGAGTACTTGCTGGCCCAGCAGGACTGTGTCTGCATCACGGGGAGTGCACTCACCAACAGGACTCTGCCCCGGCTGCTCGAGCTCAGCCGCGACGCCTACGTCGCCCTCGTCGGACCGAGCGTCCCGCTGACGCCCCTGTGGTTCGAGTACGGCGTCGACCTT
>Ga0316226_1002348_pt1 | contig 18008 bp, 15 predicted proteins | sample TBH18017metaG_FD_206009 | JGI IMG/M metagenome (GOLD analysis project Ga0316226, IMG submission 206009) | Freshwater microbial communities from Trout Bog Lake, Wisconsin, USA - TBH18017 | ecosystem: Environmental > Aquatic > Freshwater > Lake > Hypolimnion/Profundal zone | place: USA: Wisconsin... | reverse complement strand
CCAGGAGATGAAAAAAATCTTGGTGTCCGGCAGGCGGGCATGGACGGTCTCCGCAAATTCCTTGAAGTCGGCAAAGACCGCTTCCGCCGATTTGCCCGCCGCCAGGTCGTTGCCGCCGGCGCGGAAGAAAATCATCCGGGGCGCGTAGGGGAAAATCACCCGGGGCGCGAAATGCGTGGCGTCCACGACCTCCGAACCGCCAAAGCCCCGGTTGAAGACCGGCTGCCCGGGAAAATCCTGCGCCAGCGTCGTCCATTTTTTGATGGTCGAGGAACCGACGAACTCAATCGCCGACTTTGGCGGCGGATTCGTCGCGTCCATCCGTTCGTAGGCGGAAATCTCCGTCTCCCATTTTGCAAAGTTGTGGTTGGTGTTTTCGCCGAACGCGAAACTCACCAGCCCTATGAAAACCAGCAAAGGAATTATCCGCCGGAGCAATGCTTTCATGGCTGATCTGATTTAGGCAACAACCGTGAGCTATTTCGCCGCGAGCGCGGCCTCGACGGCCTTGGTCATTTCGTCCGAATCCGGCTTCACGCTGGAATCGAAGCGGTTCAAAATCTTCCCGTCGCGGCCGACGAGGAACTTGGTGAAGTTCCATTTGATGTTGCCGGGAAACGGCGATTCCTTGCCGGCCAGCGCGATGTAGAGCGGATGCCGATGTTCGCCGTTCACCTCCAGCTTGTCGAACATCGGGAACGTCACATTGTATTTTGCCGTGCAGAATTCCTTGATGTCCGCGTCCGTGCCCGGCTCCTGCCCGCCGAACTGGTTGCACGGAAAGCCGCAGATGACGAGTCCCTGCGCCGAATATTTCTGGTAGGTGGCTTCGAGCGCCGTGTATTGCGGCGTGTAGCCGCATTTCGACGCGACGTTGACGACGAGCAGCACCTTGCCCGCATACGGCTTGAGCGTGGCGGCCTTGCCGTCAATGTCCTTCAGCGGAATGTCGTAAAGGGAATCCGCCGCGTGAATGGAAAAAGCCGTTGTCATAATCGTGGCGATCAAAAATAAAATTGTTTTCATGGCCGCAACGATGCCCCGCTCCGGCCAAACTGTCAATCGCGTCTGCGCTTTAACGCATGATCCACCCACCGCCCACCACCAGGTCGTCCTGATAAAACACCGCCGCCTGGCCGGGCGTGATGGCGCGCGCGGGCGAATGCAGTTTCACTTTCACTTTGCCATTTTCCAAAGGCGTCACCGTTGCCGCTGCGCCCGGATGGTTGTAACGGATTTTCGCCGTGACTTCGATTGGCTCGGTAAGTTTTTCAAACGGATGCCAATTGCAGCGGTCGGCGATAAATTCATCGCGGTCGAGCGCGGCTTCATCGCCCACCATCACGCGATTATTTTCCGCATCCAACTCGACGACGTAAACCGGTTTTGCCGTGGTGATGCCAAGCCCTTTGCGCTGGCCGATGGTGTAAAATTCAATTCCGTCGTGCTGGCCGAGAACGTAACCGTGAACATCCACAATGTCGCCGCGATGCTTTTGCACGAGGTTCGCCGACTGAAGAAAGCCGCCATAATTGTTGTCCGGCACGAAACAGATTTCCATGCTCTCTTCTTTTTCCGCCGTCTTGAGATTGCAATGCCGCGCCACCTCGCGCGTGTCGCTTTTCGTTTTTTCGCCAAGCGGAAAAATAATTCGCGCCAACTGATCCTGCCGCAGCGAGAACAAAAAATAACTTTGATCCTTGCGCGCATCTTTGCCGCGCTTGAGCAAAAGACGTGAACCATCCGCGCTTTTTTCCACGCGCGCGAAATGTCCCGTCGCGATAAAATCCGCGCCGAGTTGATCCGCGCGGTCAATCAATCTGCCGAACTTCAAATTCTGATTGCACATCACGCAAGGATTCGGCGTGCGTCCGGCCTTGTATTCGTCGGCGAAGTATTGGATGACGTGCTTCTGGAAATCCGCCGACTCGTCCACGAGATAATACGGGATGTCGAGCTTGTCGCAGACGGAGCGCGCGTCGGTGACGGCCTGCGGACCGCAGCATTTGTCCTCCGCGCGATTCACGCAATCCTGCGGCCAGAGTTTGAGCGTGATGCCGATGACGTCGTAGCCCTGTTCGATGAGCAGAGCCGCCGTGGCGGAGGAATCAACTCCTCCGCTCATGCCACAGACGACGCGCTGGCGCTTTTCGGAAATCACAAGGCGGACAATATATCAGCAATGCGCGCGGTGTAAAACGCCTTTGCGGCAGCCGTTGAAAAAATTTCAACGCACCGTCAGCGGACCACCTCGACGCGACCCGACAGGCGGATGTCCGCCGAGGACGCGCCGATCATCACGTCGAAAATTCCCGGCTCCACGAGAAAGCCGTGCGTCTTTTCATCCCAATACGCGAGCTTCTCCGCCGGCAGCGGGAAAGCCACCGTTTTCGTTTCGCCCGGCTTCAGGCTGATGCGCTGGAAGCCGCGCAGCATTTTCGCCGGCAGTTTCACCGCGCCTTTTTCCTGGTGGACGTAAAATTGCACCACCTCGTCGCCGGCGCGGCCGCCGGTGTTCGTGATGTCGGCGCTGACCGTGATTTTGCCATCGGCCTTCAGCGAGTCCGCCGACAATTTCAGCGCGCCGTATTTGAAGGCCGTGTAGCTCAATCCGTGGCCGAAGGGAAACAGCGGCTTGCCGTTCACATACATATAAGTGAAGCCCTTGGTGATGTCGTATTCGTCCACCGGCGGCACCTGCGCTTCCGAGGCATAAACCGTGTGCGGCAGCCGGCCGGCGGGATTCACGTCGCCAAACAGAACATCCGCGATGGCGTGGCCGCCCTCCTCGCCCGGCCACCACGCCTGCAACAGCGCGGGGATTTTTTCCTTGAGCGCCGGAACCGTCAGCGGCCCCGCGCTCATCTCCACGACCACCGTGCGCGGGTTCGCCGCGACCACCGCCTCCGCGAGCGCTTCCTGATTGCCGGTAAGGCCCAGCGTTTTGCGGTCATGCCCTTCCTGCTCGACGGCGACAGTCGTGCCGACGAAGACGATGGCCGCATCCGCGCCGCGCGCGAGCGCGACAGCCTTGGCCAGTTCGGCCGCCGAATCGGCGACGGCCTCCGGCGGTTCCTTTTTCAACAGACCGCTGGTCGCACCGCCCACAACGCCGCCGACGACGTAAAGCACCTCGACGTCTGCCCCAGCGCGATCCTTGATGCCCTGCAACGCGGTGACCACATTGGTGGCCTTGCCGCTGTAATTGTTCATCAAAATCCGGTCGGCCAGCGGGCCGATGACGGCGATGCGTTTCAACTTATTTTTGTCGAGCGGCAAAATTCCCCGGTCGTTTTTCAGCAGCACGATGGATTCCTGCGCGGCCTTCAGCGCCAGCGCCCGATGTTCCGCGTTGTTGATGACGGCGGGAGAAATCTTGCTATAAGGCACAGCATCGAACGGGTCGAATTCACCCAGCCGCATCCGCACGCGCAGCACGCGGGCCAGCGCGTCATCCAGCCGCGCCTCGGTCAGCTTGCCGTCGCGCACGGCGGCGGGGATGTTGTCTTGAAATTCCTTGTCCGAAAAATCGCAGCCGGCCATCAACGACTGAGCCACGGCATCCTCATAGGTCATCTGTTTTTTCTCGTGCCCCTCGACCATCGTGCGCACGCCGCCGAGGTCGGAGACGACAAAACCATCATGCTGCCATTCGTTTTTCAGCAGGTCGGTCAGCAGCCAGTGGTTGATGTTGTTCGGCGTGCCGTTGATGGCGTTGTAGCTGGCCATGAGCGAACACGCCTTCCCTTCCACCACCGCCTCGTAAAAATGCGGCAACCAGTATTCGCGCAGCATCCGCTCGGGAACGACGGCGTTGAGCTGCTGGCGCGCGGTCTCGACATTGTTGACGGCAAAATGTTTCAGCGTCGCGGCGAGCTTGAGATAATGCGGGTCGTCGCCCTGCAACCCGTGGACATAATTGACCGCCATCCGGCCGGTGAGAAACGGGTCTTCGCCCCACGCCTCATGGTTGCGGCCCCAGTAAGGATTGCGCTCGATGTTGATGACCGGCGCGCGGTAAATCAGCCCCTTGTGTTCGCCGGGCGCATTGGTGTCGAGATGCCAGCCGTTGTAAATCGCGCGGGCCTCGTCCGACAAAACCGTGGCAGTCTCATGCACCAGGTTGGTGTCCCACGTCGCGGCCAGCGCGAGGCAGACCGGAAAAAGCGTGGTGGGCCGGTTCCATTGGACGCCGTTCAGGCACTGGTTCCATTGGTCGGAACGGATGTTGAACCGCTCCACCGTCGGCCCGCGATGGTTCAGCAGCGCGGCCTTCTCCTCCAGCGTGAGGCGGGAAATCAGGTTCGCCACGCGCGCATCCACCGGCTGCGTGATATCGAGATAAGCCGGCTGGCCGACGGATAGATGGTTGGAAACAAAGACGGTGGACGCCAGCCAGACGGCCAGCAGGAAGTTTTTATTCATTCGTTGTGAAGCCCAGACTAATCCCGAACGGTCGGGGTTTCGACAACTTTCCGTCCGCCGTTTCCCGAAGCGATGGCGGCAACAGCTCGGCGCGGCAAATTTATTCGTTCAGACCGCCATGACTGTAACCTGGAATGTTTTTCAGGATAGTAGTCAGGCGGTTCGCGCGAATCGTGAGCGTCTCCGGCTTACCGTCCGTGTTTTCAGTTTCCGGCGGGTCGGCGGACGTCTGGGTCAGCAGCATTTGCGTGGAAAAAATCATCGCCACAGGCATCGCTTGCAGGGATGAACCTAAAGTTTGAAGGCTGTCGGGAGTCATAAACATTTATAGCAGACTCCGGCCAAATTTGTCAACGAGAAAATGTCCGGTCGCCGCCCGGCTTTCGAAGTTTAGTGCGCGCAGCAACTGGCCGGAACGCCCGCCACCAGTGCCGGGCTGACATACGGAATCCCCAGCGCCAGCCCGCGCAGGATCAGCAGCAGCGCCAGCGCGCAGACGCCGGCGGGAATCGCCCCGCGCAGTTTCAGCCGCAACGAAACGGGAAAAAGTTTTCCCGAAAGGCTGATCGCCAGCAGCATCGGCAACGTGCCGAAGCCGAACACCGCCATGAAGACAACCGCCTCCCATAAACCGCCACGCGCCGCCGCGCCCGCCAGCGCCACATAGACCAGACCGCACGGCAGCAGGCCGTTCAACATCCCCAGCAACGCAAGCGAACTGAAATCGCGCCGCCGCAACTGTGCGGACATCGCAGTTTTTAACAGCGTCACCAGCCGCACCGCCGGCGCGGCCAGCGCGATTTTTTTGGAAACGATAAACCCGACCAGCACCGCCACGCCCAGCGCGATGGACAGCGAGCGCTGCGCTCCGGCGAGAAAAATTGATTTGCCGACGAGCCCGGCCACGACGCCAAGCAGGCCATAAGTCACCACGCGGCCGAGCTGATAAATAATTCTTCCGGCGATGAAACGCCCCGCGCCGGCGGCGCGACCCGGCAGCGCCAGCATCAGCGGCCCGCACATGGCGGCGCAATGCAGACTGCCCAGCAGCCCCAGAATGAAGGCGACGGTGAAATCCATTGTTATTTTGCGGCCACGACAATTTTTTCCTCAAGAAAATAGCTCTGGCCGTTGGCCGTCCACGCCACGCGCACCTGCCACGGCCCGGCGGCCAGCTTTGTGACATCAAACGCCTGCGTGCCGTCCGCCCCGGGTTCCAACATAAACTCGCGATCAAGCTTCGGGTCGTTGGCGCGGTAAAACGTCACCGTGCCGGAAAATTTCTGCGCCAGTTGCGCCACCGGCAGCGTGATGAGAATTTTGCCGGTCGCCGCCGCGTAATCCACCGTCGCACCGACAGCCTGCGCGCGGCCGGCGCCGTCAATGTGCTCCTGATACTTCAGCTCCTGCTCGTAATAGTTCTGGTTGACCAGATCTTCGCGGTGCGTCGAGGCGATGCCGACGACGGTCGCCATGCCGGCAAAAAACAATCCGAACGTGATGAAGATGCCAAGCGGCCAGAGGTTGCGGTTCGTTTTCATAAGTCAGTTGCGCGGGCCGATGAAGGCCGTCTTGAGCGTTTGGATCATTTTGCCGCCGGAATAGACGCCGATGACGAGCGGCGTGGTGCCGGATTTCATGACGGCCGGGTAAAGCTCAACCAGAATGGAGTTTTCCAAAAGTTGTTGCGGTGGCACGAGGAGTTTTCCGCCCATTACTTTCAAGGGCTCATCTATCCAGTTGCCAATCGGTTCTTCCAAGCGCAACTCCACTGATATTTCGCGCGAAGTTTTGTTGACAACGCGGATGGTGTAGAGATTGCTAAAGCGCCCGTCGGGCATCTGCTGGAACAGCGATCCCGGCGCGCGCAGCACCGTGGCCTCCGCATCCGCACGCGTGAAAACCATCACGGCCAGCACCGCCGCGAGCGCGGTCAGCACGACGAGATAGCCGCCGAGACGCGGCGTGAAGCGGAGCGGTTCGCCGCGCTCGATGCCGTTGAGCGAAGCGTAGCGGATGAGGCCGCGCGGGCTGCCGGTCTTTGCCATCACGGCGTCGCAGGCGTCCATGCAGGCGGTGCAGTGGACGCATTCCATCTGCGTGCCGTTGCGGATGTCAATGCCGGTGGGACAGACGGTCACGCAGTTGTTGCACGCCACGCAGTCGCCGAAGCCGGCGAAGCGGCGCTCGCCAAATTTCTGTTCGCGCCGGAGCGGGCCGCGTTTTTCGCCGCGCCTGTAATCGTAGGCGACGACAATGGAATTTTCATCGAGCAGCAGCGATTGCAACCGGCCGTAGGGACAGATGAAAGTGCAGGCCTGCTCGCGAAAACGCGCAAAGATGCCGTAAAACAACAGCGAAAACGCCACCATGAAGGCCAGGCCGGTGACGTGCTGCGCCGGCGGGTCGGTGATGATCTGGTAAAGCGCCTGCCAGCCGACGAGGTAGCTCAACAGGACGTTGCCGACGAGAAACGAGAGCGCAAAAAAAATCCCGTGCTTGGAAATTTTCTTGAGAAGTTTTTTTGCGTGCCACGGCGAGCGGTTCAACTCGCGCTGCTGGGGCGCGTCGCCTTCGATGAGGTATTCAATCTTGCGGAAGACCATTTCCATCATCACGGTCTGCGGACAGGCCCAGCCGCACCAGAGCCGGCCAAACGCCGTCGTGAAAACCAAAATGCCCACGGCGAAAATCAGCACGGCAACCGCAAAAATAATCATGTCCTGCGGCCAGAAAATCTGCCCCAGCACGACGAACTTGCGCCCGACGATGTCCAGCAGCAGCAGCGGATTGCCGTGGATGGTGATGAACGGCCCGCCGAACATGATGCCGAGCAGCAGCCAGCTAAACCACGTCCGCCAGCGGAAAAACTGCCCGCTGACCTTGCGCGGATAAATCCACTGCCGCCGGCCATCGCGGTCGGCGGTGGCGAGATGGTCGCGGAAATCCGACCAGTTCACGGACTTAACCGGCGAATTTTCCGCAGCTTCCGGGTGCTTGTCCGGCGATGGAGGCGTTTGGTTCACGGTAAATTTGGGAACATCCAACATCCAACATCGAACACCCAACATCCAACGAATGTCCGCATGGAAACCACTGGATGTTCGATGTTGGTTGTTGAATGTTGGATGTTTTCCATGATCTCACTCAAACTGGCTCGGCCCGGCGGGCTTCGCGGGCGCCTGATTTTCCGGCAGCTTGCCGGGCATGGCGAGCTTCGCGCCGCGCAGCGTGTAAATGTAGCTCGCGACGGAATAGATTTCGTCCGGCTTCAAGACCGTTTTCCAGGTGATCATGCCCTTGGCCGGCACGCCGTCCCAGATGATTTTCACGTTGTCCGTAAAGGCGCTGCCGTGGATCCAATAATCGTCCGTCAGGTTCGGGCCGACGAGGCCGCCGCCGTCCACGCGATGGCACGGCGCGCAGAACTTGGCGTAGGTCTGGCGGCCATTTTCCAAAACGGCCGCGTCCGTGGACGGTTGCAGCGTGGCGATGGACGACTCGAACTTGCCCATCGCGGCATTTTTAATCTGTTCGCCCGCCTTCATTTCCTTGGCGTATTCCGCCGCCGACAAATCGCCGGTGCGCGTGACGTGGAAATAAACCAGATACGCCGCCGCGTAGATGATGGTGATGTAAAACAGCCACACCCACCAGCGCGGCAGGTTGTTGTCGAGTTCCTGGATGCCGTCGTAGTCGTGGTCGAGCAGCAAAGGCTCTTTAGGATCGTTGCTCATATTTTTTCAGATTGGTTATTGTCGGTTGAAAGGTTTTTGCGCTCGCCGCCGTCGAGCGGCAGATCGCCCATGTGGTTCAGGTAATTTTTCTTCAGCAGGAAGCACCAGACGAGCACACCGATGAAGAATCCAAAGAACAGGAAGAACGAAAACAGCCCGTAACCATTGATGTTTTCCGCTTCCCGCAGGATTGAACGGACAATGTTGTAAATCATATTTCTCCTTTATTATTTCACCGCCGCCGTGGCCGGCGCGGATTTGATGTCGGTGCCGAGCCGTTGCAGATACGCGATGAGCGCAACGATTTCTTTGTCCGAATCGGCCTTGACCGAACCGAGCTTCAGGTCGGCGACAATCTTATCCGCCTGCGCCTGCAAATCTTTTTGCGCCGGGCCATTTTCAAATCCGGCGGGATATGGCACGCCGACCCGGCGCAGCGCGGCGAGGTGCGATGGCAAGGTGTCCACTTCCATCTTTTGCGTCAGCAGCCACGAGTAGCGCGGCATAATGGAACCGGGCGAAGTGGAGCGCGGATCGTCCATGTGGTTGTAATGCCACGCGGCGGGATACCTGCCGCCTTCGCGCGCAAGGTCGGGGCCTTTGCGTTCGCTGCCCCACAGGAACGGATGATCATAGACATATTCGCCGGCCTTGGAATACTCGCCGTAGCGCTCGGTCTCGGAGCGGAACGGCCGGATCATCTGCGAGTGGCAGCCGAGGCAGCCTTCGCGGATGTAAATGTCGCGACCGAGAACTTCCAACGGCGTGTAAGGATGCACGCTGGCAATGGTCGGGACATTTTGCTGGACGAGAAACATCGGGACAATTTCCACCAGCCCGCCGACGAGAATTGAAACCGTGGCCAGCACGGTGAAGAACAGCGGCCTGCCTTCGAGGATGCGATGCCAACTGGGTTTGCCGGCGATAACGGGAACTTTTTCCAATGCCGCAGCCTGCGCCTCGGTGTCCGGCTCAAATTGCCCGGCCTTCGCCGTGCGATACAAATTGTAGGCCATCATGAACGCGCCGGCGAGATAGAGCGTGCCGCCAATCGCCCGCAGCCGGAACATCGGCACGACCTGCAAGATGGTTTCCAGGAAGTTCGGGTATTGCAGGAAACCGTCCTTGTTGAACTGTTTCCACATCAGCCCTTCCGTGACGCCGGCGATGTAAATCGGGATGACATAAAACAAAATTCCCAGCATCCCGATCCAGAAATGATAGTTCGCCAGTTTCGTGGACCACAGTTTCGTGTTGTAAAGACGCGGGAAAAGATAATAGAGCATCGAGAAGGTCAGGAAGCCGTTCCAGCCCATCGCGCCGACGTGGACGTGCGCGATGGTCCAGTCCGTGTAGTGCGACAGCGAGTTCACCGTCTTGATGGACAGCAGCGGCCCTTCGAGCGTCGCCATGCCGTAGGCCGTGATGGCGGCCACCATGAATTTCAAGACCGGATCCGACCGCACCTTGTCCCACGCGCCGCGCAACGTGAGCAGTCCGTTCAACATTCCGCCCCAGCTTGGCGCGATGAGCATCAGCGAGAATACCATGCCGAGCGATTGCGCCCAGTCCGGCAGCGCGGAGTAAAGCAGATGGTGCGGCCCCGCCCAGATATAAAGAAACACCAGCGCCCAAAAATGAATGATCGAAAGACGATACGAGAACACCGGGCGGTTTGCCGCCTTCGGCAAAAAGTAATACATCAAACCGAGATACGGCGTCGTGAGAAAGAACGCCACGGCGTTGTGGCCATACCACCATTGCACGAGCGCGTCCTGCACGCCGGCATACATCGAATAGCTCTTAAACAAACCGGCCGGCATCGTCATCGAGTTGGTGATGTGCAGCACCGCCACCGTCACCACCGTGGCGATGTAAAACCAAATCGCCACATACATGTGTTTCTCGCGGCGCTTGACGATGGTGCCGAACAGATTCACCGCGAACGCCACCCACACAATCGTGATGGCAATTTTGATCGGCCATTCCAATTCCGCGTATTCCTTGCTCGTCGTCAAACCGAGCGGCAACGTCACCGCCGCCGCGACGATGATGGTTTGCCAGCCCCAGAAATTGAACCAGCTCAGCCAGTCGCTGAACATTCGCGCCTTGCACAGCCGTTGCAACGAATAATAGATGCCCATGAACATGCCGTTGCCAACGAAGGCGAAAATCACCGCGTTCGTGTGCAGCGGCCGGATGCGGCCGAAGGTGATGAACTGAAAATTCAGGTTCGCGTCCGGGAAAAACAATTGCACCGCCGCCAGCAGCCCGACCAGCATGCCGACGATGCCCCAGACGACGGTCGCGATAGCGAAAGCCCGCACGATCCGGTTGTCATATTTGAATGTTTCGATGTTCGTGTTCATTTCAGTGTTGATTTGGTTTCGGAAATTTTATTTTTGGCATCTTCGGCCAGCACCCGCAGTGATGGCGTCACGATGTCCTCGTATTGCCCGCTGCGCACCGCCCAGACGAAGCCCGCCAGAAACAGCAGCGCCACCGCCAGGCTCGCAACGATTAAAATGATGACGACGCTCATGCGGCCTCCAGTTTGGACTGCGGCGGGAAGCGAAGCGCCACGCCGCTGTTCTGCGGTTGAGCAGGCAGCAAAAGCGGTGTCGCCGCTGCGCTCTGCCACCGCACTCCAAAAGCTCGTTGCGCCAGCCACGCCGTCGCACCGCAGGAAAAGACCACGACCGTCGCCGAACTTAACGGCATCAGAATCGCGCAGACAATCGGCGACAGCAGACCCGCCGCCGCGATGCTCACGCCCGCCAGATTGTAAAGCGCCGAGATGACAAAGCCCGCACGCACCACGCGCGCCGCGCCGCGCGAAAACGCCAAAACCCTTGCCAGGCGCGGCAATTCCGCCGCGTCCAAAATCACGTCGCTCGCCGGCGAGAAGATTCCGATCTGCTCGACAACCGCCACCCCGACTTCCGCCTGCTTCAGCGCGCCGGCATCATTCAGGCCGTCGCCAACCATCATCACCTTGCGTCCGCGCGACTGGAGTTCGCGGACAAAATTTAGTTTGTCCGCCGGGCTTTGGTTGAATTTCAGAATGGCGCGTGCGCCGAAAAGTTTTTGGAACCGCGCCGCCTCGCGCTCGTTGTCACCGCTCAACAACGCTAGTTCGTATTTGCCGCCGAGCTGGGAAATAAGCTGCGCGACTTCCGGCCGCAGGGAATTTTCAAACGCAAACGCGCCGCGATAAATTCCGTCAATCGCCACGCTCGTCGCCGAACTGGATTTGTCATTGGTGGGGCGAGCGTCCCCGCGAGCCGCGACCCCGCATTTTTTCAGCCACGCGCGCGCACCGAGCAGGATCTTGTGTCCGGCAATTTCGCCCTCGATACCGCCGCCTGGTGTCTCTTTGAATCCCGCCACGGGCAAATTAGAAAACGAAAGCGACCTGGCAATCCGCACCGAATTCGGATGCGTCGAGTGCCGCGCAAGCGAGCCAATCCAATTCGTTTCCTCCGCCGACAGTTCCGCACTCCGCACTCCGCACTCCGCATTTTGAAACTCCACGCCGCCCGCGTCCGCCGTCGTCAGCGTGCCGGTCTTGTCCAAGACAATGGTGTCCACCTCGGCCATGCGCTCGATGACCAAAGCGTTTTTCAGGAAGATTTTCAGCCGCGCCAAAATGCGTTGCGCCGTGCCGTGCGCCAGCGGCGCCGCGAGCGCGAGCGCGCACGGACACGCGACAATCAGCACGGAAATGAAGGCTTTCAAGGCTTTTGTCGCGTCGCGGAAAATCCAAAACCCCGCTGCCGCCAGCGCGATGCCGATGACGAGCTTCGTGAAGCGTTTGCTGTAGCGGTTCGTCAGCGAGTCGAGGTCGTGGTCGGAATTTTTGCGGAACGCCTCGTTGTTCCAGAGCGCGGCGAGATAGCTTTGGGCGACGGATTTTACCGTCTCGACTTCAATCGCTCCACCGACCTGCCGCCCGCCCGCGTAAAGATGCGCGCCGGCGGCGCGAGCGACTGGCTCTGATTCACCTGTCACGAAGCTGTAGTCCATGCAAGCTTCGCCGCTGACCAGTTTCGCATCCGCCGGCAAAAGTTCACCGTTTCTTAAAATCAAATGGTCGCCGATTCCGAGTTGCGAAATGGCGACGCCCGCCTCGCCGCCGGAATGTTTGCGGACGACGGACAACGGGAAAAACCCTTTGTAATCGCGGTCAAACGTGAGGCGGTCGTAGGTTTTTTTTTGGAAGAGCCGCCCGCACAGCAGGAAGAAAATCAGCCCGCACAGCGAATCGCAGTAGCCGGGGCCGCGCTGCGCGAGCACTTCAATGACGCTGGAAACATAAATCGCCGCCAGTCCCAGCACGATGGGGACTTCCAGCGTGATGGTGCGCTGCCGCAGACTCAACCACGCCGCGCGCCAGAAATCTGCCGCGCTGAACGCGACGACCGGCAGCGCAAACGCGAGCCCGAGCCAGCCGGCGATGAGCTTGAACCACGGGCCGTTGAACGAGTCGAGTCCGAAGTAAAACGGCAGCGACATCAGCATGATGTTGCCGAACGCGAAGCCGGCGACGCCGATTTGCAGCCAGGCTTTTTTGCGCCACGACGACGGTTTGATTTTCTCCGTCTCACCAAACGTCAGTTCCGGTTCGTAGCCGATGGAGGCGAGCAGCGCGACGAGTTCGCTGAATTTAATTTTGTCCGGCGCAAAGGTGATGGCGGCCTCGCGGCGCGAGAAATTCACCTGCGAATGACCGATGCCCGGATGCAGCTTGAAAAGATTTTCCAGCAGCCAGACGCACGCGACGCAATGGATGGCCGGCAAGTGCAGCGTGACCTTGGCCTGGGTTTTGTCCGCGTAATCAAAGAGATTTTCCGCCACCGTCGGGTCGTCGAGGAACGCCCATTTCGCGGCGGCGGACGCGGCGCGGATGCGCGTGCCGGGCGCGGAATTCAGCTCGTAAAACTGCCCCAGGCCGTTCTCGCGCAGCAGGCTGAAAACCGTCTGACAGCCGAAACAGCAAAACGCCTTGCCCTCCACGGCAAAGGCCGCATCGGGACACGGCTCGCCACAGTGAAAACAGCCGCCCGCTGCACTGGACGCGAGGACGGGCGAGGTTTGCAGTTCTGGTGATGGGCTGGACATTTATTGTCTGTTTCAGACATAAAAGTGCCAGCCCGCAGAAGAGTGGACTAACCATCCATTACCAAAATAGAACCAATTTTTGCCCTAGCCGACGCGCGCCACTTCCACGCCCAGCAGCCGGCCGAGCTTGTCCAGCCTGTCTGCGATGTGGCCGACGCCGACCGCGCAATGATGCGCCGGGCCGTGCGCGTTCCAATCGTTCACAAATTTTCGCGCGCCGATGCCGAAGCGGTAACGGCTGTTCGTGTTGCCGATCTCCAAAACCGGCCCGGGAACCGATTCGCCCTCGGCCACGAGCAGTTTTATTTTCCCATCGGCGGTCTCGACGACCGAAAGCAATGTGACCGCGCCGTGCTTCACGGACATTTCCACCGAAAGTCCCCTGCCCACCTTGCCATGAAATACTTTTAGCGGACGCACTTTGGTTTTGCCCTCGGCAATCTTGATGTGACCCGGCCCGTCATGCCCCATCAAAACAACGTCGTCCGTAAAATCCATCGCGTAGTATTCCGTGAACGAGCCGCCGACGCCGAACGCGTCCATGATTTTCATGGCCTGCGCGTTCTTCACTTCGTATTCGCCGGCGACGGGAATACCGCGCGCGGTCAAAAGTGAATTGCCCAAAATAATCGAGCTGATGGCGTCCTCGTTTTCAGCGTTGCCGGTGCCGTTGTAAAAATACGCAAGCGAGCCGAGGTCGTGCGCCTTCACCAGCCGGTCGAGCGCGACGGAGGTTTTCGCGGCGCGTTCCAGTTCGGCCTGCGAACAGTCCGCCTGCACGGCAAAAAATTTTTTGAACTTGGCGACGCGCTCCTGAACCTGTTTCGCGGACACATCGCGGCGCAAGGCGGCGAGTTCATCCACTTCCAAAATCTCCAGGTGGCCGCCGAAGGTGGCGCATTGCAGCGTCGTGTCCGAATAAATATCCAGCATCCCGCCGTAATAATGGCCCATCAAACCCAGGCGGTTGTGAAACATCGTGTGCGCCACGCGCGCGGCCTCGATCCACGCGTCCACCTCGTTCCAGCAAACCGGGTCGTCGTGCAGCATCCCGGTGACCTGATGAAAATCAATGCGGGCACGGCTGAAAACATTGGCGATCTCCGGCACGGGACACGCGGCGCAAAACGCCAGCCAGTCGCCGGTCATCGCGGTGCGGTCGCCCATTTTGTTGAATTTTTCGTAGTCAATCGCGGCTGCCGGCGCGAGGTTCAGGATGATGACAGGCACTTTCGCGCGCTGCACCACCGGCAAGACGGTGGATGAAAGCGCGTAGGTGGTGACGTGGAGAAAAATCACATCCACATCGGCCTCGCGGAATTTGTGGCCAGCCTCCAGCGCCTTCACCGGATTATCAATCAGGCCGAGGTTCACGACCTCGACGCCGGGGCGCGCGAGCTTTTTCTCGACGGCGCGGACATAGCCTTCGAGGCGCGGCTTGAGCCCCTTGAACTGCGGCCAGTAGGTGTCGAGGCCGATGCCGAACAAACCGACGCGGAGATTGCGTTTCATTGGAAATTTCTATTAACCCTAAATCAGAATCGTGTTCGCGCATTGCGTTGTGTCGCCGGTGCGGATCATGGTTTGGAAAATCTAATGCGCCAGGAGCGACACGCCAAGCTTCAAAAGTTTCCGCACACCGGCATCGCTTCCGGCCTCGGCGTAGATCCGCAGCACCGGCTCCGTGCCGGAACCGCGCAGCATCAGCCACGTCGAATCTTCTGCGATGAATTTCACGCCGTCGCGCGCGTCCACTTTCACGACCGGCGAGCGCAAAAGCCTTTTCGGCGGATTCATTTTGAGAAATTCCATGAGCGCCGCGCGTTGCTCCAACGGATAATGCGCGTCGTGGCGGTCGTAACGGTGCGGGCCAAACTCTTTTTCCAGCTTCGCGTAAATCTTGTTCACGGAGATTTTCTCCATCGCCAGCATTTCCAGCAGGAACAGTCCCGCCGCCAGCCCGTCGCGTTCGGGAATGTGGTTGGCGAAGCCCACCGAGCCGCTCTCTTCCGCGCCGAACAGCGCGCCGGGCTTCATCATTTCCGGCGCGATATGGCGGAAGCCGATGCCGACTTCCGTGAGCGGCAAATTCCACGCGGCGCACATCTTGTCCACCATCGCCGTCGTGTTGAAAGTTTTCGTCACCGTGCCGCGACCGCCGCGATTGCGCACGAGATGATGCAGCAGCAGCGCGATGACCTGCTGGTTCGTCAGCGGCTTGCCGCGCCCGTCCATTGCGCCAATGCGGTCGGCGTCGCCGTCGGTCACGAGGCAGATGTCGTGCGGGTTGCGCCGCAACTGCGCGCCGCCGAGCGCGTAATTTTTCGGCAACGGCTCCGGACAGATGCCTCCAAACAGAATGTCGTGCGCACCGTTCAGCGTCGTAACTTGGCAATTCGTCTTCGCCAATAAAGTTTCAAACACGCCCGCGCCGACGCCGAACAAGGCATCGTGCGCCACGCGCAATTTTGATTTCGCGATGAGCCTGAAATCCACCAGCCGCTTGATGGCGGCGAAATGCGCGGGACGAACGTTCGCCACATTTATGATTTGCGATTTACGATTGATGATTTGTTTTGGCGCGGTGGCGTCCAAAAGTTTTTCCACGGCCTGACATTCCGCCGCGCTGCTGCTGCCGCCGAAGTGCGACTTGAGCTTAAAACCGTTGAACTGCGGCGGATTGTGGCTGGCGGTGATCATCACGCCGCCGACCGCGCCCAGGTTTTTCACCGCGAAGGAAACGCACGGCGTCGGCGTTGGCTCCGGCGTGAGGACGACTTGAAAATTATTCCCGGCAAAAACCTCGGCGGTGACTCGCGCAAAACGATCTGACAAAAACCGGCGGTCGTAGCCGATGACGACCTTCAATTCCCGCCCGAAGATTTCCGACTTCGGCCTGCTGACTTCCGCCTTCCAAAAGTCCGCCGTGGCCTGCGCGACGCGCGCGACGTTGGCGAACGTAAAATCCTCGGCGATGACCGCGCGCCAGCCGTCGGTGCCAAAGCGGATTGGTTCCATGCGCCGAGTCTGGACGAAAATCCGTGGGCTGCCAAGCCCGGCGCACATCGGCTTGACACGGACGGCGGCGCGTTCCATATACCAGCCATGCGTCTGGCATTTTTCTTTGTTTTAGGCCTGGCCGTGCTGGCGGTCTCCGTCCGCGCGGATGAAAAGTTTCCGCTGCTCAAGGCCGGCAACGACACTTATACCAACGCCACCGTCACCGGCGTTTCCGCCACGGACATTTATTTCATCTACGACCAGGGCATGGCCAACGCCAAGCTGAAGGACCTCGATCCCGCGCTCCAGAAACATTTCGGCTACGACCCCGCCAGGGCCGGTGCGGTGGAAAAGAAGCAGTCCGCCGACCAGGCGCAATACCACCGGCAACTGCTCAAGCAGCCCGCCCCCGAGGACATGACGCGCACGGCCAATTCTTCATCGGCGTCCGACGCGGGCAAGAAAATCTGGGCGAAGTCCTTCCTGAACCAGAAATTTCCCGGCCTCGCCGTCGAGAAATGGCTGACCGCCGCGCCTGACATCCGGGGCAAGTTCGTCCTCATTGATTTCTGGGCGACGTGGTGCGGGCCGTGCCGGAAGGCCATCCCCGAACTGAACGGTTTCCAGAAAAAGTTTGCCGACAAACTGGTGGTCATCGGCCTGTCCGACGAGAGCGAGGCGGCGGTGCGGCGCATGACCGACCCCAAGATTGAATACACCATCGCCGTTGACTCCAACGCCGTCACCAAAAAAACCATCGGCGTCACCGGCATCCCGCACGTCATGCTCATGGATCCGCAGGGCTACGTCCGCTGGGAGGGTTTTCCGTTCCTGGAAGGCTACGAGCTGACCGAGCAGGTCGTGGCCGGCATCATCGCCCGCTACTCCGCCAAGTAAACAGGCGGTTTTCCGGGCAAATTCATCCGGTAAAAATAATTTGAACAAAATTCCGCCCGCCCGGTCAGACAATATGTAGATTGGTTTGGGTTTGGGTTGAAGCGCCCGGCTTTTATTGGGTTTTAAGCCGGGCGCTTTTTTTTATTGGCGCATCAAATTCCGGCTGCTTCCCAGGCAAAAGCCCAATTCCCTTCTTGCACCGCCGCCAATTCATTTTATATTTTCCCCCTCAAATTTTATGAACTATAAAATCTCCCACCGCGCCGCCTCGCTCGCCCCGTCCCTCACTTTGGCCATTGATTCCAAGGCCAAGGCCATGAAGGCCGCCGGCGAGGACGTCGTCGGCTTCGGCGCGGGCGAACCGGATTTTGACACGCCGCAGCACATCAAGGACGCCTGCGCCAAGGCGCTCGCCGCCGGGTTCACCAAATACACGCCCAGCAGCGGCATTCCCGAATTGCGCCAGGCCATCGCCGACAAATTTCTGCGCGAGAACGGCCTCACCTACAAGCCGTCGCAAATCATCGTCTCGTGCGGCGGCAAACATTCCTGCTACAACGTCATCCTCGCCACCTGCGAGGCGGGCGACGAAGTCATCATCCCCGCGCCGTATTGGTTGAGCTATCCCGAAATGGTCAAGCTCGCCGGCGCCAAGCCGGTCATCATCCAGACCACGGACAAGACGGAATTCAAGGTCACGCCCGAACAGCTCCGCGCCGCCATCACGCCGAACACGCGGCTGTTCGTCCTCAATTCACCCAGCAACCCCACCGGCTCCGTCTATACGCCGGAAGAAACCAAGGCGCTCGGCGACATCTGCGTGGAGAA